>Ga0210040_10002457_pt1 | contig 26108 bp, 16 predicted proteins | sample CryGeyCG12114_NA_FD_185462 | JGI IMG/M metagenome (GOLD analysis project Ga0210040, IMG submission 185462) | Groundwater microbial communities from aquifer - Crystal Geyser CG19_WC_8/21/14_NA (SPAdes) (version 2) | ecosystem: Environmental > Aquatic > Deep subsurface > Groundwater | place: USA... | reverse complement strand
AATCACGTAAAACTGTCAACAAGCAACCTAGAGAAATCTGGTTAAAACATGAAAGACACAGAAAATAAAAAACGCCGGTCTCTGTAACCTATACAAAAAGTCCACATGAATGATTCAAACAACAGACACACAATAATTTTAGTAAATGTGAGGAGCTGTACATGTCATCATCATAATTTCACATGATTTCATCACAGTCTACTGCACAACCAAAGGAAACCAAACACTATGTGTGTTACATATTTACAAAATTTTAATGTGCACACCAAACTAATAAGCCAACCCATTTCCTCTCTTTCTCAATGAATCTTTTTTCCCCTCATTATAATAAACTCGCATTTACGTTCTCTACTACAAATTCTACTAACTAACTACGCATAACTATTAACCAAACCACCATACGGGGAAAAACTTTCAGCCATTTATTTATACCACTTGAATGCGTGCACAAACTAAAGTTACACAAAAGTCCTACTTTTTCCTATAATGATGAGCTTTAGAAAAATGCTAAAAACATTAAATCCTTCAAACTTCACCCGTAGGTCATTCTAACTAACGAGCTAATGTAAATAGAAAAGCTACTTCGTTAGCCTTACGTACCATAATTCACTATTAACTGCTCACTTGAATTATAAATTCTCAAATACTGCCGTCGTATGAGTAGCTAACATAAGTAATATAAACAAGATCTAAAAACAAACGGCTTGTCAAATTGCCGAATACATTTCAGACTCACTAACTAACTAACTAACGAACCACCATATGGGCACACATGTTTATATATATTAATCTCATGTATCGCATTGCATTCATTACCCATATGGATGAATTGAGTTGAAAAGTAATTAATCTCACAGATGGAAAATGCTTTCACTTTTCATTCTGAATACAATTCATTTTTCATTTATAAATCCTAAACTACCAAAACACCATCCATTTGGGAGTAAAAATAATTTGCTTCAACTCATTTTTGTCGTTCGTTACATATGATGTACTAGATAATTATTAGTATTCCTAGCAGTAATTACGGTACATACAGGTTTACTTTGTGTTCTAGAATGAAAACTTATCTGTATCCTAGAAAGAAGGAGTGGCTATAGTCCAATATATCTACCAACTAGCTAACTTACGTGTATTGGATTACGAGTTCAGTTAGTTAGTTAGTTAGTTAGAATGGAATAATGAGTCACTAACCTGTTGTCTGTTGTTTGGCGTGAATGGAAGAAGCGTTGACACATGGAAAATCACTTCACAGTCTTGATACTCTGTATGCACGGAATACTGTCCTGTGGAATCATCTGCTCACGAACCAAACACAAAAGACATTCCCTTAAAATCCTTCTATACACACATACGCACTGGCTAAGCCAGAGACAAAACACAAGATTGAAATTTGCTTGCAGCGTTTGTTTTGAGCAGAACACGTGAAAATTCACAAAAAAATCTCCGGTCGAAAAATGGAATATTAATATTTCATATTATTTTATTCTGCGTTACAATGATTCAAAGAAAGCTGCATTCATAACGTGAGGACCAAAGATTATATAGTTCAGGTAAGGTAAACTGAATTAATAAACGACACTCGTTTTTCACAAATCAAAGAGAGCTACAGAATCCTCAAATAAAGTGTCTAGTCTCTACAGCCAGTTTCACACATAAGTGACAACAATAGGGTAACCAAATGGATAACAGAAAACCATGGATTGTGAGGCTCTATTGTGTACAAGTAACATTTTAAAACAAACAAAATCATTGGCATCATCACAAAACTAAACCAAATGGACTGGCTCCAAAAAAATAACAATGCTAGCCACGAGCTTTTGTGACAGCCTACCCATTAAATTGTAAAAACAAGGGCAGTCGAATATTTAGGGAAACGAGACAGATCCATTTTTAGCCAGAGAAAGTTGTTACTCCATTTTCCACCTTAGGGAATTCTCTTTTTGAGGAAAATCACGATTCTTAAATTGCTCCTTATTCCGTCTCTAAAACTACTGATTTCTCACCCAAACAAGTACAAAATTATGTAAATTGTCAAATCGTGAATCTTGCTCCACACAATAAACCATCCTACACACAATTTCAATAAATCCTTTTCTCGTCCAAAATACACTCTAAATCTAGCAAGCTAAAACAAACGTGCAACTTACCCTTATTGTCTAGACCGCCTGTGTATTTCGTAAACCCCTTGAGTCTCACTTTCTGTCCAATGAGATTAAGGAACTCATTAAATGCAGGCCCAGCGTCCTCATTGTTGTACATTTCTTCTTCAGTCCCTTGACCAGCCTTACAATACATAATGCCAACTTTATGTCGTCTGGTCAGGATTTGTTGGTCTAGTTTTAAAAGTTGTTCTTCCGTACTTGGCTGTTGAATTCCCAGCTTCAGGCTACAAAGGTAAATAAAAGCGTCAGCAAAAACTACACAGATCAAATTTTGAGTTCAAAAGGAAAAAGAGGCATACCATGAGAGCTGTATTTCCGGAAGAAGGAATTCAATGACTTCTTTGGCATGATTTCCACCTTTACTACTATTTGGCTTGATTCCTGGAACGCTCTCTTCAGCTATTGATCCCCTCAATGTGTTGAGCTACAAAAGAGAAGAAAAAGAGTTAGCATTCGTAAATGCTTTTGTAGTTAGTTACACATGACTAACGGTTGACGGATTTAAACAAACGTTGGGCTCAATCATCCTTATTTCCCATAGGTCGACTTTTGCCAAACAGCAAAGGCAAAAATGAAATAGCGAATTCTTTAACATTCTTGGGTTTCAAATATGAACGATATAAATTTTGTAAGCTCTATCTATCAAACTAATGCATTTTTTTATAACAATCGAAAAACCAACACTATACAGAATTTTGATCTATGATCTATATCTACCAGACCAGACTAATAGGAACACTTTTTGCAAACACTCATGCTGCAGCCTAAACTTCCAAAATGTAACTCACTATTAGTATGCATATACTAGGCCCCCTGCCTAAAATACAATACTTTTAACGGTTGACTTGAAAACTTGCAAAGCTAACCAGGCATAGACATCTGAAGCTGTAATTTTTTCCTCACTTTTGTCTACCGTGCTGAATGACACGATAGTGTGATTTATTAACAGCCAGCTTATGATGCTGCACATACGTAAATCCTCAGCTCCATACCATTTAAATAAATTCTGCACGCACTCTCAATACCTTCCAAAACAACCCACTGTAGCAATAAAAATATTCACATTCATTCATAAATACAAGAGTGCAGATATTTATATTTTCAAGGATGCACTTAACTTGACTTAGACCAATTTGCACCATAGAGAATCATATTCTCAACCACCGTGTAGTTAGTTAATTAGTACTGAGTTAATGAATCTGCTAAACAGTTTATTTATTATAGTATTATTATTACTTTGAGCTCAACGAGTTCTTACAGCCTTCGCTATAAATGTTAATAATCATCATGGCAGCTGTGTACTTTGTAGTACGTAACATATAATGTAGACAAAGATGGATACAATGGCTATCTAAAGATCAACACATATTCTACACAAAAGAAGATGACATGAAATTTGTTGGCAATGGGACACTCTACAAAAGATGATCCCAATCTTTTTAATACACACGATAAGACGGAATTCTTCATTCAATGCGGTGAATGGTTTGGAAAAGGATTTTTCGACAAGTCTAACTATAGGTAAGGATTATGGATGAATACCAGCTCACAATGCACGATACACTGATGATCGGCGAATGATGATGGATTTCGACTCTAAAAAGTAGATCAACTCTTGCGGTACACAAACATTTGTCAATTTTCGAGTCGGCACGATTTTTCACCCTTTGTAATCAATCAATATTTGCTTTGTGATGTGCGATACTACTAACTAACTAACAAACTGCTATCATCAGCTACCTATAGTACCTAGCCATTCTGTAATTAACAACAGAAAGTCAAAAATGCATTTCATTTTTCAATGATTCTTCACCAAAGATCTACCGTCTCAATCCCTGATCTGAAACTCTAACTTTTAGCTACAAAAAGATAGCATCCAGTTTTTGTATGCAATCCAAAACCAATTGGAAATGAATTCTAACTAGCAACTCTTCTTGAAGGAGAGCAATTTAGATTGTAATAACAATAAAATCTAACAATCATCTTCACATTTCACAATTTGGGAAAAAGGTCATCCCTAATTACCCACAAATAATGCGATTTTTCACCACTTTTTGCTTACCTCAGTGGAGCGCACAATGAGCCGATACAAATAACGTTTCTCCTTCAGATTCTCATGAGATGTTTCCATCAACTCTTTCCTAATGCTGATTGCCAATGGACCCAACACTTCGTCTGAGCCGAACCAATTCTCATGCTCTGTAAAGATAAAGGATGAAGCTACAGTTAACATTTTGCCTCGCACACATCATTATCAACTCACAAACTACACAATCATTTCATAAAGCAAGCATTCCAATTCCAAAACTAGAAAAATAGATCATATTTAATTCATGTCACCTACAAAAGTAGAATAAATAGCTCATGCCAACAAAACTGACTGACTACACAAATAAAATTATTTATTTTCCCTCTATCCTATACTAAATCATCATCTACTACAAACCAATATTATTATCCTCCAACCAAAAATTGCCTACTTCAGCCAAAAGCATACAAACATTTTCCATACGCAACGAAATTTTTCGCCTTTTCAGACTGATTGTCCCCTATAAAGGTAAGCAAATCTTGGCTTGAGTATACGAGCACCGAGCAGGTGAAAAAAGCGTTCTTCAAGCCCAAAAAGGCATAAAAAATCACATAGAGCTCTATCTCATGGACGAATGAACTATAAAGATGGAGAAAATGGCCCCAGGGATATTTTCCTCTGGTCCATCTTTTACTACTTAAAAGGTCCTGCTAAAAAGGTTCCTACTGACGCCACAAGTGAGGAATGCCATCATCATCAACAAGTCTCAGCTCCATTGTCATCCGTTCCCGAGATCGTGTGTTGCGTTTTACACTCACTCAGTTTTTACAACTAGACAAAGAAAGGGAGAGTTCCATAGCTGTACACAGAACTATATTGGAGGTCGGTGATCGGATTTAGTTAGTTAGTTTAATAAGTTTAAGCTTATAGTTAGAATGCAAGCCAAGCTAATGAAATTTGTAATCCCTCCAGATGGAGATTAAAATTACTATACCGTTGTTATTGTAGTCAGTTTGTAAAGTAGGAAACATACAGCTGGTGGCTGTTTCTGATATATTTTGTACGTAAGTTAGTTAGTTAGTCGCCAAAAAAAGTATGCATTAAAATTAATTAAAAACAAAATTTAGTCATTTTCATACAAAAATACCCAAATATTGTTTGGATTGTTTGAAAGGTTGCTCAAATATTAACAAAAAAATCGGCACTTTCGGATTGCATTGCTTTGTACTTCGGCAATTTTATCAGCGTTAAAAAATCCTACTGATTCCAAAATTCAACCCCAAGACAAAAAACCGATTTCTGCCCACAGTCTAATGCACACTTTGCCTACACATCACATCATCGTTCCAAAAACCAATGTCCATAATCTAAAGACACGATGGTGAACAGCAAACAATGAATGGTAATAAAATGCAATGATCTAACAAGACGGTGAAATAATAATAGGGAGGACATGATTCCTTCACGCTAAAAATCCCAGTAGTCGTCTGGTCAATAATCATTTCCACTTTTAACCGTATCCACGCCACCTTTTTAAGGCATTTTTTCTCCTGCAATTTTCATCCATCTAACTAACTACCTAATCCATACTCTAAAAAAATGCCCAACGACTAACTAACTAACTAACTAACCATATGTAAAATTCAACAGAATCATCCTGATAATAGAGCAGGTAGTCCCAGTAAAAAACGAACTTAAGTAGTATTCAACGGCCTCTCCTTGTTATACAGGATTACAGGAACGCTTGCTCTCTACTTTTTTCTCATCTTTTTTTCCAGCATCTCAAACTGCCAACCAGCAAGCAGCATGTAGTAACCGTTGGAGGCAAAACAAAGGCAGATAGTGGTTGTGGTTCGTTTGGTTGTATAAAATGGAAAAAAATTCCATTAGCTCATTCGCTTATATAGGGAGTGCACAGCAAGAGCGAAATGGATACATCATTGGATTGATAAAAAAAATTACTCATTGTCAAATAAGTGGTGGCAATGCTTTTTTGTATACACAAATAGAATGACTTGGTAAATACTGCTGGAGGCTGGAAAACAATCTGTGCATTCAAATACAGCCATGATAATTTAAATACTGTGGACTTTCTCACAGGTTGAGGTTACTATTTATTGAAGAGGTAGGCAATAGGAATATAGGAGATAATATTTGTTTGTTTGTGTGTGCGTGAGGAATTCACACTATTTGTGATAACCAAAAAGGAAATAGAATTTAAATTTACAATAGGGGATTGTATAAATGTAGAACGTAGGAACGTAATCCATTTCCGTCACCTTCAAATATAACATTATTGAAAGGCGACCACTAGTCAGTCAGTCAATGCTGTTAGGTACTTGAATTGAAAACACAGGGAACCATTGTCACTGTTTCTACGACATAATAATAATCTCTCGCTTCGTTACAACACTAGTAACTCCTCCTCACCATTGTTGGGTTTAGAAGTGACATGACTTTTTTTTTGCTTTTTCCCGTACAAAAATAAGTAACCCTTATTTACGTGTTAAATTGGTACAAAGGGCGGAATTTAACCAACTTTGCAAAGCATCAAATCTGTTTCACAAGCAATATATTTTTTCGTCGAGTGTATTTTTTTCCTAAAAAAGTCACAACATAGTTGAATAACATCAACACTAAAAAAGTATGTGTGGATTTCCACACAATAATAAACTGCACGTAGAACAGATGCAAGCATGCAGTCGGTATGTTACCCGGTTTTTAAGGTCATATTGAGTTAAGTAAATTTTTACCGTCATATTCGAACTCAAAATTATTGATAAAATCATCAGTAAACAAAAAATTTTTGATTTCCCGTTAAAATTACAAAAATTCTAAAAACCCGGTTCTGTTTTCTTGATTCGGTATATTTTAGCACTGGCCTAAATAAGTTTAAACGTTTGTAGATTAAATTTCGCCACATTCGCCTCAATTTATCAATTGTTATCAAGGATTCACAATTTTGATGTTTAGAATTGCCGGAAAATTACTGGACCAATTTTTCTCATCTTCACGCACCCAGAACCAACTTACAAATGCCGTCAAGTTGAGTATGTATGTATATTCGCTATATTATACTTAATTTTATTCATAGCTATTGAGTCGTTCGTGAGTTATGCAGCGGGCGGACAGACGGACGGATGTGACGGAGTCGGACAGAGCGTATTCAATATGTTAGCTGTCGCTATACATAAAAACAGCAAATAAAATGCTTCAGATTCCAGATTTCAGATCCAATTCTATTTTCGCATTCTATACAGCCCAAAAAAAAGTCACACTCACAATCTAATCTGCCCAACCAAACTACCTAAGATCTACTGACAGACAGCGACTTTGACATTCTATTCTTCAGGTTCACCCTACAATCCAATCTCCACATAAATAAATCCGACCTTTAGATCCCCTACTCAGCCAGCATCTTTAAATCCGACCCATTGTACTCCAAGGAATGCTTCCGTACGGGGTCTATAGCAATATTCAATGAAACTCACATATTTCTTGCTCTCGTTGTTGACTTCAACTCACATCACAGCAGACGAAAAAAAACCTCTTTTAGATATACTGACTTACTGACAACATAAATTCCCTTGTTACTAACTAACATGCCTACATACTCCTACTCCCAACACTATTTTGTATCCCTTGAAAAAGTACATTTACTCACACACTCACTAACTAACTACACAACAGTACAAAGCTACAATAGGTACTTAGGAATTCCAAAGGCTACTTCCTAACTAACTACAAGATGATGATAAGCCATTAGTTTCAGGGAACCAATCTAGCTTGAGCAGCTGTCTATACAGAGCCCAATCTATTTATTTTGTATACCTAAAAGTAAAATTCCTTGAACAACTTTCTGGTTGTTGTACAAATACCTTTATCTTGGTTCACACCTTCTGTACGTAACTAACTAACGAAAAATTTCGTAAACTTCTCCCTGGAACAAACATTGACCGAGAGAGAAGCAGACCCTTGGATAATTTCACACCCAGCCAACAACATAATATTATAAAGCTGTAAAAATAAGTGGAAACTGACTACGATTTTTACAATGTTCACTCCCACAGTACGGATAAATTAGTGAGAAACAAATAGTTAGGCACACAAATTACCTTGTCATCTTCTTTTCAACTAACAAAGTGAGTATACGCTTTTTCACCCTACCTAAGTGGATTCTCATCCTCAACTTTATTTCTGTTTTCTCAACCGGAACGTTCTGTGTGTGTGTGCATGGGAAACCCACACTGACTGACTTGACTCTGTTTGTACATATTTATTGGCAGGAGAAATAGCACGACCGTGATGGAATTATTATTATTACTATTATCATTGCTACGGAATTCTATGGGGTTAGTTAGTGAAGAAAAATGCAAAAGTCATACTCCACTCAGGTTTCATTTCACAATTACTCATATGCAAAATCACCATACATCCTGTATTTGGGTTTGTTTGGCCCACTGTCAGCAGTATCTCAAACTAGTGTGCCTATGATTTCTTATGGGGAGGATTTGATAACACAGGTAGCACCATTCATTAAATTCTTTGAGAAATCAAAAGTTTCGAATACATTGCGTAGAAAGCAGAACGGTATTGTGTATGGGTGACTTCAAAGTTTACGTGAATGAACGTAAAATAATAATTATAACGAAATAAGTGGAGATAAGAAAGCAATTTTTGACGCAGTCGCAAACTTTAACGCAACGCATACAGAGTTTGAAAACGAAAGCTAAGCGCTAGTTAGTTAGGAAGACATGAAAATGAAGTTGGCAAATACAAAACCACGATACGGAAGGAAGAAATAAAAAAATGACGCAAACAGCCATCAATAACAAATGTGGGCTACAAGAATTTACCTCACACAAATCACTACACTATTTCTGATTATGAATTACATCAAGCTGCTAGAAACATGCAGTAAAGACTGGCTGAACTACATAGCAATAATTCCTCCCTTGTTTTCACATTATTGAAGCTCTAAATATTTTTCCTATTGACAGTTGACAGCATGGTGCAAACAATGCAATAAACCAAGTGACTAATGACAACAATGCTACTGCTACTGCAGTAAATTACAGATAGCCATTTCTTCAGCTCATATTAGGAGCTGAAGAAATGGCTATTCCTATAAAAATGCCAATACAATACACAAAGCAAATTCCTACTATTAGAAACATCATAAAATGTTTTTTTCAACTCAGTCAACAGATTTGCCATCGCAAACTTCAGCACAGATTAAATTCCAGCCAGTAAATTCCATGCTGCTCTAATTTTAACATCCAAGCATGCATAGCAAAACGCGATAAAAATTTTAACCCACAGATATAATTCTGCACTATGCAGTTCCTCCAAATAAACCTAAAGCCTATATACATAAAACGCACTAAAACAACTTTACTTACCATTCTTATAGAAATAGCGTTCGTAATAGGTGGCTCCCATATCAACAGCCTCTAGTCCATACTTTTGTCTCGAGCTTTTGCTGTAAGGACAAAAGGTGTGGGGAGACCAATGAGTCGTGCCAGGATTCCATTCCAAAACGGAGATGTTACGAGCCTCTGGAGGCCGATGACATGTCTCTTGAATACTGTTCCCGTTCGTAGAGAATGCATTTTGTGGACGTCCACGGAAAAAGTAGGCATTGCTACTGCCACCCTCATCTTGGTCTTTGTAGCGACTCAAGTTCACTCGACGTTCCCCTTCCCCTCCAATCTCATTTCGGAAGAATGGGCAACTATATAAGAAAAAAAAAGAGGGAAAAATTCTCATTAATACAAGACTTAATCTAGTTACATGAAACTCAATGGACCAGCAAACCACACGCAGGTATCGATTTCTACCGGCCCTAAAAGAATATCTCTCATAGTGAGGTGAACGAGAGAACCACCCAAAAAAGATAAAGAAATTAATTTTAACACAATTTTTGTGTCTAACCCTCCAAAATGTATTTAGCTTATATTTTAAAGCCTTCATTATTTCCATGTACTAACTAACAAAACTAAAAGCAACTAAGTTTTAGCTACCAATTCAATTACGATTGGTCAAATCCAAAGATTTTACATAAATATTATTCACAAATCATATTTCATCATACTTATACCATTACAAGTCAATTCAATCTATATTGTTCTGTCATTACCAATAAAAGAAATTATTATCCCGTCAACTATTGACCTTAGGCCAATCATTCAACAGCCTAACGTAACTATAACTAGAACAATGCAACTGCCTGCCATAAATTTTCAATTTTCAGTCATATATAGTTAGCTAGTTTTATTTGCTACTCTACCAACCAACTAACTGCCACTGACAGTACCAGTCACCCAAAAAACTCCGCAATAGCCAAATACTGTAGCGCAACTTGAAATGTACAAACGCTTAACATTTTAACCTTCATCCCATCTAACCTTATGCCAATAAATTCAGTCCTCAACCAAACCACATAAAAAGTTAACAATGCATAATACACGCATGCATGGATCACTGCAATGCCAATTCATCATAAAGACCAAGACACAAATAAATATAGCGGAACACATATGGAATATTAACTAACTAACTAACGAACTACCCATTCACTTTATCACTAACTAATGATTTTCTCGGCACGGATGAATAAATAAGTCAGTGTGACTAATGAATGAGGGAGATGAGAAATTAGTTCTCTGTCTCTCTTCCACAGTGTAATGAATGGATAAATGATGATGATGATAATATTTTACCCGTCATGAGTTCCATTACATCATCATCAAATGGGAAAAAATATTCTAGTCGCATACGCAAAAAAAATCGTATACTGACTGACTGCAACCATTTCATGGCAAGCACGTACGAGATAAAACAAGTGCATCATATTATGTCCTCCTATACATTTCATGTTTCACATTCCAAGCACAATTACAGTAGAATGCGCAATTTAAATTCCTCCCCAAAAATGCAAAGTTTCTAATTAACTTAAACCAACCACTATGGAAATGAATGCTGATTGCGTATAGTCAGTAGCTCGCAAATTACGAAATTATTTGGAACCAGTGCGGTATTAGATTAGCGTAAGTAAGTAAGTAAGTAATGTAAAGAATATGATGCTAGTTTTAAATTGCTGTCATTGCAATTATATAAGCGCTTTTTATGCATTACTAAAGTTTCAATGCAATTTATTTCGTCATTGAAGGTGAAGCAAATGTCACTTTTCCATGTTATTAAACCCTGCGGATTCCTCGAATGTCAGGAAAAAAGCAACAAGCCAAGATTTACTGAACGTAAGTAACGAATTATAATTATCCATAATACAAAGTTGTTCGGATATTGTGTAGACCACATTAACCGGCTCATTGTGCTCATACTTGACTTGAAATAAAACTTAAAAGATTCCACATACACTCCACGTCACGACAATAAGCAGATGAGAGGAGAAATAATAAACAATGTGAACAATTTCGCAATAATTACTTTGTACTCACTCAAAGTTTTGTAGGCAAGCAATGCCAACCACCTCAGTTGCCCTAAAAAATCTCCCTGTAGAGCCAGAGTATTATTTGTGCATGTGTAGTGTGAGTGGTGAGGAAAAGGTGCCAAACAAGTCTACGTAATACTAACTAACTAACTAACTATTTAGCTATAAAACTTATGCGGTAGAGTTAGTTTTCATTACTATTAGACACTAGTTGCAGTTTCTTGGAGCGCAATAAATACCATCATTACGTACACAACTAGTGTACTATGCAATTTTATCCTGCTCTGAGACTTAAAAAGCAATTTTTCTTCTCTGTAGACGTAACTTTGTACGCTCAAGTTTGAAAAATTTCCTAGAATCACTGCACACTGAAAAGCAAATTAAAAATTTGATGAGAAGGGCCAAAAAACTCCTGTTTTAATAGCCCTGCAGATGCATAATTACACAGTTTTCAAATCCTCTTGCTTCAAGGTGCATACACATGCATTTAATTGCTGCAACTTAATTTTTTTAGAGACACCAAAATTTTCCATGTTTCAATGACATCTTAAATACACTATTGCCTGTGTCCTATCACACAAAAACCGCAATGTGCTCACTAATATTTTCACTCCACCTACCAACTCAATTCAAACAACAGTGAAGTGAAGATTGCGATAGCTGAGAATTAAGAAATTACCAATGCACTTGCTCAGTCCATATTAACACCTTATCTCCTCCATTAAGCCATTTAAGGCCAAAAGAGCCATTACTATGATGACATTTCCGTTGGCAAGACTGATTATACTACGAACTAACTATGAGTTGAGTTAGTCATCCTAATGGGCACGATTAGACACTATAGAACTAACTAACTAACTAACTAACTTGCCAGGAGTAAAACAAAAGCTTGCGCCTGACACATAACAAGTTTAGCTAGCTTGGCTATTGAGCCCTTGTCACAACACAAATGGTAATCGAGTCCGGCCTTTAAACACATGATGAACCGATGAACTTGAGCGAGCGTAAGTTTCAGCCAATAATTCTCAATAACGATTGCCACATCATTCCCCATTCAATATAGTTATACACACAGCCTCAAGTGTGAACAATGTTCATTTTCATTACGCTCTTTACTGCTCACTTAATTTCATCTTTTCACTCACTCACTCACTTGCGTGAATACTCCAAGATGTGGCCTTCAGGATCTCTATATGTGGTCGTGTGGTGTGTGCAAAGCTAAAAATACTGCATGCGTAATGAACACTTAAAACGATAAAAAAAAGGCTGTCAATAATAATAATACTTTTTGCTCAATAAAATCAATGCTAAATCAACCAGAAAAGGTGTTGAAAAAATCTAGACAAACACAATGAGAATTAGCTGTAGAATGCAATCAATTCCTCATTATACAGTAGCCAAAAAAACATGATTTGGGTGTTTGCACTAAAAACAATGACATTTTCCCTCCATTTAATCATTGCAAACATAACGAAAGTTAAATCCATTAATCTACCATGGAATGTTGCACAAAAATTACACACATGGATGGCAGTTAGTTAGTTAATGAAAACGACGGTAAACATTTTTACAAATTGGTTAGTTAGTTACAGTTGACAACAATCCTATGTATTTCCCAATCCATAACTAACCAACTAAAGCCACTCAGAAATGACCATTTTAGTAGCCACCCAAAACTAGCCATAACAATTCCCTATATTGATTGTCATTGTTGACCATTACAATTGAATTCCCTAAAAGCTGAGAGAGGACACGATCTCATTAACTTTTTAAATGTGCTCCTAACCCACACACACACGTCTTGGCAATTTACTATTCCCAAAGAAAGTGAGTTGACGCCGCCATTAAGTCCATGTACAGACTCCAATCCATTCCATATACATAGTAATCGTCGTCTAAAGCCTGATGAATCCCATTCAATAACCCAACCAACATGTTATATCCTCTCATAAAAAGAAAACAAAAAACCTTAATAAAATCGAAATTAAACCATTATCATCATTTTGCCCCTGTTACCAAATCGAACCCCATTTATCAATTCAAGATGCAACCTGCCTACTTACCACTTTTGATTGCTTTACTAACCAAGTAATCAAAAGCATTTAAATAACATAACAAACCGTCATAAAATGTGCGAATGAGTTGGGCAATCTCAACTCAGAGAGTGAATCCAATAATCCTAATAAAGTAACACAGTCCATTGTGTTGCATTTTCTGTATGCAAATCAGTTCATCACATAACATACTAACTAAACTAGTAGGTAAGTGAGTTAGGCGAGTCAAAAATTGAGACTTTCAACCAACCCACACAAATTGAAACTAAATAATTAGTTATGACCCATACTTGATTATTATTATGATGTAAGTAGTTAATAGTTAGTTAGTTAGTTACTACTACTACGACGAATCGCTTCTTCATTATTATTTTCATCCCACCCAACATGTCCATACTTAAACGAAGAACCTGAGGATACAATTCATGCACTATAGATAGTAATCTCAAACAGACATGTGGCAATCCAAGCTTAGCGTTTGAGTGAACTAATTTTGAAATATTAACCTCAACCCTTCATTGAATTTCATAGAAACAAAACCACAGCAGCATTTAACTTACTACTATGCTGACATGTTGTCAGTCAGTCAGCCACCAGTCAATTTTCAATGCATATAGTTTCCCATAGATAGTCAGTATTTCGTCATATGCGTGTATTGAATGAAACCACCCTGTGAAAACATGATTGGGGAGCTCAAAAATGTCAACAAATGCCAACGAACTGGCTCAAAGTTGGTAACAATAGAAATACCAACAAGACGCCTCGTCTCACTCACTCCTGCCCTTAAGAATAGGATTAGTTTTAGCTTATTCATCCATCCACCAAACCAAGCTACAAGGTTTTACCACCTAATTAGCCAGTCCCATACATACATTATATTCTGTAAATATAGATTGCTTAATACCAAAGAAACCTACAGAATTCACCTTACGCTCGCAGCAGACACTCCATATAAAAACACAATGTTGTTGAAGCCATAAAATTTGGCACCACGGGCTCACAAAATATTAGGCGCGTCATGTTTCTCCCATAAAGTCAAACTAAAAGTGTGTATGTAACGAATTCACTAAATGAATACATTACACATAAATTGTACCCCAAAATCATACCATACTATAGTAATAGCAAATACTTATTATTTCTTACCTAATATGCAAAGTAACTGACTAACTTGGACATTTTTATATATACAACCTAACAACGTAGTTAGTTAGTTAGTATTAATAACATGGACGAGCTTTTTTCCCTCAGGATTATAGTTTGTCTTAAGTAGACTGTAACTGCTAATACGTATGACCAAATGCACATATGCATATTTCAATTGTTGGTGAAAACTGTATACCACTAACATAGATAAAATTCGTATCTCCTCACTCACTACCCGGATCTTGGTATACGAAACCACTTTATGATGACTTGTAGACACACTAGAAAAAGATGAATGACTAGTTAGTTCGTCGTATAGAAAAACCAATGGTGAGTTTGTAAATAAGTAATACTAATACTTACTTACTTTTGCCATTTTCAACTATAACTAGTCCTAGCTAGCCAACCAACTTACAACATACAGTTACTTAGTTAGTTAGTTAGTAACAACAACAAAAAAACAGGAATTATAAATCATACAATAGTAGTAATTTTTTCTCGATTAAAAACCTTAACACTTGGATTCAATTACAAGGGCAAGGTAACAATCCCATGTTTCTTAGTCTTGCCTTTTGCCTATCAAGTGTAATCTCTTGTTCCTTTCTTACAGCACTTGTAAACATTGTATTCATGACAGAGAATCATTTTATGCATGCAAAAGTTAAAAGTGAATAAAAAAATGATCTGATCGCCACTTCAGGAAATTAGCACTGCTCAATGACTGAGTAAACATAAAACGTGATACAGGAATGAATAACAATAACATTTATATTTGGTATGCTCGCTATCGCTTGGTTAGTCAGCAGTGCGTATTAAAATTACCATTGGTTGGTTATAGTTAGTTAGAATGGAGTTGAACTCTTGTTTTTTTAGAGTTTCAATATTCAAGCTTGGATTAGAGGGAGGATGTGTATAGTACATAGTCATAATATATAGTACAGAAATGAATGAGAGCCCTTTTTCATAATCCCGGATATGGAGCTCAGCAGAAGAGGAAGTGAGATACTACTGTCATTAGTTCGTCAGTCTATCTGTTTTGAACACGATATTAAATATCAAAGCTCGCGCTAACAACACAATCCTACTCCTTTGGATGGTAAGTTACAATATACTGTATATGCTCGACTTGAAAGTGAATCGTACAAATAGTTTGCTTTTGGTTAGTTCATAAGTAGTGTCATTAACTATTAATTCTATAACTAAACTGATTGACGAGGATAAGATAATCACTGTGTACACACACAGGGTGTAAAAAAGGGCGACAAACAGTCTACTACTTTAGTGGATAGGCCATAAATGCATGATAAATAATCTAAATGAAATAACTGCGATAAAAAATTTACGTCACGGTCCATTGTAATCACCTCTCAGTTTCATTTGCAATTTTAAAACACTTGTATGCTAATACCATACGTATCATTTGCATAGTCTTGCAGTCCGCGGCAGTCAATCTCAATGCAAATCACTTCCTCATTATAATCAATAAATCAATCCAGAAGTACTTAAAAGGGGGCCTTCCGTTTTTTATAGTCAAATTCATTGTTCACACCAACGAAAAATTTACATTTATTTCTTTTACCGCGCTGCCCTCAAAATTAATTTACGTCTCCATAACCAATAACCAATCTTTGATCCTAAACAATCCCCAGAAAAAGAAAAAAAATTCACTTACTTCAACACCAAAGCATTGCTCTTCCCATCCCCATTATCATTATCCTGTAGTGCTGAACACTGTTGACTAGAACCCATACTGTCAGGCCCTTGCGGTTGATCCAAAGAAGAAATGGACGAGCCCCCATCACTCAATAGTGACACCGGACCCCCACTCCCATTCGTATTATTCAACGGGGTGGACACCGGCCGAGAATTAGCCAGAGAGGCTGCAGAAGCACCCGTCGTCGTATTTCTCCGTTTGCTCAACAAACCACGTAACTTGGCCGCATAGGTTATATTCGCACTCACACTTTGGCAATCATAATGAGCAAACACACGTCTCCGAAACTTTTCATCTACCAATCCGCCACTGCTGGAACCGTTTGTGTGTCTCAACACGACTTTAACATTTTCTTCATTATCGTCAAAAGTGTCCCCTTTCACACCTTTTGCGGTGGAACCACCACCACCACGAAACTTCCTAAACAGGCCGGATCCACTCTCCGGTTTCCCTTTCCCATCTGTTGTGGTATTCATGGCAATAGTAGCCGTACTACTGCTACTACTACTTGTGGTACTAGATTTATCCCACAACTTAAACTTGACCTTCAGTCTAGGACTTTCTTTGGATTCTTTTGATCCATTCGAAGAACCAAGAGACAGTTCACTTTTGTCTTGCAAGTCAAATGATCCCCGTTTGTCCCGATTCACATGAGCTGCGACCAAAGACAACAGATTACTGCTACCCATGGACCCACTCCGCTCAGTTTTCACTGGGCTCGAGTTGAGCCCAATAGGTGGACCATTATTATGGGAGAGCATATCGATAGATCCATGACTCCCAAAATCCTTCCGGCGTGTGAAACACCCTGTGGTTCCTGTACCGTTGTTGTTCCGGTGAGGATAATATTGGAATCGGCCCCCGTCTGTTGACATTGCCGCCCCATCTGTAACGTTCTCCCCGTGGGAAAGTTGTTGCACAGCATTTGTAGACGGTAATAATTTCCTTTGTTGGATATAGTGATAGTTTTCTCGGTCCAGAAGGTCCAGACTACTATTGCTTCGGTATAAGGTGAGTTTGTGGGCCGCTTTTGTAGCGGCATTTGGTGTCACCCCATTGTTAATGGAGGGTGGAGTGCGACCTACCATGGCACTGTTATTATTGCCATTGATTTTATAGTTTTGTATAACTTTGGCAGGTGGGGCTCGCACTGTAACTACGTAATTTTCAATTTCCAAATCTTCAGCAGTACGATCAGGAGGAATCACTATAGAATTTCGTTCTGGTGTTTGATATCCAGGACCAGGGTTTGGAAGAACGGATCCCATACGGTAATAATTTTGCCCTGGTGTGGAAGGATACAACGATGGAGGATTATTTCCAATGGCATTGGGTTTGCCATCACTGCCAGTAGTGATACCAACTGGGTAGGAAGACACGGGACGAATAATACTGCTCATTGTAACGTATGGAGAGGAGCCATTGTTGGCTGCAGGTCTGGATTCTGGGCCCAGATCCCCAGTGTTTACACTGTGTGTTGTCATCGAACTAAAGTTGTACACTACAGTGCCATAATAATAAGTGGTTAACTAACTAACTAGACTGATGCGGATGGTTTGTAAAAAATGCATAGGTTGCGGTTCTCTTTGGGTTTAACCATAGTAATGGTGTGCACATGCTGAAATTCATGTTGATGAAGTCATCGGGATTTTTTCCTGCAAAACCACAAATAGACGAAGAGTTATTGTGTGTGCACGGTAAAACATGTCAACGGCGACCGCAGTCGTGTTTTCAATAATATGTACGTATGGTCCCAATAATAAATAAATAATAATCAAATGATTCGTGAAACCTTGCTACAAAAACTTGCACAAGCAGAAATAGAAAGGCCGAAACAGCTTTTTATCAATGGAAAAAAATATATAAATAGTGCGAATCACACACATGACATATCGTACTAAAAACATTCTTGTCAACCACAACAACACATTTTGTAGTTCATTTACTGGTTACATTCCGTTCCATTCATTAAAACAAATTATAATTACGTTAACGAAAGTGGTCGGAATAAAAATCATGGCCTTTTAGTTACTAGTCACGAGCTCTCTGACTGAACTAGTTAATTAAAAAATTGTGTACCATGTGATGTGAGGACGATGATAAATGTTTAGTTAGTCAACTAGACAAACTAAAATTAACTTTAATTGTACCCAAATATTAACAGGCTAACTAACTAACAAACTAAAAAACTATACTAACCAAGAATAAAATATCACTTAAAACTGTCAATAAATTATAGTAAGTTCAAAAATAAAACGGAAAAAATTTCCGTACATAGTTATTTGGCGTTGTTTGCAATTCTCTGGTTATATTGATAGCAAAATTCAAAAGATGACCATTTAACTAAAATAACAAACTCAATATTATGGAAAGCCATTTTGATGGTGGACATACAGTAACAGAGCAATCTATGGCCCGTGACGAATGTAAGTGAAAGTGAAATAAATCACTATTATTGTACTCATGAAACATTGTGACATCAAAAAACTCGTCTCCTTCATTACTTTAAACACTGCATTCTAGTGTCACAAACTCTACTATTTTTTCCTATTCATTCCATTGAAAAAATACAACCTTCACAATACAAATTATATTACATATGACGAAACAAGAAAACTAGCGAACTTTAATCATTCCTGAAAACTGGAAATGAAAAAAACTTCTACATCAACATCGGCCATTATCATGACATAACAAATACGAATTAAGGTTTACAGTACCAACAGTACCGAGTACGCAGCTCAAACCAAACCAAACACATACAATTTGGCCTATAGCAGTTACCTTACAAAACAGCAAACTGCCTTGCCCTTGATACAGGATTTCGACCTTTTGTTTAGAGCACACACACACACACATGAGTCTTTTGCTAAACAACAATTCAGTTATGGCTTGGCTCAACTAACACTTAACACACACACATAGAGGGAGTGAAGAAGTGTGCATGAAAAATTGGACGCGAAAAATGATACGAACCAACTAAACTACACTACAAGGAACTACAAGGCACCAGCATGATGATTTTTTTTGCACGTGAACCAACTTTGGCCTATTGTGCACCAGTATGGATCCCCATTGTTACCTTGCTGCAACTCATCTATACTATTTATCTTGCTTCAACATTGCAAACTTAACGAGCAAATGAAATCTATTGCACAGGCAATAGCTCGACCCAACAATTACCAACTAAACTACTAACTAAAAAACCATTGTACAAAGATTCCTCGGTCATACACGAGTTCACGATATCATCTCGAATCGGAATCATCTGTACGATCTCAAAAATATACTCTTTTGTTTGAACTTGAATTATTCGCATTAGGGGTGTAGTATTAACAGCCATTATTACTTACAATCCTTCTCACTTCTCAATGCTTTCTCTTGTATGAAAAGAGATCTAATAATAATAATAATGGGAAGTGCATGAAAAACTTATAGTGAAAGGATACTCACTACATTAAGACATGACATATTCCTTTTTATCTTTAACTTTAACACACTGTTTAAAACACTCATGTTCACAGTTCAATAGCCTAAGACATGCATGGACATGCTGTATGCATGTGGTGTACAATATATGAATTTTCTTGAGAAAATACTTGGTTGTTGGTTGCCACATATTTTTCATCATTGTATTGTAAGTTATTTGTGCAGTTAGGTAATATGAATGATGGGAGGTGTGGCCAGCGCATTGAAACAAACATTAAGACCAAAAGGCAAATGAGAAACGGATGTGACGCAATATACAAAACTTGACATGCTATATTTGTATTCCTGGTGTACGGCCCCATGCTGAATAGTAAACCTCTCTGATGATGATTTATTTATGTCGGGCTGTAATAAATATCCATACTATCTTCAAACCTGCAGAGCAGCCTAAAGTCTAGTCAACTTTAGTCACCGTATATCACTAGACTGTAATGAGACATAATTTGCACAAAAAAAAAGTGCTTGGCGTGTACAGAAAAAACTTCCCAAATGTAAACAATTTGATAACCCAATACCGACGGACTAAAGATTAAAGCTTCTATACACAGCTAGATGGAATATCCTTATAAAAATCTCCCCGTTTCAGACAAGACAAAGATAACGAAAAATTCCGACTAACTAACAACCCTATCAGACTCTGTTTGTTTGATGAAATTCGTAAACATAAACAAACCAGACGTATTCTGCTGAAGTTTGTTTGAACTACATAGATAACAATATGAACGGTCACTAACTAACATACTATAAAGCACATACTGAATTCATCATCATTTAACATGAAGATACGGCCCAGAGAAATTATTTTCTTTCAAGATACCTAACCGAACTATTCTAATAACTAAGGTAAATCCACATGGTTTATGATTTCACAGATCTATCGTAAAACAATCACACATGCAATTTTTAACAGCCGACCGGGGCAGGACTAAAAAACACGTAAACGTAAAATATACAACCAGAGAAATAGTTGAAACTATACATGAGAAAGGCTATACAAAGATTTATTAATATGACTATGACAGCATTTTATTATTATCAATGCGTACAATCCAAATCCAAACATCCGCCAAGTGATGCCCATGTGTGTAGTTGAGTTCGTATGATGTGTATGTGCACTTGTTCCAGTTATTGTTATCACTCAGTCAGTCAGTCAGTAACTACGACCACACTTTTCATTTACAAATATTACTTGATGCTCCTACGATCTAAAAAATCTAACGTTGCTTTCTGCTTTTCAATTTTAATTTTTTATGCACAATGCTCCTATATAATTCTAAAGAGCGGCAGGATGTACCTGAAAATAATGGAATCCAATAGACACATGTGAGAAAACACCGTTTTTGGCTTAGCCAGCAAAACAATAACAATAGGTACAGCTAACTGCACACTCTACTATTATTTGCGTATGATGAATCCATGAATTATGCTCTTATTATAAGTGAGCAGTTAAAAGAAATACAGCATTGATTGCTACATCTCATTCACGAAAAAGAGTAATTTTTTCAAAAAGACAATCGGATTTTGCAGTTTTAATAAAACATTGCGATTGCGAAGACAAAAGACCCCACGGAATATTAGCGCGTCTTTTCAAACCTAACTAACTAGATTAGTTAAAAGTGACACTAGCTAGCTAGCATAATGTAATATTTCCAATGAGCTATGAAGCTACGTTAAAAAAGAAACCACACCAGCTACGGACTATACAGTGAACAAAGAAGAATAGCTTCTCGTAATAATTAAATTCTCATTTCGTCTTCGTCAGCCTAAAAAGTTGGACAAAGCAGATCAAACTCACTTACTTTCGACGAAAAAAAAATTCTAAATTACATTTTAAACGAGCAGCATATAAATTTTATGTACCAACCAACAACTATTAGTTGAGAAAAAAATTGAATTTCAGTCGTTCTGGAACACGTACTCGACGTGTAACACGAGAACACGGATGTGGACTGTGGACACGACTGCAGAGCATAAAAAACGGCTCTTGAACAAAACAATGAAGATGGGATGGAAAAGATAGGCGTGTTTTAAATGCACTGCTGACTGTCCACATCTTTATACTACTACGAAGATGTGAAGGACACAAAAAAAATCAACTACTAGTTGCCAGAGAACATGCATAAAAGTTGAAGCACAAGAGGTGAGTCTTTAATAATAATATTGTAGCATTGGGATTGGTATGGATGCATGACGCACCGAATTTTATAGCTTTTCGACTTGACAATTTAATAGTTTTGGTTTGTTCCTTGCATCATGACATAAAATTAAAAAAGCATATGCTGGGCAGGCGTTGCATTCCAATTTTTTTGTTGACATTTGAAAGCACATTTGACAGCTTGGGTTCAAAGTGTAGTTGAGTCAGTCAACCAAGCTAATATGCAGAAGGCTGAGACGCAATTTATGGACCCCAAATACTATCAATAGTTTCGTGAACTCGGTAATTTTTTTTAAACGATCGAAATATTTTAATCACAATCAAATATCTTGAGCAAGAAAAACTGTTTAAACTCGGTATTTACAGTTGGATACATACACTCACTGCACTACTATTACTTACTATCAAGTAATAGAATACAGTGTGAAACGTTGCTAGACAAATAAAATGTCCACATCACAATGAGAGAATCGGTCATAAAATTCCTAAATACCCAATGTATGAAGTAAGTGATGAAAAAGTATACAAAAAACTAATCCTATACAACAACTAACGGACGAGAGTAATTTTTCTTCGACCGCTTCGGGGATAGCCAGTTGTTGTTTAATCATAAAAAATGTGATACTAAAAAGTTGTAGTTTAAGTTAGTTAAGTTGACCAAAGAAGCTGAGCTGCTGAGCGACTCGAGTTGATCGTGTGTTTCGTTTTTTTCTCCTTCAACGGACTGTAGTGATGTAGTGAATTGGATGCCCAACGAACCGAGTAGATACAGGAAAGAAATTGAATCCCGCAGCAAGAGATGAATGAAACAAGAGATAGCAATAAACTAGTAAGTAAGTTTTGACTTTAGTTTTAGTGAGAGGAGTAGTAACTGAAGAAATCAAAGATGGTCAGAGTCAAGAACGGAAAACAAAGGGTGAAAGAAAAAAGTTGCCTGGAGCAGAGGCAACAGTCAAACCATTGAACGAACAAGAAGCTACGACACACATAAGATACTACACTTTTGAAATACAGCTTTTATACAAGGATCTTTAAGACAAGATGAGCCTTAAAATCAATGCAAAGATAATAAGCTAGCTTGATGACTGTGATTTGCTATGCTGTGCAAGCTATACACATTACAGCCAATTGATTAATCAGTACCAATGCAAGTTAAAAAAGAATATTTTCGAATCAGAGATACACAGCTGTAATTAACTAATTTGGTCATCTACATTGAAGTCGTTGAACCTGACGAAAAGTTGAAGGCATTTACATTACTTGAGAACGCGATTGCAACAATCAGTTATGTTATGCTGTGCAAATCAGAGTCCGGCTTATCTAATCAGTAATAAAGTATTGTTTTTCTAATGTCACATCAGCGTGTTTCCTTATTCTGTTCACGAATACATTTATTTAGCATAAACAGTACACTCAATATCAATATTATCATATCATCGCAATTGGCAAAACACCACTTACTTTATTTCGATCCCATACAGAAACATACAACGTGTTGTCCATCCAACAAGGCTTGGTGTTATTGTCCAGCAAAATTAAACACTCATTTGAATACAAACATAACTCCAACGACTGAACTGAAGACAGTAATTTTATTTTAACTTTAACTGACTAGTCAAAAAAACATTTGTGCTCGCAATGTGTTGTGTTTTCTGAAAATTTTGGCACAAACACAACTAAACTCACTGGATTAAAGTTAAAAAATGGAAAATCGGCTGATCAGTTAACATTTAAACAATCTGTCAAAATAAATCCCTCTATCGAGGATAATTTCGAACGAAAGATTAGTATATTTTCATACACCACACAGACCGATCACAATTCACTTTATATCAGTGCTTCACAAATGATACAACAGGGCATATGAATAATTTGAAGTCTCATCCTTTTTTTCAAACAGTCAATTTTTTTAATTTTTGTAAAAAAATCACTCACAGATCATTTTTTCTGTAGCAAAATCAAACTCGGACAAACAAAATGATTCGAGGAGCACATGTGCACACTCCGCACTTGAATACACGAATGAATACTGATGATTGTTTTTCTGCTGCTTCCAAACGTAAGGGTGAAATAACATGAGTAGGTACGGAAATTTAGGATTCTCTTTTGTAAACACATAATACCATTCATGCCGTTTTCTTGTATTTAAACCTCCACAATTCGGAAATAAACTTGGGGTTCTTTATATTAAATTAATTATTAATTAGTTTTAACTGACATTATAACATTAGCTACACTACTTTACCAATGTGAAAAGACCAACAATATTATAAACGCTGTTACCATTATAGTTTAGTTTTGTTTTGCATTTTTGAAAAATTGTAAAAAAAAGTGTTCAATATTTTATTTTGAAAAAAATTGGCCAGATAATAGTTTATTGACAGAATTGTAAGCTTTAATTATTTTCAAGTGACCAAGATTTGATAGGGCTTTAATTTTCATCCCAAAACTTATGAATGAACAAGTGCAAAACATTGCACACGATTGAGTGAAAAATGATTTGCTTGGGACATCTAGTGAAGTAAATTGTATACATTATTGTTGGCATCCATTAGATGACTCTCAAAAAGCCCTGCCCACCATGTTTGTTACAATTGCAAAAATTCATAGATATTTTACACAGCAAAATTCAAATCAGCTGGTTTAGCACACCTATATACTAGTGCGTTGCATTGCAGACTGCCGTCGAAGAAATGATGTGCGAAATTGAAATTCATTAGGATTAATATTGAAATATTGATGTAAATCATTTCCGGTTTTTACAATCACACGTGTGCTATTTGTTATTATACACAGTTTTACATTGCAGTGATCCTGTATATTTATTCGAAGCCACAAAGTGAAAACAAGATCTTAAGAAATCTTGCGTAAATATACTTAATCTTTGAAGTGAACTTGAAGTTAATCTTAAGAATCAAAACGAATATTTTTTGGAACCAAAAAGGGTAAGTTACGTTTCGATTTATAAGGTTCATTTCATCAGTTCATTATAAAAAGCGACTTAAATTTGAATGATTATAAAGTCCAGCTGTTTTTGTTTGGATAGATCTTTGAGGCCAGACGCCAGAGCCTTGCGGCAAAATGGTGCGGATCGAAGACGTCACCAATAATGAAGCAAATGCATCTTCTAGTGCCAACACAGGAGTTCATCGTCGCAAAGTTAATGCTGTTTTAGACAATCTCTCGGAATCCTCAGCTTCTGCTGCACCAGTTGCAGAGGACAATGAAGTCAGGATCCAAGACGATGAAGAGGTTCCAGCTCGCGAGGTAAATTAATTTTCGTATTCGTTTGAAAAATAATCGTGACATATATACTTAGGTTTAATCGTTGTATTTACTCCACCTTGCAGCTCACCTTTGATGAGCAAGTTGACCAAGCGAGAGAAGCATACCAACCAACACCGATGGAAAAATTCTTTTCAATCATGAAATCTCTCATTCTTAGGGCACTAGTAGTATACTTTATTATGACGTTTATAAAAGGAAGTTCAAAAGCTCCTGCAGCCACAACTCCCGGAGGCTCGTCAAAAGCTCCTGTTTCAGCGTCTGTCAATGTCTACCCAAATGGAACAGAATTAGTAATGCCCAACCCTCTTGAAAAAGAGGATGAATAATCAATCTTTTGCTGTTAACGTATTGTATAGACCTAAAAGAATGCCCAAAGCAAAAGCAATAGATATTCATTTTGGTACCACAGGATATGTACGTGTTTATCTCAGAGGAAAGCAAACCAATTAGAGATTTTAATAATAGTAAACTTCTCTGGAAACAAGAAGGATTGATATATGGTGACTGGTATTCGGGCCCTAATGGAGATGGAATTTACACACATGACATCACTGTCCCAATTTCAAAGGTAGAATTACTGTGTTAGTTTTCTTAGTTGAATTTAATTGTCCGTTT
>Ga0210040_10002456_pt1 | contig 26117 bp, 16 predicted proteins | sample CryGeyCG12114_NA_FD_185462 | JGI IMG/M metagenome (GOLD analysis project Ga0210040, IMG submission 185462) | Groundwater microbial communities from aquifer - Crystal Geyser CG19_WC_8/21/14_NA (SPAdes) (version 2) | ecosystem: Environmental > Aquatic > Deep subsurface > Groundwater | place: USA... | reverse complement strand
ATGAGCGGACAGCATGACCATACCGCTTATGAGCTTGCAGGGAACGACAGACAGCTTGGCAACAGGGAATCAGTTCCTAGAGAAAGTACGCAAGTGTCCCAACCTGTCGAGCCATCCAAACAGAGAACAGTCTTTGAGAGACGAGAATGGACACCGCCATCTCAGAGGTTACAGCAAGACCCACATGAGCATGGTGTTCCCCTTACCATCGTACAGGATAGTCCGCTAGCAGTCCCGGGCGCACCTGTCGTCCACGAACGAGATGGCGCACCTAATTGGCAGCAGGAGAGCAGTCTGACTACGACCGCCGTATTCCACCCTACACGTGTTTCGCAAAGTGAGACCATCAGTTATTCACCAGTGAAACACAGTCATGGTAATCAGACGCGCCCCTCCACTGCCAAGGCCCCCCCGACCTCTTTTCCAAACGGGATTGCTCCGGGCCTCGTGAGGAGCGGAAGCGTTGACCGTGGGCGTACGCACTCGACGTCTCAACGAGACCGCAGAAGATCAACATCGGCAGGAGACAAAACGACGCGAAGATCGACAACGTTTGAGTTAGATGCAAGGAATGGTCGAGAAATACAGGTGATGGACCAGGTACCTCAGGCAAGTTCACAGCATTACGCCGAACTTCGTAACGGTCCCAGCCGGGCTAAAGAGCGCAGGAACTCGACTGTCATGCAGCAGCCTATTGCACTCGACGAACACCACTCCAGCAACAATCGGAATGTCCAAATCAGCATAGCTCAACATGGATATGAGCCGACGGACAGTGGTGCAATGCCTGAGGGTGGACACTGTGCCGCAATCGGTGAACACAACGCTCCCGAACCTGGTCGTGGCCGCTTCTCCCCCCAGGCTCTTGGATCCCCTGACAAGTTACGGAAACATGTCACCGAGCAACCCAAACCTAAAACGAGAACATGGAACAACTTCAAGGCCAAGTTGAAGAACCCCACGCAGAACTCGTTTGTATCGTGACAGGACCTGAAAGTCTCCATATAGCTATCTGAGCAATGATACTGTTTTGTTACGGGAGCAGTAACCGTTAGGCAGTGCCCGTGCTTTCTATAACTTGGTGCGTTCGAGCAGACCTGCATGTCGTGCAGCGAAGTCCGTTCTCACAGTAACGCAAATGCAGAGTTACTACTGCCAGCGACCTCCAGATTCGAGACTCGACACATGTGTCGAGGCAGTTATATAGTGAGGCAATACGTACAGAATCCGACGAGACTCATACAGTACCCAGCCTGTCTCGCCTTGTCAAAGTCAAGCTCGTGGTGTAGCTTACGGCCTACTCCACTGATTCGGGTAACAGCGGCCGCTTTGCTTGTCCGATAGGAGTGAGCAGGTGGATGGAACAGTGGTTCTATTCTATGTACTACTTGACGCCTATCAGCACTTCCTTGACGCTAGTAGCCTCGTCTTAGTAAGCGATACCATCTTAGGGTACTTGAGACAGTCTCGAGAGTAGAGGAGACTGGCTACCGCTCCACTATAAGTAGGATGAAGCTTCACGCTGTAGGTGGAATGAAGATTGCGACCGTACTTAATCATTAAACCTGCATTTTCTTCACTAAGCTGGTTACAATTGAGAGGGATATGCTCATCACCGGCTCGCTTGAGGATTCCGAGTTCTCGCGCAGTCGGTATCGAGGCGATGTGATATTGTAGGCGAAAGACGTCGATGCACCAGAGGAGGTGGAAGACAGCGACAGCCAGGATGGAGGCGGTCAGGTCTAGCAAAGCAGTACGCACCGCACTCCTGAAGTACGGCTGGCAGCACTCTCCTGTCAAACCTTTCCGTTCATTTGGGTGTTCGGCTTCGTAGTGCAGCAATTTTAGCGAGGTGCTCCTGCACCTGCCAGTCAAGTCGTGAAGGGCGAGACCTGGTGCTTCTCATTCCTACATTTTGAGGATTCGCAGAGACTTGAGACTCGTTTGGACTTACGACACTGTTAAGTGGTAATCGAGGGGGTCGTCTTCTGGTCTGCGTGCGACCCAAGACTTGTTCCGTTGCTTCGTCCGACCCGGACATGGCTCTATCGGCAGTGCGCAGTGGCGATACCTCTTCAGCAGTCGCGGCCACCGTGACTCCTTCGTACACAGCCGATGCCTGTTCCGCATGGTCTGTGCTGTCCACAGCGTCGTACCACCTCACTTCACATGGCTTCCTGTGGCCAGGCATTCTGGCTGTCGAGCCCATCAATGAAGTTGATGACGAAGCCCGGCGTTTACTTGCATTCCTGGGCTTGACTACCTGGGGCGTGGTTCTTCGCGTCTGCCGAGCTGGTACGGGCTTTAAAGAGAGACTCTCTAGCTGTTGTGAAATGCTGAGCGTTTCGGGCACCGAGAACGGTGTTGGCTGGTCTCTAGCTGCTGGAACTGACAATGAAGCTGACGGAATGTCGCCGTAAAGTTCGCTGATGTTGCCTCGAGTGGCGTCAGATTGAGCCATGCTGACGAAAAGTGCAGGACGTGTCTCACGTGATGCAGGCACATCTGGTGCAAAGACAGAAAGCATTTCCTCGTTGTGCCTTATGTATCGTCCGATATTGTCGACAGAAGCTGAGAGTCCGTCTGCATCTCCAGGACTTCGAAAATCCATGGTCGGGTCCTGCTCAGGTAGTGGCAAGCGTCCGCTGTACGTGGTTGATTGCTTCCTTGCTGAAGAAAGTCGATGCAGCAAGCGGCGTTCATGCATTGCGTCGATAGTGGCTTGCAAATATGATGGTGGAGCGGGACCGTGACCTCCGTCGCCGACTGTTGTGCCATATCCAAACGATAGGCGCTTGTAGTCGTTGTCATCTTCGGCAAATACAGAAGACCCCTTGTGAGCGAACCTCAACATGCTGATTTCCCCATGTAATGATTGACAGGCAATATCAAGTCGGCTCATAGCTGCGGCAACCTTATTAGAATCTCGCATCACCCACAGCATCCGGCTACAAGCCCCAACCCTATTAAAACCTATAGCCATATCGACCCGCGCACGCTCAACAAGGACCTCGAGGCCCGCCATTGCTTCCTCCGTATTCTTGATCACTCGATCAACTCTATTGAGCTCCTTGACACTGAGATGGAGCGACTTTTGTCGACGAAGGTCTCTAGCTGTTTTCAAATCATCGAGCACTTGCCGGATCGTCTTGAGGTAGTCGTTGGTCTCCGCCGGGACGGAAGCAAACTCATACGCCGTGTGAACGCCACGCATAGCAAAATTGGCGAGTGGGAAAACGACTGCTGCTGGACTGATGCCGTCAATGGCCATGTCGAACGGCGACTGCTTGATTGTCCCAAGTATAGTGCTAGGCTGCTGTTTCGCGAAGACGATGAATGAAGCGCTTCTGGGAACGAACGTAATGACTACTTCGGCACTCGATGCACTGGCGCATTTACTCTTCAATCGGCAGGCAAAGCTCCGTACACCAGGTGTGAGCCTAATCGAGGGCCAACCGATATGTGACCTCTAAGAAAGCGTAAGGCTGTGCGGAAGTGGTGCTTTCCGTCGACTGAGTACCAAAATTGGACGTGGTTTGATGCGTTGTAAAAGCAGTTCATTCATTCTTTGCTTTGACAGGACTAACAAACGTCCCTCCAGGGTAGCTAACGCGGGAGATAGGCCACTGTATACAGTCTGATGTTCTATGGGGTCCAAGACCCACCAGAAGGCGGGATGAAACAGCCGAGTTTTCGTTGTCTGCGCGTCAGTGGGTGCAGATGGCTGCCTGTTGCTTGTTGAGTGAACCACCTTAGCTGACCTTTGAGAATGGGTCGGTCTGAACGCAAGCCCACAGCCTCTGTCCAGGCAGGCCTGTTTATCAGAGACATACAGGTGGGCTGAGACTTATCGTTGTGCTTGTCACAAGAGTATTAACGACTCGAGCAAAAGTCGTGCCAAGTCACAAAAGCAGCGACACAGTTTGCCTGAAGGGTGTAAGGTTGATCTTGTGGACGACGCTGCAAGCGAAAGTGCCAGTGACATGCGCCTGTTGCATGCCATCATGATGTTGCCGATCCGCTGGCACCTATCGGGTGGAAGCAATCAGGAGGAATGTGTCAGGGCTGGTGCAATTAGCTTCATATCGTTCATTTCCATCCTGTCCAGCGCTTTGCGTAGCCCTTGCCTTTTTGCGATCTTCCACATCGGTTCACGGGTCCGCCTTACAGTACCGAGTTTTTAGCTCGGCGCTAGTTCTGCATCGGACGCACTGGGGAATACCGTGTCAGCCTCATCCAGGCAACAGTCCAGGAAAAAGTCCAGATCGTTGAGCAGGATAGAGAGGGTTGTTTCATCAACTTACTGAGCGCATTGCCGTGTTTTTGAAGATCAATTGCAAGACTTTTGAACGGAGAGATGAGGAGAGCAAAAGGCAGACGATGGGCTGAGAAGCTGTGGGCGAGACCGATTAGGTATAGCCCGATACGCTAACGTACGCTAACAACAACGTTCGAATAGAGTGGGGCGGGCTCCCCACTTCTAGCCTCACCACTGCAACAAGTTCTTGCAGTCATGGCCACAATCAAATGAACACGCTATCACACGTGCATAGCCATCTGGCTTCGGAGATGCATGCGCCTACTCGACCTTTTGCATATTGCCTAGCTAGTGCCTAAGACACATTACTGAAGTCTTTCACCGCACGACTAACGCCCTACAAAGATTCTGCACAGCCGGCGGCACTACGTTCGATGACGCTCAGGCTGCGAAGGGCTCGAAGACGACAACTCATGGGCTTCTGCACCGCCATGCCATCACTCGTGATATCTTGACCCATTTGCGCTTCCTGTTCTCTCGTTGCCGTTGTCTCAAGCGTTTCACTAACCACTTGAGCATCACCATCACGAATTGAAATGATTCTACCAACAGCTTCAAGCACCGGGCTCAATGTCCAAACTCAAGCCTCAATAACAGCCGCACCTTCTGCGCTGGGTTTGAGTCTGCGCAAGAGAGATCAGCAATGTGGGATAGTCAGTTATCCTAATGCGCAGGCTCCGATCTGTACGGGCACCGCTTCTCTCTGCACGTTCTCCGAAGGTCGACAAGGTTGTTGTGACGCGGCAGATAGTTGCACCTTCTATGCGTCTTGTAATGGGGGCCGCGCGGTCAGCTGTACAGATGTTTCGTGTCTGCAGTGTCCGGTTGCAACACCATATTGCACGAGATACCAATTTCTCGACGATGCAGGTAGCAGCTATGACGGCTTTGGGTGCGGCGTATTTGATGTGGGAGGTTTGATTATTCAGGGGACTGTGGACACACAGCAAGTGGCTGCTGAAACCACGAGCTCAATTTCGAGTTCGTCGCAGTCCTCATTAGCATCACAGACGACACCCTCCTCATCGACCGACGCAAGCAGATCGTCGTCACAGACAACTAGCTCATCAGCATCTACGACCTCTTCAGCCGCGACTTCCACCGGTACCTCAGCGGCAAACAAGGAATCCGGGAACGGAAGCGGAGGTGTCTACGGGGCGGCGATAGGTGGTGCTGTAGGAGGTGTAGTAGGTGCTATCCTACTAGCGGCCTTGATCTGGTGGTTCTGCTGGCGCCCAAGGCACCAACAGAAGAGAGAGATGACGCAGGCGCCGCAGCTATCACAGTCTGTGCATCGTCAGCATAGCCAGTATTCCCAGTACTGAAGCTGAAGACGATCGAAGATCATGTATGAAACGCTGGAGTTCGATGGAGAGAACGTCATCAGTCCTCGTTCCGTTGACCGTAAGGCAGGGGGAAAGCTCAGGCACAAAATTTGCACATAACCTCCACATAGACCTGTGGTAAATACATGCAAAAGCATCAGTACATTCACAGACGATTGATGGTATACACCTTCCCCTGGTGATCAGGATCATCAAACCAGCCAAGCCTGAACTTCCTTGAATCAGCATCCGTAGAATTCTTGCCGCCTTGTCTCCTCACGAGTCTCCTCTCAAGCTCGGCAAGTAGGCGTTCATCCTCAAGAATGTTCGAGTCAGCCAATAGACTCAACGTGGCGGCAATAGAAGACGGATTCTTCGGGAGCACGTAATTTGTGCTCATGAGCCAGGACGACAGAGCAGCACACACGACCATTGTGCCCAAAAGAGCACAGAGGACGTGTGTCGATACTGCGTTTTGCACGAGGCGGTATCGGGCGGGATCGGTCAGAACTGCTGTTAGTGGTGGGAGGTCGTCGGTCTGCTCTTCCACGTTTCTACGGAGAGCACCGTTGAACTGCTGAGCGCGGATGATACCGTGCGTCAAGTTGATAGCCTCTGCAATGGTGCCTGATTGTTCCGGGTTGCTAATATCCAAGATACTGATGCCGTTATATTGTAACATTGCGCTCGCAAAGGGTGGTAGACTCGAATCACCGACGGTTATCAGATTGTCATATGGAAGGCCCAACGTCTGAGTGGAGAAGGTGCGTTGGAAACCACTCTTTACCACACGAGGCATAGTCTCGGTGTCTATTTCTAGACTAGGATATGTGAGTGTAGTGTCAAGCTGAATCTGCTCGATGGACTCGTAGCAGCTCAAGGCTTTCGCATAGTTGACGTCCCTTGACCCTGTCACAATGTCACCCGACGTATCCCATCGGCCCCAGACGTAAGTCAGTGATGGACAACCTTGCGCATCATTGGTGAAGTAGTCAAACCATCCAATTACATTGTCGTCAACCCCAGGGCGAATGTAGTGGTAGGTATCGCCACTGCATGACGACGGACCAGGCAACCTCAACCGGACTGAGTAGGAGAGTGGACCTCCGATGCTGCCGTTCGTTCCTGCAATTCCGAGAAACTTGAGATCGGGGATATTGGCCTGATTGTAGAAAGTGCAATTCAGGGAGGCACGAATAGCAGGCAGATCTGCTTGCAGCCTTTGACCCGTCTTCGTGACGTCTGAAAGGTCGCCCTTGATACCGATCGAAGCAAGGGTAAAGGCCTCGTGCGTCCAGCTTGGAAAGGAAGCATTCGTGCCAAGAATAAGACCAGAGAGATATGCATTGTTTCCCACTTCCCCCTCGTCAACGGGAAGATTTTGAGAGAACCACGTCTCTTGAGTAAGTGGTATCTGCCGAGCACTGGGCACTGGCTGAGCACTCCAAACTCCACTCATGATAATTGTCAAAAAAGCCGATACAAGTGATGCGGTTGCTAAGAACATGACGGCATATTGGCGGCCTTTGGCGGCAGAAGCAAGAACTTCGATCTCTGTCGATGTCTGGTAGTTGACGAGCATTGGTTCCATATTGTCATCCCGTCTTAGTCTGCAATATGGCGAGAATACCTTGTAGCACGAACACAGAGCTCGGAAGTAGATACCAATGGAAACCATGGCGAAAGCTGGCACAATGGACCACGCCAGATGTATATGACCATCCACTGGTACGGTCACCAGACCATGATTGCGTTTCGAGAAGCTTAAGAGGATCTGTAATGCGATAATGACAACAATGGTCAGAAGAAACATCGATACTCTTACTGGGATTGTGATTGTGAGGGGACGCCACCATTCACGGACGAGGACTTTGTGGTCAATTTTGCGTCCCTCCTGTCCTTCAGCCTGGTTAGAGTGGTTGGGGTCATCGGGGGCTGCGGTCCGCTCATTCCGCGATCGTGCGTCATCTGGCTGAGTTGAGGTCGCATCTGTACTCGGGTTCACCTTGGTGTACAGCTGATCTATCCCGAAGTAGCCAGTGCGTAAGAATATCCTTCGAGCCTCTGGCTGTCGTCTAAGTATCAAGAGAAGTCCACCAAGTCGATGTGGGTCACAGGGTAATGCCGTGCTCTTGCGTAGCCGGAACAGTATGTAGCTTACCAGAAGTATGCAAGCAGCAAGAACTCCGTCCATTACCCGTACTGGCACAGTCTGGACAATGAGGCGTGCTTCATTTCGGATTGCCGAGCCTTCAACGACTGTATTATCATCTACGGAATAGCCAAAACGCATGACCTGTGGGCCAAGTCGCTGGTAGTATGTTTGTGTCAGATCCAAGAACAGATCTGTATTGAGCAGGTCGTCCAATGAAGCGTCGGGGACGTCGTGGAATATCCTGGTCATGACATTTCGCAGCTCTTCTTCGGTTATGTTGAGATAGTTGAGAACATCCGGTGGTCTAGATTTCAAGGTGATTGGTTGCTCGAGGTTGGTGAGTGCATAGCGAAAAGACGCAATGACCTTGTCAGGGACAAGCTGTTTAATGTGTTCCTCATCAACGGCGATCTGTGGCAATTCTCCGAATTGCAGGGCCGTGTAATTGAAGATGACCGCACCTTTTGTAGATGTTGCGACCGGCTTGCAAAGCCACTGCCTTGACTGGAGAACGTCGATGGTCGCGCGTGGCAGAGTGGTGTTGCAATCTTGCTCGTTCGGTTGAGGGCTTGCTGATCCTGATTGTCTAGTGTGCCCAACGCCGAAGGTGAGGCGAATGTCCGAAGGGGTAGATATTCTTGGCGAGCAGGGTGCAAAGTCAAAGAAGGCGAAAGCACCGTTTGCACCGGACTGGCCGTAGTTGTACTCAAGTAGCGGAAAGACTGTGCAATCACCATTCGACACAGATATATCGATGTTCTCGGTGGGTGTATCAACGATCGAGGGACCTCCAAGCATTGTGGCCATACATATGTCCAATTTTCAACGTGCATTGCAGCATCTACGCAGCTAAGGTCAAACACAACAATATCGACGCTCGCTTCTCGGAGCTCATCGACGGACGCTCTGTCACTCATAGGCTCAAAGGATTGGAAAACCAGATTGGGCGTAGTACCCATTGGATATTGCAGATTCATCGTATCAATGGCATCCAGCGTATCAACGGGTAGACTTGAGACCGATAGTGCCAATGAGCCTGCGTCGTCTAGTATGAATTTCGTTGTCGTCCGATAAGGGATTGATCCGTGTCGCATGGAGCGGAGTTCGAGTGTCAGAAGGCCAGTCGACACGATGATCAATAAGGTGAGGAGGTTAACAACCAACGTACTGGCTGTAACTACTAGGTCGCGAGCCCTGAATGATTGCCAAAGGATCTCTGGGTTCGTGGGTGAGATGTAGTCCTTGAATAGGGCACTCGTGTTGCTTGTCAGCATCCCATCACACATAGCAGACCATGGGGCCATTTGCCTAATTCGAAAGTCGACCCTGTTCCAAAGAGCTAGCACCAGGGTAAGGACTGGAAGGTCAGTGTGGAGCAACTGCAAGGACATTCCTCCATACTTACTTGCAGTCGGACCGTAAGTCCATAGGTATGATTGGCCCTGACTTGCTGTGACAAGCCCCTCTGAATTCCCTGAGATCTGATAGATAGCCTCAAGCACGGCTAGTAGTGCCACAAAACATAGTATAAAGACGACGAGAACAAGCTGATGCAGCCAGATCGGTCTCCATAGGTTGTCACCGGCTTCTCCTACTGCCACTGAGTGTGTTTCTTTTATGTTTGTCATCTGCTCCTCATCAGGCTGAGCAGTGTGCTGCTGCGCGGTGGCCATTTCGCCATTCCCAACAGTCAACAGCGACTATGCTGGGACAAGGTGATGAACGCGGGTGCTGTAGTCTGGTTGTTAGGCTCCCTCACTCGTACTTAGGATCTCACGGCGGAGCTGTAGCGGCTGCTTGATCGACAAAAATCACCGTGAGATCAAGAGGGGCCAGAGCATTGGATAGGGGGTCCTAAGCTTGTCAGTGTACAGCTGTGTGGACGAGAGGAACCAGCAAGACAGAGCAATGAAGCAGCAAGAGTCATGTCAGCCTTGAGCTGGATCGCAGGTGCTTAAGGGTGTCAATCACTGCTAGGCTGGGGCTGCGCGGAACCATTGCCCCCATCATAGTAGAGAGGACAATGCACTGCCTGATTTCATCGGTGCATAGAATGCTGTAACCACACTGGCGTCACAGCTGTGACTGGGGTCAAGCTAATTCGCGAGAAGGCAGAACACCTGCGAGTTGCGTATCGGGTCGAGAACGAGGGCGCAAAGAATCTATGTTCCAGATTCATGGGGTCTGAAAGGCTCCCATTCGTGCGACTGGATGCACATTTGAGGCTGCATACGTGGCTGCATCCTGACATGGGCGCGAGCAGTGATGTAAGGTAAAGAGACTGAATTGGAGGCTACTGGTCGAAGGTTTGTGAACATTGGCAGTGCTTTGCCGCTGCAACAGGATGATGTTAATGCAAGTCTAGGGACTCGAGCAGCATGTGTTGAGTTGGTTGCCACGACTGCGGTGTCAGAACAGCTAGGGTACTGAAGAGCACTGTCTCTGAGATGCTCAGGAAGGAAGATGGCAGGAACGAGTAGTGGACACGGGTATAATATCGTGGCAGGTCTAGCCGAGCAGAGTGCGGGTGCCGCCGTTTAAGTACATAACTTGAATTGGCAGGTGAAGCGGTCAGTACCCACCCGGTACCCTTGGGTTTCCGCCCCGAGCCCAGCTCTCCTTTTCGAGTGTCGATCTAAGATCGGCCTATTTGGTTCCTCAAAACGATATCATCTGTGGTCTTTTTGGCAATTGTCTCTGTCATATTCAGCTACACCAATTAGTAGAAGCCTGCATCACCCTCAAGTGGCCTCCCATGAGGAATTGAAACTATGGATCTGTGACACCTGCCGATTTGTCTACCCAATCGGCTTCACCTCTCTTCGCTATATGCTGCTTCTGTGACCACGAAGCTCCGGATCTAGTGCCTCATCATGCGTCCTGCTCTACGCCACCTGTTCAAATTCCCTCGCACACCCAGCTATTCCAACACCGGGTCTGTGGCCCGCGATCACCTAGCCAGCGAACGCACCTTTCTAGCTTGGATCCGCACCGGCCTCGGCTTCGTCGCGCTAGGCATAGCGGTCGAGCGCTTCAGCCAACTCGACCTTGAATCACTTATTGACCACCTGCTGCCTGATCACGCGAAGCCATCGCGACAAAGCCGCGCGGAAGCAGAGAAGGAAACCCGTGGCCGACAGGAGCGCGAGCAGCTACTCGTTGGCACGTTACTTGGCAGCGGAGGTGGAAGTATTGTCTATGGAGTTGCCAGGTACTTCAGCACCATGAGGACACTAGAAAAGGGTGCTTTCAAGCCTGCTTATTTCGGGGCCGCTGGGCTCGGAATCGTGGTTAGTGGCCTTGCGGGAGCCGCTTATTACGGGACTCTCAGGAGGGAGGCAGGGAGGTGGGAAGCGGAGAAGGAGGCGGACCGTCGAGAGTACGAAGTCTCCAAAAGGGCCAAGGATTAAGCTACGCCAAGAGACTTCGTAGGAGTAGGATGGGATCGCTGCATGTTATTATGGTACCGTCCACAAGCTCGAAGCCTCTGTCCCCATATGTCCGACGAGAAAGTTCTTAGGAAGTTCCCAGCTGTTACGCTGATTGTGTCGGCACAACGACTTGTGGAAGATTTACTTTGAACGTGGGCACCATCTACAGGAGCAAGCGCTCGTATGGACGATACCTAGGTTGATTCTAGCACCGGTTATCGACTTGCCGCTGACCGATTGACGGTCGCCTCACACTCCTCAAGCCAGCCATATTCCTATGCGCACCTGTCTGCATTACCACTTGTTGCCGTCTCTGCCCTACTGTCCAATCTTGGAGTTGAGCTCCTTCAGTTCTTCCTGCTGGCCCTCGGAGAGAAAGTTTGCTGATACGAAACCACATTTGAACGACTTGAAATCGAAAACTCCATCCCAGCTCGGGGTTCCTGGAGCTGCCAGCAGTCTTGTGCCGTTTCCCACGGTGCAATCATTCTTCCCATAGAGAAGGCATGCCACGTCATTGTTGTTTATCTACTACGTAGTCAGCCACATCAATCTGTAATTCTGCACTGAGGAAGGTATGTACCTTAAAGCTGGACCCCTTCTTTATCATATCCCCCCATTTTTCAGACACAAAACACCATCCCGGCGTAACAACATAGCCGACACCCCCTCGCTCTCCTTCCGCATCCTCGTGGACATACACATCTGGTATATCTGCGAGAGCGGCGGCGGCCCCAAAGGCAGCCACGGCCGCGAGGATAGCTTTCGGATGCATAGTAAGGAGGAGCTGCCTTCAATAAGCTGCTACGCAGTACTAGCGTATACAGGTGGCCAAGAAAGGGAAGCCTCTGTCAGTATTGGAAAGACTGGACGGGTGTGGCGATTTTTCTATATGTCGAGAACCTTTCGTCCTGTTTGTGCTCAAGACGTGCCGCATCTAGTGCAGTCATCTTGGGAGATGACACAAAGGCACGTTGTCTGCGATTGAAAGGTTTTGGTCGAAGTGAGTCGCGGATTTGCATCACTACTCACACGGGCTTTGTTTCGGAATGGGGACCGTGCTGTACACTGCACTGCACAGACTTGCTGTTCTCCATGGCCTGCCAGCACTGGCCACCGGCTTGCCTGCAAACGGAGCTAAAAGTGACCAAGGCTCGGTATGATACGTTGTGCCTAACAGCGATACAAGCTTCTGAGAGAAAGCGCGACTACAGTCACGGCCGCTAATTATCCGGATTCGCATGCTTCCTCACCAAAATACACAATCTTTAAACTGCTCTTAAGAACTTTCGACTAGAGACTTTAATATCTTCGAGGCATTAGTAGATACCTAAAAGACGCTCTTTATTATACGGATACTCTACTTTCTAGAATAAAGGATTGATAGTATAAAGTACGACTAAAGTAAGGTACCTACTTAAATTATACTTAGAAGCACGAATCTAAACGCCTTCGACTTTCTTCTACCTACAACTTCTTAATCACTACGATAAAAGTAATAAACCTTAGGCTAGCTATTAGAGAAGCACTATATTTTTAACTAATCTTCCGTAAATAATATTATTATTAGCTAAGTTAAGTATACAGCTACGTTTAAAAATTGTGTATTTTGGTGAGGAAGCATACGAATCCGGATAATTATCGGTGGTTGCTGTACGAGAACCGGGCGCAAGCGTTAGAGATTAACGACGAAGTTACTCACATTTTCTTCCGACACCCGATTGATGAACCAGGTGAGATGTATTGGGTGAGTCCGCATAGTCACGAATGGCCGTCTTCGGATCGCCTGCTTCGGCTGATATCTTCTATGCCCTATGCTATAGTAAATGCTAGTGTATGCGTCAGAACCTTACTACGCATCCTAACAGACCTGCTGGAGTGACTCCATTCACTGATCTTCCGACTGAATTCGTCCGCATGACAATGAATCTAAGAAGTCTCCAAGCTCCAGAGGCCGGATGAAATTTGTACTTTTGTAGAACGAGAACGCCCGAGGCAAAAAGGTCGAGGCAGTCATGTACGGCGTTTCTCAAGGATCAGGCAAATAGCTGAAAGAGGATGGACATGTCGAAGAGGGAGACTCTTCGGGCAATGCTCGCTTAGGCACGAAGTGACATGGGGCAAGAGCCCAGCAGTGACGGGGACCATGTAGACGGTACTATGTCCCACTACGTCAGTCACGGTCAGGATGAACTGGTGCTTCTGGACAGTCAAGAGCCTTTCGAGGGTGGTGGAACAAATACTTATTCTTCTTGGTACGAGACACCCACACCAATCATGCTTAGTGTTTAAGCCCAGCTCATCTAGCAAGCTCGATACAATGGCCAGAGGGTTTCATCCTCCTATGAGTGAACCCAGCTCAGCAGGTGTCAGCGTACTACGCCTTCGATCTCTAGCCTTCTTGACTCTTTCTTTACCACTTTGCTTTTCACCGCCTCTGCTCGCGCCCGCAATTTCCTTCACGCCGTTGACACTCTTCGTCTCTTTAACAGCACTCTTCGAAGACTTGCTAGCTCGATCCTTCGCCCGTCTATCATCCTTGCTATACGTTGTAGCCTGCCGTCTCCGTATCACCTCAGTAGCCTCGGTAGCCTCGGCTTCCACAGCCGCCAGCTTCTGGGCGACTGTCATACGATGAGACTGCAAGGTCGTCGAGTCTTTTGTTGCAGGTGCGAATGGATCGTCTTCGTCGCCTGAGATGTCGGACGTTAATGTGTCTAGTTGCAGGGGGTCTGTTGTGTCTGGTGATAGATTCATGGAGGAGTCCACGGTTGAGGCGGGTTTTCTGCTCGTTCGCGATTTTGTTGAGGCGGGGTCAGCGGCGGGAGATATTGATAGCCGTTTACGCGGGGAGGAGGATGTGGTGGCCGGTTTTCGCTTCTTTGGATTGGCATTCGTATTTGACAGCGGTAGTCGGTGCTCGTTCGCTGAACTTGTTGGCTTCTCGAGTTTGATGCCTCTTCGTGCGGGTGAAGCGATAGTCTTGAGTGGTGCTTGCTCTGACAAGTCGAGGTCCGACTCTTCTGCTTCCTCGTCAACATGGAAGTGGATTGGTGTTTGCCTTGGAGTGCCCGTCTCATCTGACTCGGCTAATGACTGGTCTTGCATGATCTGACTCTGCTTGACCTCCGGCTCGTCAAGGATAGTACTCTGATTTGTTATCCGGCTGTGGTGCTCCATTAACATGCTGGTCAACTCCTCCTCCTCGATAGGGTCTAATACGGGATGTCCATCGGGCCTCATGGCCACACTACGGCCAAAAGCTGGAATTCGTGATAGCCCTTCAGCAACAAAGTTATCTTGCACTTCCACATTCGATATATAGCTGTGGTCTTGGTCATTGAGCATCTTCTGTTTCCACTGGCTCATCATGGTTACTGCTTCCTTCCATCGGTCGGCCATCTTCTCCCAGCCTACTCGGAGCTTAGCTATTTCCTCGTCTCGTGCTTGGACTTCTTCGATAGGCACGAATGAAGGATCGTGGAGGATAGTGTGGCAGTGTGAGAGCACTTCCGACATCGATGAAGCGAGACTTTGTACTGGTATGAGAGATTCTGACTGCGATGCGCTGGAGCACTTATCGTTGCTGCGGTCTCGATACTGGCCCGGGATGCCGATGGCATTGTCTATGTCTGCGATTGACTTCTGTGCTCCGTGTTGCTGATCTTCGAGCCCGGTCAAGGTTCTGAGGTATCTCATAGAATCACCCACAATCTTGCGCAAAGCCACGTTCTCGGTGCTCGTCTCGTTGACTACTGCGGCCAAAAAGTCATTTGTTTCGTTCTCCAGGGTCCATTGGCTCTCATTGTTGTCCTGGCTATTTCTGCCATTGCGGCTGCTTGGTTTCTGTCGTATGTTGATTGTGTTAATCTTCATGCCACCCGCGGCGGACTCCTTCTTGCCTCTATTCAGCCCGTTGAGATGCGTCTTCAGCTTCTCCAGCTCCACATCACGTTTTCTAATGTCGCTAATGCACTTTGCTCTGACTTGGTCCAATGTAGACTTCATCTTGAGCATTTGTTCCCTCAGCTCTTTGGTTTCAGCTTGGGCTCGCTTGATGTTCGCACTCAAGGTCCTCTGCTGCGCTTCCGATGTCGAAAGCTCAGTTTTCAGTCGGACATTCTTGTCCTGCTGTCTTTGGAAGTCCAACACTCGCTGCGATTCTTCTGCGCGCAGGCTTCTGATGTTGGAGGCAAGTGCCTCCCTTTGCTCAGCATCTCGATCGCGCCGGAGGACGAGGTCGTGCACAAGGTTGACTATGCGCGCTGTCGTGGCGTTGCAGTCGACTGCATTGGTCTTTGTCTCGCTGCCGTCGCAGGCCAGTTGCGCAAAGTCAATTGCCCTCCCATCTTGCAGGAAGCCGCGGGCAAGCAGTAAGTTGTTCAGATACTTTGAAGCCCCGTCCAATGCTGAAGTCGCCATTTTGACGCGCGAGATGACGAAATTGAGGCACAGAACGCGCGGTATTCTATACCTTTGATGCTGGCCGAGGCTGATGCTGGCCAGATTAGGAAAGAAGTAAATAGCACTAGCCAAGATGTGCCAAGCCTAGCTCCGATTGGTTTCATGAGCTGGGCGCCATCCTTCTTCCAACGCCATCTTTCGATCGTACAGTGGCATCCGTTGTGTACCTGACTCTTGTCAGGTGCGCTTCCAGCCGTTCTGCAGCGGAACATCATACACCGGTCCTCATCTATCTGGCATGACCCAGCATAGGCAGCATTATCCACGAGCTCTATGCAAGAAAGCCGCCGATTGCCTTCCCGTGTATCCCGTCAGCATCTAAGCTGTTGTGAAGAGCTCTTGCAATCGCACCACGGGCAAGCACAGACAAAGACAAACAACCACGAGCTGACTTGTTGTTTCGCCTGTTGGGAACGTCCCATTTGTTTGCAGATATCAGTCGCAGGAAAGCTTGCTACGCCTAGGTGACGAATGAAGTAAATATGCTGCGGCACTCTCACAGGATGGCGTGTGATGAGTCTCAGGTCGCCGTGAGAAACAGGCATGTTGGAATGTCTTTTCCCTCGTCACGGCGTTTCATGACCAAGAAGTGTCACTATTTGACAATGCCACCGTCAGTCACTGACTATGGATGATGCGTAATGCTACTTACTACAGGTTTCATCCTCATCCTCTTCTACCACACCTCTCTCCGCAATCGGCACGAGACAGTCTGAGTTACTCATAGATATCTATTTATCATCGGCCATCATGTCATCCTACGCAGGATCCTCATCCTACGAAGGATCTTCCGCAAGGTCTTACTCGAAGGTGGACGCAGACGAATCTTACAGCCAAGTCTCTTCCCGCGCGACACGGTCGACTGATTCTTTGACGGTCCCGCGCGAACGACATTGGGTCTCGGGCGGCTCAGACACAAGTCGAGTTAGCGACAGCAAAACCGCGAAGTGGGTTGCTGACAGCTCCCAAGCTAATTATGGCAGCGGCTCAACGACGAGCTCAAAAGGATACTCTCAACACTCAGGCCACAGTCACCGTCCTAGGCCAAAAGAGTATGGGGGTGGAACCGCGGATTTTCTGCGACGCCGGTCACGTCTTGGGACGCCGTCAGCATACTCCTCTGCGAGCCAAGAGTCGGGCCGCTCCCGACGTTCCGAGAGGTCCGATTCAACCGTCCGTGATCCCTATGGACCAGACTATCATGGTTCCAGCCCTCGGTCCCTGGAATATGAGTCTACTGCAAGCCGAGATTCCAACCACTCCAAACGCACCGAAAGATCGGATTCGACCATTCGTCCTCCACACGCGCATGGGTCCGGCTCAAGCCATCGATCTCGTATCAGCCACTCCGCATATTCTGAGCCTAGACACCGAGATGACCGCTCCGAAACATCATCAAGAAGTCCATCGCCCCATTCGGATCACTCAGGCAGCTCTTCACATCACTCCTCGCACCGCCGACCGCGCCACCGACACCGGGATCCTGATATCCCTTACGCAGGAGGCCCTTGGACATCATATCATGGTACAACGACCACTACAACTTACCGCTCGGGACATCGCCCAGTCACAGAGTATGCTGAAAGCGAGAGCTATTACCGACGGCCGGTCCGGCGATAGGTGTGGGTCTCGATGGCGACACCAGCGGCCGCTAGGAGCATAGCTCGTTGCAGCAGAGTTCATAAATTCTCAGGCTCCAGAGGACATAGATAGTATTCAGTCTATTTGTTCTCTATGAGCTATAGTACACCTCAATATCTTACGCAGGTTTAGTACGGTAAGCTTAGCTGAGCCATGCTAAACCACACCAATGTCATCACCAATACTATCTTTCTCTACAATCCGTCTTCACTTGCACAATGCCGCCATGAAGAGCACTAATAGCCTCGTGACCAATGTCACAGCTTGACACAACGTCTTGCACTGTAGCCTTCTCGAGGCAGCTTGTGAGGTCACATAATGGACTTTACTGTGCAGTCAGTACTAAAGGACAATGCGGACCTGCGCCGCACAGCTGTCATCGGACTGAAGAGCTACATATATGCCGAACCTACCTTCTCTCTACCACAGCTGATCAACTCAAAGCGTATGCCTTGATCCTCAGCAAAGTCAAGATGTCCGATACGCACCCCATCTTCGAAAATGTCACAATAACCACCGGCAGTCCAGGTAGACCCGAGGAGTCAGATTGTCCCATTTGCGACGAGACCATGGTGGATCAGGAAACCTTGACTCACACGAACGGGACATGCAATCATAGCTATCACCGCGCATGCTGGGAAAGATGGATGTTAGGGAGTCCACCAGCGACATGTCCCATTGATCGCGAGCGCCTCCGTCTTCGTGAAAGGATTTCTTCCTCCGCGACAACACAGGACCTCGCTATCTACAACGCATATATGGACGCGGTCGACCAGGAGACAATGCGGGCAGGACGAACAGTGGCAGGTCCACGCCTCAGGCTGTTCAATTTCCTCAGCAATCTCTACAGAGAGCGGGGCCTGCTACTCTACGTCGCTCGGGATGGTCTACGGGACCCTGTCTACCACTTCGTTGGGGAAGACGAGTATGTCAGGCGCAGCATTGAGGGCGGAGCCGAGGATGTTCGTGTCACTGCTGGAGCGCTCAATGGCACTTCAACCGTCTAGCTGGCACCAGCGATAGTTACTACAGCGCTCTATTCACAGATATTTATCTGGGATTCAGGAGCCTGTGGGACAACTATGTGCACCGTGCACTGAGACCCGAGCACCGACCGTCCATCATGACTTTCTTCCGTCAATGCGCCGGCGAATGATGCGCCAATCATATCAGAGCGTTGATAACCCTCATAGAAGTGCCGGTCCTTCAAGATCTGGAACAAAAGCCATGTTTGTGCTATTCATTGAGTCTCAAACAACGGATGGCCCTTCTTTCAGGACCAACGCATATCGTCATTAAAAATGAGCACGAAGATCAGAACTCAGCCGCGTGTAGGATTAATCAATTAGTAGCCTGAATACAACGCATCTCATCATGCAAGAACGTGCCTCGCCCCACTCGTGCCTGGAGAAGCTTATGGGTCAGTCACTGTTGCCGACGTCGGTCTATCGTCGTCGGTGATCCTCTTCAAGAATTCCGGTGAAGCCCGGTACAGCATGACATGGAAGTGTTCCAGTGCATGCACGCTCTTAAGTGATTTCCAATTCTTGAACCATATCAGATTCTCGCGGCTGATGCCGTCATCGGTGCAAAATGTTCCTTGCACAAAGTCCTCTATCAGGTTGTGATGCTCGGTGGTCAGAAAGCCGGTTTCTGGATCGTCGTCGAGGAGGAATTTGGTCCACACCACTAAATGCGTAATGCCGCGGTCTATGCCATAAGGCCAATCATTGTAGAGAATCGTGTAGTCATCTGTGTTCGTGAACAGTGGGTCTGCTGAAGGCGATATCGATTTCCAGTGCAGCCTTTCTTGTTGGACGAAGCTCAAGACCGATCCGTACCGCTGCTTCAGCTTGAACATGTACTGAAGGTAGCGGCGAAGCTCCAGTGGCGAACGCTGAAAGATGTCGATGCGATTTGCATTAACAAGAGCCTTCGACTCTGGCCATGTCAGATACTTGTACTCATCTTCTCTGCTAGATAGGATGCCGATGATCTTTTGGCTTTGACCCAGCAAGAAATCAGGACATTCTTCAGTCCATCTCGATTCTGGCAAATTGGTGTTCCAATAGCGGTGACCAAGAGGAAGATTACTTTCATCCAGTATTCCGGGCGTTGTCGTGCCGGGCGTGGTGTGCACTGAACTAGGCATCTTGGGGTCGAGTGACCGCTTGAAGCAGCTCTCCTTAATAGGTGGCGAGCCAGAATTTATCAGAGGCTTCGGGCTTGGCGAAATCATACGTAATCGTCGAAGGGTCGTAACGCTATGTGATATTGAATTGTTGACATGCGAAAACGGAATGAAGAGGGCCCCGGGTCAGATTGGAGAGACATGCGCGGTGTTGGGCTGTTACGGCCCACGCCACTGCCTCTGCCCCATTTGTCATTACATAGTAGTCGTCCTTCGTCCTCCACCATAGCTATACCAATACCATACCCATTCTGCCCCTTGCAGCGGTGACGCGGAAGCTTAGGCTTGCGGGATCGTCAGCCCGCCTAAAACTGAAGGCGCCACACCTTTAGGATAAAGCTCGAGTTTGTTCCCTTGATATAGCTAGTCCAGGCCAGTATGAAATGCAGCGGCGGTCCTTCTATTACTTGTACGGTTGAATTGGAAATTAAGCCCCTAGCTTGCAAACAGCTTTTGCACCTGCTCATCATCCTCGCTAAGCACCTTAGCTCCCCCTTTTTGCAGGCCATTCTTCACGTCTGGCCAAGTCCCCGGATCAACACATCGTTGCCCTTGTTCGATAACGTACGTTTTGAAGCCCGCTTTCGCCGCATCGAGAACTGTATAATTGACACAATAGTCTCCTGCAACACCAACACAATAGACGTCCGTAATACCACGCTCGTGGAGTCGTCCTGCAAGATCATGGGTGACTCCTCCTTCACCTGCTGTCAGATTTCCGAACGAATCTGAGAAGGCGGAGTACATCTCAACGCGCTCGTCTGTACCTTTCTCAACTATCAAATCGACCTTGTCCATGTGAAGCTCGGGAAGCAGTTCTGCGCCTCTGGTCCCCTGCACGCAATGCACGGGCCACAAGCGTTGCCTCATCGTCTCATGAGGCTTGTTCGCAATGATGTTCTTCATGTCGATGAACGACTCGAATGGCTTGTTGTGAGGCTCGGGATGATTGCTCGCAAAGCTGATATGATTCTGCGGGTGCCAGTCTTTCGTGGCGACTTTGTAGTCGAAAGCATGGCTATCGAGTAACTTGTTGATTAACGGTAAGGTCTCCATGGCGTTCTTCACTGACAATGCTCCCTCCTAACGGTGTCAGCTCATAAGGGCCACAACCAGAGTTTGCAAGCATCATACTGGCAAGCAGAAGTCATTCTGCATGTCGACCACAATCAAAGCTGATACAGCAGACATGGTAAAGATGCCAACAGTGTGCAGCATTCACACAGAGCACGACAGTAGTTAATGATCGAGATGACAACACTACAGACATGGATATAATCTGAGGAGGATGTTGGAGAAGAAAGGAACGACTTTTAGGCGTTGTGGAATGTAAGATACGCAGCACCGATATGTGTCCTAGACCAAAGTGGTTCCAACATTACCTGGTGTCTATTGAAATCGTGCAGTCGCAGTATTGTAACGACGGGAGCGAACAGCCTCACTGGAACGTGCGCTGATCATGATAGGTTAAGTCTTGCAAACAGTTCATTGTAGTGTGCAGTTTGAGAGCTCAGTGAGAAGGCGCTGCAGAGCTTAAAGCAGTCACTAATTAGAAGCCAAGCGCGTTAGCGTACTATTTGGGGTCATTCTGTTCTCTGTACTCTCGCATTTGTCCTCCTTTCAACACTATCAGCCATACAACCACTTGCAACCGTTGTTGCGGGTTGACACAGGCAGCATTCCTACGATCTCAGATACACGTCGTCTTTGCACGGGAAATATCAGGTAGAGATTTTGTCTCAGCAAGAGCAATAGATACATCGCGCAGGCTTCGCTGCGCTCAACTTCCAACTCCTACCTCCAACCATCGCCTCGGTTTCTGCTGCGCAGGCCCATAGACCAATTACTGGAGTGCGAAGGGTTATCTTCCCGTTGACCTTTTTCTTCGAAGTCCTCGCAGAACCTACGCAAGATGTCCAAGAGCTCAGTGGTAGGTTAAGAGCAACACAGGCAGACAAAAGCAAGATCACAAGAGTGGTTACTGTTGGCGATTGTCAAGCCTTCTATGCATTAGAGGATATTGCTGACACGCCCACCTAGCCCGACGTGTATGCCAAGGTCATTAAAGATGTCTGCGAAGCGTCTCGAGTCGATTTCGAGGAAGGCGGCGTCGATCTGAATGCGCTGGACATGCTGAGGCAGGTGCGTAACTTTTTCCTGCACTATCCTTCCACCATCTCAAGCATTACATTCAACTGCCGCTACCCCTTTCTTATGAGCGCATCGAGATTGTGGTCGAAACGCGAAAATCATGATTCAAGGGATCAAAATGTGCTGCATAGGCGCTGGTAATAAAACGGTGGGCGATGACCAGAAGTGGGCAGGGAGTTGGGGAATCTTGAGAGGCACGGGCGTGGGCAGCCTTTGAGTCATGCTCTTATACGCAATGCTGATGCCTAGCCTGCGCCATGTTACACACCACGTCCCTAGCGCGGCACGCCATTCGCCTTCTGGCCCACTTAATATTACTCATCTACCCTGCTAACGATATCTTACGATAGGGATGGCAGAAGCGTCTTAGCGCTGAACATATTGCGACGTTCCCATGGGACCCGAAGCCTGAGCCTGCTACAAAGCCAGAACCGACGCCTGTATCTAGCAGCGCGAAGCCTGTACACACTCTTCCCAGCAATGGAGCGACTAACACGCCCCCGTCGTCCACCTCCACCCCAGGACCCCACGTCAAGCAGGAAACCCAGCAGTATGCGACACAACCACCACTGCAAGCTAATCATGCTGGAAAGCGGTATTCCCCCACTCAGCCCGTGGGTGGTGCTGAGCGAGCTGCAAGCCTTCTTCAACAGCAGTACGGTGAGCAAGCTGCAGCACAGGTAGCGCAACTGCAGCAGCAGAATCAATCAGTAGTCGCACCGGCGGCTTTTGCAGGAACTCAGCGACAGCAAACTCCGTACGAATTACAGCTTCAGCAGCAACAGCAGCGACAGCAGCAGCTAGAATACCAGCGACGAATTCAGCAAGATTACCAGCAACGTCAGCAACAATCCCAGCAGCCGCATATCAAGCAGGAATTCAAGGAGGAAGCCAAAGAGGAGTTCAAGCCTGAAGATAGTACCTACGGCTATCCTCAAAGCTACAACGTCAACACCATCAAGAATAGTCAGGTCGATGGTCCTGCTGATGCTCGAGACGAGTATGAGGCGGAAATTGCTCATCGACGCGCGCTCGTTGCGCAACATAGGCCAGCTAGCGACAGACTCATACGAGATCAAGTGCTCGCGTCTCAGCAGACGCTCGAAGCAGGTGGGCTCATGATGCCGCTTGGCTCACAGCGATCTTCGAGATCCAGACGTACGGTCGCTCAACGACAAGCAGCTAGTTCTTCCCTATCCCGAGCACAAGGTGACGCGCCAGGCGATGAAGAAGAAGATGAGGATGCGATTAATTCTGACCTTGACGATCCTGACGAGCTCGATGGCGCTAACGAAGGCGACGACGATGTCACCAATGTTATGCTTTGCACGTACGACAAGGTTCAAAGAGTGAAGAACAAGTGGAAGTGCACCTTGAAAGACGGCGTCCTTAAGGTGGATGGTGCAGAGTAAGTCAAATGTGTGTGCTCTTGCGGCTTTTGCTGATATGTCCTAGATTTGTCTTCCACAAAGGGCAGGGCGAATTCGAGTGGTAGTGGTGGCCACAACTCACCTCTCTGTGGTCAAAATATTTGACGCAGACATATCTCCAGACACCGCATTACTGAGACGGTGGGACTGGGAAGCAGATACATCTACGCTCTCTTTAGAGGACCACCAACACGCCAGGTCATTGGCCAAGGCGGAGTGGTCCGGTGTTGGTGCTCTTGCTAGCATTTAGAGGATAGGCCAGAACTGAGTAATGATGGACAACTGCTGTGTTTTGGTATTGGTGCTGCCAAACCTTATTGTGGCCTGCAACCACAATAGATGAGCTGGGCTCACCCCTGCTCACGACTATAGGAAAGTGCGTAGTACTTCAGTCTGTATTGAGCTGAGCTTGATCGTTTGTCACACAAGCAAAAGCGCGCATGAACGATTTATGACTAAACAAGCCATTGGCCATTGTATAAGTCTAATTGTATCACGAATGCACATGTCACGGAGAATTACGAAGTCCACACGGTCGTGCTAGTAGTGGAAGATGTCAAATCAAGTTGTCCTCCAGCCACGAGGGAGCCCTCGCAGCCATGACGTAGTTTTCCCCAATCTCACACAAACAGAATGGAACAAGGTAACGACAACCCGCATGCACTTTTGGCTTTGACCACGTGTCTCTCACACTATTTACTTGATTCTCCTTCTTCTCAACATTTCCTTCGAAACCTCACTGGTAGCAGGATCGAAATACCTACGAGCTGCCCATTTTCAATAACAATAAGCCATTCGAAGAGTTGAGCCCCTCGAAACCGCCAACATGACACTCTACTACTCTCTCACCTTCGCATTGCTGGTGTTTGAGATGGTGCTATTCGTCGCTCTCATTATGCCTCTGCCACACTCCGTAAAGCGCAAGATGTTCAACTTCATCTCGGAGAGTGTTCTTATAGCGAAGTTACAATACGGTCTCAAGGTGGGCTTGTCGCGTGCGAGGCAGATGTGGGGTTACTAACATATCCAGATAACTTTCATATTCATAACCATACTCTTTATGGACAGCGTCAATCGCGTCTACCGAGTCCAGCTGGAGATGGCAGCCTTCGGCAAGGAGTCGAATGCCGGGTAAGCCCCACCGCAACCGATCAGACAGGATAGTTGAAGCTAACAAAACCTAGCAGAGCAGCAGCCATGGGCTCTGATCGTATGGAAGTCCAGGCCCGCAAATTCTACTCCCAGCGAAACATGTACCTCACCGGCTTCACCCTCTTCCTCTCTCTCATTCTCAACCGGATGTATGTCATGATCCTCGACACTCTCCGACTTGAAGAGAAGGTCCTTCAATTTGAGGGCAGTTCAGAAGCCGGTGGCTCAGAGGGCGAGAAGCTGCAACCACGATACCGAGCTGACGAGATCGGAAAGCTGAAGAAGGAGCTCCAGCAAGAGAAGAAGGATAAAGAGAACCTCCAAAAGCAGGCTAAGGGTCTCCAGCGAGAGTATGACGACCTGGCTGCCAAATACAACAACACCAACCCTGGTGATGGTACGAAGAAGGGTAACTAAATCTTGTCGTCATATGCAAGAGAAAGGTTGATCCTGAACCCATACGGTGACACTGTTACAATACCAGCCAACCTGACAGGGAGTTGCCAGAACAAACATTGCATACAAGCAGGATAGAGTCCTGCACGAATTCGGGTAGCAGGTCACATATAAGCAACCACCGAAAACGGGACTAACCAGTGGGGAAGTGGTCCACAATCAGGAGAGCCTGCTCGAGGTGGGAGCTTTAGCAAGCGTGCATAACAAGCAGGCGTGGACTATAGAGATTTGTTAGCATCATAGCAGGAAGAATTCTTGTGAAGTTCAACTTGAAGAGAGAGAATTCCTTTCTGAGACTGTCTCACGGTACGCCGTTCTTCTTTGTCTCATTGTGCTCGCTCTGACCCTAACTGATCATCCACAGTCCTCCGTCTGCACCTCGACTCCTGACTAAAACGCTAACGTGAATCCTAACCTCTAAGTCGGGAAGCCTCCTCACTCGCCATCTGGCTCAACAAACAGGGTGCCCGACCATGCTCCTCTCGCACAACAATGTTCCACATGAATGTCGCAACAGCTCAAAAACCCATGGCAACAATAACATGGCAATGAATCACTCTTTGGTGCTGTGGCTCGGAGAATATATATGTTGAATCTGCTGTGCCTGTGAGCTTCCGCAGCGACCGGGGATATCAAGTACAGTACGGACGGAGCGATAGAGGAAGTGAGAGCAGATTACAGCAGCCTCAACGGTTTAAGAAGCGGTGCAGGCAGTAGCATTAGTGTTCTTGATCAAGAGGACTCTTGCTGGGATGGGATGGGTTGGGACGGGACGGTTTATGCTTCGTGAGTTGAGTTGCACTCGGCTCAGCGCTTTTTGGGACGACCGTGTGCTTTGACATGGCACGTGCCAGGTTGCGTGGTCATCGGTGAAGTTGGTCCTACTTGGTGCTGGGGACCGGTCGAGCGGGGTAGGAAGGCGTTCGGCTGCATCGTGAAGCGAAGAGCGCGAGGAAGATCAATGCTTAGGGCTTAATGAGAACCACGAGATGCTTGCCATTGTACAATTACAGCGTCCGCCTGCGCCGTGCTTACTGGATCCAAAAAGAAAAACCATACCACCTTCAGACCTCAGGCCGGGCACCCCAGGGTATCTTTGTGACTGTCTGCGAGCCGTATACCTCCTGATGCTGCAACGGCACCAGTCACGTGGCCTTACTCGTCAAGATCAACGTGTCTAGCCGTGACCTTCCTCTTGTACTCCTCCATGTCCTTATCCCACAACACTGCGGCCTCATTGTTCAACGGACTGCTGTTGTTTGGTTCACCCAACAGACTCTGCAGGCTCAGTAACACAGTCTGTACGCTGTAGGTCGCACTCCACTTGTCCTTCAAGATGTCCAGACATATCCGTCCACTGAAGTCGATGTTGGGATGGTAGATTGGTGTCTTGAAGAGAACGG
>Ga0210040_10002455_pt1 | contig 26117 bp, 20 predicted proteins | sample CryGeyCG12114_NA_FD_185462 | JGI IMG/M metagenome (GOLD analysis project Ga0210040, IMG submission 185462) | Groundwater microbial communities from aquifer - Crystal Geyser CG19_WC_8/21/14_NA (SPAdes) (version 2) | ecosystem: Environmental > Aquatic > Deep subsurface > Groundwater | place: USA... | reverse complement strand
CTTGACTAAAGGACATGAGGACGAATAGATTTTTGTGGCGTAGTGAAATTTCTGTAAGGAAGAAATTAACAGTTGCATAAATATTATGATTGCACGAAAATTGATTATGCTATACAGCCACCTAAAGGAAAGGTTCAATGGTTATAACTTATGCTTCAGTAGGTACTGAGCGGTTGTGAGATATATGGCAAACAATCAAGTTAGGACAAAAAATTGGTTTCTACGCATGTAAGTTTTTAAAAATCTACACAGATGCTATTCTACATACCGTGGCTTTAACTGAAATTTCGTAGTAGTTTCGTGCTAGAGGTTGCAAGACATGCCAAGCCAAAATGGAACTTTATGAAAATAGTTTAAACAGTTTAATCCAATAGATTGCTATATATTACTGTTCATTTAAAAGTAAAAAGAAGTTGCCCCATGTTATTCGGCTATGCCCGATAAATGGTGGATTTATACAATATCTATAAAATGTTGTGGCAACAATAACAAAAAATGCCAAATAACCTACCGAAATAAAAAATCCTTTTTTTTCGGAAATGGACAATAAGCTTAAAGATTTTTTGAGAATGTTGAAAGTTTATAGATTTTTATTCTCCATAGTTATATTATTTCAACAGTTAGTAAAAATACATGCTAAGAGAGAAATGAATGAACTAGTCAACTTAAAAGCAAAAAAACCTAACTAGGAAAAGAAAAAACCTAATACCAGGAAACTGGTAAGGAAAACCCTAACCAACTGGGAATGCAACCCCAGCACGTATTAGCATTATTTGAAACTGATTCTCTAAAAATCTCTATAGTCATGATTTTTAACAGTTGTAAGTGACAACCAGGACATGATAATCTCAAGACAAATGTTAGCAGATGGACTATACGACTAATTTATGTTCTAAATGTAAAGCTATTTATGTACAAAGCATATTGAACCATTCTCAAACTCGGGAGTTAAAAGTACCATTTTTCATGCACTTACAGCATGCAACTGGAAAGCTACGTAATTAGCGTAACCTGCAGTTTAGAATGAAATGAATGGAAACGAGATGCGTTGTGAGGTGAGGGAACATAAATGGGAGCATAAATGGGAGCATAAATTGGAGCTGCATGTGGATTGAATACACAATCAGAGAATGCGTTGTAGTGTAGTAGATTATGTTCTACGAGAAGCGTAAGTATATGTAATATCTGTGACCCTGTTAGCAGCTGTGGAGCGATCATAATTGGTGCAGAGCTTGTGAAGGGGGTGCTCGGATTGGTCAGTTTGAAAAAACTTGCATTTTGTATCTTCCACGCGTTAAACAATTAATTAGACATAATTTTATCGCACGACTTTCACTTCAAGCTTCTGTAAACAGTGAGTCTGGTCCGTCTTCTATGGTGCAAAATGAGACGGACTGTGTATGCCATCCAAGTTACATATTAGTAAATCTATTTCTATGGTATGCATGCACATGAAAAGCAGACCTGTCAAAAATCTCTGTTCACCTAATAAAGTGTGTGGGAACTAACTCACCTGAGATTTCATGAACTTAATGGAACTTTTGTGCCCCTTTTATATCCATCAGTTTATAAGCACTTTCTTTCTTGTTGAATTTATTGCTTTTTCCATTACTGCTTCCATCATCCCAACTTTTAAACCGTGTTATGCTGCCTTTTCATCCCAAATTATATCCTTAAACCTCACAAAAGTGTTTGCTATTATATATGCTTTCACTTAAATATATTTTTCATCCTGTTAGTTCTCGCTGGGAAAACTACTTTTTCTCGCCCCACGATCCTGTTGTATTATCCAGTTGTTGTAATGCGGGGTTTCTAAATAACTATTAATTAAATTTTCTTTGTATGATTTTTGACAATATTTAATTATCCATATATGTGGTCGTATAATGCTTTACAGATCGAACGAAATATATAACATAATTCTCATTTATCATATTACTCGCGCATCAAAGAGGCAGACCAAATAAAATGCGCATACGTAAAAATGCTTCATGCTTAATATTTTATGCTTCCAAATGGAAAATAAATAACAGCTCTTGATTACATAGAAATATGAGCATTATTTAAGATCGAAAAGACAGTTTGTGATGCATGAAACTAAACATACATCATATCCATCATATGAGTGTGTAAATGAATGAACTTTAGATTAGCTAAGAGCCGAATATGATGGGAAAAAGAACAACTGGTCATGACACAAAAGGTGTTGAATGTTCTCTCTCTCTCTCTTGCTGCCACCAAAATGGACCAAAAAAGTGATAGCCTTTTACTGTGAACACAGCAGCACACGCAAAACAGCAATAATCTCTAAAAAGCTTAATGATGTCTCGCTTCTTCTCTTACGCCTTTTATTTCCTCACAGCGAGAACACAAAAGGGATGATTTACAACAACCATGCAATCCAATCTAACGCACAAAGCCGTATCATCCTGAACACGAACCTTTTCTTCTCAAACCAGCACACAATTGTGTCTCAAGTACTACCAATAACATTTTCTTATGAGTACTTTTAAACACCGTAAATTTTGGAATACCAGAGTAGAAACAAGATTCCTTCAGAATTCTGAAGTAAACTTTCAGAACCAAACAATCTTAAAATGCGGATCCTAAACTTAAAACATTTCTATGGAAAATAAATAGCAATATTAATGCAAAAAATGGAATGAGTGAACATAAGTCGAAAATTAATGCACAAAATATTATGCTGTAATCAAAATCGTATTATGTTTGAATCGGGGTAGTCAAGCTAGAGCAATATGCCCACATATGCTATGTTTTGTTTTGCTATTTTGCTTGGGAATAAGATAAGAAATAGTTCCCCTCCTACTTACTGGAGTCACTGTATGGTTATTGAATTCAGAGCCCTCCTCTTGCTATTTCAACCCTCCCTATACGAAAGCTCTACAAAGTGCGAGCATTTAAAGAGGTGAGAAAATACTCACTTTCACACCTTCACTTCCTCAGTGAGCATAAGCTCCATTAAACTTTCAATAGCTCTTGCTCTGTTCAATGTGCAACAATGTGAGCAGCTAGTTAGTTAGCTAGCAAGAGTTGAAATATGAGCCCTGATTGCTTAAATTATTTCAATCACTGGTGGACTTTAGAATCGTAGATTTGTGTCGTGCACAATAGATTGGGCGAATTTTTAAATACAATTACATAATCATGGATAAATCAGTCTGTAACAGTAAGATTGTGAAAGGGAAAAGTTTTTTGATAGATTCAATTCTCTGCCCACAAAGTCCTAAGATTGAAGAAGAAAATGAAGATTTAAATGTGGATTCAGATTCTTCGTTTGCCGAAGAAGATGAGAGCATTTCTTTTCCAGAAAGATACCATGGGCTAGAAGTAGATGAAGAGTTGGAGAATAATGTTCATAGTATACATGGAGATGATAAGGATAGTCTCACAGGATCCAAACAAGGCTCAGGACAAAGGAGTCTCACTGTGCCCCTACTAAAACCCTATCCTATTTACTCAACCTTGGCAAGTTTTCACCATCTGTTCCCATCAAGTACTCGAAATGAAGGTATATTTTTTGTATTTAACTATTAGATGCAGTAGCAATATTGTATATTGATGGGATGAAAATACAAACGGATCTCTAAGGTCTTGATATGGAATATTTTTTGTCCCGGGCATGATTTCTTAATATGCTTACGTGTTGTACGGCAACTGACTGATGTAAAAAAACATGATTAATGCTACTATTATTACATTTACTTGATTTACTGTATTACAGTAAATGGAAACTCGGATGAATGCAATCCCATATGTGTGCCAAGCATCTTTCCATTTTCATCCAACAACTTTTCAGCCGGGTCATGGTCTCAGAAAACTGGTATTTTGGGACTGCAAGGTACGTTTTTCAGCAAGTTAAATATATATTAATATATGTCCAATCATAATTGTTTTTAGTGGAAAGCAATTTATTTACCTTCTTACAAAGAATGCGGGTACAGCAGAAGCACTGCGTGAAGCATCGTAGCGGATAACGATGCTTCCCGAACCGCATCAGGGGTACTCCCAATGATTTGAGTGCAAAGTTCATACTCTTTGTGATAAATAAATACAGCCCTGTAAAATTTTGATTGGACTAAATGTTTTTGTCATTTACCGTTTAGAATTTAGTGATTATAGATGTAGTTCACTTCATTAAAATCTTATTATTGCATATGCATGGGTTCAAAATAGTTGGCAATAATGTTAGTCATTTGATGTTTGTGAAATTCGTTTGCCTATGTACTTATTCCAATATTTCAGTACGTGACACAAATATAATGCATACTTTTGAATGGCCTGTATGCATGTAAAAAGGTTACATTTTAATAAATAAAGCAAACTATGATGCAAAACATTCAATGGCTTTGCTCAAGATATTCGTTAATTTGAGATATACCAAAACTTTGTTGAACAAGACCTCTTTAAAAGCAAACAAACGTTTTTGTTCACTTATTGTCTAATTGCATTCTTTGCTTATTTTTATGAACGGGCATGAATTGTACAAACAAGCTCATTTGTCAAACTGTTAAACTTTCCCATTCATACAACAAACTTGATAATGAGATGACTGATTTTTATTTAGCAGTTACTTATCGCCCACAGCTTAAATGTGCGCATTTAAATCTTGAACTAACATCATTGCACAATGCTGACACATTATGTGAACTTAATGTGTGAAAAGAAATAAAGGATGGGCTGATAATAGGTATCAAGACATCAAAACTGAGCTCTTATGTATATACTATGAAGAAACCTACAAAGTTAATAGTTGTATACTGTATACACATAAACCATCTCTAAAAATGACAGTTTTATAACTATTAGTTATTACTAGTTTCAAACCATTGCTATATAAGGATTTTCTCACCATGGGTAGATTTTAACACTTTGCTGATCATTTTGTGTACTCAAAAATTGTCTGCTGTGAAGGAACAATTAGAGAGCTGGAACGAGTCGTAAAAACATATTATTATTTGTGGACACTAACTAACTCTATGATGTTAAATAAGTAAGCAGAAGAAAATGAAATAAAACTTGCTTGCTTTGTTAGGGATAAGATACCCGGATTCTGTCGTGCCAAACAAGGATTATGATTTTTTTTCAATGAACCAATATTTTTAATTGCGTTGCTTTGTTTTGACTACTATTTTGGAAAAGGAAGATCATATTGAAATGTTCTATAACTACTCTATTAATTCCTAAACATGCAGCTCCAAAGCCATCAGGTAGACGAGCAAGAAAACCTGGAATTGACCGGAAACCACGACAGGCATACAGTGCAAAACAACTGGAAAGATTGGAATCCGAGTTTAAGGTATTTGAACATGCACATGTAACTTACTTTTATTTAGTTAGAAGCAAGAGTTGCTCATTTGTGATTCAAGTGCTTTTTCTAAAACAAACGCTATCAGCTAATTTATTTATTTAGTAAAAGCTGTGACGAAATATTATACGTAACAGTAACAAAAAACGTTTTCTTGAATTATTCTCTACCTTTTCCTTTAGAGCCTTACTCAGAAGTAATTTTTCTGTACATTCTTTGTACATACAAAAACTGTAATGGTTTAATTTTTATTTGAGAGTCTTAAACGACATTAAAAGAAACACTACAAAAATATTCAATATTCAATATGCAGGGGGTAGATCTCACATTGCCCCGTTTGGCTGCTTTTCAAGACTAGACTGAAATGCTTTAGAATATGTTATAATGTGAATGTGAGACACATGGAATATTTCCAAAAATGATTATAAGCTGTAATGCAACAAAACTTAAGAATTGCGGTATAATGGTATTGATTATTTCTACGAGCTTTTGTTGGACAGCAAAATTTTAATGGAGCAGATAGTAAGAGTTGTAAAATATATGTATGCATGCATATAGTAGGAAATATCTCAGGTGTCATGTGTATTTCTATTGAAAGCCCATAATATAGAAATACGGAACGGAAATCTTTCAAATAAAATGATAGTGATAAACCTAACTGAATTACAATTTTGCAGGTTGACAAGTACTTAAGTGTAAGCAAGCGAATGGAGTTATCTAAATGTTTGAATTTGACAGAAGTTCAAATAAAAACTTGGTTCCAAAATCGAAGAACAAAATGGAAAAAACAAATGACAGCTAGATTTAAATTAGCACAGCGTCAAGGAATTGGGCCCCAATTCTATTCTCCATATACTTCCCCTCTTAATGCAGTAAGTAATAGCAGAAAATGTATGTCCTACATTTAGATAAACTTTCCAACAATGAACTATGGAGAAAGTGAAAAACTGCTTTTACATTTGCTGATAATGATAACATTTGATTGCGTTTCAGTTCACCCCATACTATGCGCCTACGATGTTTTCAGCTTCAGCTGCACCTCCGATAGGATTCTCAAGTCAAAATTTATCCTCCCCTAGAGATGAATCAAAATAACACTGTTTACTAACTATATACATAGCTTAAGCACAATCACAATAATGCATAAAAAAATGTTCTTCTAGCGACGGTCTGATCAGTCCATTGATTGAATTGAGGAAAGCATGTGTTGATGTAAATAAATATATATAGGAAACATGGTATGGAGGAAAACGAATCAATCTCAGCTAAATGTGTCTGAATAGTATTTCGTCCTAGGTTTTTTGGTTTTTGTCATGCAGTCAGCTGTCAGACAATTCTAACTTACATGAATAATCAATGTTTTTCAAACTTTTTTTAAATTATGCAAATCTACTCATAGCAATATCTACAAGGTTACATTTGTCAGCGCTCGTGCAAGGTGACTTTAGTATGCGAAAACACCGCTGCATAACTGCATTTGTAGTTTATGTTTCAATAGTAAAAACATCTCTGATACAACATGGCTGAGCCCTATGCGCGGGTACGGTGATTTACACAACTGCATAAGTTTTGGAACGCATAGCAAAGATTGGCTTTATGCTTCCAAAATGTTAAGTCGTAATTATATAATAGCATTCTTCTGTTCAATTGCTCGAAGGTGACGTAATTATGCATTTGCTGATTTTTTAATCCGCAGAAATTTTCAACACTATGATTCGGCGTTTTACAGCTTGCCCGAAAGCTTTTCAAAAGATTACTTAACTAGTTTTGGAGATGGATTTTTTTTTTATTCAGTAGCACTGGTCTGTTTGATTTGCTTAACAATAAAGCTTTATCATGTACTGTTGCTATTTAATCGGTGTAAAAGTGTTTCTTAGCCTTGACTCAAGCTCGATAATGTTTCAAATTCGGCCATGGTTAGGTTACCAGCACCAGCAGTTAAATGACAATGAGTATCCAAGTATTTTTAGACGCAAGCATCATTATAATTTGTTTCACAGTTTATTTTTTATCTGTAACTTATTTCGGGATATTTGAAAATTCTTAACGTATAAACTGATTTTTACTTTAATTTATTGATACAAAATTCGTTTTGGTATGGTCCACTTCTGAATTGTTTAAAAGTGGTTGCTAATTTTCCGGATTTATGATATTTTGAGTAGTCACTTTAGATATAATGCATTACCCACCTTACAAATAGTGACGACCATACGACCTATATTGCACACAATATGCAATACATTTTACAATGGTGCCCGTTTGCAATCCGCTTTCGTGATTCTCTCTGCGGTAATCTAAACTAGTACAAAACTTAAAGTCAATCGGTTGATGCCTTCAAAAGTTAATGGGGATACTCCAAAAAAACGACACCGGTAATAAGTCCAGTATCGGGTACAGGTGCATGATAATGATAAGCATGCATCTGAAAAGAATCTCGCAGATGTAGCTGAGCGAATAGAATGGTAACGACCCATTATGAATATCTGTTCAGCACAAACAGACAAATTGTTATTTAAAATTGTCTAGTTTTATTCTCAAGCGTCAAAGTCGAAATTCATAATGCATTTAAATAAAGTGAAAATCTGCTATTCAAGTTCTAATGCTGATTCTACTCCCATCGTTTGAAACTCTTGGAGAGCACTTGTGAAATTGAGTCTACAAATGACACCGGGCTTGGCATTCTGTGATTAAATAACAAAGCAAACATAAACATATATTTATCCTGATTAGAGTTTGACACTTTAATCCTATATATTGATTATCAGCAATGTACTGTCAGTGTGCACTCACGTAGAAGCTTTTTGTTCATATTTAGATTTCAATTCCGGGTGACTGCGAAAGTAATCTTTTCTTGCTTCTTCCAAAAGCACATTATGAATAAGACTACGATTTGTCCGTTGCACTGGACCAGATAAAGATGGGTATGGATTTCCGCGCAGTTCCAATACAGCTTTTTGGTACTGAAAATCTTGGTGATCGTTCCAATCTATAAAAAAATACAGTTATAAGAGGTCAGGCATGGGTCCTACCAGTAAAACATGACCTGTTATATTTCACTCCTCTATGCTTACGATCTTTAATGTTGGATGGCGCTCTGAGCATTCTGGTGTATGAGAGACCAGATGGCCACTCTTGATATCTTGGAACAAGCACCTGAAACAGTTTAGGAATAAGTGCTGGATCCGTAATCCAAAATTTAGCAAGGTTCATGGTCGGTCTATGACAGTCCCCATATCTAATCGCTTCTGAAATCAGCCTTTCAGCGTACTGCCGAGATTCATAAGCTCTGTAGTAATTCAGTTCGATCCTTTCATGCCTAACAAGTGCCGTTACTGAGCTCCTCATCAATTTAAGTCTTCCAAGGGGACCTCCAGGTTGGGAAAATCTCAATGCTTTTGGTTTGATTTTGATTCTCAGCTTTGACACTAGTTGAGTTACAGTTGCCTGACTCATTCTATTATTGGCTTAATATTTTCCAATCGACTAATTGACACGCTGTTTTATTTTTCAAATTCTGGCAAGATCCAACAGCTTTTAAGATTTAGCTCCTAGTTCGGTCAGTTTCTATCCGGCTATATAAATTATATTCAAATAAACAATATAATATTTTTAATGATGAAGCTAATAAAGCTGATTATTTAGAAGTGGCATTGGCAGCAATACAATACCATTGGCAAACCCATTGCAAGTCTGTATCACCTTACCCCTTCGGTTTCAGAAGAAATTGTTTGCTGAGGTTTTACAGTAGGGCTTTCAAACACTGGTTTCCAAATATAAATACCACCGATAACACCAATAATAGAAACTATTACTATCTGTGCTTTAGATATTCCTCTCCTTCGAATTCGCATAGCTTCTTTCTCGCATGAGTTTTCGTACTCTTGTATTCAGAATTTTCAGAAACTGATTAATTAATTAAACTTTTAACAAACATGCATAAAACTAGAACAGAACAAATAAATTATTTAATGTTTCATTTCACAGTTCCGAGCCGGAGGATTTTTAAAATGAGTTTATCGTACCACTGGTTGATTTGAATGAGCAATTGAGTATCCATTCTGTTTACATTGCCGTCGTTTAGTCGCGGGAAACCAATAAAATGTGTATTGTTTTTAGAGGGAAAGGTTAGGAAACTTCTTTGTTTTCAACAAGTCTTTCATCTTGATCTTCATGCATCCAGGATCAGCTAACTTTGTTCCAGTTTCTAGTATAATTAACTTGTGCGGTTAATTTTTTGGTGTTGATTGATTTTTAGCTCTCTTCACTCTTATTTATTATCTTAAAGTGTCTACTACTTTACCTTCTCATACCGGATCACCATCACACGAGTAAACTAAAATGGAGGAGACAGAAATGGATCAAACTGGGGAAAACCATAGTGACGACGACCAAAGAAGTGTTGACAGTACCCAGTCCCAACATAATTCAGATAATGAAAACGGTAAGTCATCGTAGTAGTTGTATTTATTTCTAAAACGAAGGCAGCAAGACATAATAGCTCTCTGCAACTGAATACTTTTGCTGACTTTTGGAAGATTCAAAGGATAGAAAGAAAACCGCGGTAGCGAAAAAAAAGGGGCCTACGAAGAAGATATTGCTGAGCCAAGATCAGTAAGAATGATTTTCTGGTCTATAGTATAAGTAGTCTGTATTTTTTGTAAACTGTTGATGAATCAGGAGGGATTTTACTATTTGGGGAGATGTTGAAATCACCACCGCCACCAGAACCGCCACCACCGCCGCCACCACCACTTCCAAACCGTAAAATAATTATGGTGACGGTGATTTCAACATCTCCCCAAATAGTAAAATCTGTCCATGAATCAGTATGCAACAGGAAGTAAAGTAAGCTAGTATTTGAATTGGCTTTATTTCTAGACTCATCGGTAAAAATGGGCTGAGGAATGTGGAAAATGTCTTCAAGGATTTTCAATTTAGGGGAAAAGGATTTGAAAAAAGTGATCTTGATCATTTACTGAACTTAGCTGAACATTGGGTTCATTTTCTTAGTCCAAGATATCCGTTGGATCAAACCCTTGAGCGAATAGAGTATTTGGGAAAGAAAAATAAATGTGTAAAGGCATATCTAAAAAAAATTAGGTTAGGCTTCGTTGACAACGAATTCGAACTCGATACAGCCGCCGCGGCTGCAGGAGCAGGGGTTCCAGAGTTTGACGGGTTTCCAAGTGATGATGAGATTGAAATTGCAGCAAATAATGTTCCTGCAATCCATGAAGATTCGAATGAGCAGGAACATGAATTCAATTTTGATCATGGCAGTCCTTCGTTTGACAGAGCCCAAATAACTGTTCTGCCTTCGATGATAGCCACTAATACTGATAGTAATAATGTGGTCAATTCTGCTGGTGAAAACAATGCAACATCCAGAAACAACTCCATTCAACCAGAACCAGACTTCCCAGACGGGTTTGATGACGACGACGATGAATGGTTGATGAATGCATCAAATATTTTAGGAGAGGAGAAAATAACTAATGCTACTACTGCTATTCAGCAGTAGGGTGGTCGGTGGCGTATCTTTGGGGAAATTACGTTACGTTACAAATTTTTTATTTCTTTCCATTTTCTATTTCGTTCAATTTTTTAAAAACCGGTACAGGTACATTTATTTTCCTAACATGAAATAGTTTTATCGGTGTTCATGTTCAGATGCCTATTTGGTTAAATGTTTTCCTAATAAGTTCGTGAGTTGTTATGTAATGCCCATACTGCCCATACCTATTTGTATTGTCCTAGCTATATATCCGGTCCGGAGGCATTCATTCATGAATGCGTGAGATGGATCATCTAGCTAGGTATTCAAACTAATCTAAAAGTCAGAAACCCTTCCTTTTCGTTCCCAGTCTCCATATCTGTAAATTAGACGTATTCGATAAACTAATCATTCTCGTAACACATAATCTAAAATCGCCCTAAATATAATCATTACACTATACTGACTACACTACAGTACACCTTTGTCGTAAACGAATAAATTAAATGATGTAATTATGTTGAAAAATTTAAATACAAAAAATACAATAAAATACAAAAGCAGCTAAAACAGACGGGATTAAAATCACCTTGTTGGTTCAGGGCCTTTAGGGCCGCCTACTTCCCCTGTGTTTGGGTTCACGTTGTCAGGCCATGGTACTAGAGGCTCTTTCTCTTGATAGGGATGTTGTCCCTCTTCAAGTTCATCCAATTTTCCTAATTACAGAGATAGAAATGACATACAGTGAGCCAACGATGATTTCAAAATAATAATACCTTGTCCGTCACATACCTATTGGTGTTTTCGTTTTAGACTTAGAAACTTTCTTCGCTGAACTGATCCCATCTGTGTTAGCTTTATCACTACTGTAGTATCTACATAATGGTGCGGTTGATACATTGTTAGTGGTTAGGCGAATTTCCGTTTGTAAAGGAGATTTGCTCAAACAGTCCATGGCAGAGTAATTAATATACTTGATAAATATTCGCCCACTGGAGCAAATTTTATTACTCATCACGGTTACGACTCTTTCACTGTGTAGAAGAAATGGCACTGGATTTGCAACAATAATTATTTTACTTTTAGTCAATGGAGGCTAGATCACGTGGATGGTGGCAACAATTTGATCTAATTTCACCTTCACTTGCTTGCCAGACTAGAGAAAACACATTACAGTGAAAGCCATACTTTCTATCCACTCTCCACACGTTTTACTGATACCGAAGGATTAAATTTTCTCTGCTATTGTAGACTCTCTTAATATTCTTACTGCGACTTTTCTCAGCATCGAGCAACTCAGTCAGTTCTGTTCAGAAACTTCTATATAGCGTCAATGCTAAGCTAGGTAGGCCGCAGCAGCCCTTTACCATAAAAGTGTTCTATATCATAATAGGGTTGTTGTCCGCCTTTTATTCAAATATAGGATATACATGCTCGCTTGATAAGTATTATGTGGTGTATAAAGCAGTTTGTATGTTGTCAGACCAGACGCAAGCAGAGCACCAAACCAAAATGCTTTTTTATTTTTATAGACCTAGAAGAGAGAGAGAGAGAGAGAGAGATTTGAGAGGATATAATTCTAACTGACCGTGACTGTGAATCTTTTGCTTGTCGTCAAATAATGTGTCCGTCTCCTCCGTCACTAATATAATTGGCTAAAAGTAGCCCATTTTGTCGAAGTCAAGTTATGAGTAAGTGGACAGTGAGATGTTTTTGTTTTAGGAGTTCTTGATTGTTGATGTTATTTTCATGTTGTGAAGCTATTGATTTCTAACGAAACGATGGAGATGATATAAATAGTGAAATCTCTGTCGTGCACTGTTGTTGTACTGACATGTTTGTGTATATTTTGTCTAGAATAATCAATTATAGTGCTCTCATTTTGTTGGGAAAGTCAAAATATTGAAGCCCAGAAAAGAGCCAAAACTAACCAGCAGATTGATTATAATGTGTCAAATAATTGTGAATCATAGTTGAAAGCTGGTTTTGTAGTCAATTGACATCGTGGTGCATTTATAGGTAAAAGGATCCAAATTTTTATCGACTGCCCTGTAAACTCAATTTTTTTTTCTTAAGTTAGTTTGTTTAGCGTTAGCTCCTTCAAATTGTAAAACACATTTGCTTTTTTTAGCGACAGTAGTTTACTCAACTCAAACAATTTTTTAACATGCCTATGTGGTCTATATCAGTGTAATTTAGGTAATCCTGGCCTCACTTTGAAAGTATATTATCACTATCGTGTTTCGGCTGGGGAGGAGGGAGGGGGGGGGGTTAATAGAGACATGCAAAGGTTGAGTCAGAAAAACGGAACTATATAGTTGTAATTGATTGTAAATATTGTAATGTAGTGAATCATTATTTCTTAGGGGTGGAGCGCGCTTGTCTATTCTGACTTCACTATCGAAATTCAGCTTGGGTTGCAAAGTAGTGCATTCGAATAACTAACTAATAACCAAATAACCTTTTTACCTTGTCTCATCCTAAATTAACTCTATTCTATTCTACTTATACCATGCTATTTTGTCTTAAAATGTGAATTTTCAACTGTTCAGAAACTTCTTCCATTAATAAGGAGGAAGCAAATGGAACTCCTGTCTCGCTAGATAATAACTCACTAAAAGAGACCCAATACCAACACTTTTGAGAGAAAAAGGCTTCGAAACGTTACAGGAATCGTCAACGAGACCACAGTTTCAAACAAAGTTATTTTGTCTGAACCCAGCGGAGCTTTGAGGTACTTTGGGGCTTGGGTATATCTATTTCTATGGGCTTTCCCAAACTTATTCGCTTCTATGTGGTCGATAGTCTCGATCTTCGTAATGAATGTACTATGTATGTGCATAGAATAGCTTCTTTTAGTGCAATTATTTGCAGTCTAAGATTAGCTTATATAAATTTCAATGTTCAACTAATCGTCAATTTGAAATTTCAGGGATAGACGTATTGAAGTTGGCATAGTCCGAAAACAGGAGGACTGGGATCAATATGAAGTAAAGTGTATTTCTCTTCTTTGACTCTTTGACGCTGTTATGTTTTCAACTTTATTACAAATATGCAAATAACTGAACCAAGATGAATGGTCTCAGTTTTAGCGAACTCTGCGGATTGTTTTGCTGCCCTCCATTTCCCTCCAGAATTGCTTCAAAATTAGCGTTTCTACCTCCAGAACCTTCCTATAAACTCATTCCGGATGAGTCAGGTGCCAAATTCAGTCTGGAGCTCAATGAAAAGGCAGAATGGCAGTATGGAGACAGAGAAAAGGAAAACCTTGAAGTCTTTTACACGAGAACTTCCCGTAGCAATCGGATTGCTTGCATGTTTGTTCGTTGTTCCTCGTCTAACCGTTTTACCATTTTGTTCTCTCATGGAAATGCAGTCGATTTAGGTCAAATGAGCAGCTTCTACGTTGGGCTAGGAACCAGGATAAATTGCAACATTTTCAGCTATGATTATGCCGGTATTATTTTCTTTTTTACGGTGTCTTATAGTTAGTTCCTGGGTGTTTCATTCCGTAGAGTCCTATATAGTGTCTACTGAAGTTTTCCATTGTCCTCTGCACTGCATTCCCAATTTAGAAGGTTTTAATTGTTTCCCCGCAATTTAATAGTACAACCCACCTGGGCTTACAGAACCGCTCTGTTTTTAAAGATCTTGTTAACACACTTCAAGTCAAAGGCATCAACCGATGTTAATGAAATGCATGAATGTATGTTTGCTGCATGTCATGAAACTTATTATTTTTGGTCTTGATCAGATTAGAAATGGGTGTATGGCTATGGCATTCAATTAATCCATACTTATGGCCACTGATGATCCGTGACGGATCTAGGTTCACACCATAGAAATAGATATACTATATAGATTCACACCTTCACACTTCTTGATTTACCTTAAAAATATGCTTAATTTTTTACCAGTCTAACCAAGACCAATATACCAGTTCTGAACATGCATGCATTATGTCGGAACTTTTGGTGCCCCCGCAAGGTTTCAGGAGGCAATTTAAAATTCTCGAATCACTAGAAAACTGAGTGATTTTTTATGATTACTTATAAAAGTACTACACATAAACTTGTCCTGGGTCGGTTTCAGCCAAATTGCACATGAAGTTTTTTAAAATGAATTTTCATACCAACTTTTACAGGATATGGTGCAAGCTCCGGTAAGCCTACAGAGAAAAATTTGTATGCTGATATCGAAGCTTCATGGCACTGCCTTCGGACACGATTTGGGATCTCACCAGAAAATATTATATTATACGGTCAAAGTATCGGAACTGTTCCTACAGTTGACTTGGCATCAAAATATGAGGTCGGTGCCGTCATCTTGCATTCTCCATTAATGTCTGGAATGCGCGTTGCGTTTCCAAATACGAGGAGAACATGGTTTTTTGATGCGTTCCCGAGGTACGTATTTGATAATTTTCTCCTTTTTTTCACTCTTAATTTTGCAAAGGTTAGGTTAGAAATCTTTAGTCTGATAAATATATAGTATAATCGTCTGATGAGTCTAATAACTGAAAATTTAATCTTACAGTATCGATAAAGTTTCCAATGTGCATTCTCCCGTGCTGGTGATTCATGGAACGGAAGATGAAGTAATTGATTTTTCACATGGATTAGCTATGTATGACAAGTGTCCTAGAGCTGTGGAACCCTTATGGGTTGAGGTAAAAAATTATCAAGATTTCCCTTTTTTCAGCTAGAAATATGGTCTTGTAATTTTATACTATTTGCATAATTTTAAGGGGGCTGGTCACAACGACGTTGAGCTCTACAATCAATATCTAGATCGTTTGAAACAATTTGTGACAGTTGAATTAGCAGCCTGAGAAAGGTTGAGTACACAATTTTATTTGGGATCAGATGTGTATACAAAGTGTGATACAAATGTTTTAATTTTTGTTTGTCAGGTCGTGTTCCTAATCCTAAATTCTATCGGGAGTGGATTTAAATGGAAGATTGAATGTTTACCTCTGTCACTAGTCTTTTAGTTTTTTACACGTAGTAGTAAACGAACAGACTCACAGCTGATTTACCGTTGACTTTTTTTGGACTTGAGTGAGAGAACATTATTTTCATTGTGTGAAAGAATGTTGGATCTTTCTTTTTGTAATTTTCACGCCTCTCTATGGACTTGGGCAAGGGTAAGTACATAAGCATTGGCGTGAGTCTAATTTGTTTTTTAATGCTCTTAAAATTAGTGATCAGTGATCATGTTTGACATAGAGCTATTTCTTTTTGGATTCCGGTCTAAAAGTCTGAGACTGTGTTTATTGTTTAAATTTTATAATCAGGCTATTTACTAAAGTTTAGGTTCCAAGTATGAAATAATTATGTTAGTTAGTCGCTAGCGTGTGTATTTGTTTTTGCAATCCGATATTTCAAATATATGACTTACTGCTCGTGCTCAATAATAAGTTGACTTTGTCGACTGCAAAATGTGACATTACTGTAATTGTATTTTTTTTGCTAATATGCAATGAAGTTATGATGACTAACCCATTTTATGTCGACAATGCAGGTTACGGTTACACTTTCATTATAATGTTCTGTACATAGTAGAAAGGGCACACACAGGGCAAAAGTTAGAATGAGGTTGTCGTTTTGTACAGAACAAGTAGATATTTATTTTATTTATGATTTATGAATACTACAGCTACACTGCAAGATATTATCGTTCGGTTTCTCCTATATAAAAAAGTTTTTTAATATTCAAGTTTATTAGTACCCTCTTGACATACAGTGAAGATCTGAATTACTGATGCATGTATGGTGTTTTGTTATATGATTTTGTATTTGTATTTATTTAGAGCAGTTAGTTAATGTGTGCTCTCATATCTAATTATTTTGCTGCTAAAGTAAATCGAGTAAAGTATTACAGGCAAAATAGTTAGTCATAGCAAATCCACTGGTTGTAATTTTTAAACTGTCAGGTCCTCAGTTCATGGCCCTACAGTAGTTCCTTTTTACTGGACGTAAGGATCCTGTTCACATAAATTCTGATATTAAAAGATAATGTATTCTGTGCCTTCAGCTGCAATCAAAATGATTGAAGAAGTGAAATACATTTTGTATCATCTTCATTGAGTATATACACGTTACTTATGAAGGTTTGTAAAATGGAGGTAAAATATCTTTGCAGCATGACTTTCTAGCATATATTTATCTGAGAGTAGGGTGATTTGAATTCAGAAAGTGTGTAAAATATTGCGTACTGTATTCATTCAGAGACTTTGTGTCATTGTTCCGAATTTTTGCATGAATGTTTCTAAATCTTGACAATGCCACTCAATTTTATGGGTCATAATGTGTCACATTGTATTTTGTATCCTTTTCTATGATTCGAAAAGTGAATAAATGTTGAAATGTTGGGAAAATTATCCCTTTGAAGTTTCCTTTTCTCCTCGTTTACACTAAACTTAGGTAGTGTATTTTATACAGATTCTATGAATCGTGCAGAAACTTTATTTTAAGGAATAGTAAAAAAAATCTCGAATCGAAACTTACTGCTAGCTATATCACTGATTTAGATAAGGAAATTAATTTCGGGCATTATAGAATAAAAGCTGTCATCCTACTTGCCTTCCGCATGATCTGATCCAACTATTTACATTACCAGATTGCAGACTTTTCACTATGTTGTGCATGCAGCACAGGCTTCACTAAAGCCATAGAGTAGTTTTTCGGCGTTCCAAAATATGTTATCAACTTTGAAACTTCAATTGTGTTTATGTGTATTCATAATGTAAACATCTAAATTCTAATGATAATTAAAATTTTGCTTAGAAAAAAACAAAGAATAGTGTCTACGTAATTTTGTAAATAATAGACGCGCAACAATTAAGCAAGGACCAAAGAATTTAATTTAAATTCATGATTCGGTTCGGTTCGAATTCGAGGATCTATCGTTTTTAACTCACATTGTTTTGTCATTATCATTTATCATTATCTTTGTTATCTTGGATTGGCTGGAAGGGTAGGTATCTTAAATTCTGACTGTGAAGCAATCAATAGTGTAGTGGATATTGCTATCAATGAGCTTTTCGCCGAGGGTTGAATTCAGTATCGAATCGATGGGCCATTATTTGCTACATTTGGGATGTAATAGTGAATGTTAGCTGCATGGATTTGAAGTTTGATGCGATGCAAGGACTACATTGCAAGTATATGCACTGGGAGTGAATGGGAATGTCTTTAAATGAGGTAAAACACACACATGACAAGATCGAAAACCATAATGAACACAATCACAATCACAGTTTGAATGCATTTACATACACACTTGAAATTGTAATCATCGAATCATCGTTGCATTGCAGCAGCTCTTTACGTTATAGGTTTTGTACTAATGATAGGGTAGAGTTGTATTTAGTTTAGTTTACAACTGTAATAAGTGGATAGGTGAAACTGTAATTTTGCTAGTGTTTAAGGCTGTAATCAAGTTGATAAGACTCGCACGCGAAAATATAATTAACTAGCTTTACAAAAAATGGAAGAGTTTACTAAATTCGACAACCAAACGGCTGGCAGGGATAAACTGTTCAGGTAACCTTTGTACAAGAAAATTCCTAATTTTTGGGTCATTAGTTTCAAAGATTAATTCAATGGTTATGAATGTTGTCTGTGCATCAGATTTTGCCAATATGGAAGCCGTTTCATTTGGTCAACGCTTGAAAAACGAAACGGGAAATCAGACGTCATTTTGAGAGCCAAAAAAATTGACGAACTACTTGGACTAGTTCGCCGATGTAAGTCAAGTCAACCTTTTTTTGAATTTTTTGTAAAAATGAAAAATGAATAAGACCAAACGTATATAGGCCGCTGCGAAACCATACCATTGCCACTATAATATAGTTTGGTTTTTAGTATTTTTCACTTGAACCTGTTGGCTTTCACTTTTTTAATAAACTTTCACTTCATATTCGGAAGAAAGAAAAATTATTTTCTCTTTTCAATTTATTTATAGAGTTAAATATGTGCTATCCATTCTAACTCTATTGCATGCATATTGAATGCATTGCATACAGTTGTCCCCCAATTATGCCAAGAAAACGTGTATAGGATAATAATGACAGTTAACTTGAATTGACTTTTTCAGTGCTTCGCTTGGGACGTTCGATTGACACAATACAAGGGGCTTTGAAGGTGATGTCAACTATATCTGATGATGTAATTCGCATCACTTCAGCCTTGTCCAGAATATCGAATTCCTGTTTCATGGTCATTGATAACGTTGTATGTCTTCAAAAATTGGGAGTACTTTCTCCAACATGTGTGGATGCATCCTACTGGGATCGAACTTCCACACGCTTCTGGCTGTATTCAATTATGTTATCTTTGTTCAGAGATTGTTATGAACTCTCAAAGATTTGGCAGGAAAATAAACGAGTTCATAAAAACACAAGTGCTAAAAGTAAACAGTTGAACTCGTCACACAGTGTGACAACGGTGATGGTCAAGTGCCAAAATATTGTCAACTTTGGGAAAGAGCATGCGGACGTTTGTATAGATTTAATCAAAAATATTGGCGACTTGACGATGGCCTTGAATAGTCTGAAGCTTACTAACTTCAGTACTCAATTTGTAGCCCTGATGGGAATGATAAGCACTACGGCCAGTGCTGTTGCTCAAATGAATCCTATGCTCAAAATGGTTCCCTCACTGTGAGCTGTGTAAAATACCCCCTGAATAACTTAGATTAGTGTTAAAATCTGTGATGTAAATTTGTGGTCAAAACGGGGTGATATAATGTATTTTAAAACCAAAAAGTATGGGAAAAAATGTGTATTCACTATTCACCATCGCAAACTGTTGCTGCTAACGATGGACTATGCATGCACTTTCACCGAACCATGGCATGCTTGAAATTAGATTTTAGTTAGCTCTATTTGATAAATGTGTATAAAAATATGCAAGTGCACATTTAGATTAACTAAATATATTTATGCAAAAAACATTATATTTGAATAAAAATTAAAACAAATGAACCTATATCCAAATTGCAAATTAATTAGCGTTTTCAACCTACGGTGAACACGTCACGTGAACCTTAAAGAGAATGTATTAACGTCCGCATGGAGAAGGAAGAAAAAATTTACAGCCAATTTTTGGTGACTATCACCACCTATCACAATATGATAGTTCTAAAGATAGAAATTTGTTAAATTGCTCCGTGCCTTGGAATTGTGACATTGTGACCTTCAGGGAAGTGTTGTTTATGTACCCCAATATGGGAGAAGACAACAATGGCCAAAATGACCATGACAAACTTTCATTTCCTTGGTTTAGTATTGGTATTCTTTCTTTTCCGTTTATTTTTGTACATAGTCTAAAACGATCGATCAAACTTCATTTATGCATGCGAAGAAGCGTAAAGACATGGACCTGCTTGCATGCTCGCTGCATGCATAAACTTTTCTCAGATTTATTGAACTGGGCTTATAGTGTAGTGGCTGTCGGGCTGTCCATCATTTTCATTTATCTTATTAGTTACATATCAGTCTCGTCTTTTAGTTTTTGAAACAAAAAGGCATTCAGAACAGAAGGATTTTTTAAAACATATAGGGCGCAATGATTCCTCAAGTGGATCAATAGTTCAATTTATACTGCTAATTAGCGAAAGGCGAAAGCTCTGGATAAGGATCTGTCTAAACTCGGAACTGAGCGTTTTTACGGAAAGTTATTTCGATAAATATGCATGGTGTGCAAATATATCGTGGAAGTGGAAGGTAAGTATAAATTATGATAAAAGTATCGTATTATGCAGGCAGATTGTTGGATTTTTTCTACTCTATAATTATTTACTTTCAAATAGTGTGTACGTACATACGGTCCCGGTAAGCATTTATTCATTGAGAAATTTTTATGGACCGTTTTTGAAATTATGGACGGCAGAAACTGCAGTGAAACACTACTGCATGATCAAAATCGGAGTGATCTTTACGATCATGATCATACTAGTAGTATTGACTTTTCCAAACTGTGTTTATTATTGAATCACACAAGTCAAGTATTTCTTTTATACAAATCTGATTACATTGCATTAACACCCTATAACTAGCAACTAAACAAAACAAATGAATGGAAGCATGGAATATTTGTACAGACAGTATGGAGTACAAATAAGACATATAAATATGCTAAACACAGTACAACTATACTATAATATAAGACATCAGATGAACTAGATAAAACGGATGTATTATCATCGTTCTAGAATCTATATGCTGAGTCAGAATAAGTTGCGTGAATCCGTATTACTCCAAAAGAATGAAGGAAAAAATAATTAACGAATATGGCGGCGGTATCCTGAATAAAGTAGACCTGTGCACCGTCAAGTGATGCTTCCGTCGACGTGGTTTTTCGAAAAAACTAACGTCGTTGATGAAAAAACTGGAGCTATTGACGCAAGTCGACGCGTGGAAAGATAATCTGACATAATCACATAATGTCTAGTCGTTTTTAATTTGAATTTAATTTTTTATTTCAAAAATATAATTTTAGGCAATTTTTACTTATATCTGATTTTCCGCCACCTTCGGTAGCCAAAGGCCTAACGAACACCCAAACGCCGCAGCCGTCAGTTTTTAAACGACGCTCAAGTATAAAAATAAAAGTTATTTCCTTCATGCTACTAAACGGGCCGTCCATAGAGTTCATTACGCGCCTGAATTCAACATTTCAGTTCATGTTATTATTGTGAAAGAATTTTTAGAGTAGCCGAATCAGCGGAATTTAGGAAAGGGAGGAATGAAAGAAAAAGTGGGCGAGGGTTTATATTAACAATTAATTCGGAATATTTCGTGTACTTGCATACTGTGCAATCGTCCATCTTAATCTTGAACCAGCATAGCAAAGACCAGCTTCGTAGCACTGCAATTTTTTTTAACTATTTCTGTTTTCACACCGAGTTTTCGATGTTAAAATAACTTAATCCGTTCGGCGGCACATTGTTCCGTATGTGGTGTAGTTGATCATCAACTGACATTGACGTACGTGTGACGATTTTGGGACGATTTTGGATTGGCTTCCACTATCTGGTGTCTTTGATTGGCCCAAGTTTCGGGTTTTCCAGAGTCTTGTCTCCTGTGTCCAAATTTTCACGTAAAATTGTTGATGCATTCTACAAGCTTATCTTCAAATTGTATAGCAAAAGAGAGAGAGGATCATTCATTGGTTAACACTAGTGATAATCGCTTACAGCTGACCAGTTGGCTAATTGGTTGTGATTATAAATAAGCTTTAGCTAACCATCCCAGTAGGGGCTTATACGAGATCATTAACTGTAATGTTTGTTCAAATAGGTCTGTATGAACGTGCAATTAGACGAACAAATGTCTGCTGACGTGATCATAGCCAAATGCGTATCAATAGCTATAATTTTCAGTGGGTCGCTCGTCTGTGGGCTCCTCCCGGCGTTTCGAGTTTTCTCAGCCTTTCCCAGATTTGCTTTATCGCTGATTCTTTCGTTCGGAGGAGGTATTTTAATTGCAACTTCTTTAGTTCACATTCTACCTGAGGTTGGTAAACATTTCAATTTGATCAATCATACCACTAGTATTTATTTTACCACTTAAAAATGTTCCTTGACTTGAGATTTATTCTTCTTACTTTTAGGCTCGAGAAGCATGGCCGGACATTCCTTTTACTGCGGAGATGTCGTTATGTATGGGAATTTTCCTGGTGTACTTCATCGAAGAAGTTGCCCACTTCTTGGTGTGCCACGAATTGCATTCGCGATTAGGACACCCTGGAGGAACAAACGACGAGCATACGCATGGAGTCCATGTCCATCATGAAGTCCCACCGAATAGATGCGATGAGCCTGCTGCTGTGTACTTATTTGCTGAAGAAAATCGGTCAAATGATTGCGGACATTCCCATTCCCGAAGTAATCACTGTCACCATCATAATGACAACAGTGGGGAACACCAAGTCAAGCTTTTTCCTGTGTCTCCTACTCCGGATCCAAAACCTGTCTGCAGTGCCGATAATGGCGTAAATGTACACTTTTTTCCATGCACATTCCATTGTATTTATTCCTGGATTCTGTTGTATAGCAGTAACACAATAGCAGTAGCAGTAGCAGTGTTTGGTTTATGTTTCAGAAGGAAGACAAAAAGACGATGGTTGCAAAGTTGCGTTCTTTGGTGGGTCTGGTGGCTTTGTCTGCTCATGCTGGGCTTGAGGGGCTCTCTGTAGGACTTGGTAGGAATGCGACAGACGTTTGGTACTTATGTGGGGCCATTGCTGCCCATAAATTAGTTATTGCATTTTGCCTGGGAATGGAAGTAAAAAATGCATCGTCTTCCCCCTGCACTTTAGTCACAACATCATCTAGGTATGATTTATTATGAGAATTGAAGCCATTGTTTTATAGTCACTGTCACTCGCTCTAATTTTTATTGATTGAGCTTTGACTGAATGATTTACTTTATAGTGCTTCGTTCAAGTTCCGGTATGTTTTATTCTTCGCGTTGATGACACCCTTGGGTATTGCTATCGGGACGGCAATAACGGAAATATTGCAAGACCCTAATTATCAGACTGAATCAACACTTGTGGCAGTTTTGCAAACTTTAGCTGGTGGTACTTTGTTATATGTTGCCTTTTTTGAGGTATGTGTACTAACACTAACATCCTATTAAAAACAGGTTATTAATGATGATTTCGGTTGGTTAGCACCGGTGTATATAGTATATCTATTTCTATGGTTAGCACATACGGAAACTTGAATATTTTGGGTTTCATTGTAGGTGGTTTTGAGGGAAAGAGCAAGGTTTTCGGGCAAAGGTCTTGCTCAACTACTGTTTGTTGTTTTGGGATTCGCAACTATGGTTCTTGTTGAAATATATATTGGTAAGCATGTTACTTTTTTACCAAAATATTTCAGGTAAGACAGGTGTGTATGAATAGTTTGGGTTGTATTTCAGGAGGACATAATCACTCAGGAGAGTCACATTGTCATGAACATGAGATTCACGACGATCATCATCATGATGTAGAAAATACGACAATGGAGGTTGAAATGGGAAATTCCTCACTACTTATCACTTGAAATATTTATCGGCCTCTTGGCTCACATATTAACTAGTATAGTTACGTAAATTATATCAATAATCAATATAAAAATATTAAAAATGTTAAAACCTTTTTTATGTTCTTCTGACACTGACATTTTTTGTGAAAGGAAAATGTAATATTGTATTACTAACCATAAATCAAAAAATATCTATATCTGTCATTCGTTTTTTTAATTAGTTTACGACTTGACAGCAAACAGTATTTAGTATGAATTTGTTACTTTTACTTAAATATTATAATTCTCCTTATATCGTTTCCTGGAATCGTATTTATTTTATGTACAATAATAGACTTGATCGTAGATTCAATTTTTACGATGTTGAAGTATTTCCCAATTTTTAGTTACCAATGCTTTTGTTCCGTATTCTTAATTTCCTGATCTGATAAAAAGACTGCCACCTACCCATATTAACTAGGAGAAGCAAGAAATTCAGTGTATTAAATAATAAATTGAGCTACTATCATTTATCGTATTAAAATTGCTGCGAGTGTTATAAAAAAAAAGTTGCCAGCCATTCATCTTTGATTGTTCACCTTGTTAGTTAACTATTTGAGACTGGTAGTAAGTATTTCATTTCCTATTGCTATATTCACTAATAAACAGATAATTTTTTATTACTCAAATTAGTCTTTTTCTGTATTTTTTTATTATTCCAACCACATTCATATGGAGCGCAAAACGTATATAGTTACAAAAAATATTAGCGAGATTGTCAATATGCCAATGTATGGAAAACAGTCCAGTTAGTTCATCTAAGGCTACATATCACAATACAGAAAATATAGTTCAGTATAGTCTACTTAGAAGACGGGATGATTTCGAATTCAAAAAACAACTTCATTCTTTTAAATTCACGAAATATAGATTTTGTTATTTCACTATTTAATCATGCATGTGAATTGAATAATTAGGAATTTTACACATCCTCTGTAGCTAATCTAGGAAAACAGGAAGAAACACTGCGTTTCACTTTCACCTAATGAAAGGATTATGTCGTGTTTGACTGGCAACGCCAGCAGCATTTGGGGAATGTGAATGATTATCTTCATGATTGGATAATACATGCGACACAGGTACAACAGGTGGATGATTGTTTCCAAATGAATTCGTGTCTGCTGATAAGCTCATGAGACGTTCAACAAATTTCACTTCAAAGTCGTAATTTCTGCCATTTTTCACCGCAGACAAAGTTGCATTCAAACTATCTCCGTAATTGAACGATGTCATATGCATAGGACTAGGACTTTCTTCGCAATCTGACAACGAAACAGAAAGCTTTTTTTTTCCTTTTGGCTCTTTTTTAAGTGGACTAGGTCTATGAGGACTGGCTTGAACTGCGTTGTCAGGCAAAATTGGCAAGGAGGAGTTGGAATTGCGACACAAATAAAGTGCCTGCCATAATTCTATATCGCACATTGCCCATGAACAGTACAGCAAAGGGGACGACTTTTTATTTGGCAATATGTTCTTGGCTCGGTTAAATGCGTTAAGTAGATGGTTCGGTACCACAACAGAAGCTGTCATTTCCACGTTCTCCAGCATATCAGGCTTCCCGTCCACTGATAAAATATGCAACCAAGCCCCCAAGTCTTTCATGTTTCCCTATATAAAAGCAAACTGTGCTTATAAGTTTTGAAAACTTTTTTAAAAATCTGTTCAATCAAACTTATGCAATGTGCTTTCAGCATACCCACAGTTTTCGTTCCCGAGGTTCGTCAAATAGAAAGGTCGTTGAGGTGGAATCAAAGGAAGAATCCCAAACGGATAACAAAAGCTGTTCATTAAATTCAAATTCATATGGATTCTGTTTCTGCAGCTGGTAGACACAGTCCAAAAAGAGAAGGAAAACGGGACTTGAGTGCATATATGACGAATGGAACCGATGTCCTGATGCAATCCATTCTTTTTGAACGAGACCAAAAAACCCAGTGGTGGATCTGACTTTGGGATTCATCATCAACTGAATTACCGAGCTAAACAGACATGACGTGTCTCTTGACTCTTGTTCTGGACAAATTAAAAATAAACCTCAGCAAGAGGGTATTACGACGAAGCCGGGTTATAAGGAATTATTTATATTAATAATACAAAAAACCAGTAATAATAATTAGGGGTTTTTATCGTTTTTCGGTAGTCTCATCAGCTAGTCTTTCTCTGTTCACCAACTTGCAATCGCAAATTGAATCATCAATCAACATCATTTTGATTTTC
>Ga0210040_10002454_pt1 | contig 26122 bp, 21 predicted proteins | sample CryGeyCG12114_NA_FD_185462 | JGI IMG/M metagenome (GOLD analysis project Ga0210040, IMG submission 185462) | Groundwater microbial communities from aquifer - Crystal Geyser CG19_WC_8/21/14_NA (SPAdes) (version 2) | ecosystem: Environmental > Aquatic > Deep subsurface > Groundwater | place: USA... | reverse complement strand
TGGCGTTGATGCCGTTCGTGCGCGGACGCGAATAGGCTTCGAGCGGTGTTTTCTTGATCGTACCCTGCTTCGTGATAAAGACCAAGTTGTGGTTCAGCACGTAATCCTGGTTCTTCAGGTCGTGCACGTTCAATACAGCGCGTACCGTGTCGTCCTTCTCTATCTGGATCAGGTTCTGGATGGCGCGACCTTTAGCGGTCTTTCCTCCTTCAGGCAGTTCATATACCTTCAGCCAGAATACACGCCCGAACTCGGTGAAGAACAGCATATGGTGGTGCGTGTTCGCGATGAACAGGTGCTCGGTGAAATCGTCCTGTTTAGAGGCAGCAACTCCTCTCGATCCGATGCCTCCGCGGCTCTGGCTACGGTACTCACTCAGAGAGGTGCGCTTGATATACCCGTCATGCGAAATGGTGATGAGCATGTTCTCCTCCGGAATCATGTCCTCGTAGGAAATGTCGCCTGTGCTGGCCTCGATGCTGGTGCGGCGAGCGTCGCCATAGCGATCGCGTATCTCGATCAGTTCATCTTTGATGATCTGCATGCGCAGGCCTTCATCGTTCAGGACAGAAGTCAGGTAATCGATCAGTTTCATCATTTCCTGGTACTCCTGCTGGATTTTGTCGCGCTCCAGGCCGGTCAGGCGCTGCAGGCGCATATCGAGTATAGCACGTGCCTGTATTTCTGATAAGCCAAAGCGCTCCATCAGCCCGTTGCGGGCAATCTCCGGATCACGGGAAGAGCGAATCAGGTTGATCACCTCATCCAGGTTGTCCAGCGCGATCAGCAAGCCCTCGAGAATGTGCGCACGCTTCCGGGCCTCATCCAGTTCGTACTGCGTCCTGCGGATAACCACCTCATGCCGGTGCTCCACAAAGTAATGGATAAGTTCCTTCAGGTTCAGCGTCATCGGGCGGCCTTTCACCAGGGCCACGTTGTTCACGCCGAACGATGACTGCAGGGCCGTATACTTGTACAGGTTGTTCAGCACCACGTTCGGAATCGCATCGCGCTTCAGGTCATATACAATGCGCAAGCCGTCGCGGTCAGACTCGTCGCGCAAGTCTGAGATTCCCTCGATCTTCTTTTCGTTGACCAGAGCAGCTGTCTTCTCGATCAGCGTGGCCTTGTTCACCATATAAGGGATCTCGGTCACGATGATCTGCTCCTTGCCGGATGGCAGCACCTCAAAGTTGGCGCGGCCACGCATGAGTACCCGGCCACGGCCCGTCTCAAAAGCGGATTTAACCCCGTCGTATCCATATATGATGCCGCCTGTCGGGAAGTCCGGAGCGGTGATATACTGCATGAGCTCCGCAATGGTGATCTCATGGTTGTCGATATACGCGATGGTGCCGTTTACCACCTCTGTCAGGTTGTGAGGTGCCATGTTTGTGGCCATACCTACCGCGATACCGGATGTACCGTTCACGAGCAGGTTCGGAAATTTGGCTGGCATCACGCTCGGCTCCTTCAGGGAGTCGTCGAAGTTCGGCACGAAGTCTACTGTGTTCTTGTCGAGGTCGGCGAGCAGTTCGTCGGCGATGCGCTTGAGGCGTGCCTCCGTGTAGCGCATCGCTGCCGGAGAGTCGCCGTCGATAGAGCCGTAGTTTCCCTGGCCATCCACCAGCGGGTAGCGCAGCGACCACTCCTGCGCCATGCGCACCATGGTTTCATAGACGGAAGAGTCCCCATGCGGGTGGTATTTACCCAGCACCTCTCCTACTATACGGGCCGATTTTTTATAGGCTTTATTATAAGATACCCCCAGTTCCGACATGCCGTACAGCACACGGCGGTGCACCGGCTTCAGTCCGTCCCGAACATCAGGTAAGGCTCTTGAAATGATGACAGACATCGAGTAATCGATATACGCACCGCGCATCTCGTCTTCAATGTTGATCGGTATTATTCTTTCGCCTTCGATCATGTCTAAAATCTAAATAAATATAGGTTGGTTGTTATGTACAATAAAAAGCAAGGTAGCGAATAAATGCCTTAACAGCTATATAGGTTAATGCTTATTTCGACTCTTGTCCTTTCTGTTTGGCGTTTTCTCCTGCGATGTTTTATCCGGGTACTGCCCCATTTTCGGGTTCTGTTTTTTCCAGAATGGCCTGCCCCTGTAGTCCTGCTCGCCATGCGGGTGTACCATGCGCACCTGGCACGAAGCAATCGGACAGGCTGGTTTACAAGAAATTACAGAAGTAGCAAGAAGCACTAAGAGAAGGGTGGAAAGCAGTCGGGTGGTTGCCATAGAATAAATTTCAGAAGGGCCTGCTGAAACCAGCAGGCCCTTGCCTGTTTATCTTACAAAAGTAAGCAAATTTGCTCAGAAAAACCAGTAAAGCAGCCGCTATAGTTTCCTGTCTCAGACCTGCTTGGCAGGGACTAAAGCGGGTGAAAACCATTGATCATGAAGCCTCCGTCCACGGCAATTGTCTGCCCGGTGATATAGGCGGCTGCAGGCATACAGAGGAACGAAACCGCACCTGCCACGTCCGCTGGTTCGCCAACCTGCCGCATCGGTGTTCTGCCCACCACGGCATCGTAGAAGTCCTGGTTCTGCAGCACCGTCTGCGCCAGAGGCGTGCTGATGTACCAGGGCGCTACCGCGTTCACCCGGATACCATCCGGCGCCCACTCCGCTGCAAGGTTACGGGTCAGCTGGTTCATGGCAGCTTTCGTCATGCCGTAGATACTGCCGGTCCGCACATGCGTCAGGCCAGCCACCGAAGACACATGAATAATGTTGCCATGCCCGGACTGCTTCAGCAAGGGGTACAAGAGGCGGTTCAGCTCGAAGGCCGACCGCAGGTTCGTGTCCATCACAAAGTCATAGTCCTCAGGGGTATAGGCCGCCGTTGGCTTACGGATGTTGGTGCCTGCGTTGTTCACCAGGATGTCTAATCGGCCCCACAGTTCCTGCACCCGTTGCACCAGGCCCTGCCGCCCTTCAAAGTTGCTGACGTCGGCCGCTACCGTATATAGCCGCTCCGGGTACTGTTCGCGTAGCCGTGTTAGATCCTCCTCTTTACGGGCAACTGCTAACACTTCGGCCCCTAACGAAATAAAATCATCTACAATTGCGGCTCCAATGCCTTTAGAGCCGCCTGTTACCACTGCGGTGCTGCCTGTTAAATTCCACCTGTTTTCTGTCATGTTTGATAAATTGTCATTTAACTCTTGATTTCAAAATAATACTGCCGCTCATCTACGCCACATGCTTATATTCTTTAGTTGCTTCGCCGATGATTTGTTTAATTTAATTATATTAGTCTTAAAGCGCATCTAACCGTTGCTAATTCACCCTATTCATAATCTGTAGACTTTTGCAATGATCAAATTTATCCCTTTTATTCCCATTGCTTTTGCCGCTCACGTGGGGCTGGCGCAATCAAATGCACCTACAGGCCTTGATGCTGAACGTAACCTGGTAGAACTAGGAAACAGCAATAATGCCACGATGGTGCGTACGTATGACAACAGGTACGAAGGTGTGAAAGGAAGCCCGTTCTTCCTGCCGGAATGGGCTAAAGCGCGGATAGCCATCAATAACACCTTTTTCGATAACGTGGAAGCTAAGTACAATGTCTACAATAACGAGCTGTTGTACCGCAACCCAAAGGGTGAGGAGTATATATTAATGCCCTCCAAGGTCGCCAGCTTTGTTTTAAAAGACAGCCAGGCAAAGAAAGAATACCTGTTCAAAAGATATCCTGCGCTGTCTGCCAAGGACCCTCATCTTGCCCGTCAGTATGTGGTAGCGCTATACGACGGGAAACAGGTGCAACTGGTGATGGTGCCGCAAAAGCGCCTCGTAAAGGCAACATTCAAGCAGCCGTACAGTGTGAGTAAGAATTACGACGAATTGCAGGATGAGCAGTATTATTACCTCCTGGGCCCCGATAATGCTCTAACAAAGGTGAAGCTCAACAAAAAAAGCCTCTTGAAAGCGCTGCCCCAGAACCAGGATAAAGTAGAAAAGTACATCGCAGCGGAGCGCATCGACGCGAGTGATCCGGGCGGTTGGGCGAAAGCACTCGCTTATTATGAGTCGCTGTAAAACGGCATAAACCTTTAGAGGAAGGGGCAACAATTTTTCTATTTAATGCCCCGGATGCGTTTCAAGTATTGCTGCAGGTACTGTGGATTTATTTTCGGCCTGTTGTTGAGTTCAGCTATCTGAAGATTACCATTCGTATCCAGCCACACATGGTATACAAACACGTACGCTCCTCCAGTTGCACGCCAGCCGTCAAACTTTCCGAAGCGCATGTCTTTTATATAGATGCCGCCTGCCTCCGCCGGGGCCACGGCATAATACCCTTTGGTGATTTCCAGCAAGCGTTCCAGCTTTGGGTGCGGGAGATACGGCTGCAGCAGCTGGGCCTGCTGCTGCTCAAACTCAAATTGAATTTCCTGGTCCTTATCCAGCAACGAGTAAAAGCCATTGTAAAAGCCGCTGTCTCCTTTGGCTGTCACAGACCAGAAGACGGTATTGAGCGGGGTCGGTTTGCTGATGTAAGAGGTGTACCGGATCTGCCGCTGCCGCAGGCTGGCTTCAAAGGCTTTCTCGGCAGCGGCTTTGGCCACAAATGAAAAAAGCAGGTACGCACAGCTAAGCAGTAAGCCGGCATAGTTCAGATATTGCCTTCTGGGGTTGTGCCTTACATACAAGGCAGCGGCTACCACACCAACCAGAAGCGGAAACGTATACAGCGGATCAACCACAAAAATATTGTAAAAAGCAATGCCATATTGGCTGAATGGCCAGAACAGCTGGGTGCCCCAAGTGGTGCAGCTATCGAGTAGCGCATGCGTGGTAAGGCCAAGGAAGAACAGCAAAGCCCAGTAACCAAAGTGAAGGGATTTGTGCCGGTACACCCGCTGCAGCAGCAGACCAAGCAGCGGCGCCACCAGAACGGCGAACAAAAGCGAGTGCGTCAGCGAACGGTGAAAACTAAGCTGTTCCACCGTGCCGAGCCAGGGATTGGCCAGAACATCCATATCAGGCAGCGTGCCGGCTACGGCTCCCCAAAACATCGCTTTGTTCCCAAGCTTCCTGCCTGCCACCGCCTCACCTACCGAAGCCCCCAATACGATATGTGATAACGAATCCATACGGTCTATTTTCTGGCTTTATTGTATTCCTCTCCGTTGCTTCAGCAACTCCATGCCGCCAGCAAAGGTATACACGGACAACGTTCCTTCTTTAGGAAATATATCTGCTTTCGTATTAAACCCTATATGGATTCTACCATCAGCTTTATCATCGGTGCCTTTATCGTTACCTTAACGGCCGTGGATCTGATCTACACTACATTTGCCCCGCGCGGTGCCGGCATCATTAGCGGCCCTGTCACGGTGGTTATATGGCGCGGGTTCTTTTACGCGAGGCGCCTCACAAAAGGCAGGAAATTGCTGACGGCGGCGGGCATCGTCATTGTCTTTAGTATCCTGATGGCTTGGGTCGTGCTGATGTGGGTGGGAAACGTGTTTATCTTCTCCGCTGACGAAAACGCCGTGGTCAGCAGCACCACCAATCTGCCTGCCGACAGAATGGAGCGTATTTATTTTACGGGCTACACACTGTCAACCCTGGGCAACGGTGACTTTAAAGCTGGTACAGATGGATGGCGTATCTATACGGCATTTGTTTCCTTCACCGGCCTGATGTTCATTACCATTGCCATCACCTATATGGTGCCGGTATTGTCAGCCGTGACGCAGCGCAGGGCGCTCAGTATCCGGATCGCCTCAATCGGCAACAGCCCGCAACGCATCCTGCTGAACAACTGGAACGGGGAGAATTTTAAAAAGCTGGAAGACCTGTTTCAGGACCTCACCCAGGATATCGTGCAACAGGGGCAGATGCACCTGTCGTACCCGGTGCTGCACTACTTCCAGCACCAGGAAAAGGAAGCCTCACTCCTGCCAAACCTCGCAGCCTTGGATGAAGCCATTACGCTGCTGCTGCTCTATATACCAGAGCATATGCGTCCGCAAGACCAGTACCTGATTCCATTGCGCAAAGCCATAACCACGTTTATCAGCTCCCTTACGTCACTCTATATCAAACCGGATAAAGGTGACGTGCCGCTTTTCCAGGTAAATGAACTTGAGCAGGCTGAGGTGCCGCTGCTGCACCCGGAACCGGAAAAGATAGAACAGCTAAGCAAGCGCCGCCGTGCCCTAAAGGTTATGGTAGAGTACAACGGCTGGAACTGGAAAGAAATCTCTGCCCCGGTCTTAGGAAAGGACATGGACCTTCCCTCGATGCTTTAACGAATCAGCGGCATGCGTTTAAACTCTTTTGTCCTGTCGAAGAGGTAGCGGTAAGTTATATGCGTTTTATAGATGCGGCCGCCGATCTGCTCCACCACCTTCATCATCTTAGGGTTAAAATCCCCAATCCAGTTCATCTGCAGGTCCCTGTAAGGGATGCTTGGGTTCTTGATAACCACCTCTCCTGCCGCCACGATCATCGCCGTTTCCACGCCTTTGCCCTGGTGCTCCGGGGCGATGCCAAACACAATGCCGTACATTGTGGTGCAGGCGCCGCGCCAGCGGTGGAATACAAATTTTAGTTTTCCCCACAGGTCCATTTTACCGTTGGCGTACTTGAACAGCTGGTTTAGCTCCGGGATAGCAATAAAGAAGCCAACCGGTTTATCCTCGAAGTACGTGAACCACATGATGCGCTCATCCAGAATAGGCTTCAGGGTGTTCATGATGCCGGTCGCCTGTGCTTCTGTCATCTCCTTTACGCCCTCATGCTTTGCCCAGGCCCGGTTATATACCTGTCTGAAATCCTCTGTGTAACTCTTCAGCTCCTTTTTGTCTAGGTGCCTGAAGCTGTAACGTTTGTCAGACAAGATGCGCTGTGCTTTTTCATTGTACTCCGGCGTCAGTTCCTCATGCACCATCCGGTAATAGGTGTACTGGCGGAAATACAGTTCAAAACCATAATTCTCAAGAAGATCTTTATAATAGGGAAAGTTATAGGGCATGCAATACGTGGGCGGGTAAAAACCATCCACTAACACGCCCCACCACTTGTCCCTGTCTCCGAAGTTGATGGGACCATCCATTGCTTCCATGCCCCGTTCGGTTAGCCACTCCCGGCAGGCATCAAGCAACATGTTGGCAGCCGCCTGGTCGTTGGTGCAGTCAAAAAAGCCCATGCCGCCGGTTGGCTGGTCATAGCTGCGGGCGGTTTTCTGATTGATAAATGCAGCTACCCGGCCAATGTATTTCCCATTGTCATCCTGCAGCACCCATCGTACCGCTTCCCCGTTGCGGAGCAGCTTGTTTTTTTTGGGGTCAAACACATTATGGATGTCTTTGTCTAAGGGGCGGATATAATTCATATCGTTCTTATACAGCCGCACCTGCAACATGAGGAATTCATGTGCCAGTTCGGGTGTCGTTACTTCTATCAGTTGCATATATAGTCAAGGCAATTCGGATTGCTAAGTAAGGCAATATCCGAAAGAAATGGAAGCAGAAAGATGTTCAGACCCAAGCGAAGCCGTTTAAGCTCCCCTTTGAAGTGAAAAAACAGGCGGTATTATGTGAAGCTTAAAACAAAAAAAGCCTCCAGATTTCTCTGAAGGCTTTCGGAAAAAGAGCCCCCTGCCGGGATCGAACCAGCGACCTACTGATTACAAGTCAGTTGCTCTACCAGCTGAGCTAAGGAGGCTTGTACTGATGTTTGACAAAAAAAGCAGCTGCAGTACAAACAGTTGCTTTTTGGAGTGGAGCCCCCTGCCGGGATCGAACCAGCGACCTACTGATTACAAGTCAGTTGCTCTACCAGCTGAGCTAAGGAGGCTTTCACTTTGATTGTGCCTTATGGTGTTAAAGCGTTGCAAAAGTAGGCCTAAGAATTATAGCATGCAACGCTTATTCTAAAAAAAAATCGATTGTGCAGGATAAGCATTTGAAGTTCAGGCTGAAATTTTTTATCCCCTGAAAGCCTGCATTTGTTGATTCAGCTGGTCGATGCGTTTCTGTGCGTCTGCAATTCTGCCTTCGTACTCCTGGCGCAGCTTATCTGCGTTTTTAGAGCGCGCGAAAAACTCAATGTTGGTGCGCAGCGTCTGGATGTCGTTCTGCAACTGGGTTATTTCGCGGCGTATGGATTGTTCCCGCTGCTGCAGCTTATGACCTGCGTCCGGGCTGTGCCTGATCCGCTCCACCTGTAGCTTAACGAGCAGCTCACTTCGCTGCGCAGTCGTAAGGGATGGCACGCGCTCCAGGTATTTCTCCATCAGCAACTGAAACTTCTCCTCTACTTTAGGGCTGTTGCGCCGGTTGTTATTATCCAGCGCGCGCCACTGAGCGGCAAACGCATTGAAGTTCTCCAACGAACCGACAGCCGTCGGATCAGCCAGTTGCTCAGCGATTGTGTCGCAAAGCTCCACTTTCTCAGCAGACATTTTTTCTATCTCCGCGCTTCGGCTCTGCTCCTGGGCCTGCTTCCTGTCAAAAAAAGCGTTGCAGGCTGTTCGGAAGCGCTGCCAGATCTTATCGGAATACTTGTCGGGCACCCGCCCGATGGTCTTCCACTTCTTCTGAAGCTGGATCAGTTTTTCTTTCGTGGCATTCCAGTCTTCGCTGTCTTTCAGGCTTTCGGCTTCTTCACAAAGCTCTGTCTTCAAACGCAGGTTCTGCATTTTCTGCTCATCAAGCGTTTTAAAGAAGTGGTTTTTGTGCTGGAAAAATGCTTTGTAATTGCCCCAAAAAGCTTTATTCACTTCTTCAGCGTATTCCTTCGGCACCAGGCCCGCGGCATCCCACTCTTCCTTCAGCTTCTGGATCTCATCGGTTTTATCGCGCCACTCATTGATCCGCTCAGTGTTAAAACCGTTGAAGGCCTGCAGGCGCTCCAGCAGAGCGCGCTTCTTTGTCAGGTTCTCCATCTCACGCTCGTTGCGCTCTCCCTGGTAAGCACGGCGGCGCTCGTGTACTCCTTCTGAGGCCTGTATAAACCGTTCCCAAATCGGATCACGCTGGTCATTGGGCACAGGACCGATGTTCTTCCACTCTTCGTGCAGGTGGCGCAGTTCCTGCAGGGCCTTGTTGATGCTTTGCTCCTCTTTCAGGGCTGTTGCCCGCTCCACCAGCTGTGCTTTGGCATCCAGGTTGCGTTTGCGGTCCAGCTCCTTCATTTCGAAGAACATGCTGCGGTTATTGTAGAAAATATCAAGCAGGGCATGGTACGAATCCCACAGCGCCTGCGCCTCACCGGCCGGCACCGGACCGATAGACTTCCACTCTGCCTGCAGTTTCTTTACTTCCTCGCTGCTGCTCTTTGTTTCCGCAGACTCCACCAATTGGCGCAGCTGAGCCAGCAGTTGCTGCTTGCGCTCCAGATTTTTCTGGCGCTGCTCTTCCACGCTCTGGCGCTGCTGGTACCGTGCATCACGGTAAGCCGTTAACAGCTTCTCCAGGTCCTGGTGCTCCTTCGGGGTATGGTAGGAGAAGTCGTCTTCCGTGCCGCCCTCCTGCTTGAATGTATGGAGTGCCTCGTTCCGCTCGGCTTGAAATTTCTGATCGTACTGCCGGTGCAACTCAATGATGGTTCTGTTACGCTTGGCAGCGTCTGCGCTTCGTAGGGCGGTGCTCAGGTGCTGGCGCAATTCATCCAGCGGCATCTGGCTATAATCCACTGCCTCTTCCTCCTCCTCCTCTTCCTCGTCGTGGTGCTCTGGCTCAGCGGAGGCTGCCGCTGTTGCAACTGGTGTATCCTGTAAGGCCGGGGTAGCGGCTTCAAGTTCCTGTGCTGCGTCGGTAACCGAAGGCGCATGTTCATCCGTCTCAGAATTTACCTCATGTGCAGAGGCTTCCTGCAGCCGGTCGGCTGTTGGGGTTGCAGGCATTTCGAGTGATTCAGCAGCAGCAGGGGTTGAAAGAGGGTCGCTTACATGAGTGTTCGCCTCGGCAAACGCCGTAGTAAGTTCTTCTGTCGATTCCGATTCCTGCGCTGAACCAAGGCCTGGCTGTATCTCCGGCTGCTCCTCTTTCGGAACTCCCGCTTCAGGTGCAGTTTCATGCTGCTTGCGCGCCTCGATCTCAGCAAGCCGTTGTTCTAAAATGTTCTTCGGCGACCCAGCATTCTCATTTGATTCATCGGCAGCACCCTGGTTATCAGGTTTGTTAGCCTCAGCTCCGGTAGTGTCCATATGGTTGGTTTCAGTTGTCATGTCAACGGTCTTTATAGCAGTCTGGCGCGGGCTCAGTTCAGGCGCGGATCGACTGGATAATTAGATAGCACCTTAAATTTTCCACCCATTTCCCGCAGAACATTGCGCCAAAGGGTATCTGAGTCCAAATTAAATAATTTATTTGCAGCATTGTTGTTCACAATCCAAACATTTTTGTCGATCTCCTCCTGCAGTTGGCCAGAGGTCCAGCCTGAATAGCCTAAGAAAAATTTAATATCATCTGTGTTTATTAATCCTGCGATGATCATGGTGCGGAGTAAGTCGAAATCGCCACCCCAATATAATTCTTCCTCCAGCTTCACAGACTGAGGAAGGTTCGGGATGCGGTGCACATAGTGCAAGGTATTAAATTGTACAGGGCCACCCACACCTAACTCAACGTCAAAAGTCTCCTGGTCTATATCTAGCACATCCGAAAGCTTCAGGTTTGACGGGCGGTTGAGCACAAGGCCAAATGAGCCTTCCTCCTCGGAGTGGCTGCACAGTAATATAACTGTGCGTTCAAAGTTTGGATCACCTAAAAAAGGCTCCGAAATCAGCAAACTGCCGTTCTGGGGCTTTATTAAACTTTTATCTTCCATTAATCCTCCTGCGCTGTTAAAGTTTATATGTTGGGAAGAACAGAGCCCAAGCAGGGCAGCTTCCTTCCATGCTATATTTTATCATTCTTACGCAAAGCAGCGAATATGGTAGCGCTACAGAAAAACAACGATCTGCTGCAGCGTATGCTCTTTAGTAACGTATGTTTTGCGGCTTTAAGCGCCCATTGCCAACCTTATACCTATATAATTGTTAGGGACAGCATATAATTTTATAATTTTGACCAAAACGCAGCAGCTATGGCCCTGAATCATAAACTTGCAGATATCCGGAAAACCTACGCCAAACAGGCGCTCTCAGAAGACGCTGTCTCAAAAGACCCAATCGATCAATTTAACGTGTGGCTGGAGGAAGCCATACAGGCAGAGGCAGAGGAACCCACGGCTTTGGTGTTGGCGACAGTAGATGCCGCCGGAAAGCCTTCGGCCCGCGTGGTGCTGCTGAAAGATGTGTCTGCCAGTGGCTTCACGTTCTTCACGAATTACAATAGCCGCAAAGGTCGGGAACTGGCGCAGCATCCCTATGCTGCTATCACATTTTTCTGGCCCGCGCTGGAGCGGCAGGTGCGGATTGAGGGGAAAGTGGTGAAAGTTGCTCCTGAAATTTCTGACTCCTACTTCCACAGCCGGCCGAAAGGAAGCCAGATCGGAGCCTGGGCTTCGCCGCAAAGTTCTGAAATCGAAAGTAGGGAAGTTCTGGAGGAAAACGACAGGGAGCTGACAGCGAAGTTTAAATCCGCAGACGTTATCCCACGGCCCGGCCATTGGGGCGGGTATCAGTTGCAGCCGGAGCGCCTGGAGTTTTGGCAGGGCCGCCCGAACCGCCTGCACGACCGCCTGGTATATGAGCAATCGGAAGGCAAGGGCTGGCAGATCAAGCGCCTTGCTCCCTGATCAATCCGCTAAAAGCTCTTCCCGCTCCTTCTCACAATTTAAACTCTGATGGCAGAAATACTCCCCCTGCGCGCATGGCGCTACAACGATACCCTTGACAGCCAAATAGACCAACTTACGGCTCCCCTTTTCGACGTGGTGTCGGAGAAACAGCGGCAGACCCTCTACCGCAACCCCATCAACAGCATCCACCTGTCGGTGCCACTCGGGGACAACCCGGCGAAAGCAGCCGGTGCCCTGTTGCAAAAATGGAAGGAAAGCGGTGTGCTGCTGCAGGACCACCTGCCCGGCATTTATGTTTATTACCAGTACTTCCGGTTGCCGGGCAGCGACAAAGAGTATGTGCGCAAAGGCTTTATATGTAATATCAAGGCGTACGATTGGAACGAAGGGGTGCTGCTGCGCCACGAAAACACGATTCCGAGTGCGGTGAATGACAGGATTGCGCTGTTGGAGGAGACGCAGATGAACACCAGCCCGACCCACGGGTTATATACCGATCCTGCCTTTGTGCTGGAGCCCTATATGGATGAGAGCATACTGTCTCCGCTGTATGAGACCGAAGACTACCAAGGCGTACGGGATGTGCTGGCTGTTATCCACGACCATGACGTGATCAGGCGCTTCGTAGAAGTGCTGCAGGGGAAGCAGGTGCTGCTGGCTGACGGCCACCACCGCTACGAAGGATCGCTGGAATACAGGAAAAAAAGAACTGCCAAGAACGCTGAACACACCGGCTCCGAACCCTATAACTATCACCTCATGTACCTGACGAACACAGAGCATGATGACCTGCGCATCCTGCCGACGCACCGGGTGCTAAAGCACATGGACATGACCGATGAGGAGTTCCTGCAGCGGCTGGAGGAGTATTTCACGATTATCCCGAAAGAAGACCCGTTGGAGTTGAACGAGGTAATCGCGGGGAAGCAGTGGGCCTTTGGCTTGTTTCTGAGCGGCAACGCCTACAAGCTGAGGCTGAAACCTGAAGTGCATACGCAGATCGATTGGAACTTTCCGCAGGAGGTAAAAGACCTGGACCTGACGGTGATGCATTATTTTATATTTGAGAAAATACTCGGTATATACCGCAAGGCGCAGCGCGATTACAGCGGCCTAAGCTACGTGCGCAGCTTCACGTCCTGCGTCCGGCAGGTAGATTATGGTGAGGCGCGGCTGGCGCTGATCACAAACGAAATTACCATGGAGCAGGTGAAGCGGGTGTGCTACAGCGGTGCCATTATGCCGCAGAAATCAACTTTTTTTTACCCGAAAATAATTAGCGGATTTTTATTTAGCTCCATCAAAGATGATGAATTTGTCACGGCCCCTGCTGCTTGCCTCTAACTCGCCGCGCCGCAGAGAACTGCTCAGTAGCCTCGGCCTCGCATTTGAGGTGAAGGTAAAGGAGGATATAAACGAGGACTTCCCGGAACACCTGAAGCGGGCCGAAGTGGCTGAATACCTGGCATCGCACAAAGCAGACGCTTACCTGGATGACCTGCAAGACGAAGCCTTGATCACGGCTGACACCATTGTCTGCCTCCAAGACCGCATCCTGAACAAACCTGCCCATTATGCCGAAGCATTTGAAATGCTGCAGGCATTGTCGGGCAGGGCACATGAGGTGATGACGGGTGTGTGTGTGCTGACGAAGGAGCAGAAAGCCGTCTTTCATGACACCACCAAGGTCTATTTTAAGGAGTTGTCTGACGCTGAAATCGATTATTACATCACCAACTACAAACCCTTCGACAAGGCAGGTGCCTACGGCATTCAGGAATGGATCGGGATGATCGGCATTGAGCGCATCGAGGGCTCTTATTTTAACGTGGTAGGGCTGCCGGTACAGAAGTTATATAGCCAGCTGCAGGCGTTGGATTTGGTGTGAAGTTGACTGGGCTACGCTCAAAGAAGTATATATCCCTTTCATTCCGTACTTTTGTAGTTTGGTGATTATATAGCGCCCGACGTTCATTTTTAGCAGTAATTTCAAAAGCATGTCTTTTATCAAGTTATATTTAGCGCCAGGGAAAGAGCACTCCCTGCTGCGCCAGCACCCGTGGGTTTTCTCGGGTGCCATCAGAAAAGCAGACGGAGAGCCTGAGGAGGGTGATGTAGTGGAAGTCTATTCCAGCAAGCGTGAGTTCCTGGCCATGGGGCATTACGCCCCCGGCTCTATTGCCGTACGAATTTTCTCCTTTGAGCAAACTGATCCTGATTACGCTTTCTGGAAAAGGAAGGTGCAGCAGGCTTACGATTACCGCAACCGCCTTGGCCTGACGGACAACCTGCACACAGACGTGTATCGCCTTATCTACGCAGAAGGCGACGGGGTATCCGGTCTGATTGTGGATGTGTATAAAGACACTGCGGTGATACAAACACACACGGTGGGCATGTTTCGGGTGCGGGAGCATATAGCCATGGCCTTGCAGGAGATATACGGCGACAGGCTGCGTGCCATCTATGATAAGAGCGCCGAATCACTTCCGGCCAAAGCCCCGGTGGAGGCGGTTAATGGTTACCTCTATGGCGAGTCTACCGGCGGCGTGGTGGTAACTGAGAATGAGAACCAGTTTTTCGTGGATTGGGAAAGCGGGCAGAAAACTGGCTTCTTCATAGACCAGCGGGAGAACCGGGAGCTGCTGGCGCATTATGTAAAAGAGAAGTCGGTGCTGAACACGTTCTGCTATACCGGCGGTTTTTCGGTATATGCCTTAAACGCCGGAGCCGGAGAAGTGCATTCTGTGGATGTGTCTAAAAAGGCAATAGAACTGACGGAGAGAAACGCGGCGCTGAGCCAGGCACCGGAGCGGCATGCGGCATTCGCCATGGACACATTTGAGTTTCTGAAAGGGAAAGAGGAAATGTACGATGTGATCATCCTGGACCCTCCTGCCTTTGCCAAAAGCCAGAAGGTGCGCCATAATGCCCTAATGGGATACAAGCGCCTTAATGCGGAAGCCATGAAGAAGATTAAGCCAGGCGGTGTTCTGTTTACTTTCTCCTGCTCCCAGGTGGTGGACAAATACCTGTTTAACAGCACTGTGATGGCCGCCGCCATAGAGGCTGGCCGCAACATAAAAATTATGCATCACCTATCCCAGCCCGCCGATCATCCTATATCCATTTTCCATCCGGAGGGCGAATACCTGAAAGGGCTGGTGCTGTTTGTCGAGTAACCTTAAATGACCGCTTTCCCAGCTTAAGCTTATTATTGCATGGATTGCATTTAAATCTTTGGCAGGGAAGGCGGTAACTTTATATTAAAATTATATACTTCTGATGCTACTTCACAGGTGCAGCATACAGTAAGTCAAAACCCGGTAACTCCTGTGGCAGGTCCATCCGGATACGCCATTCTTTCGGATAGTAATTGTTCATGCGGCTGCCTATCTGTTTTGCCCAGCCAAGTGGTAAGTTCCTGTACTGCAGGAGCACCCAGTCATGGCCATTGCCGCCTAAACTGATGTCTTCTTTACGCAAATAGCGCAGCGCTTGCTCCAATTCCAGTTCTACTGTTTCGAAAGCGGCTCTATTCATGTGCTGCGACAAAGCTAAGCTCTGTAAAGGTTTGAGCTTTTTGCCTTTTACCTCAGCCACCTCTGTTCCGGCATATAGCACATATAGGTGCTGGTAAATTTCGTCAGCCGCCTCAAACAAACTGGCTGGTAAAGCGGATATCACTTCACTATGCTGCAGCCATGCATATCGCTCCGGATCTTTTAACCAATGCTGTACCAGGGCCAGCTCCTTTTTCCCTGCCAGCGTCAGTTTATACTTCTTCTTTTTGCTTTTGCCATGGCTAATTTCCGTTGCTTCGCCTGCTTTGCGAATTACGGCCATAAAGAAGCCCTCTCCTGCTACCCGGTGCGGGTAAAACCTGTAGCCCGCCACGCCCTGCTGCTGCGAGGGCAGTACGCCCCAATGCGGTTGCAGCGACAGGTGCAGGCTTTCGGCCACTTCCTGCGCGGCAAGCCAGGCGATATTTTCTTCGTTCTCCTGCTCATTCCAGGTGCAGGTGCTGTATATAAGAATGCCGCCCGGTTTCAAAGCTTCCCAGACATCCATCAGAATGCGCTGCTGGCGTTGCGCGCACAGTTTTACATTTTCCTCCGACCACTCTTCCACCGCATGCGGGTCTTTTCGGAACATGCCTTCGCCGCTGCAGGGGGCATCCACCACTATCACATCAAAAAAATGGCTTAACCTTCCAAAATCCCTTGGGTCGTTGCTGGTGACCAAGACATTGCCACTTCCCCACTTGGCCACGTTTTCAGCCAGAATCGAAGCGCGGCTCCGGATCACCTCATTCGACACCAGCAGACTTTCAGCAGAAATAAGGCTGGCTAGATGGGTTGACTTTCCGCCGGGGGCGCCGCATAAATCCAGTACACGCAAGGGCTGCTTTAAATCGATTACCTGCCGGAGTGCCTGCTCTAAAAACATAGAGCTTGCCTCCTGCACATAATAAGAGCCGGCATGCAACAAAGGGTCGAGCGTGAAGGCTGGGCGCTCCGGCAGGTAATAGCCCGCTTCTGCCCAGGGAACGCGCGGCAAGGCAGGTACAGCCGTTAATTTTGCCGGGTTCAGACGCACGCTAATGGGCGGTGCCTGCTGTAGTGCGTCTTCGAAGGCATTGTACTCCTTGCCCAGCAGCCGCTGCATTCGGTCGGTAAAAGTTGTGGGGAATTGCATAGCATGGCAAAGATAAGCCAAAACAATGATGAAACCCTGCGCTTAGATGGCGCGAGGCTTTACTGCATACTCAGCAGGTGCAGGTATTCCGCTACTATCGGAACATCTGGTGCACACCATCTATATTTCATGAGATCTTCCGGCGCGGCCCACTGGTACCCGCGGTGCTCCAGCAATTGAATGGTGCCGCCGGTATAGCTGCATAAAAAAGGAATTAATTCTAGATGGTGTTCCTCACTCAGAGGATGTAACACAGGCGTCAGCCGCCTCAGCGGCTCTATATGAAGACTGAGTTCCTCCCTGATCTCCCGCACCAAGCAAGCTTCCTCTGTTTCGCCCGTTTCTACCTTGCCACCAGGAAATTCCCACAGCAGCGGCTCCGGCATCTTCTCGCTTCGCTGCGTGACCAAAACCCGTGCATGCTGTTCTACAATGGCACATGTAACTTTCACTAGCATCATCTGCGCATGCTTTATGTATTTAAATAATAAAGATGCAAATTTAAGAAGGTTTTACTATATAGTAATATCAAATTTAGCTTGTTTAGAAAATATATCGCCGCATCTAAATGCCTGATTTAAATTGAAGTGGTATAGGTAAGATAACAATACGCCTGTAATTTGATTGCCATTGAGATGGGAGCGTTACTCAAAATATTTCTTGGCGGAGATATTAAATATGACCTGCTGATATCGTATTTTAAAGTCATCTTAACCACTTGCTGTATTAAGCGAACATACCGAAAACAAGGGATTACAAGATTTATACAAAAAAATTTATATACCTGCAGAGCAAAATTAATTTAGGCATGAAACGCTGACGGCGCATATGGTTATCAGTAAAAATTACCGTTTTCTCCTGCGTTTAGCCATTGCCATGTCCGTGGCTACGGCAGTACTAGGCTTGCTGCTCCTGCACCTGATAGGGCATCATGCACAATTTGTGCCGCTATGGGGGCAGGAGAGCATGGCTACTGACCTGATCGTCTTCAGTCTCGGCTTTGGTTTCATGCTTAGCTGGACGGCCACAAAAATGACACGACAAGCCCTGCAGCAAAAGAAAGTGCTTCCGCTGCACTGGCACCTCAAAAGCCAGACGCTGATCGACCGGCTTCCTGCCCACACGTTACACAGGGCTTTCATGCTGGGATTGGCCGGGGTTGTGCTGGCAGGAATTATGCTATTGTTGATTCAACTAAAGCATATTGAGGAAATGCCTTACCAAGAGTACCTTGTGTTATTTGTGATGCACGCCGTTTCTCTGGCCGCCATCGTTACCGTTATGGCTGTATACAGAGCTTTGGGCGACCAAATTCCAAAACATGCTGTTGTAGAACAAAAGAATCCGCTCGGTTAGGCCAGTTGGATTCTCAATATTAAATTAAACATTTAGTTTGATGACGGCTGTGGCAGCAGCAGGCGAGTACAGGGAACTTATAGCTGTGAATTAACCTGTGCTTTATGCTGTTGCCTTACACTTTCATAGATATAAGTTTCAAAAACTTATTTGAATTTATCTTTCAGGATTTCAAATTCGACAGCCGGGGAAATCCGCTCATACAGCACATGGTAGACACCATTCGTGATGGGCATCGCCACTTTGAGCTTTTTGTTCAGCTCAAAAATACTCTGCACCGCGTAATACCCTTCCGCTATCATGTTCATCTCTACCTGGGCTGATTTTACCGTATAGCCCCGGCCAATCATGTTGCCGAAGGTACGGTTGCGGCTGAATTGCGAATAAGCTGTAACGAGTAAATCCCCTAAGTAGGCGGAGCCGCTCAGGTCGCGGTGGATAGGCATGATGGCATCCAGGAAGCGCTCAATCTCAAACATGGCATTGGAAACCAGCACCGCCTGGAAGTTGTCACCATAGTTCAGGCCGCGGGAAATGCCGCAGGCCAGGGCAATGATGTTCTTCATAACAGCACAATACTCTATTCCGTCCAGGTCATCCAGCGGGTTCGCTTTTACATACCGGTTCCGGAGCAGTTCACAGAAGCGTTCCGAGGTAGGAATGTCATGTGAGCCGATGGTGAGGTAAGACTGCTTCTCCAGCGCTACTTCCTCTGCGTGGCACGGACCCGCGATCACCAGTTGGTGCGAGTTCGGCACCTGGTACGTCCGCTCCATATAGTCCGTGATCAGCACGTTCTCATGCGGAATCATCCCTTTGATTGCCGAGACCACCACTTTGCCCTGAAAAGCATCTTCGGGTAAATCAGCAAGTGCCAGCTGCACAAACGCAGCTGGCACTGCCAGTATCACCCAGTCTGCGGCAGCCACCACATCCTGTATATCCGAAGAAGGCTTTATATAGTTCAGGTCAAACGAAACCTGGCTCAGGTAACGCGGGTTGTGCCTGTATTGTATAAGGTGCTGCACATCGTTCCTGTTGCGCATCCACCAATGTACCTGTGCTTTATTCTCTGAAAGGACTTTAGCCAGTGCTGTGGCCCAGCTTCCTCCTCCCAATATGGCTACTTTTTCCAAACGTGTTTTTTCAGTTAATTCTCCTGTGTTTCAGCAGCAATGGCCTGCTTGTTCAGCGACTTTTCGTCTTTCACCGCTACTTTGGCGCCATCTGACAATGATTGCGAAACTGCCCGGAACGGACCAGCGACTACTTTCTGCCCTGCTTTGATGCCGCTGAGAATCTCTATGTTCTCAAAATCGCTGATGCCGGTTTTCACTTTAACGGTTTCAACTGTGTTGGTTCCGCTGTTATAGACAAAAACGACTTCCTCTACCGGCGCGGCAATGGCTGCCTGTTGCGCGTTATCCTGGTTCTGCTGCGGCTCCTCTTCTTCCTCAGCATCTGCTGGTGGAGTGTTACCACCGGGGGCATTCGGCGAACGGGTCGTTACGGCAGACAAAGGTACCGATAAAACATTAGGTTTTTTTTCTGTGATAATGTCGACGGAGGCCGTCATGCCGGGGCGGAACGGTCGGCTTGATACATCGGCCAGGTGGCTGTATGAGTCGTTGATCAGGCGGATGCGCACCTCGAACTCTGTAACAGCCTCGAGGGTGGTCGCGTCCTTGGCTGTGTTGGCAATGGCAGTCACAACGCCTTTGAATTTCTCATCACGGCTGGCATAGGAGTCAACATCCACCACAACAGAGTCGCCCATGGCCACGCGGATAATGTCGTTCTCATTCACGTTCACCCGCACTTCCATGTTGTTGAGGTTGGCAATCCGCATGATTTCTGTACCGGCCATCTGCGAGGTGCCTACCACGCGCTCGCCCTGCTCTACGTTCAGTTTAGAAACCGTGCCGCTCACAGGGGCATATATAGTGGTTTTGTTCAGGTTTTCACGCGCGTCTTTCAGCGAAGCCTGGGCATTCTGAACGTTAAACTCGGAAGCCCTGACGCTCTGGCGGGTAGACTCCACTTCTGCTTTCGTAGCCTCGTAGTTCGCGTTGATCTGCTGCCACTCAGACTGTGAGATAACCTTCTGTTCGAAGAGCGGCTTGTTGCGCTCATAATTTTGCTGCACCTGCACAAAGTTCGCCTCTCCCTGTGCCAGCCGGGCTTTCGCCTGGGCCAGGTTAGCCCGCATGGTGTTCACAGAAGCCTGCTGCGCATCTACCATCGACTGGTAGTTGTCCGGGCGGATACGGAGCAGTAACTGGCCTTTCACTACGGAATCTCCTTCCTCCACGTGCAGTTCGATGATCTCGCCAGAAACATCGGGGCTTATCTTCACCTCGGTCTCGGGCTGAATTTTGCCGGAGGCACTTACTTTTTCTACAATTTCAGTTGTTTTTGCTTCTGCCAGCACTACTTCGGTGCCCTCTTCTTTACCGATCCAGCCCATTTTCTTAGCAACGAGCACGCCGACCAGCACCAGTACGAGAACACCGATCAGAATTGGAATTAGTTTTGATTTTTTCTTAGCCATAGTTTTAAAGCGATATGTCTTTTCCTTGGTAGAAGTCTAAGACTTTTAATTTGAAGGTGTATTCATATTTGGCCTGCACGAGGTTAGACTGGGCAGTGCGGAACGTATTGGCAACAATGTTGAAATCCACGGTATTGATCACACCGCTGTTTAACCGAAGCTGGGCATTGCCATAGTTTTTCTCCGCGGCCCGCAGCTGTTCTTTTGCAGCAACATAACGCCGTTGAGCGGCAACGGCATCCACATAAGCCTGCTCAATGGTCTGGCGCAGGTTATTACGGGCAATATCAGCATTTATCTTCGCATTTTGCTGCTGCAGCTTTGCCCGCTGCACGCCTGTTCTGGCCTGTAGCCCATTAAAAATGGGAATCTGCAGCGACAAGCCAATCTGCTTGTATATGTTGTCCTGCAACTGGTCTAAAAAGGGGTAATTTCCATACACTGGCGCATCGTATGCACTCGGCACATATATCACGACCTCCTTTGTTCCTGCAGCATCCGAAAAACCAAGCGCCTTGCGCTGCAAACCTTCGTCAATCGTCTGTCTGCCTGTTAGGAACTGGCTGGTACTGGAATACCTCGTGCTCATCGCGGCGTTCAGGCTCAGGCGAGGGTAGTAATCTCCTCGGGCTGCTTCAAGTGCCCGGGCAGCGCTCAACACCCGCAAATCAACCGCTTTAATGGCAGGCAACGTCTGTGCCGCTACATCAAACACCTGCTCCCCGTTTATTAGCACCGGGTCCTGGTCCGGCTCAGGTATCTGCGGTACTACTATTTGAAACTCCTGCGTGTTTGGCAGGTTAAGCAGCTGCATTAAGGAAAGTCGCGCTATATCCCGCTGATTGGTTGCGTTGATCAGTTCCAGTTCGTCTGCGGCCAACTGCGATTCGAGATCCAGCACTGAGTTTTCAGCCACGCTGCCAGCATTAAAAAGGATTCGGGTGCGGTTTAACTGCTCCTGGGTCAGGTTGCGCGTTAGCTCATTTATTTTAATAAGCTCGTCAGCGAACAAAATGTTAAGATATGAGGTGATGATCTGTATCGTAATGTCGTTTTGCGCTGACAGCACATCCTGCTGGCTTGCCTGCAGTTCCAGCTCACTTTGCTTGATCAGGTTTAGCTGCTGGAACCCCATAAAGAGCGGAACGGAGGCACTTAACTGGTAGTTGCCCGTCTGCGACTCCTGGTTAATCAGACTAAACGTTACCGGATCCTGGTACGAACCGGTATTGTAGTTATAGCTGCCGCCTGCATTGATGCTGGGCAGGCGCTGAAATTTCAGCTGCTTCAGGTTTACCTGATTCAGGTTGTTGTTTGTGAGTGTTTGCAGCACCTGCAGGTTACTCGTTTTAGCATAGTTCACGGCCTCCTCCAACGACCATACATTGTCACTTCCGCTGCCCTGCTGTTGGGCCATGGCACCCGCCATGCCTGTTAAGGAAAAGCCGATGACCAGCAGCAGCCTTTTTGACATTCTTTTCATAGTGTTTTTTGTTAAAGGTCGATGTTAGGTATATAAATCACCTGCTTTACCCAACTCAGTTGCCGCAGGTATTCGAGCGTAATGGGCTTAATGCCAGAATCCATCTCAATGAACTGCCGCGCCTGCTCGTTCCTCCCTTTCCTGGACACGTTCATGGTGGCGATGTTGCATTCGTCATGCGCCAAAACAGAAGCGATAAATGCGATGCTGCCTTTCACATCCCCGGCGTCAATGATGAGCGTGTGAAGGGTGGCCGAAAAGCTTGCGGTGAAGCCGTCTACCTCCACAATGTTGATCACGCCGCCGCCACGGCTCTGCCCGATCACCTCCACTTCCCGGCCTGCAGCCTTTAAGTTGAGTTTAATGGTGTTTGGGTGCATGGTAGAGGCATTTCCAACGGATCGGAAAGTGTACTTCAGGCCCCGCTCTGCCGCATGCGTAAAAGCATCCTTGATGCGTTTGTCATCTGTTTTAAAGTCAAGCAGGCCTGCCACAATGGCCCGGTCACTGCCGTGGCCTTCGTAGGTGCGGGCAAAAGAGTTATAGAAGGTGATGATTGCCTCTTCCGGGGCGGTGCCAAGTATACGGATGGCTGCCCGGGCAATACGCACGACACCAGCCGTATGTGAACTGGATGGTCCGATCATAACTGGCCCGATCATATCAAATACGCTGCTTTTCTCAGCCATAAGGTTATCTGCACTAAAATATCGCAAAAATCAAATTTAGTAATAAAGTAAGAGTTTTGCTGTATTTAAGTGTTAATATAAGTTTATTTCTACCAAACCGGTTTTTATGTCTACAAAAGCCCCTCTGGCCACCATCAGAACTTTACAGGCTAAGCTAAAGAAGCAGTAGCCGGTACCCAGAAGATGCCAGAAAAGCGCAACGGGTTGCTTGTGCCGCGACTGGCGTGGAACTTTAGCGGGTGCTGCAAATAGTTTCGTTTATGCTGGCTGCTGAAGCGCTTATTTTCGTTCTTTGTGGTTCTGATAAACTTTTTGTGCATATAAGAAGCTTGTAATGGAGCATCACATTGACCCTGACGTGCTGGAGCAGTTAAAGCGGCTACAGGAAAAATACGTGCCCCTGGGGCAAAACCTGGCGGCGTACCTGGAGGGTTTATACCACACTGACTTCCTGAACTACTGGGATTATATACACCTCGACACGCTTCTGAGCCTGCAGAACCCGCGCACCAGTATCCCCGATGAGAAGATTTTCATCATGTACCACCAGATTACGGAGCTCTACTTTAAGCTTTGCCTTGAGGAGTACAGGCAGATTGGGGAAGACGTGGACATCACAGCTGACTGGTTGCTGCGCCGGCTAAAGCGCATAAACCGCTACTTCGACAACCTGATCAGTTCGTTTGATGTGATGGTGGAGGGCATGGACCCGAAGCAGTTCCTGCAGTTCCGGATGGCGTTGATGCCTGCCAGCGGTTTTCAGTCGGTGCAGTACCGCATGATTGAGATCGCCTCTACCGATTTGCGCAACCTCGTGGACAAAGCCAAGCGGGCGGCACTCGGCCTGCAGAGCACACAGGAGGAGATGATTGGCTGCATCTATTGGAAGGAAGGCGCGACAGAGGTGGCTTCGGGCACCAAAACCCTGACGCTGCTGCGCTTTGAGGAGAAGTATACGGGTCAGCTGATTCAGTTCGCAAAAGAGTACGAGTCCAAAAATGTGTGGGCGGTATATAAGCGGCTTCCCCTGGAAGAGCAGCAAAACCCAACGATAACGAACGCCCTGCGCTCCCTCGACAGCAACGTGAATGTGAACTGGCCCCTGATGCACTACAAGTCAGCGGTGCGTTACCTGCAAAAAGACCCCGATGTGATCGCCGCCACCGGCGGAACTAACTGGCAGAAGTACCTGCCACCCCGTTTCCAGAAGCGCATTTTTTACCCGGAATTATGGACAGTAGCAGAAGTGGAGGAATGGGGCAAAGGCTGGGTGGAGAAAGTGCTGAACGATGAGGTTTGATTTTCAATCTGATCTCTGAAATACCTTGTAAGTTCTTTTGCCCCCCTGTAGTACATAGATTAGCAAATCGGAAGGAAAAGCATTGGTTTCGAACTTCACGTGAATTCTATATGTTCTGATTCAAGACTTCAATCTAAAGTATTTTTACAATCGATCAGGTTTAAGGATAAATCCCTTACCCGTTATTACATGAGAAAAAAAGAACTTGACCTGGTGCTGGCGCCAGAAGTTGCCTTTGATGCGCAACAGTTAGAGCACGAAATCCTGAAAAGCGCCAACGTTAAGCCCGAAGACGTTAAATTTTTGCATCGGGTGAAACGTTCCGTGGATGCACGCGGCCGTGAAGTGCTCGTGCGGGTGCGGGCAGATCTATACCTTGACACTCCCCCGGCTGATATCCTTTCTCCTTCCTATACCTACCCTGAGGTAGCAAACGCTAAACGTGTGGTGATTGTAGGGGCTGGACCTGCGGGGCTGTTTGCGGCCCTGCGCTGCATTGAGCTTGGCCTGAAACCCGTGGTGCTGGAGCGCGGCAAGGATGTTCGCAGCCGCCGCCGTGACCTTGCCGCTATCAACAAAGAGCATACGGTGAACCCAGACTCTAATTACTGCTTCGGAGAGGGCGGCGCCGGAACCTATTCAGACGGTAAGCTATATACCCGCTCCAAGAAACGCGGTGACCTGCAGCGCATCCTGCAGATTCTGGTACAGCACGGAGCCACTCCGAATATCCTGTTTGACGCACATCCGCACATCGGCACGAATAAACTTCCTAAAATTATCGAGGCTATCCGCGAGAGCATCCGAAACGCGGGTGGCGAAGTGCTTTTTGACAAACGGGTGACGGATTTTATCGTGGAGCAGGGGGAGATGCGCGGTGTGGTGACGCAGGATGGACAGGCTTATATGGGCGAAGCGGTTATTCTGGCGACCGGCCACAGCGCCCGCGACATTTTTGAGCTCCTGCACGCGAAAGACATTACGGTGGAGGCCAAGCCGTTTGCCATGGGTGTAAGGGTAGAGCACCAGCAAAGCCTGATCGACAGCATACAGTATAAGTGCGAGGACCGGGGGCCATACCTTCCGGCCTCTTCCTATGCCCTGGTGCACCAGACGCATTACAAGAACAAGCAGCGGGGCATTTTTTCATTTTGCATGTGCCCGGGCGGGTTTATTGTGCCGTCTGCCACAGCACCCGGCGAGGTGGTGGTAAACGGCATGTCGCCGAGCCGCCGCGACTCCCGCTTCTCGAACTCCGGTATTGTGGTGGCTGTGGAACTGGAGGATATGGAACTGAAAAAATACGGACCGCTGGCTGGCTTACGCATGCAACAGGCCCTGGAACAGAAGGCTTGTCAGTTTGCGGGCGGCACACAGGCGGCCCCGGCACAATTGTTGCAAGACTTCACCCGCCGTAAAACTGGCGGGCAACTGCTGGAGACATCGTATCAGCCAGGTTTGGTGACAGCAGATATGAACGAACTGTTCCCGGAAGAAATGAGTTATCGATTGCGCGAGGGCTTTCAGGCGTTTGGAGGCAAAATGCGCGGCTATTTATCCAACGAAGCGCAGATTGTGGGCGTGGAAAGCCGCACCTCCTCCCCTGTCCGCATTCCCCGCGACCGTGACTCGCTGGAGCATATACAGGTAAAGCGCCTGTTTCCCTGCGGCGAAGGAGCCGGTTACGCCGGTGGTATTGTATCGGCGGCAATGGATGGCGAGCGTTGCGCTGAGATGGCGGCGCGAAAGGCTGGTGTAACTGTGGCAAAATAATGGCTGATTACGCAACAAAGCCACTACAGCTGAGCATTTTGCTATTTCCTGAAGGCTTGACTGCTGAAGTGGGAATAAACTATTATGTTGCGGGAAGAGTATTAATACGTATTCCTGATGTTGAACCGAAGAACATTCTATATGAAAAAGACAGTTGTATTGGGCGCTACAGACAACCCGACGCGCTATGCGTACAAGGCTGTACATCGGCTGCAGCAGCATGGCCACGAAGTGGTGCCCGTAGGTATAAAAAAGGCTGAGGTTGGCGGCAAACCTATTGTCACTGATAAAGCGGAAGCCATTGAAGATGTCGATACGGTCACGTTATATGTAGGGCCGCAGAATCAGCCTTCCTGGTATGATTATATCCTGAACCTGAAACCGAAACGAATCATTTTTAATCCCGGCACCGAAAACCAGGAACTTGAGCGCCTGGCGGAAGAAGCAAACATCCAGACACTGCACCACTGCACCCTGGTAATGCTGGCAACCGATAGTTATTAAAATTAAATTTTTTTGGCAAATAACTCTAACCTGCATTAAA
>Ga0210040_10002453_pt1 | contig 26122 bp, 24 predicted proteins | sample CryGeyCG12114_NA_FD_185462 | JGI IMG/M metagenome (GOLD analysis project Ga0210040, IMG submission 185462) | Groundwater microbial communities from aquifer - Crystal Geyser CG19_WC_8/21/14_NA (SPAdes) (version 2) | ecosystem: Environmental > Aquatic > Deep subsurface > Groundwater | place: USA... | reverse complement strand
ACAGCTACGTTTCCACCCGTCGCGTGCCGAACATGGTGATCGCCGTGGGGCGCGGGCGACAGGCGCCGGAATTCGTCGCGCGCGGCAATACCAGCCTGATCACCCGCACGCCGGTCGATGCCGACACGCTGTACCGCATCTATTCCATGACCAAGCCCGTCACCGGCATGGCGGCGATGATGCTGGTGGACGAGGGGAAGATCGGGCTGGACCAGCCGGTGGCGGAGATCCTGCCCGCCTTTACCGACATGCAGGTGCAGCGCGTCTATGACGGGCCGATCAGGCCGGACAATCTGGAGCGGGCGGTGCGCCCGATCACCATGCGCCACCTGCTGACGCATACCGCCGGCCTTGGCTATTCCATCGTGCAGGAGGGGCCGATCGCCCGTGCCTACAGCGAAGCCGGGCTGGTGCCGGCGCTGGTCAGCCGGGCGCAGGCGGACGGTAGTTCTGGCGCGCTGGGCGATCTGGGCGGCACGCCTGCCCCCAGCCTGGCGGAATTCGTCGACCGGCTGGCGACCATGCCGCTGGTGCTCCAGCCGGGCACCCGGTGGAGCTATGGCGTGGGCCTGGACCTGATGGGCCGTATCATCGAGATCGTATCGGGCATGCCGTTCGACGCCTTCCTTCGCACCCGCATTTTCGAGCCGTGCGGCATGGCCAGCACCGGCTTCCAGGTGAAGGCGGGGGATGTCGGCCGGTTCACGGCCAACTACCTGGTTGCGGGTACGACGCTGGTGCCGATCGATCTGGCGGAAAGCTCCGTCTACCTCGATCCGCCGCCCTTCCCCTTTGGCGGGGCGGGGCTGGTGTCGAGCCCGCGCGATTATGACCGTTTCCTGCAGATGCTGGTCGGGCGCGGCGCGATTGACGGGCGACGGGTGATGAGCGAGGCGGCCGTGGCGCTGGGCACGTCCGACCTGTTGCCGGACACGCTGGCGGCGGATGACGAGTTCGCGGCCACCGCCGGGTACGGCGCGGGGGGCCTCGTCGGCAAGGGCGCGCAGGCAGGCCTGTATGGCTGGTCGGGCGCCGCGGGCACGGTCGGCATGGTGCACATGGGCAGCGGCGCGGAGACGGGCTGGCGCACGTCCCTGTTCACGCAATACATGCCGGGGCAGGCCTATGGTCTGCAGACCGAACTGATTGCCGAGCTGATGCGCTTTGCCGGCAGCGCGGCATGAGCGCCGGGACGGCGCCGGCGATCGCTTTCACCGGGCAGCGGATCGACCGGGCGGACGCGATCCGCAGCGATCCGGCGCGGGTGGCCGCGCTGCTGGCGGGCGATGCGCTGCTGCTGGATCTCGCCGGCCTGGTGCCGCAGCTGGACGGGGCAGGGCAGCTGCTGTGGCACCCGGTCAGCGATGTTGCCGAGCGGGGTGAACTGGTGTTCCTGGGCCTGCTGGACGGGCGGGCACGCTTCGCGGCAGTGCCGGCACAGGGCGATGCGGACCCGGCGCTGACCCATCGTCATGTTTGGGACGCGATCACGCTGCTGCGTGCCCAGGATCTGGCGCTGTATGGCGGCGCGCGCAGCCTGCTCGACTGGCACGCCCGGCACCGCTTCTGCGCCCGCTGCGGACACGCCACGGCGCTTGCGAAGGCCGGCTGGCAGCGCGACTGCCCCCATTGCCAGGCAAGTCACTTTCCACGCGTCGATCCGGTCGTCATCATGCTGGTGGAGCATGACGGGCGCCTGCTGCTGGGGCGGCAGGCGCGTTTCCCGCCGGGGCGCTATTCGGCGCTGGCGGGCTTTGTCGAGCCGGGCGAGAGCGTGGAGGAGGCGGTCGCGCGCGAGGTGCTGGAGGAGGCGGGCCTGCGCGTGACAGACGTGCGTTACCTGTTCAGCCAGCCCTGGCCGTTCCCCTCGCAGCTGATGCTCGCCTGTGTCGCACGGGCCGGCAGCGACGAACTGGTGATCGACACGGCGGAGCTGGAGGATGCGCGCTGGTTCACCCGCGAGGAAGTGGCGGGCGCGCTGGCGCAGGGCGATGCGGGCACCAGCTTCATCCCGCCGCCCGCACAGGCGGTGGCCGCCACCATGCTGCGCTGGTGGCTGGAGGAGGCAAGGGCATGATGGAGATGGACCTCGACGTGGAGGAGCCCTGGCCTGCGGGGGACTGGGCAGAGCTGGCCGAACGGGCGGCCGATGCGCTTGCCAGCGTGGCGCCGGAGCTTGCCAATCCGCGCCTTTCGGCCAGCCTGCTGTTCACCTCGGACGAGGAGGTGCACCGTCTGAACCGCGAATGGCGCGATCGGGACAAGCCCACCAACGTCCTGTCCTTCCCCATGCTGGCACGCGAGGAGCTGCTGGACCTCACCACCGCCGGCCCGCCCGAACTGCTGGGCGACATTGCGCTGGCATACGAGACCTGCGCCGGCGAGGCGGCCGCGAAGGGCATCGCGGTGGCCGACCATGCCGCGCATCTGATCGTCCACGGCCTGCTCCATCTGGCGGGGCACGACCACGAATTGTCGGACGAGGATGCGGACACGATGGAGGCGCTGGAGACAAAGGCGCTTGCGATGATGGGTATCGCGGACCCATATGGGCCCCGACCGGTTTGACCGGCTTCACGAAACGTTGGGGAAAGCACCAGGGCAATGCCCGAAAGTTCCAGACCTACGCCCAAATCCGCGGGCGAGAACGGCAGCGGAGACGCGGACAGTAGACGCGGGCTGTGGCACGCAATCCGCAGCTTCTTCGACGAGGATGGGGAGACCACGCTGCGCGCGCAGATCGAGGAAGCGATCAGCGCGGCCGAGGACGAGGGGGCGAATGGCGAGCGGGAGGATGACCGCAACGACCTGTCCCCTGTCGAGCTGACCATGCTGCGCAACCTGCTGCATTTCAGCGAGCACGATGCCGACGATGTCGCGATCCCGCGCGGCGAGATCATCGCCGTGTCGGCCGATGCCGAGTGGGATGCGATGATCGCGATCTTTTCCGAACATGGCCATTCGCGCCTGCCGGTGTTCCGCGACACGCTGGACCAGGTGATCGGCATGATCCACATCAAGGACGTGTTCCCCTATCTGGCGAAGGGGCGCACGCCGCCCGACTGGACCGTGCTGATGCGCCAGCCGCTCTATGTGCCGCAGGCGCGCGGCGCCCTGGACGTGCTGGCCGACATGCGGTCCAGCCGTACGCACCTGGCGATCGTGGTGGATGAGTTTTCCGGCACTGACGGAATCATCACCATCGAGGATCTGGTGGAGGAGATCGTCGGCAACATCGAGGACGAGCATGACGATGCCCCGATCGAGCTGGTGGTGCCGATCGGCGCGGGCATGTGGGACGCCGATGCCCGGGCGGAACTGGACGATGTCGCCAAGGCGATCGGCGACCAGCGCATCACGGAAGTCGAAGGTGCGGTCGATACGATCGGCGGCCTGGCGGTGGAACTGGCAGAGCAGGTGCCGCAGCCCGGCGCCGTGCTGACCCATTCCAGTGGCTGGCGGATCGAGGTGACCGCAGGGGATGAGACCCACGTCATCCGCCTGCGCCTGCACGAGCCGCAGATCGACTCCGGCGCGGCGGATGAGAGCTAGCGCCGCGGCCGGCCTGTTGCTGCAGATGCGAAATGAACTCGACATCCGGTCAATTCTCTTAGACCATTGAAGCCATGAGACGTCTGCCCCCCTTGAGAGCGCTGGAAGCGTTCGTGCGCGTCGTGCGCCTGGGCTCCGCGCGTGCCGCAGCGGACGAACTCAGCCTCAGCCCCTCGGCCCTGTCGCGCCGCGTCGCCAATCTGGAGGACTTCACCGGCAAGAAGATGTTCAGCCGCACCGGGCAGGCGATGCGCCTGACCGATGAAGGTCGCGCCTTCTACGACGCGGTGGCGCCGCATCTGGAGGCGCTGGCGGTCGCGGTGGAATCGCAGTCGGAGAACCTGCAACTGCTGCGACTGAGGATCGGTGTGCCGCCGCTGTTCGGCACCCAGCGGCTGTTCCCGCATCTGCCCGATCTGCGCGCCAAGCAGCCGCGCCTGCATATCGACGTCGATACCGGCCCCGACCTGATCGACCGCGTGGGCGACACGCTGGACGCCGCGATCGTGCTCAGCACCGAACCGCCGCGCGGTTTCCACAAGGTGGAACTGGACAAGACCACGGTGCACGCGATCTGCTCCCGTGCTCTGGCGCAAGCGCTGGGCCCGTCGCCCTCGATCGATGATCTGTCGCCCCAGACGTTCCTGGTGCACACCGAAATGCCGCGCAGCTTCGGGGCCTGGAAGAACGCGCTGGGCTTGGGCGACCTGCAGCCCAATGCGATCGACCATTACGATTCCGGCCAGCTGATCCTGGAGGCGGCGGCGCAGGGGCTGGGCATCGCCATCCTGAATGACGATTATACCAAACGGAACAACGATCCGCGCATCGTCAACCTGTTCGATGTCGCGGTGCCGAGCCCCTACAGCTACTTCTTCGTCTGCCGCCCGGCCGACCTGGAAAGCCGGCCGGTGCGCATCTTTCACGATTGGGTGGTCGCTGCCGGATTGTAGATCGCCGGGCTTGCGTTTGCGCACGCCATCCTGCCACTGGAGAGGATCGAAAATGAGCCCAGCCCGCCTGCTCGCCATCGCCGCCGTGCTGCTGTCATCCGACCTTCCGGTGCAGGCCCAGATGCGCGCGCTGAACGACCCGGTGGTGCCGCATGCCGATCCGGAGAGCCTGTTCACCAGCCCGGATCCGGCCCTTCACCGTAACAAGCAGGCAACGCTGCACATCATGCGCGAGCTGCTGCAGTGCAATCAGTGGGACCGGGCGGGCGAGTGGCTGACCGATGCCTATATCCAGCACAATCCGCTCGCCGCATCGGGGCTGGCGGGCGTGCAGGACTACTTCCTGAACGTGGCCAAGGTGCAGCGCACCCCCACCTGCGACCGGCTGACCAAGCCGGTCGTGGCGGTGCAGGCGGAGGGCGACCACGTCACGGTGCTGGTGCGCCGCGAACTGCCGGTGCCGGGCGTGGCGGGCGAAAGCTACACCACGACCTGGTTCGACGCCTGGCGCTTCGTGGACGGCAAGGCGGACGAGCACTGGGACCCTGCCACACTGCCCGCCGCCCTGCCTGCTACTGACTAGATCAGGAAACGGTCGCCTTGGCGATCTTGCCCGGGCTGCGCGGCGGCTCGCCCTTGGGCAGCTTGTCGACATTCTCCATGCCGCTCTCGACCACGCCCCACACGGTGTACTGCTTGTCCAGGAAGCGCGCATCGTCGAGGCAGATGAAGAACTGGCTGTTGGCGCTGTTCGGCGCCTGGGTACGGGCCATGGAGCAGACGCCGCGCACATGCGGCTCGGCATTGAATTCCGCCTTCAGGTCGGGCTTGTCGCTGCCGCCCATGCCGGTGCCGCTCGGATCGCCGCCCTGCGCCATGAAGCCGTCGATCACGCGGTGGAACACCACCCCGTCATAGAAGCCTTCATTCACCAGTTCCGTGATACGCGCGACATGGCCGGGGGCAAGGTCGGGGCGCAGCTTGATGACCACGTCACGCGCCTCGCCATCGCCGGTGTCCAGGGTAAGGGTGAGGGTGTCATTCGCCATCGTGTCGTCTCCTGTGGGATATGGCCCGGCGATATAGGCGCGCACGGGCCGAAGTCACGCGCTTGCTTTTGCCGCGCGCAGGCATAGACCGCGCGCCATGGGCGAACCGGAGATCATCGACGCCGCCGAGGGGGCGCAGCTGGACGAGGACAACCGGCTGAAGCCGGCCTTCGTCGATGCCGTGCGCGACGCGGTGGAGGAGGGCGATACCGGCCGCGCCTATGAACTGGTCGAGCCGCTGCACCCGGCCGACATCGCCGATCTGCTGGAGCTGCTGCAGCCCGGTGATCGCCACGCTCTGGCCACCGCCATCACCGACCTGATGACCGGCGAGGTGATCGCCGAGCTGAACGATTACGTGCGCGACGAGATGATGGAGGCGCTGCCCGCCTCCGCCGTCGCATCCATCGCCGAACAGCTCGACACCGACGATGCCGTCCAGCTGATCGAGGATATGGGGCCGGAAGACCAGCGCGCCGTGCTGGCGGAGCTCGACCCCGAGGATCGCGCCGTCATCGAAAGCGCGCTGGCCTATCCGGAGGAATCCGCCGGCCGGCTGATGCAGCGCGAACTGGTGGCGGTGCCCGAACACATGAGCGTCGGCGACCTGATCGATTACTTGCGCGAACGCGACGAGATCACCACCGAGTTCTGGGAGGTGTTCATCGTCGACCACCGCCATCGTCCCGTCGGCACCTGCCAGCTGTCGTGGATATTGCGGTCCCCGCGCCAGGTTGCGCTGGCGGACGTGATGAAGCGCGAACAGACGCTGATCCCGGTGACCATGGATCAGGAGGAGGTCGCGCTCCGGTTCCAGAAATATGCCCTCATCAGCGCCGCCGTGGTGGATGAAAGTGGTCGGCTGGTGGGTCAGCTGACGGTGGATGACATCGTCCACATCATCCAGGAGGAGGCGGGGGAGGATGCCCTGCTGCTGTCGGGCGCGGGCGAGGGCGACATCAACGAGCCGCTGCGCGACACCTATTCCGCCCGCGTGCGCTGGCTGATCGCCAATCTGGGCACTGCCCTGATCGCCAGCCTCATCATCGCCGCCTTCGGCGCCGCGATCGAGCAGCTGGTCGCGCTGGCTGTGCTGATGCCGGTCGTCGCCAGCATCGGCGGCAATGCCGGCACGCAGACCATGGCGGTGACGGTGCGCGCCATCGCGACCAATCAGGTCACCCAGTCCAACACCCGCCGCATCCTGTGGCGCGAGATCCGCGTCGCCATGCTGAACGGCATCACGGTTGCGGCCCTGGTGGGCGTGGCGACCGCATTCGTGTTCAGCCCGATGCTGGGCGTCGTGATCGCGCTGGCGGTCGTCATCAACATCCTGACCGCCGGCATGGCCGGGGTTGCGGTGCCGGTGCTGTTCGATCGGCTGAACCAGGACCCGGCTGTCGCCTCCAGCGTGTTCGTCACCATGATCACGGACTCAATGGGCTTCTTCGCATTCCTCGGCCTGTCGGTCGCTGCCGGACTGGCAGGCTAGGGCGCGCGATCCTATCTGCCGCGCCATGTCGCTCCACATGACCAAGGTTGCCTTTGCCTGCCCCAGCCTCGACGTGCTGCGTGAAAGGCTTGAGGGGTCCGGCCACACGACCACCCGCTATCTGCCCAAACGGCACGAGGAGATGATCGGCGGATCACTGTTCTGGATCATGGAGCACGCGCTGGTGGCACGCAGCCCCATCGCCGGCTTCCACCAGCAGGAGGAGGGCGGCCGTTGGGTCATCCGCTTCGGCGCCCCGCCGATCCTGGTCCAGCCGCGTGCCCGCCGGGCGCATCAGGGCTGGCGCTACCTGGAGGACGGCGACGCTCCGGCGGATCTGGCGCCAGGGGAGCTGGCAGGTGACCGGCTGCCGGGCAAGCTGCTGCGCGAACTGGCCCGGCTGGGGCTGGACTGAGCGGGATCAAGCACCCTTTTCAGCACTCTGAAAGCGCTTGCATAAGACGCTGTTCTGGTGTGAAACTTACCTCGCGGGCCGGCCGGTCCGCGGGAGCAGGCACAGGCAGGATGCGCGCCGACCAAGGCGCGCCGACAGACAAAATGGTCAAATCTGGTAAAGACAACAAGAGCTTGGCAGGCCAGGCATTTCGGTGGACCCCGTCCATGCTGGTGCTGTCGGGAGCGCTGACTACGTTTGTCGCCGCGGCGGCGACGAACCACGCGCAGGATGCGCCGGTGCAGGTGGAGCAGACCGCGATCAGCGGCCCCGATGCCGGGCAGCGGGGCGACGTCGTCGCCGGCCATGTGCCCAGCCAGAACGAGCAGGCGCAGGACGCCCCGGTTACCGCGCTCGACGGGGCGACCGACGGAACGCCCCCGGATTGGTGGAGCCCCGGCGAAGGCCGGACCTTCCCCGAATATCTGACCTATCCCAATGCCAATGGCGAACTTGGCCTGCTGAATGCCAGCGGCACGTTCGAGACCCGTGGCCACCCCTTCTTCGAGCCGATCGGGCGCAACGGGCGCGCCTGCGTTTCGTGCCACCAGCCGGCCGACGGGATGAGCCTGTCGGTCCGTTCCATCCGCCAGCGGTGGGAAGAGACGCGCGGACAGGACCCGATCTTTGCTGCGATCGACGGATCCAACTGCCCCAATCTGCCACAGGCGGACGAGGCGTCGCATTCCCTGCTGCTGGAGCGTGGCCTGTTCCGCATCTTCCTGCCCTGGCCACCGAAGAATGCCGAAGGGCAGGCGATCGAACCCGAATTCTCGATCGAGGTCGTGCGCGATCCCACCGGGTGCAACACGCACCCCGAATACGGCCTCACCAGCGACAATCCGATGATCTCCATCTACCGCCGCCCGCGGCCGGTGGCAAACCTGACCTACCTCACCCACCAGGGCTTCGGCGTCGATTACTGGCGCGACAAGGATGGGCAGCTGGCCGCGCGGGACGAGGATGGGCGGCCCGCCAACATGAACATGATGGCCGATGCGCGCCATGCCACGCTGCAATCGCAGGCGGTGGAGGCGGCGGTCACGCACCTGCAGTTCGACGGCGCGCTGTCGCCGGCGCAGCTGGGGCAGATCCGCGCATTCGAGGAGCAGCTGTTCGTGGCGCAGGTGGCGTCGAACGGTGCCGGCAGCCTGATCGGCGAAGGTGCGCCGCCTGCCTTCGGCCCCTACAATCTGCGCGACGGCAAGGTCGGGGAGCTGGGCAACAACACCAATACCTTCGTGTTCCCGATGGGCGATGCCTGGACCGGCGCCGCCGCGGGCGACACGGCGCAGCAGCGCGACATGCGCGCCTCCATCCGGCGGGGGCACGATGTCTATTTCTACCGCACCTTCTGGATCAGGGACACGATGCACCTGAACACGGTGGGGTTCGGCAATCCCACGAAGCGGACCTGCGCCACCTGTCACCAGATGCACATGATCGGGTCCGACGTAGCGAATGGCTGGATCGACATCGGCACCACCAATCTGCCCTGGGCCAAGGAGCAGCCGCGCAATCCGTGGAATGCGCACCAGCCCGACCTGCCCCTGTTCAAGATCACCTGCCGTGACGACGTGCCGCCGCACGCGTTCCTGGGGCGTGTGATCTACACGCAGGACCCGGGCCGCGCCGTCATCACCGGCAAATGCGTGGATGTCGGCGCGATCGTGATGCAGCAGTTCCGCGGCCTGGCCGCTCGCGCGCCCTACTTCGTCAACGGCTCCGCAGCCAATCTGCGCGAGATGGTCGATTATTACGACCGCAGATATGACATCGGCTTCACGGAGCAGGAAAAGATCGACCTCGAAAACTTCATGGCGAGCCTATGACCCGCAAGACCCTGCTTCGCGCCCTGCTGCTGACGCTCGGTGTCATCCCCGCCGCCGCCCATGCGGCAGAGCGGCAGCTGGCCTTCGTCACCTGCCCGATCGTGCGCGACACCAGCACGGTGCCGTGCTGGCTGGCGGAGCATGAGGGCGAACTGTATTACCTGGGCATCCAGGTCGACAGCCAGAACGCCTTCCGTCCCCCGATCCTGGGCCACAAGGTGCTGGTGGAGGGCGTGCCGCAGGCCAATGCCGACGCCATAGCCAATGCCGCGGACATTCCCGCCGGGGTGGAGCGGGTGTGCGGCGGCATCCCGCTGGTGCCGGTCCAGATTTCCGCGCTGCCGGAACTGTCGCCGGAGTGCCAGACGATCCTGCCGGCGGAAGACCGCTACGACCTGCCGTTTACCGCCCCGCGTCCGCCCGGACCTGGGCGCCGGCCGCTGGTGTTCATCACCACGCCGCCTGCGCCCGAGCCGCCGTTCCAACCGCGCAGCTTCGACGTGCCGTATGATTTCGACAGCCTGGTCGACAGCCGCCACACGCGCTGGTTCCGCAACATCGCGGCCTATGCCAGGCAGATCAATTCGCCACGGATCACCATCACCGGCTACCGGGCGGCTGTGCGCCTGAGCAATGGGAAATGCCTGGCGGAGAAGGCCGATATCGGGGAGCGGCGCGCCAGGCAGATGCAGGAATTGCTGCAGGGTGGCAGCCTGCCCGATCTCCGGTACGAACTCGACTGGCAGGACACACCCTGCAGTGATGGTCCGATGCGGCGCATCGCCAGAGTGACGGTTCAGCCCTGAGGGGCAAAGGGGGCGGCCGGCGGCGCGCCCCCTTTGCCATCAGAACTTCACCGTGCCACGCAGGCCATATTGCCGCGGTGCGCCATAGATGAACCCGCCGGTCGCGCTGGACGTGTCCTGGATCTGCGAGGCGATGTAAGTTTCGTCGAACAGGTTGGAGCCATAGGCCTCCAGACGGTAGCTGCCCATGTCCAGCGTCAGGCGCGCATCGACCAGATGGCGGCCGGGCACTTCGGTATAGATGCTGGGGAAGGGCGTCGCGTTCTGCCCGCTGACATAGGACCACTGCACCCGCGGCGTCAGCGACCAATCGTTGGCGAACAGGAATTCGTACTGCACGCCGCCATTCAGCGTCCATTCGGGCGACAGCGGCAGCACGCGGCCCTGCGGCACAAACTCGTCCGCCGTGGTGGCGGTGGCGCCTGCCGGGCACAAGGCAGGGGTGCCGCCCGGCGCATTGGTGTTGTTGATGCAGACATCGTCGGCGAACTTGGCATCGAGATAGCCGCCGCCGAAGCTGAAGCTCAGGCCGTCGAACTGGCCGACGATCTCCAGCTCCGCACCCCAGCTCTCGCCCGATGCCGCGTTCTGCACCAGCGGGTTGCCCAGATACAGGCTGTTGAGCTGGATGTCCTTGTAGTCCGAATAGAACACGTCCCCATTCACGCGCAAATGGCGGTCCAGCAGCTCGGTCTTGAAGCCGAGTTCGTAGACGAAGTTCTTTTCCGGAATGAAGTTGGGCGTGCCCGGTGTCAGATTGACGCCGCCCGCCTTGTAGCCCTTCGAGGCGGTCAGGTAGAGCAGCGTGCCGGTGTCCATGTGGTAGTTGACGCCAACCTTGCCGGTGACGGCAGTAGATGTCGCCTCGCCCACGACAGGCACCGCGAGCGGCGGACCTGGCAGACCGATGCGGGTGTAGACCTGCTTGTCCCAGCTGTGCCGCGCGCCTGCCAGCAGTTCGAGATTGTCGGTCACGAACCAGTTGCCCTGACCGAACACCGAGTAAGACGTGTTCTCCGCCAGGGTGATGATGTCGGAATTGGAGGTCGTGAAGTTGACCGAGTTGCGGTTGTCGCGCAGCAGGGAGACGGGGATCTCCTCGTCCAGCGCGAAGGCGCCGACAACCCAGGTGAACGGGCCATCGCCACTGGACAGCAGGTTGATCTCGTTGATCCAGGTTTCGAACACCGTATCACCGAAGCTGACCCGCCCGGGAAAGCGTGCCGTATTGGCGCCGGTGGTCGGCAGGTTGGCCGGCACCGCCGGAGCAAGTCCGCGATCTCCGTCTGTCTGGTCGAGCGTCGTGCCCCACTGCCAGGAGGTGAGTCCGCGCACCTGCACGGCGTCGGTGAGGTCGTAACGCAGCTCGCCGGAGACGCGATATCCGTGCTGGTCGAGGAAGGAGACACCATCCTCCCGGATCACGAACGGATCGGACTGCCGCGCATCGAGCGCGGGCTGGGCCGGATTGCGCAGCGATGGGATCAGGTCGCCCCGGTTCTTCACCGGGATGTTGTCGCTCTTGTAGTCGAACAGGTCGAAACGCAGGTTGAAATGGAAGCTGTCGTCATACGAACGCAGGGCCACGTTCGCACGGATCGCGTCCATGTTGTAATTGCCCGGCTGATAGCCGCTGGGCCCGATATTGGTAGTGAAGCTGTCGCGTTCGTCATGCACGCCCGCGATGCGCACGGCGATCCATTCGGCAATCGGCAGGTTGATCGCAGCGGTGGTGCGGTACAGATCGTAATTGCCGACCGTCTGTTCGACATAGCCCGAGAAGTCGTTGTAATCCGGCTCTGGCGTGCGGACGTAGATTGCGCCGCCGGTGGAGTTCTGGCCGCTCAGCGTACCCTGCGGGCCACGCAGCACCTCGATGGAGCCGATGTCGTAGAAGCTCTGGCCAATGAACTGCTCGTGCGGGATCAGCTGCCCGTCGATGTAATAGGCGACACCGGGATTGGAGGTCGGCGCGGATTGGGCGATGCCCACCCCGCGAATGTTGATGAAGGTCGACCGGTTTACGGTGTTGATCGCGATCGAGGGCGCCGATTGCTGGATGTCGGCCACATTGGCGATGCCGCGGCGGGCGATCTCGTTGGCGGAGAAGATCGTGGCCGCGATCGGCACGTCCTGGAGGCTCTGCTCGCGGCGTTCGGCGGTGACCAGGATTTCCTCCAGCCCGCCGCTTGCCGCGGCGTCGGGCTGGGTCGCGGTCGCACCTGGGCCAACCGGTCGCTGCGGCTCGGTCGCTTGCGGCACGGTCTGCGGGGACGATACCGCCTGATCGGCGGCTTCCTGCCCCAGCGCAGGCGCCGCCGCAAATGCGGCAGCCATGGCGAGGATGGATGGAGCCACGCGGCGGAACTGTGCTGTAGATTGGGTCATTCAGGCCTCTCCTGATCCGGCGCTCTGGCGGCGCTTCACGAATGTGACTTATCGGTACTTAGTATAGCAAAATGATGCAAGCGTTTGCAGCGCTGCCGCAAGGCAGCCGCTGCTGTTGCGATGGAGCTACGTGAGGGCGAGGGGAACGTGCAAGGCGCCGATCTCCGGCATTCGCGTCGGCACGATCTCGCCGTTCACCCGGATCGATCGGGTGTGGGCCAACAGCTCGGCCAGCGCCACCTGCAGCTCCAGGCGGGCCAGCGCCGCGCCTGGGCAATTGTGCGTGCCGCGCCCGAAATGCAGAGACTGACCGATGTTCTCCCGGTCCAGGATGAAGCTGTCGGGATTATCGAACACCTCCTCGTCCCGGTTGGCGGAGGCGTAGACCAGCGCGACCGCTTCCCCTTCCGCAATCGTTCGCCCACGCAAGGTAAGGTCCTGCGTAACCGTCCGGGCGAAGCCACGATAAGGAGTGTAGAGGCGCAGGAACTCCTCCACGGCAGCGGGAATGAGCGAGGGGTCAGCCCTCAGGCGAGCTTGCAGCGCCTGGTCGCGCGACAGGTGGACGCAGATCGATCCGATCATCACCGTTGGTGCGATGATGCCCACGACCAGCACCTGGCGAATGGTGCCCAAAATCAGCTCGTCCGGCAGCGGCTGGCCATCGACCCGCACCGCCAGCAGAGCGCTGGTGGCGTCGATCTCCACATCCAGCGGCGCGGCCTTGCGCTCTCCGATCAACTCGCGCGCGATGTCGTAGAGCGCGGTGCTCGCCTCCATGCTGGCGGCAGCATCCGCGGACTGGACTGCCACGTTGAACTGCTTGCCCCAATGCGACAGGCGCTCCACCTGGTCGTCGGGCAGGTTCATCCATTGCGCAAAGGTACGCACGGGCATCTGGCTGGAATATTCCTCGCAGATGTCACCACCACCCTTGGCGACCATCGGCGCCAGCAAGGCGCGGCAGGTTGCCTCGATGAACGGGCGCAGCCGTTCCACCTTGCGACTGGTCAGCAGCGGAGCGATGGCGCGGCGATAGGGCGTGTGTTCCGGCGGGTCGAGATGCAGCGGCGGGCGCCGCCCGGTGGTCGCCACCTTGGGCACCACGTTCTGCTTGGAAGTGATGAACAGGGTGCTGTCGCCTGCAGCGGCGGCGACGTCGGCATGCTTGTGCAGCGCCCAATACCCGCCCCAGGCATCGCTGTGCGCCACCGGGCACTCGCGGCGCAAGCGGCGATATTCCTCATGCGGGGAATCGAAGGTTTCGGGCTGCAGCGGGTCAAAATCCTGAGGCATGGCTCGTGTCCTAAATCTCTCTGCAAGCGTTTGCAACGCTATTGGCCACGCCTTTGCGGCACGGCTAAGGTGGCTCACATGAAAAGCCCCACGCGTACCCCCCGGCTGGAAGATGTCGCCCAACTCGCCGGAGTGTCGAGCGCCACCGTCTCCCGCTTCGTGAACAACCCGCAGGTTGTGGCCGCAGAGACGGGGAAGCGCATCCGGGCGGCCATCGCCCAGACCGGCTACGTCCCCAACGCCATTGCCGGCAGCCTGGCGACCAGCCGCAGCCGGCTGGTCTCCGTCATGATCCCCGACATCAGCCCGTCGGTGTTCAACTCCACCGTCGAGGCGATGATCGACGAGCTGACGGCGGAAGGGAAGGTGGTGATGATCGGCCTGACCGGGCCTGACTTCGCCCGGCTGGGAGCGCAGGTCGATGCGGCCCTGGCGCGTCAGGCGGAGGCGATCATCCTGACCGGCCCGATGCCCGACGAGGCGCTCAACGCGAAGCTGCGCGCCCGATCCACCACCGTGATCCAGACCTGGGGCTTGCCGGAGGAGCCGCTGGACGTGGCGGTCGGCTTCTCACACGCGGCCGTGGGGGAGGAGAGCGCCGCCTTCGCCATCCGGCGCGGCTATCGCCGGGCGCATCTGGTTTCCACCGTCGGCCTGCGCGCAGAGCGCCGACGCGACGGCTTCCGGCGGCGCTGGGCGGAGGCGGGCCTGCCCGATCCCACGCAGGAGCTGTTCCCCATCCCGCTCCATTTCGGCCACGGCCGCGCCGCTTTCCGCACGATGCGGCGGATGGCCGAACAGCCCGACCTGGTGGTGTGCAGTTCGGACTGGGTGGCGCAGGCGCTGATCGTGGAGGCACAGGCAGCGGGTCTCCGCGTACCCGACGATCTCGCCGTGCTGGGCTTTGGCAATATGGCGTTTGCCGCAGAAATGCGGCCGACTATCACCACGGTTGAAATCGACGGCACGCGCATCGCCCGCGAATGCGCCGCGATGCTGCGCCAGCGTGCGCTAAGTCAGGAGATAGTGGAGCGACGGATCGACGTCGGCTTCCGCCTGGTGGTGCGCGAGAGCGCCTGAGCGCTCAGGCACCGATGGTCGCCGCCCCCGTCGCCAGGGTCCGCCGTGCCGCCACGGCGCGGGTCAGCAGCGCCATGCCGGCGCCCACCAGCAGGATCGCCGCCAGGAAGTAGGTCGATGCGGCGAAGGTGCCGGTCGCATCGCGCAGCAGGCCCATCACACCGGGGACGGTCAGGCCGGCAAAGCTGCCGAGCACGTTGATGGTGACGAAGCCGATCGCCCGGGCCTCCGGCGCCAGCAGGGAAGCCGGAATGGTCCAGAAGGGCGAGGTCACGGCGCCCAGGCAGAACCCGGCCGCGATCAGTGCCGCCAGCCCCAGCAGCCCGCCGCCCGCCAGATAGGCGACGACCAGCGCCAGCCCGGCCCCGGCGAAAGGTACGGCCAGGTGCAGGAAGCGCTCGCCCGCCCGGTCGGACAGGCGCGCATTGACCAGGATGCCGGCCGCATTGGCGATCCATGGCAGCGCGACCACGAACCCGGTCTGTGTCGGTGTCAGCCCGGCCATGCTGGTGATCACCTGCGGTAACCAGAAGATGACGCCGTAATTGCCCGCCAGCGCGCACAGCCAGATGGTCCCGCACAGCCAGGTGAGCGGATCGGCAAGCGCGCTCCACCGCCCGGGCGCGTTGCCGCTGCCGGACTTGCGCGGGTTGGCGTTGGCGGCGATCCAGTCGCGCTCCGCCCCGGTCAGCCATCGTGCCTCGCCGGGATGGTCAGGAAAGTGGAACAACGCCCACAGCCCGATCAGCACGGCTGGCATGCCTTCCACCAGGAACATCCAGCGCCAGCCCTCCCAGCCGAGCGGGTTGGCACTGTCGAGCAGCAGGCCCGACACCGGCCCGCCGATCACCTGGGCCACCGGCACGGAAATCATCGGTAGCGCCAGCACCGCGGCCAGCTGCCGCTGGCTGGCCCAATTGGCGAGATACAGCATGATGCCCGACGACAGCCCCCCTTCGGCCATGCCGATGGCGAAGCGCAGCAGGTAGAAATGAAGCGCGGAATCGATGAACGCCATCGCTGTGGCACCGATACCCCAGCCGAGCGAGATGATCGCCAGCCACCGGCGCATGCCGATGCGTTCGAACAGCAGGACGCTCGGCAGCTTCGAGACAAGAAAGCCCACGAACAGCACGCCCGCGCCGAAGCCGTATTCGGCCGCCGAGAGGCCGAGAGCGGTGTTCATCTGCAGCGCGGCGAAGCCGACATTGGCGCGGTCGATCGATCCGACCACACCCACCAGCGCCAGCGGCAGCACCAGGCGCCACAGCACCTTGCGGGCGACATCGCGTTCCGTGGTCATGCTCTCTCCATTACCGTGCGTTCTCCGCATCCGTTTGCAAGCGCTTGCAAAGTACCGCGACCCGGCCGGGCATGCAAGCAGAGGAGGGTCGCTAGATCCGTGTCAGACGCGCCAGCAGCGGCAAGGTGCCCGGCATCATCCGGGCAAGACGGGTTGCGATCTGCGCCGGAGCGGGTCGTTCGGCCAGGCGCCAGGCGAGGCTGGCAATGGCGAGCGGACGGCGCGCCCGCGCGGCGAAACGCGCCTGAAATGCTTCTGCCGCCCCGGGCCCGCCGGCGATGTAGGCCTCCGCCGCGGCGACGCTGCTCGCCAGCGCGATGGCCATGCCCTCGCCTGCCAGGGAGGGGATCACCGCCGCCTGGTCGCCCAGCCGGAACAGTCCGGCCGCACCCGTGGTCGCACGCCAGCCATAGGGGACATTGGCGACGGCATCGACAGGCGAGCCGGGTGCGCGGCAGGCCAGCCGGTCGGCCAGGGCAGGCGAATGCTCCGCCAGCGCCAGCAACAGCCGTTCGGGATCGCCTGCCTCCACCAGACGGGACCGGTGCACCGCCAGGCACAGATTGCCGCTGCCATCCTCCTGCCGCACCAGCCCGGCATAGCCGCGATCGAACAGATGCAGCTCGATCGCGTCTCCGACGCACCGCTCCAGCGCAGACCCGGCGGCAAGGCGAACGCGCAAGCCGATCGTCGGATCGGTCCCGCGCGCTGCCGGCGGGCGAGCGAGGCCGCGCAGATCATGCTTGCCGCTGGCCAGGAACACGGCGTCACCCGCAATGCTGGCGCAATCGGCAAGCCGCGCCGTGTCTCCATCAATGCCGCGTACGGCTATGCCCCGCTCCACCGCGGCGCCCGCCTGCTCCGCCGCGGCGAGCAGCAAGGTGTCGAGCCGGAGGCGCGACACCGCGCGCGCCGGACGTGGGAGGGGCGCCTCCGCCATGCACCCCGCCGCAAACAGGCGCACACGCGTCACCGCGGCAGGGTTCAGTGCCTCCCCTGCGATGCCCAACCGCTCGAGCAGCGCAAGCGTCCGCCAGCTGAGGAAACCACCGCACAGCGCGTCGCCTGTCTCGCGGCTGCGCTCCACCAGCAGATGCGGCAATCCCGCCCGGGCAAGGCGCAGCGCCAGCGTCGCGCCCGCGGGCCCGCCGCCCACGATCAGCGCAGGCGTTCGACGCATAGCCTGAAGGGAAAGGCGCGAAACACGCGCGCGTCGGCTACGCCGGCGGCCGCGAGCAGCGGGGGCCATTCGTCCGGGCGGAAGGATCGGGCAATCGACAGCGTGCCATCATGGCGCACGATCGGGTGCCACCGGGCGACCCGCGCCAGCAGCGGAAATGCGCGATGGGCAAAGGGGTGGCGCAGCAGGTCGTTCACGAACCAGCCCGCGCCGGCATGCGCCTCCATGAAGCGCAGGAAGGCGACCAGCTCGCCCTCGCTCATATGGTGGGCGACCAGGCTGGATAGGACCACATCCCACCGCTCTGCGGCAAGGTCGGCATAATCGCCGGTCACCCAGCGGATCTGCGAGCCGGCCGGCGTATGGGCCAGCGCCGCGCGCTCGCTGCGCGGGTTCAGATCGACCCCGACCAGTTCCACCGCGGTCCCCCGCCCCGCGGCCCAGCGTTCCACCCGGCGCAGCATGTCACCATCGCCGAAGCCGACATCCAATATGCGAAGAGAGGTACGCCCCCGGGCGACGCGGCGCAGGAAGCGCATGGTGGGACGGGCGGCGAGAGTGACCGTGTTCACACGGGCGAGATCGCTCACGACCGCCGCATAGGTTTCGTCCGGAAGGTCCTCCGCATCCATCAGTTCGCTGGCAATGATGCGATTAGCCAGGTTCACGCGGCGCTCTCGAAGACAAAGCCCTCGGCGGCCAGCCCGGGGCCGAAGGCCAGCGCCACGCCGGTGCTGACGGGCGGCCCGGCAAGCAGGCGCGCAAGGACGAACATCAGCGTCGCCGACGACATGTTGCCATTGGCGGCCAGCACCTCGCGCGAGGCGTCCAGCGCCTCCCCCGGCAGGTCCAGCGCACGCTCCACCGCGTCCAGGATCGAGCGTCCGCCCGCATGCACGGCCCAGCCATCGACCTCGGCCGGACTGGCGAGGGCGGGGGCGGCGAATGCGCGTTCGGCCAGGGCTGCGGCGATCCTGCCGGGCACTTCCCCCGACAGGTGCATGGCAAAGCCCTGATCGGTGATTGCCCAGCGGATCAGGTCGTGGCTGTCGGCCAGCGTGGTCGCGAATGGTTGGCCCAGCGCGAAGCCGCCCGGATCGCCTGTCACCAGCGCAGCGGCTGCGCCGTCGCCGAACTGGAGCATCGCCAGCAGGCTTTCCAGATTGTCCGTCTGTTGCAGGTGCAGGGTCGACAGCTCCACCGTCACGACCAGCACCCGCGCAGCCGGGTCTGAACGCACGATGTGACGCGCCGAACGCAAGGCTGCGATGGCGGCGTAGCAGCCCATGAAGCCGATCAGCAGCCGCTCCATCGAAGGGGCGAGGCCCAGCCGCCGTGCGATGATCTGGTCGATGCCCGGCGCGACGAAACCGGTGCAGCTCGCCAGCACCAAATGCGTGATTTCTCCCAGCGGCACCTGCGCTTCCAGCGCGTCGATGGCAGCGCAGGCAAGGGTCGGCGCCTCTTCGGCATAGATGGCCATGCGGGCGCCCGTACCGGGCCAGTCTGCGGCATCGTAAAAGCCGCCAGATCCGGTGGGCGCCAGGCCGTCGGGAAGCACCGACCAGCGATGCCCGATGCCCGATCGCGCGGCCATCCGGTCGAACACGGCACCCTGGCGCGAGCCGGCCAACTGCTCGCGCGCCCAGGAAAGGAAGGCGGCGTGAACGTCATGGCGGGGGACGGCGGTGCCGATGGCGTGGAGGAATGCTGGCAAGTCGGCTCTCTGTTGCGGAATCCATGCAACGCCTTGACGCGGGTTAAGGCACGGCGCCGGCACGATTTTGTTGCGACATCGATGATCGGAACGGACCGGGCACTCACTCGCTATGCTGTGGAAGCGGCCCGCTGCCCGTCCGGCAGGGTGCCGGTGCCGGAGAACATGATGATCGAGAGCAAGGCAGTGTGGCTGCAATCCTTCGGCGGGCCGGAGGTGCTCCGGATCGAGACGCTGCCCCCACCGCAGCCGCAGGGCGACGAAGTGCTGGTGCGCGTTGCAGCCGCCAGCATGAACCCTGTCGACATCAAGACGCGCGCAGGCAAGTTCGTGCCGATTGGCGAGGACAAGCTGCCGCTGGTTCTCGGTCGCGATCTGGCCGGGACGATCGAGGCCCTCGGCCCCGATGCGCCCGACATGCTGCGCAAGGGCGATCCCGTATTCGCGTTCATCGGGCTGGATCGTGGGGCGCAAAGCGAATTCGTGGTCGTGAAGGCTTCGGAGCTGGCGGCAGCGCCCCGCTCGATCGGAATGGCGCAGGCGGCAGCCGTTCCGCTGGCCGCGCTGACCGCATGGCAGGGCCTGTTCGACCAGGGCCAGTTGCAGGCGGGCCAGCGCGTGCTGATACAGGGCGGTGCCGGCGGCGCCGGGCACTTCGCCGTCCAGTTCGCAAGGAACGCCGGCGCGACCGTGCTGGTCACGGCCCATGCCGACGATCTGGATTTCGTGCGCGCCCTCGGCGCCGATGTCGCGATCGATTACAGCAGCGAACGGTTCGAGGATGCTGCACAGGACATCGACCTTGTGCTGGACCTGGTCGGCGGCGAGACGCAGGACCGGTCCTTCGACGTGCTGCGCGAAGGCGGCACGCTGGTTTCGACCATTGCCGTGCGGCATCCCGAACTCGGGGAAGAACGCAATATCCGCGTACCTCCTCGCTGGCTTACGGAGCAGAACGGGCAGCAGCTCGGCGAGATCGCCCGGATGATCGACGCAGGCGAGGTCAAGGTCGAGGTGGCCGCCACCTATCCGCTGGCAGAAGCGCCCGCCGCCTACCAGCGGCTGGAGCAGGGCCGCGTGCGCGGCAAGATCGTGCTCACCATGGGAGAGGCAGCGTGACCAAGAGCTTGAAGGCGGGCGACAAGGTGAAGTGGGACACGCCGCAGGGCGAGACGTCCGGCACGGTGGTGAAGAAGGAGACCGGCACGACAAAGGCCGGCGGGCACACCGCCAAGGCGACCAAGGACGATCCGCAATATCGCGTGAAAAGCGACAAGTCCGGCAAGGAAGCCGTTCACAAGCCGGATGCACTGAAGAAGAAGTGAACTTCGCAAGCGATCCAGGGAGACCGGCATGGCGCCGATGACCAGCGACTTCTTCGTGCAACGCCTGAAGGATTGGGGCGTGTCACGCATCTTCGGCTATTCCGGCGATGGCATCAACGGCGTGCTCGGCGCGCTGCAACGGGCGGAGAAGGACGGCTCGGGCATCGAGTTCATCCAGGTCCGGCACGAGGAGATGGCCGCCTTCATGGCCACCGCCCATGCCAAGTTCACCGGGGAGCTGGGCGTGTGCCTGTCGACCGGCGGCCCTGGCGCGACGCATCTGCTGACCGGATTGTACGACGCCAAGCTGGACCATGTGCCGGTGCTGGCGATCGCCGGCCAGGCCGAAAGCACGGTGCGCGGCGCCAGCTACCAGCAGGAACTGAACCTCGACCGCATCTTCGCCGATGTCGCCGGCTATGTGCAGGAGGTGTCTGCCCCGGCGCAGGCCCGCCATGTGACGGACCGGGCGATCCGCACCGCCATCGCCGGCAACGACGTGTCCGTCGTGGTGCTGCCCAAGGACGTGCAGGACCAGCCCTATGCCGATCCGGCACAGGCGCACGGATTCACCCGCTCCGGCCCCGGCTATGCCCGCCCGTCGGTGGTGCCGCGCGCGCCGGAACTGGAACGGGCGGCTGAGGTGCTCAACGCCGGCTCGAAGGTCGCCATCCTGATCGGCGCCGGCGCTCGCGGCGCCGCGGCGGAGGTGGTCGAAATTGCCGAACTGCTGGGGGCAGGCGTCGCCAAGGCGCTGCTGGGCAAGGACGTGCTGCCCGACGACCTGCCCTTCGTCACCGGCGCGATCGGGCTGCTGGGCACCAGGCCGTCATCGGACATCATGCGCGAATGCGACACGCTGCTGATGATCGGCACCGGCTTCCCCTGGGCCGAGTTCCTGCCCAAGGATGGCCAGGCGCGTGCGGTGCAGATCGACCTCGACCCATCCATGCTGGGCCTGCGCTATCCGGTCGAGGTCAATCTGCACGGCGACGCGGCGGAGACGCTGCGCGCCCTGCTGCCCCTGGTGCGGCACAAGGAGGACCGCAGCTGGCGCGAGGGGATCGAGAAGGAGGTCGCCAGCTGGTGGCAGACGATCGACGAACGCGCCATGGCGGAAGCCAATCCGGTCAATCCGCAGCGCGTGGTGTGGGAGATGTCGCCCCGCCTGCCCGCCGATGCGATCGTGACCTGCGATTCCGGCTCCTGCGCCAACTGGTATGCGCGCGACTGGCGGGTGAAGGCCGGGCAGCGCGGGTCGCTGTCGGGCGGGCTCGCTTCCATGGGGGCGGCAGTGCCCTATGCGATCGCCGCCAAGTTCGCACATCCAACCCGCCCGGTCGTGGCGCTGGTCGGTGACGGGGCGATGCAGATGAACAATCTGGCGGAGCTGATCACCATCCAGAAATATTGGGAGCAATGGGCCGATCCGCGGCTGGTCGTGTGCGTCTTCAACAATGGCGACCTCAACGAAGTGACCTGGGAACAGCGGGTGATGGAAGGCAATCCGCGCTTCCCCACCACGCAGGACCTGCCCGACGTGCCTTACGCGCGATTTGCCGAGATGATCGGCCTGGGCGGCATCTATGTCGACGATCCCGCGGCCCTGGCACCCGCCTGGGACCGGGCGCTGGCGGCGGACCGCCCGACAGTGATCGAGGTGAAGACCGACCCCGATGTGGCGCCGTTTCCGCCTCACCTGACCCTGCAGCAGGCGAAAGGGTTCATGAGCGCGATGGCCAAGGGGGACGAGGGCGCCGGCGCCGTCTTCGCCAACACCGCGCGCCAGCTGGTCAAGGAGATCACCGGATAGGCGGCGTCAGCCCAGCGGCAGGCGCACCGTGACCTGCGCGCCGCCTTCGGGCGCCTGGCCCAGTTCGATCGTGCCGCCATGCCGGCGCACCACCTGGTGCACGATCGCCAGCCCCAGCCCGCTGCCGCCGCTCGCCGGGTTGCGGCTGGCATCGCCGCGGACATAGGGCTTCAGCAGGTCCTGCGTCGCCGTTCCGGGCGGAAAGCCGGGCCCGTCATCGGTGACGGTCAGCACCGCTGCCCCTTGTTCCTGCGCCAGCACGACGCGCGCCGCGGTGCCATAGCGCAGGGCATTGTCGATCAGGTTCTGCACCATGCGCTGCAATGACAGGCGGTGGCCGGTGAGCTGTGGGTGGGCTAGGATACGCCAGTCGATCTCCCGCCCCAGCGGCGCCTCGCGTCCCGCCAGGTCGGACAGCAAGGCGGCGAAATCGACCGCCTCCTCCTGCCCGTTCCATTCGCGTGCCAGCGTCAGTGAGTCGGCGAGCAGCCGCCGGATCGTCTCGATATCGCCCATCGCCGCGTCCCGAGCCGCCAGGCCGAGCCCTTCGACCCGAAAGGCCAGGCGGGCGATCGGCGTGCCGATGTCATGCGCGATCGCCGCCAGCATGGTCAGGCGTTGGGCGTTGTAGCCCCGCGTGCGCTCGTCCAGGTCGATCAGCGAGAGCACGGCCTGGCGCACCTCCGGCGGCCCTTCCGGCAGCGGCATCGTCCAGGGCTCGCCCGTGCGGACCTGCTCCGCCGCGCGGCCCAGGCGGCGGATCGGGGTGACGATCCGACGGGCGAGCAGCAGGCCCAGCAGCAGCACCACCAGCATCGCTGCGCCCACCGCGGTGCCGGTGACCCAGCGCCACCGGTCAAGGGCAGCATCGCGGGGGGTGGTGAGTGCAACCCAGCGGCCGTCACCCTGCCGCAGCGCGACAAAGTAGCGACCGAACAGATTGCCGTAGCGTGGGGGCGGGGGGCCAGCTTCGCGAAATGCGCGGACATTGTCCGGTACGGTGCCGCTGGCCCGCGCGAGGGCCTGCTCGACCGGGCGGGAGCGGATCATGCCACGGGGCGGCTCCGGAACGGAATCGTGACGGCTGATCACGGTTCCGGCCGGGGGTCGCACGTGACCGGCGAGTTCCTGTGCCACATGCTCGACGCGCGCGGGCGCCTGCCGCGGCGGCGGGCGGCTGAAGGCGATCGTGACCATCGCTGCGGCAGGCAGCAGCGCGGCGAGCGCCACCAGTGCGATGACCTGCGCCGCGATGGGCAACCGGCGGAGCATGGTCCGGCTCAGGCGCGGGTCACGTCGGGGGCAAGGCCATAGCCTTCGCCCCGGACGGTGCGGATCAGATCGGCCGGGTCATGTTCCGCCAATTTGCGGCGCAAGCGGCTGACCGCCAGATCGATCGCGCGGTCGAACGCCTCATATTCCGGGCCGCCCAGCTTCGCTGCCAGCTCCTCGCGTGTCAGCACCCGGCGGCCGGCACGGGCCAGCGCCTCCAGCAGGCGCATTTCGCCGGGCGTCACCGGAACGGGCGCGCCGGACGGCGCCACCAGTTCCCGCGTGGCGGTATCGAGCCGCCAGCCGCCGAAAGCGAAGGTGGCGCCGGGCTCCTCCGCCTGCGTCCCGCGGCGCAGCACCGCGCGGACGCGGGCCAGCAGTTCGCGCGGGTTGCAGGGCTTGGGCAGGTAGTCGTCCGCACCCATCTCCAGCCCGACGATCCGGTCCACGTCGCTGCCCATCGCGGACAGCATGATGACCGGGGGGCGGCCTGCGGGTTCCATGGTGCGCAGGGCTGACAGCCCGTCTTCCCCCGGCATCATCAGATCCAGGATCACGAGGTCGGGCCGGCCCCCCGCCATGGAACTGCGCATGGAGGGGACGTCGCCGGCCTCGCGCACGCAGAACCCATGGTCGCGCAGGAAGGTGCCGACCAGTTCGCGCAAGGCGGCGTCGTCATCGACAATCAGGATCGTCTCACCGGTCAAGCGGGTGCCCATTTCCCTGTACATGCGTCTGCAAAGCCCCTCATGCCCCCGATAGTGTCTCAGATGCAACCGGACGCGGGCGGGCGGGGGGCTGCATTCAAACCCTCCCGTGTCCGGCTGCAAACCGCTCAGGTGGCGATGCCGACCGTTGCGGATGCGGTGTAGCCGGCAGCGGCGGAGCCGCTCAGGGCCAAGATCATGGCGCCCTGCTGGGCGGCGCTGTTGTCGCGAAAAATACCATCCGTGGCGATGGATGTGTTGGCGAAGCGGGCGCCGCTGGCGCCATAAGTGGCAGTGTCGGCATAGACCGCGGCGCACTCATCGGCCGGCATGGCGATCTGCGAGATCAGCCGGGCATACCGGCCGCCGGTCGCATTGGCGAGGCTGGTGAACAGCTCGAAATGCATGTGCGGGTAACGGCCGGCATAGCAGCCGGGAAAGATGGTGGTGAAGGTCACCTGCCCGTTCGCGTCCGTGATCTGGATGCCGCGCAGCCAGCTCTCGTTCGGGGTGTCATACAGCGAATAGTCGCCCACGGCATCGCAGTGCCACAGATATACGGCGTACCCCGCCAGGGCGGCGCAGCTGTTGTTCACATCAACCACCCGCAGCGTCACCGTTACCGGCACGCCGGGCGCCACCGCGCCGGTGCCGACGCTGGCGCGGATATCGGAACGCTGGAAGCTGGTCAGGGTGAGCACGTTGGACGTGCTGCCGTTGGAAGTGTTGGTGCCGTCCGCCGGATAGGGGCCGTTGGTCTCGCTGGCGAAGGCGGTGCAGGTCGCGCCGGAGCTTGCGGTTGCCGTCGGGGTCGGCGTCGGCGTTGCCGAGGCGGAGGGTGTCGGCGTGGCGGTCGCTGTGCTGGCGGAGGCGCTGGCGGTCTCGTCCCCGCCGCACGCGGCCAGCGCCAGCGATCCCCCGGCAAGGCCGAACACTCGCAATGCGCGCCGACGGTTCAGCGCCTCTGCGGTGACGAGATCGAAGGCAAGGCCGCGATCATGATCATGATCATCCGTCTGCAGGTCGCCGGCAAAGGGGGAGGAAGATTTGTCCATGGCCGGTCATCTAGACCGATCAGGTGCCACGCGATTGTCGCCGATGTATCGGTCGCGTCTCGCCACCGCCGGTCGGCGCGAGCAGCTTTTGCCGTCGAGTGCCCTCGCGCGCGACACACGTCAGGGCGCTGGCGCAATAGACGGCAACCGGCCATTGCCGTTTGGAGAAGTCGGCCCTAGCTTGCCTCAATCATGACCGAAACCCTCTCCCGCCTGTTCCAGCATGCCGCGATCACCGAGGGTGTAACGGTGCGCGTGGCGGTCAACTTCATGCCCGACCAGTCGCGGGTGGAGGCCGGCCGCTGGTTCTGGGTGTACCACATCCGGCTGGAGAACGGGCGCAGCGACACGGTGCAATTGCAGACCCGCCACTGGCGGATCACCGATGGGCGCGGCATGGTCAGCCTGGTGGACGGGGAGGGGGTCGTGGGCGAAAGCCCGGTGCTCGCCCCTGGCGAAACGCACGATTACGTCTCCGGCTGCGAGCTGACGACCCGGCAGGGCTCCATGGAAGGGCATTACGGCTTCACGCGTGCCGATGGATCCGTGTTCGAAGTCGCCATCCCGTTCTTCCCGCTCGCCGCGCCTGCGACGGCAAGCTGAGCGTGCGCGCGCCCGATCTTGCGACCTGTGCGCCTGCACAATAGAGCGCCCGCACGATGAAGCGCACCCATCTGCCCCTGAACGCCCTGCGCGTGTTCGACGCAGCGGCCCGTCACCTCAGCTTCACCCGCGCAGCGGACGAACTGGCGGTGACTCCCGCCGCGGTGGGCCAGCAGATCCGCGCGCTGGAAGATGTGCTGGGCGTCGTCCTGTTCCGCCGCACCAGCCGCGGGCTGGAGCTGACC
>Ga0210040_10002452_pt1 | contig 26129 bp, 30 predicted proteins | sample CryGeyCG12114_NA_FD_185462 | JGI IMG/M metagenome (GOLD analysis project Ga0210040, IMG submission 185462) | Groundwater microbial communities from aquifer - Crystal Geyser CG19_WC_8/21/14_NA (SPAdes) (version 2) | ecosystem: Environmental > Aquatic > Deep subsurface > Groundwater | place: USA... | reverse complement strand
GGGTTCGGTAATCGCCGAAGGCGATTTCCGGCGGGCCTTCCCAGGTTCCTTCAAACGAGGGGTTGTGTGAAGCAAAAGTCTCTTCAGCGTCCCCCCACGATCCGTTTTACTGACTCTGTACTGAGGACGCGATTCTTAATAATTATTTTACGGTTTGGAAGTAGCGGTGGTGGTGGTGGCGGCGGTGGTGGTGGCGGTGGTGGTGGCGATTTCAACATCTCCCCAAATAGTAAAATCTGTCCAACATACGTGATACTGTGAGACCTGTGATTTCATTTCTAAACCGAGAACTCCGACGCGAAAAAGCTCCGCCCGATATATGTAGGAGCTACGCTCATACTGGAGGATTATTTATAATCTGGCCGAGGAGGGAGTGGAGGAGTCTTTTCGAGTACAGGCCTGAGTGTTGAAGACCCTGGGCTCGAGAAATCGCCGTTTGGCTGGCCTTGCTAGGTTCCTTCGAATCGAACTGGGGGTTGTGCGATCGGACGGAAGTCTTAGTAATTTTTTTACGGTTTGGAGGTTGCGGTGGTGGTGGTTGTGGCGATTTGAACATCTTCCCAAATACTGCAATCTGTCCTGTTTATGTTATAGTTATAGCTACGCCGCACCGATTTTGGCAAACGATATGATACATCAATTGAAAAGACTTGAAGAGCTGATATCGAATCGATGTAACTTCACTTACTATTTTATTTTAGAAAGTTAAGCTGAAAAAATGAACGATTGACAATTTACAACCGGATTTGGACAGTCACTGTTTTATCAATTTCACCGTCGATTTCTTGCGCATTCCAGAAAATAGAAAAGTATTTTGTCTGCATTTGAATTTTTTGAAATTTGTTTAATAAATGCCGTGTCTGTTCAGGGATGCATGGCAACTGAAACGCCCATTTCAGAATAAAAGGATAGTTCCAATCCCGTTGTTAAGCAATTTTCACCAAAAAATGTCATCCATAACCTAAACTATCTCGTTTTCGCTCACCTACTGTTCGCCTTTTCAGCGTATTCACAATCGGATCGGAGTTACAAAACATTAAAATATAACGCTTCGTTATTACTGTCCGCCACATTGGATTTGAGTCCACCATTTGTTCCCTTTGAAAAGACTTGCTAATTTACAACACCCAACCAGCAAGCACACAAAAGCGCGGGCTTAATTTTTTGAAGCTTAAAGATTATTTGAGGGGTTTCCGTCGTGTTCATTTCATTCATGTTTCATTTCATTTTTTAGTCTGAATATTATATTAATTAACTTAGGACCGTTTAGTGAATCTTATAAGATTAATTGATCATCATAACACTTGCGTACTTTTACCTTTATTAAATTGTACCCCGAATCAAGAATATTGTGAATAAAAATAAAATGATACTTAACGTCATCTAGAAATACCTATTCTTGATAGCTTGAAAACGTATGGGTATTGGCGAATGGTGAATGTTTCTGAGAAGCACCGGGATAAAGAAACTGTACTTGTTTCAACACTAGATTTTTAAGCACTTATTGCAAATAATGCTCGCTCTGAAAGGTTACGGTAGTGAAAATGATTCCTCCTCGAGTGACGAAGATATCAAATCTGGTAGTAATGAACCTGCTGAAAATCTCAAACAAGATATCCCTGATCATTTGAAACCTTTAGAATCGACTTATTCCAAAGGAATAATTTCTGTAGTGGCTGCCCCTGATGTCCATCTAAACGTTAGTTGTGCAAAGAATTCATTATTACCATGATTAATTACTATGTTTGTTTTTGTTTCCAATTGTAAACCAGCTAACTTAATTTAGAGAAAACTTGATTCCCGACGGCATATCGATCCCTTGAGAAAAGAATTGGATTACAATCCAAAATGTGTGGAACTATTTGCTCCAATCACCGGCCCAGAGAACCCATTCAAAACGAATCAGCAGAAAGCCAAGAAAAATACACTGTCTGGCTTCGTTGAGCATGCACATGTCAACGAATTTCAGTTCGAGAATCAAAGACGCACCTTTACTAGCTATGGTATGAACCGTTGTTCTTGTACAGCTTATTCCCATATTTTTTTAATTTCGAGTTTCAAACTTTCTCTTGCAACCATGTTGTAGGATATGCTAGAGACCCTTCAGTTGACACTCAAGGCCTTAGCAAAGCTATGGTCACTTCATCTAATACAACTAGTGAGCAACAAGCCGAACTGAATGAAAGCAAAGAGTTGAAAACGGTATTCGAAAAAATCCCTTTACGACCCAAAGACAAAAGAAAAAGGGAGCGAAATGATCAACCTGAAGATATTGAAGGTTTCTTAGGGCCATGGGGTGGATACATTGATGAAGAAAAAGTTTCACGACCAAATGAGGTGCGCTTTTCAAAAATAATTTTTTTCATCTTTGTATTCTTATCAATAGCTTATAACAACGGGATAATTTCTAACTGTGTATAGGAGGAAGCTGCCGAATTAGAAGTGATACTGTCAAAACGGCAAAGAAGAGGCAAAAACGTGGATGATAAACCTATTGAAGAAAAAAGCATACTTCACATTAAAGATTCTGTGGACTACCAAGGTCGCTCTTTCATGCATCCTCCTCAGGATGTAGGAGTGAAGTTAAAAGGAAACGAACCTCCACGAAAATGTTTCATCCCCAAAAATCTCATTCACACCTTCTCGGGCCATTCCAAAGGGGTTGCGGCTATCCGATGGTTTCCCCAAACGGCACATCTTATGTTATCAGCTGGCATGGATTCCAGAATCAAGGTACAGTGACCCATTATATTCGCCTCAAACTATATAATAATAATAGAGTTTATTGCAGACTCGTAAGTGCATATCATTACTGTCCGTTTCAATGAAATACGGAGTTCCTAATGTTAAATTGGCTATCTAGGCTTATTGGATGATCGCCGTGAAAAAGGCAAATTTCGTAAAAATTCCTGGGCAACCAAAATATGTTCTAGATTTTAAGTCCCCATGATGAGATTAAGACGAATTTATTATTATTATTTATTATTTATTTTTTGCTCAATGATAAACAAACTCTGCCAGGTAACCATTGAAAAAAGTTACTCCGTATTTCATTGAAACGGACAGTAATGTGCGTGAGAGTGATGTGAACTCTAATAATTGTATGACTTTTCACTTGATTCCAGTTGTGGGAAGTTTATAATCGCCGAAGATGTATTCAAACGTACATTGGACACAAACAGGCTGTAAAAGATATTAACTTTGACAATACTGGGGCAAGATTTTTATCCGCTGGTGAGTTTTCAGAAGCAATCTGAAAAATTTAATTACATATTGCTATGTCTGCACAAATGGTTCTTGATTTATAACGCAGGGTACGATCGTTTCGTGAAACTCTGGGATACTGAGAAAGGGGAATGCATTTCACGATTTACCAACAGAAAAGTTGCCTACTGTGTCAAATTTCATCCAGATGAGGACAAACAACATCTTTTTGTTGCTGGCACTTCTGATAAGAAAATAGTTTGCGTAAGTAATAGTAACAGTAGTTGCCTTACTGTGTAATTAGGAAATGAAGAAAATAACTGTAAAGTGTGTTTATTATGTTTTGTTAGCTAATTCTAAACTGTCCTTTTATATATTTGCAGTGGGACATACGATCGGGTGAAGTGGCCCAAGAATATGATAGGCATTTGGGTGCAGTGAATTCCATCACTTTTGTTGACGATAACCGACGATTTGTTTCCACTTCAGATGACAAATCGCTTCGTGTTTGGGAATGGGATATCCCGGTAAGTTATGTGTAATGTTATAACTTTGTTTGACATTCCACAGTTGATTGGCCCCCAAATCAAAACTAACTTGTATTTTTCACTATCCCTCCTACAGGTGGACATGAAATATATAGCGGACCCAACAATGCATAGTATGCCAGCAGTTACTTTGTCACCAAATCAAAAATGGTTAGCTTGTCAAAGTATGGATAACAAAGTGATGATTTTTACGGCCCTAAATCGATTCAAGCTACATCGAAAAAAGACCTTCAAGGGTCATATGGTAGCAGGTTATGCTTGCCAAACTGACTTCTCTCCTGATATGAGGTTCGTTTTGTCAATGTTCAATTAGTCAATTTGAAGTTATTAGTTATTCTCGTAGTTGTGTTTTGTGAAGTGATTTCATGCAGTTTCATTGGTATAAAGATATAATCTAACTGATTATGATTTGAATGTTTCTTTACATTTACAGCTATTTAATATCTGGAGATGCTGATGGGAAAATATTCGTTTGGGACTGGAAATCTACAAAATTGTACTCCAAGTGGAAAGCACATGACAATGTGTGTGCTAGTGTTTTGTGGCATCCGCATGAGACCTCCAAAATAATGTCCGCTGGATGGGATGGAGCCATCAAGTTGTGGGATTAAGTTAGTTAGAACCTGTATTCGTTAATTAGTTGTTGTAAGTTGTAAGTGTTTTGACCAATTATTTTTATACTCCTAGATCCATTATAATGATTATAATATAAACCTCATTCGAATTCACTATCTTTTACTATAATGTGGATTTCACTCTTTGAAAACATTGCTACTAATGTTGAGTGGAATGAGTAAGTAAACGTTTGTCTCTACCTTTGTTTTTATATGATTATGATAATAATAATGTTTGCCTTTAAAAAATTACGTTTCTTTGAAAATAAAAATCACAGAGAGTCCGTATTTCGCGCTAAGTTACTAAAAGGCTGGATATAAAGCATTACCTGCTTTATTTATAAACTTTAACTATTCTAGCTTGCCTTAATCCTATAGAATTTGAAAACATAATTGATCGATAACTCCACTCCAATAGATCATAAATAGTGCCGTTGTTTTACACATTTATACTAACTCAAACAACAGGATTTGTTAGCTTTAACGATTGTGAGGCCGAAACGAAAACACATTGTTTATAGTAGTTTAGTGCATTAATATTATAGTGCTTGCGATTTTTAAAACATCCTCTAGCAAAAACAGGAGGGATCATTTCGTTGTCTTTGTCTTCTGAGATAAGACTCATCATAGTCACCATCCGAGTCTCCGTGTTGATAGTATTGTCGACAACGAATCGTATCATTCATCCGATTGACACAAGTTCCAATCACATTGGAAGCATTTACAGTCGGAGTCGGGGAAACATTTAAAGCATCACATTCCATGATTTCTCCCACTAAGGTGCGAAAAGCAGCTTCAACATTGCTTGCATCTTTTGCAGACGTTTCAAAAAATGAAATTGGGCCTAATTGTTCAGCAAGAGCCTGCAATGTAAACATAATGGTTCATATTAGCAAGATAATATCTTTAAGCAAGAACTCAGCGTTCCCTGGTTATAGTTGATTACGGAGGGAGAAGCAAATCTAACCTGCCCTTTATCAGTGGATACCACTCGATGCTGAGATTGGTCTAATTTATTCCCCACGAGCACTTTGACTGCATCGGGATGACCTAGTCGGTTTATAAAATCTAACCATTCTGGAATAGCCGAAAATGTAGACGAGTCGGTTATATCATACACTAGTAAGACACCTTGCGCATTTCGGACAATATTAGAGGCCACGGAGCGAAATTTTTCTTGACCAGCGGTGTCCCACTGTGCCATCATAAAGTCAAGTTAGTTTGGATTATAACAGTGGGAATGAAATGCTAAATGCTACTTTTCAAATCATGATGGATGATCATTATTCACCAGATTAAGTTTAACTACTTTTCCACCCATCTTGATAGTTTGAAAGCACTGAAAGAAGAATTGAGAGACTATATGAAATTGTTCTCCTCAAGAGTCAAATAATTTTACTAACAAAGTATAACTTACCAAATCACAACCAACATTGGCTACAGTATTATCTCGGAATGATCCGTTCTATAGGTTGTAAACATTGGGGTTTAAAATTAAAAGTTAGCTGGAACAATTAGATAAATGCTTGCATTTTCCGTTCCCGACTTACAGTAAATCTTTGTAATAGAGAGGATTTTCCTACAGATGAACATCCCAAAAGTACTAACTTGTACGTGAAATCCCTGAAAACATGATAAAGCTATGATAGTTATTCGCTAATAGATTTAACAGAAGTCATTGATATTTAACGATCGATTAAACATTTCATTAAGTACGGTTTCTGATTATTCTTAGTTCCAAATCCAGCATTACTAGTTTTTGCAGGGTCAACACCATATAGTCTCGTTAGATCCGAACCTGTCAAAAGCCCTCGACAAATTGGACATCTACAGTTGGATAGAATTAAAGAATATCAAATAAAATTAAAAAAATAAAATTCCAATCATCAATTTAATAGTAGTTGATGGAAATGTGTTACCCACTCTTTAATTTTTCGGTTGAAGAAATCTTGAAGACACATGTTGTGGAAAATATGTCCACATGGGGTAGTCACGAAGAAATCGTCGACTCCTGTGTCTATTATTTTAAATACAAATTATGAAAACAATGACAAAAAGTTAACATTCTTTTGAGTTGGTTGAAAACTTACTTGACGAAAATTCAAGACATATTGAGCATTTAAATCCTTCAGATTCGGAATCTGGTACCGGGGATTTCGAAGGTGACATCATTTTACCCCGGGACGTCAAGTCACAGTTCGATAACGAAAGAACACTGTCTAAATCTGCTAAGATTTTATTCTTGACACTATGGAGTCTGGAGTTGTTAAACGATACAATGGTTTCGTTTACTTTCCGATAGAAACAAAATTTAAGAGACAAATTCAATTTACGGAAACAATTAAAAAGAGAATTTAATCAGATAGAGATAAGCTAATCGAAAATCCAAAGTTAGTCAGGCTGAAGGCACAACTCGCACAACAAAGTAAACTTAAATATTTATTTTATTTATTCATTTTTTTTATTTGGACTGTACGCAATCGCAACCTTTCGTTTTTACTCAATCTGCAAAACAGCGAAAGTGTATTCTATGTCAATAGCGTCAGCATATGCTGTGTGTGTATCATCATAATGCATTATACATCAAAATCACATACACACATGTGTAATTATACTTGACCCTGCTTGACCCTTCTGAAATACACCATAATATAAGTGTAAAGAGGCCTAACTTTATGCAAACCACAGGAATTAATTTTGTACACCGCTCACTAAAATGAAATAATTTATTCTTAATAATGAATTCCATTACAGCTTATACATGGAGTTATACGGAGGAACACACAAATGTAGGGAAATGATCTGTGAGGATTTTAAAACGCACAGTAATAATTGGGAATGTAATATACTTATGCAATGATTTCTTAATAACAAAATTGCACATAATTTGGACAGTGTCTTGTAAACTAATACTAAAAACCAAAGCTCATCCAAACTCACACACATGACAATAATTCATTGATATTTTAAATAACTTCAAACAATCGATTGTTCCACGCATAAATATTAGCTGTCATTAAAATTCATCCAAAATACACTGCTCACTTTTGCCTAAAAAAATGTCCTTAAGATTGCATATGATGAGACGCTGAAATCTTTGGTATACTGTATACTCCATAGTCCACGCCACATAAGAATTGCAAATATCTAATTTGTCTTGCTCTGAATAAGTTCTTTGACCCTACCGACAAAAAGACGATGATTGTCATCCACGAAAACGCGAAATAATCTGGTAATTGTTTCTCCTTCCCCAAATGTAAGTGTGATCAAGCCCGGGGTTTTCTTTTTCGAAGTGATTTTCACAATCGAAAACAAACTCTGGATCAAAGAAATATTCCCTTCTTTTTTCTTTTCCCCCTTTCTCACCATGCATATAAAATCGGAAGTCAACAGCAACTCTCCTCTACATCCGGTCCCATCTTCAAATACTTCGGTGCAGTCGTATGTGTACAACGCATCTTTTCGAAGGGATTCCAATGAAGGGTGCGGACCATTAGCGTCCTCATCTAATGGATCGTCCAATACTATACACAAACATCACAAACAAACATAAACAAAAATGTAAACATTTCCAAAAACAGAAAAAATAAATTTTTAAACAAGCAGCAATAATTTTTCACCTTCTGACGTATTATCAAGGGAGAACAAACTGACACCCCGATATGGCCTCCCTTTATCATTTGGAGAAACGTGTTTTTCCTCAGCACTAGTTGAATTCTGTTTCATAAGTTGAGTAAACTTGTCCTTGAATAAGGATGACTTCTCTTTCAGTGTAGAGCTCACGGATGAAAAAAGTGCCGACGATTTTTCGCTGTTGAAGAAACTACTCGTGCTCAAACTACCAAAAAAAAACCAAGTGGTCACAAAAAATCCACTAAACTAGGATGACAAAAAAATCAACTTGGTTGTGCAATTACTTACTTACAAACAGAAACAACGTTTTTTTTACCTGTTTTTCATCCGAGAATTCGTTTTTTCTAACAACTGATTGTTATTGTTCGAGGCAGATGCACACTCCATACATTTCTCGGGATCATGATCTGCCATCATTTCTGTCATCATCCAAGGAGCCACGTATTCATGGAATGCTTGATAACCTCCAGAAACTAGGGAAACTTTGCTGGTATTTTTTTGTAGAAATGAGGACACCACCATGTTCAAATACTGGTCTTCTTCTTCGCGTCCTGAGCCCATGAAACATAAGTGCTCGCCTACTGATAATGATGCGACAGAAAGAGCTTCTTTTTGCGCCAAAAGTAGACCTTGGACTGCCGTTTCAAATGAGGAGGGTGCATTCAGCAGCTGAGGAAAAGCGTATGATTATTTAAAAAACCGATGAATTTCATGTCAAAAATCACATAAAATTACCCTGGTTCAACGACTAGTGACTTACCAAAGAGCAATCTAAATGGAAAGCAGTCTTGAGATGACCAGCATTGTATTGGGTGTGTGGTCGGCAATCGACAACGAAAAAGCGTACGGAGTAAGTTGGATCCCGAACGGATAAAACGAGCTCATCTGCACTCACAGGTAAGCAAAGGGAATGCATCGCTACGCGACGAGAGGGACTACTACGACTGATATCACTGAACTCCAAATACGAGTCAGATCCGTACAAAGAGGTTGAAAATAAATGCTTGTACGAAGATGGGGTCGTTTCTTCATATACTGATGCAATGGCCACAAAGTCGCCAATATCTTCATGACTAAGGGAAGTCGGCAACGACAGGAGGTAAGCGACCACTTCTTCTTTTGTGGAATCCTTCAGTGCTGTAGTAATATGGTCTCTGAAAAATATTTTTCCAGAGTTAGGTTAGTTATTAAGTTGTGGAAATTAATTAATTAAAAACAGGAACATATATTGAGCTGTTTAGCACTTACTTGGCATTGATAATCAAAGCAAGCGCCATATGAAAGACAAGGAATGGATCTCGTAACTGAAAATAGACGTCCCACAAAGCTAAAGTTGCTTCCAATCCGCAGCTGCTGCTGAAAAGTGAGAGGAACTGAAAAAAATAACAGTAATTACAGTATATAATAATGTGCAATATATGATTGGCTTGTGGAAACAAGACGAGTTTTTTACCCATTGTCTAGTCACAGAACAAAGTTTAACTCTCCGACTTTCCAGAAAAGTACTAAGTTGAGGTTCGTGGTACAAAAGCAAAAGTCGTAAGATATGAAACGGTAGACCTTCATCATTGCCACAATCCCGGGGGATGTAGTCCTTGCAAACAGTTCGAAAGCATTCGTATAGTTCCCCCACTGACATTTTAAGAGTGACAAATGGTCTCAGAGTTTGCAACCAGCCATTTTGTTCGGTGAATCGAGTTTGCGTGGTTTTGCTATGGGAGGTTAGAACGGTTTCGATATCCGACAGGATGGACACTTTTTCTTCATCGGAATTGCTCAAAGTTTCCACAAACTTTTGGGATTGTTCTCGAATCTGGGATTGTTCTGGCAAATCAAAAATTTCTGAAGGGGGTAGTTGTGAATTAAAGTCTACTCCGAGGCACAGCTGCCATACCTTGATTATAAGGATTGGGTACTTTTAGTTATGAGACTCGAGCATCGAGCATTGTGTATTTCTGATAAAAAATGTAAATATTTTCATATACTTGTGATCGAATGTGATGAGGAATGCTTTTGCCTTGGCATATTTCCAAAACAGTTTGCAAACTGGCATCCTCTTGAAGGGCTGTTTCCAAGGCCAATCCAAGCTCCCTGTTAAAAATTAAAACATTGAAGCAGTGGTAAAAAAAATTTAATCCAGCACCGATTCACAGAGCTCCAGAAAAGCAACCGAAATAATACAAACGTTGATAATATAATAATATATTGATTACTGACCACTGACTAGTTTCGCCATCTTCTTGGTTGTCGAGGCTCATTTTGGAAGGTTGGAAAGGTGAAAGGCTACACTTAACGGAGGACACCAAAAACCTACAGCAACCTCCAAAAAATTCTATATGGTCATTGCCACCGTTCGATAATGTACGTTTACTTTCGCATTTATTTTTAATGAAATTTAAAGAACCATAATATTTTCAGACCTTTTTACTAATTAACCAATTTAAAACTCCCGGGTGGTTTTGCACATTGACTTTCCATCATTTCATTCCAAAATGACGAGTCATCGACTACGGTCTCAAAACCACCCGAGCACCCGACTTTCTCTTTGCTGCACACACTACAAACCTAACCTAACCTAACCTAACACTGCTGCAAAGAGAAAGTCGGGTGGTCGGGTGGTTTCGAGACCGTAGTGAGTCATCGACGCTTTACTTCCGTTTCCGTTTGTTGTCAACCCTCAATGTATTGGCGGGGAATTCAATATTCAACAGTTAAAAAAGTTGTTATTGAAGATCATCCCACTTTTTTCAGTTTAATTTATGAATGATTTGGTATTCTATTTACGAAAACAATTAAAAGTTAAACTACCACAAAAATTGCAGCGTTCGTAACTGTATAACTGCTTGATAGTTTGCAAAGTTTGTGCTCCACTGGAAGAATAACATTTCAGTACCATCGATACAATTTTTTTCCTTGTTTTCATTTCATCTGCCCTCAGATTGCAAAAATTTCTAGCATTCGTCGTCTGTGATACATTTTTTTCTTTTCTTTCGGATTCAAAAGTTTCTTATTTAGTTCATCGGCTGGATTCACGGTCTGTGCAGTGCAGATTAACTCCAACACTACAAGTTACCATATCAGAATTTCAGAATGGGAAAACTACTGTCCAAAATTTTTGGGAATAAAGAGATGCGTATCTTAATGCTAGGATTGGACGCTGCCGGAAAAACAAGTGAGAGATTATACTTAAACAATGCTACTTCGGTCTCAAAACCACCCGACCACCCGACTTTCTCTTTGCTGCACACACTACAAACCTAACCTAACCTAACACTGCTGCAAAGAGAAAGTCGGGTGGTCGGGTGGTTTCGAGACCGTAGTAACAATGCTAAGCTTTTTAATTGCCGGTATCTTTTTACAAACCACCGCTTTCTTTTTGCAGCTATACTATACAAATTAAAGCTGGGTCAGTCCGTCACAACGATCCCGACTGTGGGATTCAATGTAGAAACCGTGACTTATAAAAAAGTCAAGTTCAATGTTTGGGTAAGACCTTTAATCTAAACTTGTTCCGTTTCATATTCATTTCATTTTTTAATGTGCGATTTCAATGAAGGATGTTGGGGGGCAAGACAAAATACGACCGTTGTGGAGGCATTACTATACCGGAACACATGGGCTCATTTTTGTAGTAGATTGTGCCGATAGAGATAGAATTGATGAAGCTCGTATGGAACTTCATCGCATCATTAATGACCGAGAAATGAGGGACGCCATTATCCTTATTTTTGCAAACAAGCAAGATCTTCCTGATGGTAAGCTTACCTACATTTACATTAGCTCGGGAAATTATAATAGAGCATAAATCTCTAGTAAAGTCTCTGAGATTCAAAATTAGTTTTATAGCCTGACTTGTAATAAAATGTGTTTCTCTTTTAGCTATGAAACCTCATGAAATCCAAGAAAAGCTCGGTTTAACTCGAATATGTGATAGGTATGTAAAAACAATGATGTGAAAGTTTATTTAAATTTTCTGTATGAATTGTGAAATTCAACATCCAATAACAGATTTAATGAATTTGAATTTAATGGAATTTTTCTAGGAGTTGGTACGTACAACCGGCTTGTGCGACCACTGGAGACGGGCTATATGAAGGATTGACATGGTTAACTATGAATCACAAAGCAGCATTAGGTAGTAAAGGATTTTGATCATCCTGAGCCTGAGCCAACAAATTTATAGCCAAAACACTGCTGAGCTAGTTAATTTTACTACCACGCGATTCCATAATATTATTTAGTGAGTGAGTGTCCTTTCGTTCTATAGTTATGTATAGTCATTGTATGGTCGTGTTATTTTGTAAGACCCCCTCTTCAGCTTCCCCCAGTAATAGTAGTCGTCGTGAGTTACACAGATTGCAAAAAGTAATACAACAAGGGATTATATAGTTTCTTCTTGCAATAAATAATGTGGGCTTTCTGTTTCCTTTTATTACCATCGGGCTCATGATTTTTGTTGTGTAATCTCAGCGAATGATTAGAGCTACCACTTATGTTGTATAGGTGAGTCAAATAATGCGTAACGAATTTTATAAAACGCAATTTGTTAAAAAACTGGTAGGAATGATTGTTCAGGTGTTAGTTTGTTCTGTACTTTAAGTAAGGGGGCAAATAATAAGACATGTACAGACTACTACTTTTTTTAGTGATCCTCTGCTAGTACGATTTTATCAATGAAAATACAAAAAAAGGAATAATTGACGAAGAGGCAAAGATAAAAATATATTTCTCAGTCGCAATTTGCTTCATCGAGTTTCATGAAGATGAAACAATTTGAAAAAGTGAGTACTACTAACTAATTAACTAACTTTAACTTTATAGATTTTTTCAATTATGATATAGGGAGATAATATTACGTGCTCTGCTTCGTTAGTTGAGTGTTTTTGTGTTACTTGACGAAAAGAGTGGAGTTTTTTACACATTCGTTGGTCATGTTGTCTTTTCATTCATAATTTATTGTTTTTTTTTTAAATTGCATTTATCAGTATGGTTGCTTATTTTTTGTCATATAGTTATTTAGTAGTAAGTATGATTTACAACTACAACTTGTTGAAAATTATCATGATCGATCTAATAATAAATATTATTTACATTGTTGAACCCGCCTAACATTTTAAAAGATTATTTTCGAGTCCAGTCATCGTGTAGTAAAAACTTTGATACAAAATAAAGCAAAAATAATAAAAACATGAAAAATAAATACAATTATTGAGAGAGTTTTATAGAGGAAGTCTTTCTGGCTTGATTACACTGTAAGTTATTACTAAATCTCCAGGGCCTTTCCACAAAATGTACCTCACAGTACGGAGGTCCATGTCGGGAGCCAAAGGATTGTCCAAACAGTACAATTTAACACGCTCATCCACGGGAATATCAGAACCACTTACACTTCCTAAACAAGTAAAAAATGCTACAAGACCCTTGAATTCACAACTCACAATTATAATTCTTATTTAAGTTTTATACACTATTGTACGGCACGAAAATTAAAACAAAGTGTAATCCGTGTAATCAGACAAACTTACCTGTAGTAGATTGAGGATTATCCTCCTCCATTTTCTCTAAAACGTGTTCCATGACTTTTTTCATGGAAATGAAATCATTTGCGAATAGTCTTTCCCTGCAAAAACATATTATTGTAATACGGGCAAAAAATATCATTTATTGAACTCAAGGTATACAGAATAGCATTTGCAGACGGAAAAGTACAAAATTGACTAGATTGACTCACTTTTTCAAACTTTTCCCGTTTCCGGAGTGCGGTGTCAAGAAAAACAGAATTTTTATGAACTTGGGTGGTAGACCATCATCTGATAAATGTTCAGCAACCCATTGAGGAATGGCATCAGACAAACAAGTTCGTTCTGTATCACCACCTGCATCTCGAACCAGAAATCGATACATTGTTTTCCCACCTGAAATGGCACAAAAGTCAAAATTGTATAACAATATCTTAATAATTTAGAATAAGCCACATACTTAGGAAGCACGTTAAAAATTACCTTGCTCCCCGATTACAACTGGAGTGTGTGGGGCTACACTAAAGTATCCATTCACTGGAGGCTCAAGGGGTTCATCATCACTTCTTGAAAATCTTTTCCACTCCTCAAATAGTGCTTGAAGAAGTAATAGTCCGTAGTTGACTAAAAAACAAATAAATTTTCTAATTGTTCAAAACCAAACGGATTAACTAAAGAATTTATGATTTTGTACCTTTTTGATCTTGCTCAGCATCAATGGGTATTAAACCTGATTCTTTTGCACTCACCCATGCTCCATAACAATCATTTTCATCTTGAGCTAACTGAATTGTTACCATCTACATTGTAAAACACCATTGTCAAAAGATGCATAAGAAATAACTACATGCAACACCAAAATATACCTACCGCTGTGTGAAGTCCTACAGTAAACCATGAGGGAACATACACGGATTTGTTACGCCTTTTGACTTCTTCGTCAAAATCGACAGGTCCGAGATCTTCTATTTTGATAGCCTATGTATGATTGTTTACAGCGATTCAGTTATTCAGTATAGGTCAATTTAAATTTAATTAAGGTAGGCAAAAAATACGACACATTGACACATTGTATACATACCTGCAAAGCATCATACAGATGAACATTTCCTTTGGTATCTTTAGTGAGAATATGTCTTTTGTCACTCAAAACGGCATGTCGGCGAATTGCAGGTACACCTTCGATTTCCATTACAGGTTGACCAGCATATGCTTCCTCAGAAACTAATAAAATCATACGTTAAATGTATTCCACATAACAATATGTTCTTTTTACTTTTCATCGTACCATATATTTCCCCGCGCATTTGGGGAAGGGGCCAAGCTCGTATTGTGGAATCGGAAGTGCCCACCCAGACCATTGTATGGTCCGGAGACAAACACAAACTCAAGATGGGATAGGACTCAACAGCAACAAGGATAGATTGACTAGTATTATTATTTCGCAAATCAGTGAACTGCAGTCTGCAGTCTTTTCCTCCAGAGACTACAAACTGGAATGAGTCTGGGGCCTATAACAACAAAAAAGTTACAAAAAACCATTACTTGGCTTTAAATGTAAAAAATGCGTCAACTATCAACTTACAGCTAGAGCCCAAACTCCTTGAGAATGGCAGCGGATAGTTTGAATACACTGTTGCTGGCTTAAAGCCCAAAGCTTTATTGTTCCATCTGAGCTACCGGAGAGACATTGTGAACCGTCTATATTCAAAACTAGTGCTTTCACGTTGTCCATATGACCTAAGCAAGAAATGAAAATAGCACATTAATTTTCTGAATGAATGGTCAGTTTCATTAGAATTCATACGCACTATTCATACTGTAAGCCCATACCCTTTAGTTTCATAGTCTTTGTATAACGTCGTGTATCCCAAACTCTTAGCACTTTTTCGGTGGAGCCAGAGACCAATGTATTTCCATCGGGACTCATTGCAAGACTATAAATACTGTTTTTGGATCCAGTCAATGCCGCGGCTGCAAGAAAAAATAAGTCAACATACCATATGAAAGATTGCCACCAAAGCAGATAGATAGCATTTAAATTTAAAACATACTGGTAACTGTATTTTTTGTGGCTGTCAATGCTGTCAACGTATTCACGTCCCAAAGAAAAATGCATCTATCAAAACCGGCAGAGGCCACCTAAAATATATAGAAATGCTGTTCCCGAGTTTAACTGCTTTAATATACAAAGCTAAAAGCAAATCTTACCATTTCCTTCTCCTGAGAATATGCTAAGGCTCGAACGTAGTCCTTATGGGTTCTCAATGTAGACATACAAAACCCCTTTTGAGCATTCCACAATTTCACGGTACAATCATTGCTGCCGGACATTACTGCCATCAAAAAACGTAGTCAGGTTTATTAAGGCTAAATTATTTGTGAATTTCTTGCTTTGGGCCACATACTATGCTTTCCCCCACTGGTCAGGACGATGTTGTTTACCCAATCTGTGTGGTGCTCCATGGAATGGACGTATCGGATTTGTCCTTTGGCAACTGACCATGATCGAACCACCCCATCTCGCCCAGCAGAATGTACCCTAATATTATGAAAAATTACTATTACCGTATTATAAAAGTATGCACAAAAGTGTACAAAGCAAACGTGAGCGTTACAGAGGCGGCTTGCTGGGGAAATAACAACATACCTGTCCATAACGGGGTCATAGACTATGCTGGCAACTCCAGAGTGATGCCTGAAAAAATAGAGGCAGCGTAATGAATATTTTAAAATCATAAAATATGGAGAAAATTAGTTAGTGACTTAATTTGTACCTAGGTTCCTTTTCATTTCGAATGGTGAAGCTCACTTGCGTTTTCCGTTTTCCCGAGCGTTCTTCTGTCATCTTGATAGCGTAAATAGAAAAACTTATGTTGTTTTCATCATAATATAAATTATAGATTTAGGCAATGATTACAGCCAATAACTTTCTAAAAACAAAAACAACCAAAACGGACAGCTTTTTAAAGCGAAAACAATCTAGATAATTATTCCTTAATTAAAAATAACACTCTAATTTCTGAACATTTTGTTCCGCGGTTTACCTAGCATGTGATGCTTTTAACGAATCAATAGCGTTGATTTTCAAAACCGCGAAAATATTTCAAGTCAAAAATTCTTTGTTAAATTTTACCTGGAATTCGTGAATTTGTTAAAAAAACACCCCCCGATTACGGGGAGACGAAGAAAATATTCGAAACCATATTTTTGAATTTTCCTTGATTGGGCTTATTAAAAATTGCCTTCGATCGAACATTTGCTTCAAGAGAAATGTAAGGTTTAGGCTTTTGTATTGCTAACACCAGTCCATTATATTTAATTTTCCGCAGAATTTCCACATAATTTCCAGCACATTTTATTAATCTAATTTCTACCTTTTTCTTGCAGGATAAAATTTCGATAACCGATCACCCCAAACTATAATTTGTCACTTTCATCTTGAAAATGAAGAAATACCATCAACTGTTAATTGTCGGCCTAGGATTGGTCAGTTTTATATGCTTCTTGATTTACAAACATGAATATGACCGACTAAGACTATTGGTAGAAACATTGGAAGTATGGGGATCGCCACCAGTTCAACCCTTGGCTGTGGCACCTATGGTGGATCGTCAGCAGCTAGCTCCAGCTCCTGTGGGAGCCGAAATCTCAAACAATCAGCCACTAACTAATGCATTGTTGTCTTCTAATGATAAATCATAAAATCATGGAAATCATTCAGTTCAGCCATAATAACACAAGAGTCTTTCATGGGACAACGGCGCATAGGCGTCTTTAAATATTTGTATATTGGTTAAAACTGTCAATTCAATCGTGCCTACTATTCTTCGGTTTAATATATGACCTCGATAATTTAAGGTGCTTGTTCAAAGTATGAATTTGAATTCAATGGGGGCAGTTAAGCAGATTTTAATTTTTGATATACGGGATAGTTTTTATAGGTTAACCGACTCAGTTGTAAGAATGTCAAGTAGAATGTTTTTCTTCCATTACTTTCCCTATTCCCTTATAGGATACACATCGTAAAATATTAAGTGATTTTCAAAGTTGTTGTAGGCGTTGCATGGTCAATGCAATCAATGTTTAAAGGCTCCAATCATTCCTGTGTATGTACAATAGTTACTTCCATTTGAAATCACTATAGTTTTTCATTCAGAGATTGATAGCTTAGTCAGACAAACTGGAATAAACGGACTTCTTCTTGTACATGAAATATGCTATAAACTTCTGAGTTGAATTGTACACAACTTCAATTTCGACTAATGATGTTAGTTTATTTGATAATTAATTTGAGTAACACTCACATATAATGACATATGACCACAATTCATGCAGCGTGTATCGTGTTTGGGCTAAACTTACGAAAGCCACTTGAAAAATGCATCTAATCGTACATAAAAAGATTTGGAGTGTTATTTCATTCACAGATATATAAAACGTGAGAAGAAGAGATTTTTTCATTGGGGAGCACCAGGATTACACTCAATTACTTGATTTTCTGTATCAGAGCTGAATTAAACAGATTGGCTTCTTTCAACGTTTTACTTTTCTCGGTCAACTCCGTGTTGGGAAATAAGGTGAGAACAAAGTTTACAGTCGAGTAGTGAGGTCTAGCTCTGAAAAGAAAACAATTTGTGTAAAATACTGACAGCATAATCTTAGCCTGGGCTGAAGTAACTATAAATTCCAGTTATTTGTTAGCTTACAAGTTGACATAGGAGTAAAGGTCTTGGACTGTGTGTGTGTGATTAAATTGGGCAACCATTCGAGACCCGTCAGCAAGACGGAATTGAATATTAGTGGTAGGTTCTCCTGAGGCCAATGGAACACCTTCACGTGCCGCATTTTCATTAGCCCGACGATCAGATTCAGATACTGGTCCAGTGGATCCCACAGTAGCCGGAGCAGGACTAAAGCAATAAAAAATTACTTGCAGTGCTAAACCATCATGAAACGAAAATCAATTCCATATGCCAGGATATACACAGAAAAAACTAACCTTCCCAACATCTGTCCAAAACCAGCAAAGGCTCTAACGGCTTTTTTAGGAGGAACATAATCTTCGGTACGTCTGTCCTCCATTGTGAGTTGGACTTCTTGTCCTCGAAATTCCTGAACAAGTTCTTGGGGAACTTCCCCTTTCTTCACGGAGTTCAAAAATGCCACATTTGCAGGATCGCTGTATGCTCGCAGCTGACCATCATCAATTGTGAATCCTGTGCTCCACAGACGTAGGACCACATCTCGGGCCTCTGGAAGCCCCCCAGTTGCCGCTCCAGCGGTGGCGGCAACTACGGCTGTTTCTGACGGTTCAGTTTCTTTGTCACCCAATTTGTAACCAGTACCACCAAATTTTGAACTGCCGGGTTTATTTCGTCTAACAACGGCTTCTGCCTGGGCTACCTCTTGTGCCCCATGTCTGTAAAGAAGCATAGCAAAATTAATTTGGGTTCGTCTTAGCTTCACTACTCGAGGCTATGCCAGTGTACGAAATAATTTTCTTTAACTCACTCTCTAGCCTTCTTAAACATATCTGCGACGATTTGATCCCTGGTTTTGGGAGGTCCTAAAACTTGTTGACCACTGGATTGTGACCCACCAGCATAAAAAGCTTGCCCCTGATTTTCATCTTCATCAGAACTATCTTCCTCGTCAGAATGGCCTTGATTTCTGAGAGCATCCATAGTCATAATTCCGGATCGAGGAGCTTGGTTGCTAGACTTTTTCTTCTTCTTCTTTTCCATTGGCGGCATCCCGCCCCGACCCCCACTGGCCCCCATAGCTGCTAACATGTCTTGAATATTCAATCCTCCAGCCCCGGGAGGAGCATTAGGGCTACCAGTGGTGGCTGCAGCTAATAAGTTAGACAAATGCTGTCGTTGTGCTGCGATGTCCATTGAATCTATATCGGAATCATCTTCACTGACCGCCTGTCCGGCAGCACTATCAGCTCCAGGAGCTCTGCCTGCTGCTACGTCTTCGGTTTGTCCTTCGAAGAAGCTTGCAAGAGCTACCTATTGAAAATACTTGCACTGTATCTCAAGAATTTTGATGCCGAAGCTTGAAAACTTCAGGGATGGTATGATCATTGCCGAACTTACCTGGATTTGCCATCCAGAAGCTTCAAGGTAAAACCTGGCACGGTCAGGCTCAACTCCAGTGATCCCTTGGAATTGCATTATCATATCATCCTGATCTTCTGATGCCATTTCCATGTTTTTAAAAATACAGACTGAAAAAAATAATTATGACGCTAAATAATCTAAATGTTGATATTCCTCAGAATTTTAAAGCTTCTTCCAAGATTGACTAAACTACCACCCTCTCTTTGGAAGTTTAGGAGGACGCAATTGGAGAAACTAAAAAATATTACGCACGACCCAATGAAGTTGATTAAAACTTTTTAACTACTGAAGTTAGTCACGTAGAATTTAATTTGCATGAGAGCAATTTTTTTTATCTTTGACAGTAGTTTTAAAATCCAATGACCGAGAAAACAACATTCGTTTTTTCGCGGGTTTTGAAACTGTTGTTTTCAATGGGCTGGAAATTTGCTCCTAAGATTTCACTAGAACAAAGACAAATTTTCATCGAGTTTCAAAATGTTAGACGGCGCATAATTCAATCTGTGTATTTATACCCTGGAGTTTCAACTGAACTGGACACTGGAGAATATTTTTCTGGAGTTTTAAATTTGTTAGTTGATTTCATGATTCAGTGGCTTGGCTTCGTGTATCGTGTAGGAGAAATTGCGAGGTAAGAAAATTGCATGTTGTCATTAATATTAATATCATAATTAATTAGGCTATAAATTGTTTTCCCTATTCCCTGTAATTTTAAAGTCAATATTATTTTTCGTTTTTTTTGTCTTGTTAGTGTTTGAAAATGACCGCAGAAAGTGGCGAGTGGGTCCACATTCGAAGCCCATTTGTTTACTGGGCCCAAACTGAAGACACCGTAAGCTTGAAAGTTGCAGTAACAAATGCCCAAGTAAGCTTTCAGTGTGTAAAGGTATAAGTATTTTCCGATTTTTGTTAATCTAAAATTTAGATTAACTTAGAGACTCGAGCTAAATTACAACCTACCCACATTTGTTAAATTTAGAATCCCCGCATTGTCATAGAGGAAGATAAAGTGGTGTTCGATACCACTGGGCATGGGGCACATGGGGAAAGTGAATACCATTTCGAATTAAACTTTCCACATGACATAAATCATAAGGTTTGAAATTGCTTTCTTATTCTCGTTTCTGTTGTGCAAGTTTGAAATTATGTGTTCTTCATGAGTTGTCAATTCTTATAGGCTAGTACATATCGAGTCCTGGACAGGGAAATTGACATCATCCTTAAAAAAAGAGAGAAAGGATGGTGGGCCAAAGTTATTACTGGCCCTAAGAAACCTGCTTGGCTGAAGGTGACTACTTCAAAAATGTCAAACGCTCACCTTTGACCGTTGACCATTTCCTGCTGAAGTATAATTAATCTTGAAATTTAACCATAAATAGGTCGATTTTGATCGCTGGCATAGTCCAGAGGACGAAGATGAACTGCCCCAAGATGTGTTCAAAGATTATCCAGGCCTGCATGATCTGCTGGAGAGGGATGAATATGGTTACAAGATTGAAAACCTACGTACCGTTTATCTCTTCATGTACAACTTTTTCCAGTTTGTCGGCTATCTTTATATTGTGGGTGTTTTATCTATCAAATATCTTCGAGAAGGGCACGGTATGCTCGTTTTGTCTTTGAGGTTTCTATTCCATCTGTATTAATATTTAGTTCAGTTTTGTATTGATTGTTTGACTTTTGAATGATTTTGATCATTTAGATGTGACTCCTAAGGCGTACCAATTGGTTGGTTTTGCAATGCGCTATTGTCAAGCATTGGCAGTTCTTGAAGTTATTCATCCTCTACTTGGTTTTACTAAAACTGGAGTCATAATGGCTACTACACAGGTTATGAAATACTGCACCCGCGTCATGCAAGTCCTGTCTATTGCAAAGAGTTTGTCATTTGCAACTTGTGATGTAAATTTATATAGGTGTTGGGCCGAGGGCTAATATTGTTTGTCCTGATACGAGGGGAAGAGAGGGTACAAACCCATCCGGCTGTATTCTACTTATTTGTAGTTTGGTCTCTCGCCGAATTAATTCGATACCCGTTCTATATGATGCAAATCAGTGGTCGAAAAATTGGCCTTGTAACTTGGCTTAGATATACTGCATGGATAATTTTGTACCCTGTGGGACTCGGCTTGGAATGTATTCTTTTATTCAAGTTCGTGAGAAGGGTCTATGTATTTTAAAATTTATGCGATAGTGATAGTGCGCTAGTGCAATGCAAACTAATTTTGCGGTTTTTTTTGTCTTGTTTCAGTGGTATACCCCATTATGTGGAAACCGAAAAATACTCCATTTCGTTACCTAATTCGTGGAATTTCTCCTTCTACTTTCCTGCTTTGATTCGTGTATATTTGCTTTTCGGAGTGTTCCCAAGTAAGTGGAGCTTTGCTATATTTTTGTTCAAGAGGAAGGTTAACATGTTTTATTATATTTCGTTATCTTGCAGTATCATATTCGTTGTTGCGAGGAATGTGGCGTGCACGAAAAAAGGCTCTGGGCAAACCTGGAATTCGCAAAGAACATCTGTCGTAAATCTTTAAGCAACATACCGTGTTGAAAGATCAAACATTTTCTCCGTGTGAGTGTCAAAACGTGGGGATCCTCTACATTTGAACATTTGAGGTTAAATTGTTATTGCTTGCTGTAAGGAAAATGAACATTCCTTTGCTTACAATGTAACGATATTAATATTTAGGAAACGATTTAGTTCACCTATTGACTAGCAGTTGCAGCATAGAAAATGTAAATCGTCTTGAAAGAATGCAAAGCTAAATTGTGATTTTATCTTACTAACTAATCGTTGATTAAGGTAGAATAAATATCTGTATAGTAATGTTACAGTAATGTATAAGGAAGTACAAATGTGGCAGGCTCCCCAAATCGAAATCCTAATGATGTAAACCAAACGCTCTTTCTTTTAGTCATCAATTTTTATTGTTTTGCTTGATAACTTCAAAATGCTTAACGCTCTAGGTTTAAGCATTGTTTCTGTTTAATCAATTGTTAATAATTTATTTCCAATTGAGACAACAGTAAAGTTCATTTTCATCGCGTGATATGAATTAATAAACTTTTGGTTTTGTCGGAAGTAATTTTAAAAATCGTTTATCAATATATAAAGTTTTCTCAAGTTGTACAGCGTTCAATCAGGGTAATAGTAACTGGGACATTTCAATCTAAAATGTTCACATTGTTTCATCTTGCCCAATTTTTCTGCGTGATAATATTTGTCCAGAATACTTTTGTAGCTATTATCTCCTTTGCAATGGGGGGATATACTGAAATTAAAGTAATAATTTTTCATTAATTTATATATATATATTAGCCATAATGCACGTTGAAAAAAACACTTCGATCACCTCGCAATTGTGTGTACAATTTCTCCGAATAGTCCGTACGTTTTGTGCAGCTCTGGAGACTTATGAAGCTCACAGATGATCCTTAGTATGCAAAAACTTGGGTTTGCTCTTTTCATGAAATCGAAAGGTAAACTGCTAATAAAATTCTCAAGCTGAGAAAACAATAGCAGTCTATGCTGGGCAGAATTGTGACAGAATTGCTTGTTTGGTCCGTCGGTGTTATTGGCACTTCTTTTTAATCGAATATTGTCAATTTCATTATCGTTATCCCAGAAGCGACTTTTACCAAATACAATGGGATGGAGTAAATACTTCTCCAGCTCATCCAGTTTCACTGTAAACACGAATTATTAGCAGTTAAAAATGGTGAATATTTTTTTCAAAATTTTCTGCCACTACCTTTGATTGGAAATTTTAATTCCACCTTGGAATTATATATCATGGCAGTTTCAGGTACAATGGGGATTTTAAATAGTGGTTCCACTATTAATAAACTTCCTGCTGGAACTAACATTGACTTCAAGTCGGTAAAGTTTGGTTTCATCAGCACTAAAGCCGGTGTTTTAGTGATTGTGGTTGTCGGAAGATTCCATTTGTGAAAAAATTTGCTGTTTTCAGAAAATCTGGAGACTTTGGGGATTCCATACGTTAAACTCAGGTGCAAAACTTGCAACCACAAAATACTTCTGGGCACCATTTTATCTGACATCAGTTGGTCAAAAACTAATCGTTATCCTATGTGCCTAAAATTTCTTTTATATACCCTTGTGTTTATCATACTGAATTGCCATTAACCTAGAACTTCGTTAGTTTGTTTCATTTTGTGGTCCAAATATACTTGTAGGCAATTACTTTATTTTCAATTCGTTTCGCCTAAACTTTATATTTTTACAGGAGTAGTCGTAAATTAAGAGGTTCATACTGTCAGTCTGTGTATTCAACCAATTGATTGTATGCCTGAAAACTGTGTTGTGTATTGTGTAGATGTTGGCCAAAAATCTCCTATAGTTTTCATGTACAGATGAAATGATTGAAGGAGTCAAATGCAAAAGTGAAATTTTGCGGCTGCTAGCCAATCTAGCCTGACATATATGCTAATTTGGATGAAAATGAGCTTTGACACTTTTACGTATGGTTAATTTATTTATTTGCATGCCCAAATCTATACAGCACATTGTAATGTGAAGACGAGTATAAAATTGGAAATGTTACACATAATCTTCTAGTATATCTTACCTCAAGCCAAGCTCTAATTACACAAAAGCCTTACAAAATTATAGAATTTTTCAAGTCCCTCTCAACCTCAATGAGGGCATTTGCGCCCTTCCATATATCCCTGCAAGTAGAATCCCTTGGGAAGCAATGGATTAATGAAAAATTATCATCCTCCGTCAATTTAGTCTCAACCCAGCCATGCTGTATCCGCAAACCACTTTTAAAATCATCTAGAACATAGAAAAGTCAAGCAAAAATATCTATCAAGTCAAGCTTAACACATTCTATTTCAGTTTTTGGTTTACCAAATCCATCTAAATACTTCAGAACTCCATTTTTCCCAACTAAAATCCATTGAAATCCTTGTGAGGTTGGACAAACTGGACCAAAGCAATCAAACCTCACTGTTTCATTCACCGGTATTTTTCCCAAAGGAGTTTGTCGGATGAAATAATATTTTGTACTGATAGTGTTGTCTACGAACAATATTTATATCCTTTACTGTAAACATTGACCCGTCCCATTATTTTTTTAACCGTTTAATTTTACTTGATTTCATCGGCGCATAATATTGAAAATCCTTGTACAAGTAGTCTTCATACGGTCCTTCTACTGCGCAACGCAAAAGTCCTTTGTTAAATTCTCCCAGCGTACTAAATGCTGCGCAATGATTGGGCAACATCAACGTAGTACCATTTTTTTCAACTGTCGATAGCATTTCCACTTTTTGACTCTTATTTGACGTTTTAGTACTACAATACTTATTTTCCTTATTTCTCAAGCAATGTTTGTTCACATTGCATTCTGATTCATTTGTACAATTTACCCAACTCAAGGTGGCTTTAAATTTAGAATTCGTGCAGCATATGTGACGATTGTTGGGTTGATCGTAGAAAAATGTGAACGGTGGCTTTCCTACAATTGAATGTACACTTTTTTATCATTTAATACAGTTAAATAATGTTGCGGACTATTTTAGTTGCAACTCACTGTATTGAGAGGGAGTGTAAGACCACGTATGTAAAATTGTATTATCCTTGACTCGAGTGCAGTGGATAAAAAAATTCGAATTCGTTTGAATATCTCGATGGGAATGCAAGAAAGTGACACTGAAGGGATATTTTGTTTCATTTCTGGGGTCACAACCATGGACAACAATTGAGACGGCTGAAGTGTCGTCCAAATTTTCTTTTCGTCCTGAGAAGGTAAGAGTCACATTTTCTTTGCCTTCACAGCGCACGGATTCTTTAACATTTAAATTCGTTTCAGCGTAGACACTTTGTGGTTGGAATAGGAAATCCGGTTCTAAATAGAAAAGATTGATCGAAAAGATTATTTAGATAGCCTAGTTCAAAGGAATTTCGGAGTAACTTTTAGTGAGTGTGTTTATCAACCATTGGGCTGTAGTATGTTGAAAATCGGGGATTCATGGCCCGATTTAGTCTTGCATTTGAAAAGTGTCCAAGCATTTTTGTATTCTTTTGTGTTCAACATGAAGCCCTTGAAGGGATCGTAAGTTAAGAATTTGGAAGAAGGGACTGGTATCCAAGATTCATCTTCCTAGTGGTAACATAACGCTATAATATTTAGACTTGGCTCGTTTACTAATTAAACGTTTAAAAAAACGTTTAAACGCGCGTTTAATTTCATTTGCTTACTAAACGTAAAAACCGTACAAAAATTAACCGTAAACGCGGTTACGGTTTTGAAATTAAACTAACCAAAAATTGCTATACTAAACGTTTATTTTGGTTTAATTTCAATTTTTTTAAAAGAAAAATTGAAGAGCAATTAGCTATTAAATATCTGAAAAGCTCACAAAATAATGGTGCTTTGCCTTCAGTCAATCCTAAATACGCGCGAATATAAGTGAGGCTAGTGAGGTTCGATTTAGACTCGGCTGTACTTCATA
>Ga0210040_10002451_pt1 | contig 26144 bp, 24 predicted proteins | sample CryGeyCG12114_NA_FD_185462 | JGI IMG/M metagenome (GOLD analysis project Ga0210040, IMG submission 185462) | Groundwater microbial communities from aquifer - Crystal Geyser CG19_WC_8/21/14_NA (SPAdes) (version 2) | ecosystem: Environmental > Aquatic > Deep subsurface > Groundwater | place: USA... | reverse complement strand
AACCCGTTTTAAAGCTCCCCTTTAGTTTTTATTAAAAATTTTGGAGCTCAGCTTTATTCCAGTGCACATAATAATGCTATAGTCCCTCTACACTTTCCTATCAATTAGTGAAAAAAAAATTTAATTCTGTAGCTCCGCTCTAGTTACCAAAAACTTCTTGGAGCTCCGCTCCGCTCAAATACCAAAAAAATACTTGGAGCTCCGCTCCGCTCCGCTGTAGTCTAAAAAAAATATTTGGAGCTCCGCTCCGCTCCGCTCCAGTCCAAAAAAAGTTTTCGGAGCTCCGCTCCGCTCCGCTCCAGTCCAATATAATTTCTTGGAGCTCCGTTCCGCTCCAAACGAAAAAAAAATGGCCCGGCTCCGTGCATGATACAAACTAAACCAGCTAACTGGCTGAGTTACTTTAGTTAGTTAAATAACAACTCGCACTTAACCAAGCACAAACAGCTTCTCACTAGCAATACTAAATGAAAAATTACACAGCAATTCAATTCCCACACACACAAACCTTTACTTTACAAATATTAAATGTTCACTTACTGAAGTAAAGAAGAAATTTCCAGTGCTTTCTAGGTATGTACAGCCCGTATTAATGGCACAGGTTAAATAGACAGCGCACGTGGAACGAAACAGGGATTCCGGATGTGGGAAATAGAGAGGAACAACAGAGAAAGACTGCCATTTTTTAACGGGAACAGAATTCTTTTATGATGATACTTGTTTCACACGCAGCAGTAGTAGGCAAGTGAGTTTGGTCCTATGGTGCTAGCAGTAAAAAGATGGGAGATTTTCAGCTAGTTGGAGTGAGTGTGGAAACTCCACTGTGCAATCCACTCGAACCAAGCGACGTTGAAGTAAGACGAGAGAACACACACTTTTTTTTGCTCAAAGCGACTGGAGAGGAATTCAACAATTTTTTATTGCACATTCACTTTCAGTCAGTTACTTGGAGCAGTTTCTAACTGACTAATTAACTGACTGACAACTGTACCTGTGTGAGTTCATACTGCTTGTGCAAATAATGTTTTCCCTTTCAATATATATGTGAGCAGTACCCTGAGGACAAATGAACATTTTTGGGAGAGCAATTATAATGTCGACTTATTCTACATGTTTCCTATTCAAAATGAGTTGTATGGGGCATGATGATTGGAAATTTAAGCTTTAGTGTGCTGGGAAGGGAGCTGCATTTATACTTTCCTCTTTTACTCAAGGTAAACGATTTCCTTTATGGAGCTAAAAAGATTGCACATGTATGAGTGTGCGTTTCGTGGTATTTTCGATAAAACTATTGTTTTCTGAAAGTTTTTGGAAGCTTGAAAATGAAGTTGCAAGTTTCCCGAAGTATATTCATAAAGCTATGAGAATGCAAAAGAGAACTTTCATTACCATGTTTCATGTTGACGTGAAGCCTTTTGGACCAATGTGATGCATAAGACAAAGAACAAATAATGTAATGCAAAAATAAGTTTTAATGGTTGTTGACATGAATTGTTATGCATGCATTTTTAGTGCCACTGAACTTTGAAATCGCTATTTCAAATGTTCCTTGTCTGCTATTATAAATGTCGAGGGGAGAGCAAAGGGAGTTGACATACCATAATACCTTAAACCCAAACCCATTTGAATGAAATGGGAGCATTTTTTGACAATTTTTATTTTTTTGATTTCATGTCATCATGAATTTTTTAAGCTCAACTAACAAAGGATTTATTCGGGGACTTAAAACATATTTTGCTTTATGCTCAAATATTAACTTTCCTTTGCTGCTTGAAATGTAAGCCATAGCCATGCCGAAAACTAAACTTAAACGTTTTATTCCTACTCCAAAAGCTGTCACGCGGATTGTAAACTGAAGGGAAACAATCGCAGAAATAAATGTATACGCAAATCAAATATGCATTTAAAGTTACACATTTTAAGGTTACCGGGAAGTTTTGGACTGACAGCTGAATTAATTTGTAATCTTCTTTTATCCCTTTTTGTTCATGTTTTAGACCGGAACTCTCAAGTAACTTTGTGTCAGCTTAATTTATTTATAAAGCGAATGGTTAATGGCTTTAAAATTTGTATGTGAATTCAGCATAACTAACTAACTGTAGAATCTCTAGTGCTCTTTTTTCTATGATCTCTTCAAGATTACGATCAATACTCCATAATGTTCTCCGAATTGCAAACATTGCGAGCAAGCTATATGCACACAATTTCATGGAACAGTATTCAAATTGAAACACTTTTAAAGCTGCAAATAAAATTAATTACAGTAGTTAGATTTAAACGCCATTCTACAGCAGCGTATATACTCCAACGAAGTGAATCTGCACCTATGTATACTCACAGTTAAAACTTCTGAATAATTTATCCAGTCCGAGAACATTTACTTCATTCGTTTTTTGGATTCTGTTATCGTAATTTTTTGATTTGTCACATTAGACTTAATATTTCCTGGTAGTTAATGGCAAGACAAGTCTTGCCATTTAAACGTCCTTTTAGGAAGGATTATAATCAAAGTGTTCATCCCAAGAAAATTGGTCTTCCGCATAGAATGATCCCTGTACTGCCTGTACGAAATAGAAGCAGTGTTGTGGGTTTTCCGCTATTTCGTAAATCTAATACAAGGATAAGGAATCTACGGGTGTCAAGTCTCTTACAAGAATATAAAAGGTAATTTTCATGGTGATTATTTAGTGATGAATAATTTATATTATGGAATGTACATATTAGAGTAGTAAAGTAGTGGAGGTAATAACTATGTTGCAAAAATGGGAGCGTATAATGTACCGCAAACCGCACAGTAATAGTCTAGTCAGTCATCACCATAGTCAAATGTGCTCAACTGAAGATTTCCTTGACTGGAATGTAAAGGATTAATGACCGTATGATGAGCCTATAATTCTTTGAAACGAAAATTTCCCTCAGTCAGTGTATTATATAATGTCGCAAAATATGCGCCAGCCAGTATTGCCTTATACGTAATGTACGTACTCACGTATTGATGTCCACTTTTTTGTACCTAAGAAACTTGTGAGGTCTGATTCGAGTGAGTTTCATTATAATCCACTGTTCACTCGATCCCTTTAAAGTAAAACGTAATTATACAGAATTCAGTGTCGCGATTTTTAATTATAGTGCCAAGTTGAATGTAAAATTCGAATAATACTCCATTTTGTCTAAAGAGAGAAAGAATGGGATCAACTTTAGTGCTTGGCTCCCAAGAACTGGATTTTAAATAGTTAGTTTTAAAGTACAGGCTTTGTATTGGATGGATTAGCTTCTATGGAGTCCATAGAAGCTAATCCATTCGAAACAAATAGTATGGACTGGCTATTGTATTAGTTGGCAAACAACGTAAGGGACATTTATCGAATTTTTCTGTCACAAAATTTCGAAGAAGCATAAACGGCTTTAGATTCTATATGATTTATAAACATACTGCATCTCGGTTTGCATGGGAAACTTACTCCCAGATGGTATCGGGATACTGAACTGACTTGCAATTGCATTTCAATGTACTCCGTCTTCGACATCACTGCAGTGATGTGGAGTATATTGTTGTTCGACGGATTTATATGCCTTAAGTGACTCCACGATGTTCGCACCGAACAAAAATTCCCCGTGAGCTTGTGTTCCACAAATGCCAGTATATTGACTGTCCAAAGACGGCTTGATTTCAGCTCTTCTGTTAGCGCTTATGTCTAAAAATACTTGGGCCATTGACTCCGAGGCCAACATGATGTTATCCAGTGCACATTTTGCAAAGTTGTTATCTAAACACTTATCAGCCTTAAGAAACTCATCCGAAGCATAAGCCATCCCAATGATTCCTTTCAGAACATTACGCTGCAACAATTGTAGCCGCAGATCACCGGATCGGGTTTTTTGTGAAAGGCTGTTCCAGATTTCAGAATTGACTTTTGGGACAACCAAAGTTTTGCTATTCTCAGGCGTCAGCAGTTTTTCTTTCAAACTTTCAGCTGCATCTTTGGACCTTTCATCTATTAACAAGCCTTCAAATTTCTTAAGAACGATTTCGTTAATCGCTGGCCCCGACTTAGAATCCACTTTGCTCTTTTCGAGTATGCTTATGACAACATTGTCAGTGATTCCACCTTCAATTCAAACAATTTAAGTTTAATCGAATGATCAACTCACATTGGTGAGTATTCGCATAAAAAACCATCATTGTGGCTTATGCCTTATACAAATGTAATGCAACACTCACATTAGTGAGGAATTACGCCAGTCCACATTGGTGGATGCTAAAAACTTAAGAAGTTACCCAGCAGTTTTTCGGAGGATGAACCATCTTCTCCTGATCTTTCATCCCCATCATCGTTTTCATCGATCACGGATTGGAGTTCATCGTTCATAGATAACTCTTCCATCTGGGCCATAAGTAAATTTAATGTACTCGGAATAGATTGCAGCTGTTCAATAGCTTCAGCGTTCTTTCTCACTGAAACCGAGATTTCGGTTAAGTCGACTGATTTGTCGCTATAAAGAGAATCCTCTATTAACTCCCATTCGGACCCTAGCACTCATAAAATCAAACAAAAAATTATTGTACTAACCTTGTATTCTTCGGTTTTCGTGGCATCCTTGAAGGTTAAAATACTCTTCGAGCTTCCACACGTTAAAATAAGAATTTTAATTTCGATTTAATTAATTATAAATAATTAATTCAAACAACGAAACAAAGGCAGGTACTCTCTCTCTGGCTATAAAAACATCTATGAGGAGGTTTGGGTAAATGGCGGACCAAGCACAGTAGTAGGTTTTTTCTTTTTCTTTGAATGTATAGGGCTCTCTCTCGTGGTTAGGACGTCGTACTACAACAATATACTCCACATCACTGCAGTGATGTCTTCGACTACGTACATCTCATATAATTACGATTATTCTTCGGACTGCCTACGGCGGTCCTCGAATAATCTACAATTATGAGAGCAAGTTGAAGTTACTCTGATGTAACATGTTGATTGCAACTCAAATCGTGTTCAAGGTGTGTTTATGGAAAATGCATTTATAAAAATATGCTATTTTTCTGTAGCTTGAACTTATTTTTACTCAACGGCTTGAAATCGCTCTTGGAGCTGAAAAACTTCAAAGAAGAACTTTATTGCTTTTTTTACACATCAGTGAACTTATTTTGCTCACTTTTTAAATAATATTCACGATTTGCAGTATAATTTCTCATAAATTGCTTTTGTGAGTAGTCAATGTCTTTTTGTCTCTGATTAAAGCGTCAGGTATGAGACAGAAATTGAAAGTTACTTCCTAAGAAATGTATATTGACGTCAAGGATTGGAAAAGGAAAGTGTTGAGACCCATCCAGAGTGATGAACACTTAAAATTAAAACAAGGTCATCTGGATGCCTAAATTTAAATCTGGCATGAATGGTTAAATGGGATCCCATCACTGAAAGTTTTGTACAGGCAAGGTAAATGCATTTGCAGGTAGACGGCGTGTAAACAGGTACAAGTAACCCATCCGGATTAGGTCTATTCATTTCTATGCCAGTGTTTTCCAGATTATGGCTTCTGAAACCACATATTTATTTGCGGATTATTTTAGCTTGTCTACTTTCATAAAAGTTGGATCGCTGGACTGCTAATCAACTAACCAGTTTCTTAGTTAGTATGTTGGTTAGTTAGTTTTCTGAGAAGTAAACTTTGCATGCTTTAGAGGTTTGTAGCGCTCATTGAATACTGACTGACTGTAAACAGTGTCAACTATTTTTGTCTACTCAAAGATTGACGAACATTTTGAGTCTAACATGTCCGGTGTATATTTGGCTATAAATCCTTGACTAATTATTATGGCCAATCTAATGAAATCGGATAAAAATGTTTGCTGATAATAATACTGAGAGTGGGCATAGGGTGTACTTTGGTTAATTGGTTTACCAAATGATTAATTTTCCATATCAGTAACTGATGCCTCAGATTGCTAGTTAGTGGTTAATCATGCATTTCCTCTCTGCCAGTTTTAGCAATAGTATGGCGAAAATAAGTACTAAAGTATTGTCAGGATGCGCCAGACGAATTCACGGACACAGTTGATTTATTCAATCGTAGACAGATCTAGACTAAAGAAGGAAGAAACTATACAACATGTTCTTTGTTCTTATATAACGTAGTAGTATCTTTACATTCCATCTTTTGTGCAAAGTTTACACAATCTATAAGGGCGTGGTTTGGCGTTTTTGATTTTTTCTGAAATATTTCAGATAGACACGACCATGATGAAGCAAGTAACCTTCATAATAATTATTTGGCCACATCCAAATTCCAGTTTATTTTTTACTGCGAAAAAACTAGAAACACAGTGTTCATTTGAAAATTGCTTAGTAATTGTTGCTTCCCCAGTCGTATTCATTTAAATTGTGTCGTCCAAGATGAGCAGTCCAAAAAACTGCATTTTGTTCTAATTTGAAAAAAAATTACTTGGTTACATGTCCTGTTCACGTGAACACAAAAAAATCCCTTTGTATCCAAAAATCATATACATTTTATTCAAGTGTCATAAGTTTAACAAACAATACTATAACTAAATATCCCCATGTTGGCTTACGGGGACCATTGGCCTTCAACAGGGTGGAGTCCTATAACATTCGTTTTCGTTCTCACACTTGAGGAGTGCAGCTGCTTCAGCTTCAGTAGCACATATAGTTAGTTAGGAGTACAAAGTTGGCCAGTCTTAATAAATTAGTTGCTCTAACTATATAACCAAAGCTTCACTGTACAAGAGATACGCTGTATTCATTTTCCTTTGAACATCGTGCTTATCTTAATCCGCATCATCGGCTTCGGCATAACTGTTTGCTCAATGCATCATAAAAAAATAGCCTAAATTCGACAAAATAATAATGCAACGACACAATTCATTTCTCGAATAATTTATCTTCAAAATATTTTTTACCGACTAATTTTCCACAACTACATAGTAAGCATAATATAATTAGCGTGAGAAGGATTTCGGTCATTAATTGTACCATCGGACAAAAGTTACAAAAAATTTTACTACCAGTGATCCTTAAATTATTGGAGCATTCTTCCTTTCTAAATAACTTCCATATAGTATCTGACTATTGAAGAATGCAGTTTTATAGCAAACAAATATAGAATTTCATTACTTTCCATAGGGACTGCAAAACTTATATTCAGTGCGAATACAAAAGATGATTGCACTTTTTAAATTTGACATGAATAGAATCAACTGACTGAGCTGTATACTTTGGATGCTCTATCATGAGTTCATTAGTTGGATGAGTTGATCCCGTCTGACAAAGACGGGAGTTCATATCATATCCCAATTCAAGAGAACTAGATTATACACAGAAGCGGTATTTTTTTGTGTTCAGCATAGTAATCATGAGAACTGCTCTTTCATGTTGCTTGTTTGTTGCATGCATCCTGCATTCCTGAGAGATGAGCGACCTTGAGTGGAGTCTTCAAGGATGTCCATCATCCTCATCCATATGTAAGTTTGAGTTAGTGAGTTTCTTAGTTCAGGTCTTAGGACGGTAAACTTGATTGGTTGGTACAATTGGCTACCGCTAATCCTTGAATTAAATGTTTTGGTAAGTTAAATGGACTACCTGTTACAAAGCATAGCATCATTTAAAATATGTTTCTGAAAAAAAATAAGATTTCCCTAACTAACAAACAAGCGTAATGTCAGTTTATGTATATGCTACTACATGTAATGATATAAAATAAAAATTAGACTTGAAATATGTAATAACAATGAAGAAACAACAAAAATTATCATTCATAATAAAAAAAGCTGACGTAAAATTGAGATGAAAACTTTGAGCCGTCTCCTATTTTTTATTTTTTGAAAACATACATGCACAGGATGGAGGGAAAATATTTTAAAGTGATCACTTCTGCTTCATAATGCTCACTTAGGAATCCCAGTACAGCTATAGGCCTGACAACATTGATAAGCGCCAAATTTGACCATAGCGAAGTGTAAAAAATAGTTGTGCCCACATGGTCGTATAAAGTCAACGTTACAATCTTGCTTCTTGCTTGCACACACAAAAAACATATCCTGTTGATTCGCTGCTTTTGTATGTGAACGTATGTATAAAAAATGGTGCATTCCATCGAAGTCTTTCAGATTAAGTGTGAGCGAAAAAAAAGATGGCATGTAATGTGTACTTATTATGCATGCACGATATAAGCTCGAGAGGAAAAGGGTGGAACGAAAGCCAAAAGGTTTTTGAAGCCACATTGTCATAGCATTGTTGGTTCCAAAGGATTCATATCGTTTGTAGCGTATGAAAATGAAACACACACATTACACACGATTATTATTTTGATTACTCCTGATAAACTGGACTTGGGGAAAAAGTCTTAGTTAGTAAGACTAATGTATGAGTACCAGCCTTAAAGCATACGTAATTGGGGGAGAACGGAAGGCCGTTTTTTCAGCAAATATTGAAACTAATGATGGACCTTATTACATGCTCATGGAAGATGTGGACGAACGTAGTTTTCTATTTTGTCAAGGAGATGACTTAATTTGATGAGATGAGGCATTGTATTTGCCACATGTCCAATATATAATATTCCTTTACTGACTGAGAATCAAAGGGGTAAAAAAGTACGCATTTTGATTTCTATAATCTTATTGAGTAAATCAAATTTTTTGTGTGCTTGTGTCTCCTCAATACTACATCCGCATTTTTTTACTCACTTTTGTCTTTTAATATGTTCTAAATGTTTTTTCATGCACGATATGTTGAAACAAAGCTGCAGCAAAATTATGTTATGCAATAGTAATAGTTTCATTAAAACAATACTTAGTTATTAAAACTTGTATGATTTTTAAAAGCATATCTTATTTGCTTCCATTTGATTGTCAATTTTTTTTAAATCGTAGGTGATTTCATCAATAGATTAATATCATAGACTGATAATTCAATTCTACAAAGCATTGTAAAATTGCTCAAGCATGTTCTGTCCATTTATACACATAGTTGGCTATTTCAATCAGCTAATAATAAATGCAATGTTGTGTCATCATCATAAATAGCTTTACCCAAAAATGTATCCGGTACGCCCAAATGCACATGAAGAGTTGAGCAGAATTGGCTCAAATCAATGAATCAATAAATCTTGATGTTTGTATTTACTATTCTATTTTATGTTAGTTGCTGTGTATTGACTTTTTTAACATCGATTCATGAACGCAATGACTAATGCTTTAAAGTATCTTATATTGTGTGTTATATATTATACATAATGCAATTTTTTCAACAATAGAACTGCCTAGACACCACATATATAGAAGAACACGAACGTAAATAATCGCAATATTATAGATTAAAAACTCTTCCTTCATTTTTATGGCAAGGCAGCCATACTAAGGGGATGATGAGATCATGAGATTGATTTTTGGTAAGAGACCGTGTGGAAGCAATTAAAGTAAATGGACTAGTCACCACATCATAAAGATGTGCCTGCATAATGTGTCCCTCCTGCCCAAGAATGGAATGAAATGGATATGAGCAACGAACAACAAAGCAAATGTAGAGGCGTTATTATGGGTGTAACCACATCAATAGTTCAACTCTTTTATTGCTTGTAGGTGGCATTTATTTCAGTTACCATGTCATCATGTATGCATAAAACATAATTCTATAGTTACTGTCTGTTTCAAAAAACTATGGAAAAATTTTGCCCGAAAGTTATTTGGCATTCGTTGTTTTCTTCTGGTTTCCGTGTAAACAAGCCGGAGATGAATAAAGTTTATTTTTTTCCAGTAAATTACATTTAAAATCACGCACTTTATTTTTATCTTTGAAACTCCTGTTAGTGTTAACTTATTGCTATAACAATGAGGCCACTTTTCTCCCATAAATTCAACAAATCACTATTTAACCAAAATAGCAAACTTACTATTGGAGAGGTGTCTTTTATTTTGAAACAGACAGTAGTTAGTTGGTTGCACACATTTTCAAATAAAATACTATGGGGGAAATATCAGTTGCTGGTAGCATGGGTAAAAAAGTGGTTTGTTTCAAAATTTTTAAAACACATGCAATATTCGATAGCTAACAATGTCAAGATTTACAGTGCGACGAAAGCACACGTCAAAAATTTTCAGGCAATACTAAATTTAAACGACGAAAAAGTGTTATAATTACTTGTATCACGATAGGTTGCTTAAGATATAAAACTCAACAATTTGAATTTATTTAGACAATGAATTCGAAACTATGGAATATTTAAGACCGTCTAGGTTATTTTTCGAGTAAATACTGTCCGTACAATTTCCTTTGAGCTTCGTTTTCAAAGTTGGGGACAAAGTTAACGTTCACAATTTCGCTGAAGCCTTCCTCCAAAGTTGGTTCTTCAAACCTGGATCTATTAAGACATTAAAAATTATGTTTGGGAAAGGCATTCAGTTGCCTCCACGGAGTGGTACTATACCCTTATACAATAATAGTAATAATAATAGGTTTGGGAATAAATACTGAAAGAGCATTTCACACTTACTTGAATGTGTGGAATGCTACATCTGGAACCGAAGATTCTTTCATCAGAGCGCGATACTGCAATAGGAAATAAAAAGAATCCAGCCTTAGAACCTGCTCAAACTATATAGCTAACAATGTTTGCGACCGGATCCGGTCTCAAACATCCCGATTTGGCTATAATTTGGCTGGCATATAAACATGCATGGTCTCAAGTATGACCATCTAAAATATTAGAAAAATTTTGAAAATCGAGAATCATTTTTGGTTTTTTCTTATGGAAAATAGTAATCTCCCTGTCCATGTCTTTGATTTTGTAGAAATATGGATGTTCATATTCTTTTCTTAATTTAGGGCCCACGCAAACTTGGGCATTGGATTCTAATATTTTAGATGTAAGATGTTCAAACCTAAATACATCTTAAAGCCAAATTATAGCTGAATTCGGATAGAACTTGGTCCGGTCAGAAATTGTTCGAAAGCAGCTCTTATCTAAATGCACTGAACAGCCTGTGAGCTATATCTGTATGAACATGGGCCTGTGAGCGAGCATATAGGGTTTAATAGGGTGTGAGGATCGAGTTGTCATTGAAGGGTTTTTCATTACGTGAACCGTTGAAATCGAGAACTTTCAAACAGTACCGTGGCATGTACCTGGACACTCGCAGGTATTTTGAATTAAACATAGACACGATTGCGGATCAATTTTTTTCGAGCCGGATCGATACATGATACATTGCTATTGTTAAATGACACATAATTTCGTGCCTGAGATTACTCAAAACAGACATTCAGAAATCACCGGCTAATCCGTCTAGTGTAACATGGTAATATTATGGTAGAAAAACCAGACTCGCTCTCTATAGAAGCGTAAAATCCTATAAAAGTATGTCTGATTGATTGTTCACCACACGTGAGAACGTGCGTTTAATTTTCAAACTGACCCTCAAAGCACCCTCTAACACAAGCTTTGCACCAATTAGTGTGCCCCTTGTACAGCTGCTTAGCCAGCTGTCATAAACCTTAGCAATAAGATGATTATCTTATAACAGTAAAGTAATATTAATAGATAGAAATATACCTTATTATTGTGCTGGGCATGTACCATATCTACATTCATTTTAAAACACCGAACTTTAATTTTCTTATCAAGAGCTAACTTTGCATACAATGCGCGATCTTTTTTGGTAGCATTGGTATTGTCTATAACCACCTGCAAAATGACAAAATCATAGGAGTCATAAGCAATTCTTAAAAATATTAATATTCCAAGAAGAGGTATTCAATTTTTACGAAAAAAAACATACGCTCATTCCAGAATCTAAGGCCTCCTTGGTGTAAGAAACACATTGCGCAGGAGTTTTTAATTCATCTCTGCTAATGTGTTTGTAACTTTTTGGAATCAAACTAGTTTTTGCAAAAGTAGATTTTCCAGAACCAGGAAAGCCAACCAGAATGACCAGCTTTACAAAAAATAGATTTTAGGTTCGAAAAAAGAATTAATTTTATTATGGTCAGTAAAAGTTTACCTCTTGTTCACGTGAAAACTTAATGTGCTCATTTTCGGCAATATTTTTTGGGTCTATTAGTTTCTGAGGCAGAAAATCTGGCAACGACATAGCTTCATTTTTCTTGGAGCTCCGAAAAAATTGTTCAGGCAGCTTAAAAGGAATACCAAGGTTTAAAGCAAACAACCTATCCACCTTTGAATGATCTTTTTTCCGGCCAGCAGCATCACCACAGAAGAAAGATTCTTCTAAATTAACCTGTAACCCTTCATTCCAGTCTTTAATGTACAAATCATAGATTGCTGTTAAGGGCTTGCGAAATTCATTTTTTCCCGTTGCAACAAAGACTAACACAGGAATTCCAATAGCACTAGTTATAGCTTCAATCTTTCGTTGAAACGATTTAATGTCCGTTTTGCCCTTCCCAATGCCCGCTTGATTGGTGATAATAAGGAACTTGGTATCCGGATTGTCCAAGAAGTAAGTTTTCAGCTTTGTTCTGGTGTCGGCAGAGATAAATTTCCAATCATCTCCGTCTTTGGGAAAAACTCTTCCTGATTTGGTAGTTATTATGGTGCCATCCATGTCGAATGTTCCAATCTACGTCATGTGTAAGTATGCCAATAAATTGTAAATGCTATCTGCAAGGAGCAAATTGCATGCGCTGAATTTAGAACATCGATTGAATTTACCTTAGGTTGATATGATTTATTGGAGGCACCAGCTGAGTAAATGAGTATTGATTCCTTTTGCGATTCATCCCACTCACCATGGATTTTAGGTTTGGCTTTTATTTCGAACTTCTTTCTCTTTTCACTAATGTCGACATTTTCCTCAACACATGTCTTAAAATTAAGTTTGTACTTGTACGACCCAGCCACCACATCAATTATATCTCCATCCAAAGCTTCCTTTTCAATTCCATGACCAATCACATCTCCTCTCAAATACGAATCATTTGGACCAGCTTGGGTGATCTTGACAGTTTTTTTTTCAAAATCCGGAACCAATTTCACTGATAAAAGAATTTAGATCACACGATTGAAATTTTAATCGGTAATATACTAACATCAGTTCAAAGAAAAAGCTAAACGTACATTGATGCCGGGAACACTTGGTATCCTTAATTTTGAACGTCAGATTTCTTCCTAAAATATAGGGCATTTCATCATTAGATGAAATCTCTACACAAGGATAATTTGAATCTAAAGGTTCCAGAGTGAGAATAGATGGTTTTTGACCCTGAAAAAATAAAATATTAAATCCAAGCAACAATTTTGTTCAGAGCCTAAGATAAGTTATTGTTGTATTGAAATCGTAAATAAGGACTTTGGGCAAAGAGCATTTATTCAAATACCTCTGACTTTGCTTGATTATTAGGCTGCTTTGTTGAACGAGCACGGATCTCAAATATTTTGGCCATCTTTAGTGGACGAGGATTTATTAATTCAGCAGGTTCTCCCTGTTTCTGCTTTTTTGAGTTATTTATCTTGAAACAGACTTTGTATTTGTACTTTCCGCTGACAAGGTCTATTACATCTCCATCCATGGCCTCCTTCTCCTCTCCCATACCAATAAGATCTCCCCTCAAACAAGAATCATTTGAGCCAATTTGGGTGATTTTTACAGTCTTTGTTTCGAATTCGGGGATCAGTTGAACTTAAAGATGTGATAAAACAAATTTTTATTTTTAATTTAATTTCAAACTGCATCAATGTGACAATGCACCAAAAGTTATTTCTTATTCTTACGTTGTTGTCTGGAGCACAGTTCGTCCTTGATTGAAGAAACAGAACCTCTTCCAAAAATATAAGGGATTTCATCCGTCGATGAGATCTCAACGGAAGGATAATTTGGATCCAATGCTATCAGCTGCAGTACCGCCGTCATTTCGATTTTCCAAAGGTTAACTGAACTGAGCAGAAGAAAGGTTAAATCCGACCCACTTCAAACTAAATACTGAAAACGATTACGGACATATGATTGGTATTTAATAATTTGCGTTAATATAAGATATGTATTTTAAGTCGGGTCAGACATTGGACCCGGAAGAAAATCACTTCACTTATACTTCTAGTTCTGATTCGCGCGCTATTCAAAGATAAAACCGAGAGGCCCTGATTTTCGATGGTTAGTTGGTCACCTGTAGTGGTTAAGCCAAAGGAGGGAAAAAACCTGTGAGCGGGACCAAAGATTGTCAAGTGAAGTCACAGTTTTCGTTTTTTTGTTAGCGGTGCTGCTGTTGCTGTTCTTGTTTTCTCTCCACGTCCTGTTTTTCAATCTTTAATTGGATAACAGCAATATTTAGACAATTTATTCAATCGGTTGATAAGTTTGATGAAAATTAGTTAACGAAAGATCAAACTATGCATTTGTTTCTGGTGTAATTTATAGGTAAAGCAGTCAATTTACACGAATTGCTAGCGGATCTTTAGCAGACACAACAGGCTTTCACAATTATATTGAAAGATAACCTGAGTTTTGACAGAGTTTGCATCATGGGAAGTAGTGCAGATTCTGGTTGCCTGGAGGATTTACTTCCGGTATACTATAACCGATTATTTCCGTTTAATGAGATGTACAAATGGTTATCCTACGGAAGTTGTAAGCCTTCTTAATCGAAACAGAATGAATCTACTGCCACTAATATTTATTACATGATTTATAATTTGATTTCAGCTGCATTGTTCGCCCGTAGAGAATTTAGTTGCACACTTCCAGGGGATGTGTATATCCGTTACCAATCATTCGACAGTATGGCTGAATTTAAAGCCAAAATATTGAAACTGAAACCCGAAAAAATTGATATTGGTGCAGTATTTACCCAACGACCAAAAGCTCGAAATATGGTTAGTGGAGAGTTCCAGCCAGTTGAAAAAGAGTATGTTCATTTGATTGCTACAATATTATTGAAATGAGATTTTCACAATTTAAATCTAATAGCCATTTTCATATCCCTCAGATTTGTGATTGATATCGATTTGACGGACTACGATGAAGTCAGGAGCTGCTGCAGTGGCGCAAAAGTATGCAGACTATGTTGGAAATTTCTGTGCATTGCAGTTAAGATTATTGACGCCGCACTGAGAGGTGAGATTTGAGTTAAGATTCGGTAGGTGCTGTGTAGTCATGAGTAATTAAAATTAAATGTGTTTTTTTTCAATTTTTTAGAGGATTTTGGATTTCATCATTTGTTGTGGGTATTCAGTGGTCGACGTGGTGTTCATTGTTGGGTTTCTGATAAGGTTGCTCGAAAGTTAGATTCCCATGGACGAAGTGCTGTTATTGAATATCTAAATGTATGAGCTTGATGATATTTTTAATCTTATCTAATTGCGTTTTTTTTGTGCAAGACGATGTGCTGAAGGCAATTGACTTTTTCTGTTTGCACTGTGCAGGTGTTACACGGTGGAGAAAACCAAGCGAAGAAAGTTAAATTGTTGTCCAAGAAGACGTATCATCCACTAATCAAGTAAGATAAATATTATTCAAATCTGGTGTTTTCAACACCCGTACATTTCAGGAATAACGAATACGATGCACTTGTATTAATTTTGGGGTGGTTAACGCTTGTTTAGGCGAGCTCTGAAAGTGATTGATGAATATTGTGATGAAATATGTGGAGAAGAACAAAAAGTTTTGGACATGCCTAACAATTACCGACTTATACCCACTGCTGTCTCAAGTATGATGTCTGGCAAATCTGACATGAACAAGTGGGATGCTTTCATTTACTGTGCTGAAGAACATGTAATATTTATACACTATGGATCCGTCCTGCCGTTCTATGCAGTCATTTAGTTTTAAATCCCTTCAATTTTATAAAGTGAACATTGTTTCACGTGCAAAACGAGACCTAGTTTTACTTGGGTATAATTTATTTGCATTATGATTCAAGGTTAATGTTTGGTATTTGTTTTGCAGAAAAAGAGTAACTACAAATCAAAGATTATTGTTGAGGTCGATGAACTGAAGCTGCAATTTTGCTATCCCCGGTTGGATATCAACGTATCGAAAGGCCTTAATCATTTACTGAAATCGCCTTTCTGTGTGCATCCTAAGACTGGGCAGGTTTGTGTGCCTTTCGATCCTAAGAAGGTTTTCCAATTTGATCCAACCAATTCGCCAACTATTAAGTACGTCATACTATTGCCTTACACAGCCACTCTATGCGATACCAATCAATCATAAAGGTAGTAGATGTCATGATTTACTGTTCGTTTGTTTTCAGTGGTGTAATTGGTGAGATAAACAGCTTTGTCCAAGAGGATGAAAAAATGATGGCTGACTATCTCAAAACTTCAATGAAACCCTACATGAAAGTGTTTCAATCATTCGTCACCAAATTAGAAAAAGAAAATGCTGTAGTTATAAAACATGAAATAAAAGGTATTTCATTATTATGTCTTTGAATGCTTATTGGCAAGGTGTATATTCTTACGGGAAGTATGCGAATGTTTTCCTCTCATTTTCAGGAGACCTTGACTTTTAAAAGTCCCTCTGTCACAGTGGAATGGATGCAGCGATAAGTTTAACACTTTTATTTGTTTTATAAATATTTAACATACTGAAATAAATTTGATACTACAAACGCGTTGTTCTTGTTTACTTTTTTTATTTCATGGTGGTGGTATACATCTCAATTGTTAATAATAAAAAATTTTCCATAATTATATAATTTGTTGAATTGAGCTTGACATTTTTATCTATAACAAATACTATGAACGCGCAATACGCAACGCTACGCAATTACTGCTCGATTGTGATCGTGATATAAAGTATATTATGAAGTCTTAACTAACGTAAACATCCGTCCTATATAGGAGATGCAGGCACATTCATAATTCATAATTGCAAACAACTTTAATCACGAGAATAGAATGCATGTTCATTCTACCATCTAAAACTAAAACGCTCTAAATTTTGAAAGCAGTCATTACAAGAATTCAAAAGGGGAAATCCTATTTGAAATTGCCACAGCCACAGAAGGAGTAAAGGGATATGTTGGTTTATAAAACATACATTCTGTGTAATAAAAATACTTATAAAATGCCAATATATTTGTCTCCACTGAAACTACGCACCATTAGTAATCTCCGCTGCATATGACAATGACATGTTGATGGAATCTCAATGCTTGCCTGAGCGACCTGAGTCTAATGGTGGATCAAAGCTTGGGTCCATGGATCGCATAAAATCTTGAGATAGCATTTCACCACCTGGGGGCGTGTCCATGTAATCATCCATATAGTCTTGCGACAAACCCATACCACCGTACATCTGGTAAAAAAAAATAGCACCACAAAAATACAAATCAAGCGTCCAACGAATTCCCAATTCAACAGAAAAAGTAATCAAATTTTTAAAATCTCACCCCAGACCCTTGTGTCAAACGCTGACTTCCGAAAGGCTGACTTAGAGGTCCATCACTTTGAGACAAACCGAAAGTTTGAGTCAACATGGTGGGCTGACTAGACATTTCCCCACCAGCATAAAAATTATTGTTCTGCATTCCTGGACTCCTATTATTGCCACTTTTTGGCTGACCCCTGCCAAGATTACTTTGTCCTAGACCCGGAGGTGGAGGAGCACCACCACCTTGTTGTTGCTGGAACGGCTGATTAAAATATTGGGGTGGAATATGGGCCATATTCATGAACATGCCAATAGGTACTGGACAATTGTTGGTGAAAGGAGTATTGCGGAGGCCAAATTTCTCATTCATCTTAGCAATGAAAGGATCTGTCACCGTTTCGTGAGTAGCACGTCGATTGTTGTAATAAGCAGGCATTGGAGCAATCTGACCGACATTCTGAGACCCTGGTCCTCTTTGTTGGATGGGCATCATCGCTTGCCTAGCATCATAAGTCCTCCTCTGCATGAAGTGAGCACCAGGATTCAAAGCGTTGGTCATTTTTCTTGGTTTCGGAAAGGTCATAGAGCTTTCTCTTAAGCTATTTAATGGCCCTTCGACGAGGACATGCATTTCTTTGCAATAGTGAATCAAATGATTCCACAATTGATGTTTGGCAAGCAGCCTCGGGTTGCCCACAATGATAAGTCCATACTTGGCACGAGTCAGGGCAACATTCAGACGACGAGGATCACAAAGAAAACCAATGCCTTGCTGTTCATTGGATCTAACACAGGAGAGAATAATAATATCCTTCTCCCGTCCTTGGAACGCATCCACACTAGCTACTTCAACGTCCATGTACAGTTTGGGATTCAAAGAGCCTTGATTTTGCATATACTGTACAACATAAGCTCGTTGCCCTTCGTAAGGAGTGACAATTCCGATTTGCTCTGGTTTCAACCCAGCCTTTAGAAAGCGAGTGGTGACTTTCTCCACGTTGCATGCCTCAGTTCGATTCAAATAGGATGTACCCGAGCCTGAAATTTCTTCATGTCCTTGGGTGACATAAAATATTAGAGGTCGATCCGATATTGGCCATGGAAAATCTACACGAAGAACGCGCTCCTTTGAACCTACTCCATTCTGCAAAGATCCTTCGTAGAAGAAATCTGAAGGAAACCTGGACAAGTCAGGATGCATTCGATATTGCACTTCCAGACGGAAAGGACGGATTCCAAGTACAACAAGTCGCTCAAACAAAGATTGGGAATATCCAGCTTTCGCCGCAGGTTTACACATTACAACAGGCCCCAATTGACAGTGGTCACCAACCAAAATAACTTGATTAGATCCCATTACAACGGGAACCATACACTCTGGCTCAGTTGACTGCATGCTCTCGTCAATTAACACCGTGTTAAATTGCATTTTTGACAGACGAGGGTCACCAGCAGCGATGCAGGTGCAGCAAATTACATCAGCTGTATCAAGCAATTCACGCTCAACTTTTCGCTTCAATTTCAAGTAACGTCGTTCATCATGAGTAGAAAGTTCGCCGGTCTCATCCTTCAGCTTTTGTAGTTTGAATAAATCAGTCTCAGAGCTCTCACTCATACTACGGACTTGAGAATGAAGAGCTAAGAATGAAATGTTAGAATCAATACTTTCTCGAGACTTAGCGCAGAGTCGAACAACTTTCAAGCCAGTCTGATCAATTTTCTCTGTCAGCTGATCCACAGCACAATTTGAAGGTGCGCATACGAGAATGGGACCATTGTTCATTTTTACTAGGTGGTATACAATGGACGCAGAAGTTACCGTTTTACCGGTTCCTGGTGGTCCCTGAATCAAAGTCAATGGGCGTTGCAGAGCCTGTTTTACTGCATATGCCTGTGGTTTGAAAATAAGTTTGTAAGTCATGGTATATAAATAGAAAAATAGTTCTAAAAAATTTATAAAATAATAATCATTCTAACCTGAGATCGATTCAATTCAGGCAGATTTTTTCCAGAAAAGTTCTTTGGAAAATTGCACTTGAAGATATGATCTTCGGCTTCATGCCCAAGAAGTCTATGGTAGATAAAAGACGACACCGCCCTCTCATCTTCAGCGAATCTCTTCATAGCATGTAACATGCGATCAAACGAAGTAGACTTCCAAACATATTCAATAACGAAGTTAGTCTGACACTGATTCGGAGCAACATGACTATCCCGCAACTTCAACTCCAAGCCCGTATCTTCACTGGTGTTATCCGGGACTTTTACAATGTTACCAACTCCCTGCCACGGTGGATGAATGTCACCAGCATACCGAATACGTAACTCATCGCCATGCATCAAACGCAATTCAGTATCTGCTCCAGCAGGAAGTGTAAAAAATGCCGTCATGCGCTTGTTTAATCCATATTCCCAACGAACATTGATTCCTTCATAGCGTTGAGACTCCTTGAGTTTTCGATCATGTTCAGCCTCCATCTTTATAAGGGGACCGAAAACATTTTCATACTGAAAGCCATCTTCATACCGAAGTAATACATGTTGCGGCTCTTCTTCTTTTAAAGGTTTATCCAAATCTCTGAGAGAAGCTTCAGCATTTTCTTTCCAAAGCGTTTCTATTTTCACAATTTGATCCATCGTAATGCGGTTGACAAGTGGATTATCACCATCGGCTGTAACCTTCACCAACCAAGGCAAGAAAGCACGATCTTTGATCAAGGGTTTCCACTGATCTTGATCCCTATACACACAATACATTATCACAATGAATAAGAAAAACCCATATCTCAATACAATTCATAAGTCAGAAACCTTAACATCCAAAAGTAGTCAAACAAAGCTGACGTACCAGTTCAAATCCTTCAAACTCGCTTGAGTTGCACAGGGTTGACGACACAAAAGAACGACAACCGAGTCATTCTTCGCGGGAATAAAACCCAACACGAAAACATTACGTATTCCACAAGAGTAGCATTCCAACTGAGTCTCTCCAAGTGGACCATCCTTGTGCAGAGTGACTTCCTAAATGACAAAACAAACAGAAAGTGAAGATTCGTCTTTCTTAAGGCAACAATTGATTAACTCATTTACTACAAGCTATTAAAGCTAATTCATTATAATCGAGTAAATTTCCATCAAGTATTCTACCTTGTGTTTGGCTCGTACAAGATGATTTATAATATGAGATCCTGTATTAGAGTTGCCGCCATTACAAAACCATTTATTACAGACATTGCACATTAGAACAGCCGCAGTATCGACGATTCCACAATATGAACATGCGTGTTCAGGTACATGCTGAGCAAAAAAGTAGTTGCAATGACATAAGTGAGCAAATTGGATAAAGATCATGACGATAAATAAGTCAATAAGTGCAGTCAATTGATGGAAATTAAATAGTGGAGCATACCATTTGCGGTTTTCCACAGCCGTCTTCATCATCATCAGCGAATCGAATGTCTTCCATGTTTCGCTTTAATTCCGTAACAGCCTCATTGTCATCGAACACTCCATTTCTAAAATTGGTTCCATCACCCGTCTTGGTACCAGTTGCGCTGCCGCTAGCTTTCGCTGTTGGCGGACTTTCATCCTATAATATAATTAACGGTTTAGTTGGTTTCCTTCAAAGTTTTGTCACATATCACTGAATAAACATTGTTTCCTTTCCTTACCGAATCAGAAGAAGCACCAGTTGCTTTCGAATAATCCAATTGGCTAAGAAGACTGTCTCCAGGTTGAGTAAGCTGACTATGAGAAAAGAAATCAGGTTTTTCTGCTTGTGTGGATCCATAGGCTTTAAAGCCACTAACACCTGACTCATCCTCATCACTATCGAAAAATTCGTAGAGAGCTGCTTTTTTCTGCCCAGCCATTTTTATTTAAAGTTGTTTAGAAATCTAGACCAACAATCCAGAAAAAAACAAGATATTAAAACACTGGGTGCACTCTGAGGATGATTTGGAATATGAATAAACAAGAGTTCAGTTTCTTACCAGCGACAGTATTATACAGAAAAGGAGCTGGGGAAACACCAGGGATTCAAATTTAAAGTATCGATATTTTTTCAATGAATAAATAACTTTGAAAGTTATTTGATGTGCGCAAAAGGTACGCTTTACAACAATACAGCTGTTGGATTTACAGATAAACTGAAAACTCAATCTTAATCTTGAAAACTTTCACTTAGAAGTCTAAATTTTTAAATGTTGACACTAAATTATCGAAAATTGAACTACCAATACACAATTTAAACAATGTATAATCAATTTCAACAATTGTGAAACAAAATAAAAAGTGACTTCGTACTTTTAAAGTTCTATTTACGAACAAACGAGAAGTTGTCCCAGTAACAATAACTGAAACGAAAAATTTCTTTTCAAACCATACTTATGGCTCAAATATGGTTACATATCATTATTATCACATTTAACTTGTACTTTGAAGAGCTTAAACAAATTAGTAAATCGCACGTAAAACTGCGGTGGTGTCACAGTTAAAGTATTTAGTAGTATTATATTTTTATCAAATGCGTGAATCATCTCTCGCGGTCCGGAACGAATTTTCAAACATGGAATAAAAGTGTACTTCCATTTTCAATGGCACGCGTTGGTACTGGTTGTCAGAGTGGAAATGCTTTGTTCAATTTTCCGCGTCTTCAACAATAACTACTGCAACTGTTATAAACCTAGAAAAATGCATAAAATGTTGACTCATCGTTGTTTATGCGTGAATCCGACATATCCGACGTTCAGTTAAACTCTACAAGAATCAAATCTGTTATTATCATTCCTAGATGACAAAAAAACTCCAAATTAAATGAAATAATACTAAAGGTTTGGTTCTAATTTTTTACATATATTCATTCCACAGTCATAAGTCAAGCCAGTATATGTAAATAACTGAAGCTGATTACTTCAATTTGTATTGCTGCTTGTTATCATTATTTGTTCTGAGAGTTGATTTTCCAGATATTAGTTGCTGATAATGCCACATTTATTGAAACCATTCACAATTCCGGTTGAAAACAATCAATCACTCTTTCTTTTGCTCAAATGACGGTCACATATGGTTAGAGCATTAGGTGACAAAGTAGCACCTTTGCGATGTCATCGAAATCCCAAACAGCCTCTGTTGTTTGATAATTCTTAGTCAAATCTTTTTGCTATCCCACACTACTAAACCACTTTTATACTGATAAAAATCAAGCATTTAATTTGTGATTTTGATTGATTAAGCCAATGGACCTGCCAAAAGCGAACAAAAAACGATTTTGAGCTATTTAATAGGCTTCAGGTATGGACATTCGTGTTTTCTATATCTATTTTGCCATGAGTGATGATCTCGTTTAGTTAGTTGAAAAATGTTTAAGAAACTAGAAACATATGGTTGTCAACCATTCTACAATTGTAGTGAACAGTAAGTTAGCATATGATCGAAGTAAAAATTTTGGAAATCAAGATCAAGATTCATTTATAAGCCAATAAATGGATGATAAGTTGGATTTGTATTATTCGTAATGCAAAACTAGAATGGAGCTAGAAAAGAAAACAGCTCAAATCTTGTGGACTATGACTGATGCAAAAAATGTAGAAATATTTTGATGACCACCCACAAACTGTATTTCATGATTGGGAGTTTAACATAAATTCATAAAATTGTTTTCCACAAAAAGCAGAAAAAAACATACGGGCTGGGTTATCTCACGTCCCATATTTGGAATGGGCTTGGCTCATTTTCCTTTTGATTTGGCGTTCATCATCATTCACAAATATTGCTTATCCAAAAGCCAAATCATGCATTCATTTTTTTACATGCTCATACATTTTATCTGATCGAAATAAAATAGAAATAGCAGTAAAACTTTCTGTAATATTTAACATTGTGATTGCACCACAAAAAATGGATGCGGGCCCAAAGTTCGCTCAGTTTTCTATAATTAATTAATTATTTATTCCAAAGCATACTATGTCAACCAAACTGAATTATAAAATAAACTAATCATTTCAGTTTGTTCTTTAGTAGATATACAAAACAAGTGATCTATAAGTTGTCTTCTTTAATTCTATCTTCTATCTTTAATTATATACACTATTCCTAGAGCTGTACTTGAATGGATTCAGCTAGCCTGGAAATTACTAAATTGCATGCCTAAACATTTTTTGTTTTCTAGTTTCAACATTAACGTTATGACATGCAAATTGTCAAATCTGTAAAAAAAGAAATAAGCAAAAATGCACGTTCTTGATTGCAACTAATCACTGAGCAAATTGTGGGTTACCTCCACCTGCATTTCACAATGTGTTCTGAATTCATTCTTCGAAGGTATCAATAACGTCAAATGACGATAAATTGCAAGTGACTCTTGACTAGTAGCAAAACGACTATTACTGCTAACTGATCTGAAGCCTCACCCATTTCATTAGATGGCAAGTCTCTCTCATACATACACAATATTCCTCAATAATAGTGCCTGACTGCTTACTAGGTGGTCCACTGTTACTTTTATTGAAGAAAATGAGACGCCTCATGTTGTCAAAACCCGTCTATACCGCTGATTTAGCCCCTTGATTAGATAATCAACCTACGGATTCAGTTGGCTTCTTGATTTGACAAATAATACTTTTAAAAACAATGTATATCTGTTCAAAAGAACAGTAACTGAAAAGGAAGCCGTTTTCAAATTGCTGCATCTATGTACATAGAGAGAAAGTAATGAATGTGTGTGTATTGCTAAATGGACTCAATCAAAGGTGCATGTAATACGTCCTTCAAACGGCATAATTTATTTACTGCAATTTCGACAAAAAAGTTGTGTTTTATGACCTAACAAGATAAATGAAAGACGAAATCTTAAAAGCAGGGCTAAAGTGTGAGCTCTGTACTCATTGTTTTCCTCTTTTTTAGTGGTACAGTTAGTGGCAAAAAATTAAAAGCCAGTCAGTCAGTCAAGGTTTTTATTTGATCAACAATGCTTAATTAATTTTTGGGCTATCAATCAGTATTTTAGTTAGAATTCACTAATGCAATTCTAGACCCAATAAACGTGTGAAAAAAACACTTTATTTTCTATTCTGACCAGTGGCGACGCCAGGATTTTTTCGTCTGCCCGCTAAATGACAAAATATGCTTTCGCTAATGGAGCAAAAAATATACATGCAATTTCAGCCGAAATATCATTCTATCTAGTGTAAACTTCCAAAAAATCTTGCCCGCTATAGCAGGCGTTAGCGGGGTCCTGGCGTCGCCACTGATTCTGACCGAATCAAGTAAAACCAGGCAGACAAACAACTTTATTTTTCTTACTCTTCCTTTCCCCAGTCAGTAGTACTTTGCTTCCAAATATTGACAGTTCTTCTTATCAAACCTGCATCCAAGTTTTCCTTGGGAAACGTCCAATTACTATTACTTGTTGTCCTTATTAAAAAAGACATGCTGTACTTAAGCTCTCTCTTCTTTACTTCACTTACTTACCTCTACTTACTATATAGCGTGCATTGTTGATGAGCACAAAACCCAATATGCATTTTATTGCCAAATTAAATGTTGCTATCACTACATTACATATTATACTACATTGTATATGATGCTCATAGTATTCACATTCTTAAAGAAATTGGGAAGTGAAAACAACACTACTGTTTCGAACGGTGGTTATTATATGTTATTTTTGTGTGCATTTGTTTCTATTGACTTTTGCTTTCATTGTGCAACTCATTTGTGTTTTTGCCTATTCTATTTTAGTTTTGCTATGGTTCATTGTTGTGTTTACCTGTTATGCATAACTTTTTTACATGAGTTGTCTTTGTCACTAGTCTAATCGCTGCCTGTTGCAGCTGCAGTTCACCTGTATACAAGGGTGTATGTATGCCTGCATTATTTTCAGTGTATGAGCAATGCTCATCGTGTATTGTGTTTTGGATGCACTTGGGTTATAAGTAAGGGAATTTGCGGATTCTCACAACACTCCACTTCTTGTTTTCAGTCCCGCAACTTCTCCTTCTCTTGGTTGTTTGTAGCTGGATTTTCTAATGGTTTTGACCACCAATATATTTTTCATATTCTGTTTTTGACTTATTTCAATCTCTCCTCGTTCATTTCACCGTTTAACTTTGATTACTTTTTACAACTTAGATATCTATTGATTTCTTATTTAGTTGATATTTTATTTATTGACTTGTTATATTTTTATCTATAATAGTTATTCGGTTCACGGAGTTTATTGTATTTTAAGTCAAGTTTGTTTTTCAGAATTAAACAAAGCATTTTATTTCTTGATATTTTTTACTATTGAAAGTTTGTTCTTATTATTGTAATAAATTTAAGACTATATTTAAAAATTCCTTTGAGCACTGCATTTTCCTTCTACTATCTTGCGTTGCACCGGTCCAAACCGGTACACATACTATTCTCCATTGCTTTTCACCGGTACAACCGGTACATACACTGTACTCCATTGCTCTAAACCGGTGCCCATCGGTACATACACTGTGCGAGGTTGTATGATGGTAAATAAGAAATGCTCTCGCAGAGTATGGAGCTTAAGGGTTACTTTTAGTGATGACTGGGATGGACGTAGAGATGGTAAGTTTTAGAAGTGCTGGTATGACATAGGAAGACAACAGACGGAGAAATAGTGCTCAACAAATGAACGTTTTACATATAGGCTTGAATTTATTACAGTACGCACAAGAACTGAAATCTCAAATAGACAAATGACAATAAAAACTGAAATGCTTTGGTAAAAAACTGACCAACAACTAGACTTTAAAATACAACAAAAAACTCCGTCAAC
>Ga0210040_10002450_pt1 | contig 26146 bp, 12 predicted proteins | sample CryGeyCG12114_NA_FD_185462 | JGI IMG/M metagenome (GOLD analysis project Ga0210040, IMG submission 185462) | Groundwater microbial communities from aquifer - Crystal Geyser CG19_WC_8/21/14_NA (SPAdes) (version 2) | ecosystem: Environmental > Aquatic > Deep subsurface > Groundwater | place: USA... | reverse complement strand
ATGCACACGCATTTTTTCGTTCATTCTCAAATATTGTTTGCCTATCGGATTGTTATCGGATCGGATCGGATTTGAGGTGATCCGATCCGAAATCCGATAATTTCTATCGGATCGGATCGGATTTGAGGTGATCCGATCCGATCCGTTGCCACCCTAAGCCATAATGCATAAATGACGTGCTATAATATTTGTAACGTAGTTACTAACTAACTAACTTAACTGACTGGCTACGAATTCTGTAAAGTAGACTTAAGCGTCTGCAATCATTTATTATTATTATACTATTATCTCATTCGTAACGATATGTAGTTTTTCATTTGCTGCTACACTACTTATACTACATTCAGTTTGTTACGATATGTTCACTCTTGTCTTATCTTTATTTCCCTCCGCCACTTACTAAATTTATTTTACTAGTAACACTAACACTATCACACATTTGTGATATCGCTACTACACTTGATTTCGGTTTACGTCTTAGTTATTTACTCTGTACATTTATTTGCTATATCACAATTGCACCTTATGTAATATATGGTTGTAAAATCTAGTTACTCATTCAAGTGAGTTAGTTAGTTATAGTTACTAAAGCGGGCATCGATACCAGATGCCAAGAACATCTAGGATACTGACTACTACGCATGTAATTTAAAGCAATTTTTCGTGCTACTAAAATCTTCCCTCGGCATGTGAAAAAAATGAGAAAATTGACTCCGTATGCAACCACAGTGTGTACTTGCATGTAGGTAAATTGCTGTAGCGTAGTGTCAAGAAACAGTGGAAATTATTCACCAAGGCAAAGATGAGTTCAGTTTAAACTGTAAAGTTTACATGTCACCATGGTGGGATCTCTCCACAGTCCATCAGTGTTGCTCACAGTGGTCGTAAAATGTCATTACCCATGCATTTGTTTTTGTTCGACAGAGAGACGATGAGCCTTTTATGCCATCCATAGGATTTCATCACTTTCGCATCTTATGTACGTGATAGTTAGCTCTAATGTGACAATCAATGTATCTATGTCGCACCAGAATATGATATTCCTGTCTTTCCATTTGACTCTCATGGTGGCACAACATTTTTTTTTGCGTCAACCAACCCTCGTTCACACACACAGTATGTCTATGTGTGTGTAATTTAATACATGAATGGTGGCATCATCATAATCATCATGCTTGTCAAAGCAACTTTTAGTTAAACATATGAGCACCAACAGTTTACACAAAAAACAAGAACCATGCATACTCTACATAATATATTTATCAATATAGTGACAATTTGGTAGCTAACGAACCAACTTGCCTAGTTACACTCACAGTTTGGAGCCGGGCTTAAAAATTGCAAAAATTTCTTTCTAATGAGTGACGGAATGGAAGATAATTTATCACCTTCCTCATCCACTTGTCTTTTTTTACTCTCCTTAAGCTTCTTCTTTTCTCTATGTGTACTTTTTTTCCCGAAGCTAATCATGCATCCTTCTCGTATAGCCATGCATATACACTTCTTTTCAAATCTGTCTTTCTATATGCTCTATCCACTTGTACATAGTCAAGTTAGTTAGTTGGTAGTCAGCTATTACACACACACACAAGTCTTATGGATGTAAAACATGAATGAGAATGTGTGGCGGCACTCTTGTGAGTTTCAAGTATTAGTTACTTTGCATACTCCATGATGATGTTACCAAATGAAATACCAAAGGATGAATGCCAGGGAAGCAATATCCTCTCATCATCAGCATTGTATTTCCTTTCATTCCTAAATCTTCGGCAAGTCAGTTGCTATTAGATAAAGTTGGACTTAGAGCTGGTTTCAAAGCCGTGCATTTCTTGCACGTAATGTATAGTAGTTAACACATGAACTAAATACTATTCTGTCTAGAGTTGGTATGGTAGTGAGTGGGATATTATGGATGGTAAGATGGATGAAGGTATTTATTGAAGTTTGGAAATGCAAAAAAGAATGCTTGTTCAATGAACGTTTTTTCCCGTGGTATGCAGACGGAAGGATTGCCGATGCTTTAAAGTTGATTGAGCTCATGTTGACTTATTGAATAATCCTGCGGCTGTGTTCCGAGCTGTAGGAAATTTTATTCACGTTGAAGTATTACACACGGATTTAAGTTTTTTTTAATCCTGGATATCTCAAGGACTGAAAGTTTTTGTTTGTAGTCAGTTAGTAAGTTCTACTAATCAACCACAGAGTGAAAAATGCGATCGAAAGTTGAAATTCTTTTACAAATCTGAAGAAATGTAGTTGCATTTGCTACACAAACAAAATTGGGTTTAACAAGTAAAGTGAGCGAATGGGAAGAAGTTTATTTCGCATTTTTAGCCCGATATAGGGTTTATGGAACGGGCACTTTCTGTCTGCGTTTTTTTTACATTGCAGTACGCTTTAACTTTAGCATCCATCAGCATAATGCATCAAATTTTGCACCCAGCATTAGTTCAGCTGATAGGAATTTGTTTTTGAAAATGAACAAATTTGGGCAATCGAGCAGATATACTTGCGTTAAAAAACCTTTATTTTTGTTTCAAATATTAAAAATAATGAAAGTTAAAATCACGGCATCAATCAAAGTAAGACTTTTACCTTACTGCGTGCATGTTTCCTTGAATTCTAAAAAAACTAAAAAAAAATCTAAGAAAAATTATAACTCATCAATTTTATTATTAAAAATTACTAATTAAAAGCATATTCAAAACATAACTCCTATTTAAATTTAAATTACGATGATTGCACCTCGAAGAGCTAAGTGCATGAGTTTTCAAAATACTACGCTTTCTTGATAGTTTTCTTTGGTGATTAGGATATGTGTTGATCAATATTAAATATTATCCTGTATTAAGCTCAGCTTTTTTGTACCAAAAAGTTCTAAAACTATGGAATGCATGTCTATCGCTATTATAGCGTAAGTAATTTTTATGATGAACCGGCTTTTAGACACAAAATGAAATGGACTTGTTTTAATGTGGTAATGTGTATTTAGTTGGCATGTGTTTCTCTCTGGAATTAATCTTCGTCTCGAGAAGCTCTCCCTTCATTAGCCCCTGTCTTCACCACGAGCTCATTAGGAATAGAGAAAAATGTTCTCATTCGGATTCGTCGATCACTCCTTCTCACTAACTACTTCTAACTAAACTAACTAACTAACTAACACTGGCGCTCATTTCCCAGAGATATATGGATATTAGCAAAAGGAGCAAATGGCCATTTTCCCCAAATCCCTCAAAGCTGTTCTCTGTCATGAGCAGTGTAATTCATTTAAGACTCCAACATCATTACCTCATAGACGTATCTAACAAACTAACTTTCGAGTGGAGAAAAAACAATGCATAGCGAAATTAGTTAATTGCAATAGACGACAATGATAATGGAGGAAGGGAGGAATATCCAATTCAACCTTTAACTAGCGCATTAACTTGTAGCTCCGCTGGGTGTATGTGTAGCATGTAAGCATAAACAACATGTTGAGCTCATGTAACCAAATTTTTTCAAACCGCTCCTCCCATGCACTCACAAGAGTACAGATTATTATTTATTTAATTATTTAATTACTCGAGTGAGCTAATGACGCCACTCCCTTCATCTTGTAGACATGAGTGGCTCTCCGTCACTCACTCAAGTCAATCTTATCAGAGGACACGGTTGCATGCAAACTCTCTTAGCATCTAATCTGTAGAGATTTTTAAGCAGATAGCACACTTTCAGAGGTAGTAGGCACAATTAGCATAAATATGAGGAGTACTACTTGAATCATATTAGATATGTGTTTGGACCACATTTAAACTGGTCCTGTGAGATGTCCACAGCTGCCGAATTTAATGGATAGCTGAATAATTTTGCGATATTTTGATTATATACAGGGCGATCTAAACATTCGTCTTAATTTGTCAGCACACTTGATTGAAATGATGATTGAGAGGCACTGAGTTTAATAACCGAAAACTGTATACACATTTTGTATCCAATGGGGATTTAAATAGGCCACAACCGGTAATATTTATAACATACAGTCTTAAACCAATTGCGCACAGTGAGTAGATTATTACTATTTGTCTGTTTGTAAATTTGAGAGCGCTCCACCATCACGAGCTCTGCTGGTGCTCTGCATATAGATGGACTGTTTTACGCATAGTAATAGTCATAACTATTGAATAACAATTAGAAACTACCAGGACTACATATAACTATTATTACAATCGTCATTACTACTGAGAGGCGGAATAAAATAAATGAAATGAAAGGGTGGAGTAGTTTTAGAGCTCATCTCACTCGTTTTCTTCAATTTTTTTCATCCCATGTACACACAATGTGTTGAGAAAAAAGAAGCACAGCCATCTCTTTCATTCAAAGCAATATTCATACAAGATTTGACTTTTCTCGTTGAACCTTTAGAGAAAAAAACAGAGTCGAACCTCTGTGCAACAGATTTTTTCCTCTACCTATCAAAGCAGGGTCAGGGTTAAGCTGTCTCTGAGAAGTGATTGCATTTCAAGATATGGCCAAAGACACACACCAGGTACACGCAATCAAAGAACATACATTGTTAGTTAGTTAGTTAGTAGTCAAGTTAACTAACTAACTACGTGCGTTATACAACCAGAGGATTAAGAAATGGTCTCAGATCAGCAGACCACATTGTTGGTCCCCCGTGTGCGTCTTATAATAATCTGCAGTTTGCAACAATGATGGATGCCAACGACATCATTTCGCAGTTGATAAAGAGACCAAAGAATTCTACTTTGTACTGCACATCGCATTCTACCAGAACTAACTAACTAACTAGCTAACGAAAAGTCAACTGGTACATATATACGATATGTGTAGCAGGTAGTAAATTTGATTTACTGCGACCACGACCAGGTTGGCTGCACTCTCCATATTTAGAATATTAAAGACAATGAGTTGACTATGATGTCAATGACAAAATGAATGCAAGATAATAAATTGCTCTTTCTCAAAAGCTTTCACGTTTTTCTAAACTTTCATTCGTTATTGTGTAGTTCAGTTTAGTTAGAATGCTCATTTGACGTCCAACTGTAGCTGTTTGCAGTCAGAGATCGCCCAAATAGACTGTATAGTTAGTTAGTTAGTTAGTTACCGGTGTTGCCATATTAAAACTAGCCAATTATTCATTTCCTATGCCCGTTCAGAAAGGAACAGGGTGTGGGCTCTGATACCAACATTTGATGTTTATTTTTCTATTTGCATGCATAGATTTAGTTTGGGAACAATGTCTCATTGTTCTATATTAGATAGAGCGCAAATCCCTAAAATTATAAACTAGTAAAACATATCTGCACATCTACTAGCTATCCTATGGTTGCATGTAGAGTTCAAGTTGAACGGCGGGGTTGAGAGGACCCATTGTTTTTGCGTGTCCCCCTTCGCTCGCAGTCAAATGTTAATCGACTCTGTAAATAAAAGTATGACTAAATAGTCGGCTTCGTAACTAACTAACTAACTATAAGTAACAAGCAAACGAAGCCACCGTAGTATACTAACTAAGTAAGTAAGTAAATTTTGAGTAAGTTCCGTGTAATCAATGCAGAACGAATTGGGCTGATGATGAGGGATTAGACTTGAGAGGCAAAAAAATATGTGAGAAGATGAGTTGATTTATGGTGAGGAAGAATTTATTCACAAGTAATGGGAGGAGGACCAGGAGGATTGTTTTATCCCTCTACGCCATACATTCTCATGATTAGTTAGTTAGTTAGTGGACCAAGATTCATGCGTGTGTGAGTTAGGATTTGTGTGTGAAATCTTCCCACTTGGACTAGCTAACAAACTAACTAGCAAACTAAGAGAGGAAGGTGCGGAATGACTTGCAAAATTTTGCCAAATTCTTCTCCTCTACACACGCTAATGGATATAATAATACAAGCATGATTGGGGGTCTTGGAAAAATGCGTGAGACTGGACGATTCTTTTTGTAGCCGCAGTCAAATCCATGCCTTATATACAAAGGTATTAGATAATACATCATGTAGACGTGGAGCTCTGTTTTATAGAGGGTTAGCTGGTTAGTTAGTTAGTTTCTACTTTTTATTGGCTCAAGAGACTCTCTCACAGCTTCTATTGTAACAATAATGAAACTATGAACCATTCATTGGCTATCGATTGTCCATTTTCTCTCTGGTTACATTTTGGCTATACTTATCCTCTGAAGATACAAAGTTAGTTTGGATACCAGGAATGATGTGCATGAAATCATTTCTTGCTGCCTTGTTTTTGTTCAACCTTGACTTGATAGAGGGAGAATAGAGACTGTCTATAATGTATTGTATACGAGCGGATTCAATTTGAGCCAATAAATTGTCCAAACAGGGTACATGAGGTTGGTGAAAAAAATGAAGGCAATATTTTATTATTAAAATTGAACTTCACATCATATTTATCAGCAGATGAATCTTTGTGCACGGCTGACTATGGGAACTAATCATAATTGTAATAATAATAGTAATAATCATATAATATGTAGGTGTGTACACATTGGAGAAGAAAAAAAATTATCACGTTCTTTACCTATGATAGATAACGTGTTGTTTGTAGCACAAACTACGTGCATGAACTGTGCTGAAAATTTGTTACTTGGGATGTGCAAAGGTTGGGAAAACAAGTACAACACACGGATTCATCATCTAAATCTAATATATTGTGAGCATTGGGTTTGCTAACTTTTATAGACACGATGATTATTGTGCAGAGCTTATAATGCAGGGAGTAGAATGATGAATAGGTTCCTAGATAGAATAGATACTGAAACTACATAATATGATGAATCTAATGGCGATCAGAAAGCCAGGAATTCAAATATATTATGTGTATGTGTGTGTGATTTTTATCTTTTACATGTAGTACGGTCTCTACACTATGTACTGTGTATGTTATGTATACTGTTTCTTGCTGTACATAGCCCGTCTGCGAATTATCTCAGCAATTTGCTGCTCCAACCACCGGATTTGAATAGAAAAAAATGTTTGACTTTGGAAATGGTGTTCACATTTTTTTCACCGCAAGGTACTAAGTTACAAAACGAAAAGGGAACCTAGAGGGATAGTCGTTCTAGTCATGAACAATGTTTTCCTCTCCCTATCATTTATTTGCATGATTTTTTTTGTTTTAAATCCCAGCAATATATTTTTACACGTAAATATAAAAATCTGGGCACAACGACTAGACAGGTTTTCCGGTTGCGGTTTTGTTTTGTGAAAACTGACTTTCAAAATAACCATGCATAATAATACTAGGAGGTAGGTAACACAGGCTCATTTTTTGCTCCTGCATTTCTCACTTTGTCTACCTGTTTGGTCTACTCCCATTTGGCATTGTGAAAAATTGTAGTTGAGTGGAAAATGAGGGGAAACAATTAAAAATTTGAAATAATAAGAGGAAACAAAGGATTATGTTTTATAGCTCAGTTTAAAACTATTGTATTCTGCTTATAGATCCGACACCGCGTTGTTCTGCCATAGTCGGTCGCATGCGTGCATGCTCACCGTGCCGAAAATCATCACTCATCTTACGACTATTATTATACGACTGGTACACTCATACCACACGAGTGCACAAGAGCAAAATTGGGATTTGGAGTAAACGTGAAGACACGAGATGGCAAAAATCAGAATCCTATCTGTTGTTTGGCACGGACGGTGGTCCTATGTATTGTAGACCCTTATTTGAATTTCTCAACCGTGCAACTAATTCATTTACCTGTGATGTGAGTTTATTGCATGCAAGCCCAAGTTTAATTTTCATGATTTGTGAACTGGGAAACAAGAGCTAAAGTGAACTAGTTAGTTGAGTAGAAAAAATCCTTGAAAATGAATCGTTCTGAACAAAAAGTACTGGCTTGTTTTCACATGATTATCTACAGCAATTTTAGCTGTGATTATTTTAATGCACTAACATGATTTGTGAAATTGGGCTCATCACCCACTAAATGACCAGTCCAATTGTAAAGTCTATGAAAATCATGTTAGCATGAGAATTTGTTGGTTACAAATAAAAATAAGCAGTGTGTAGTAAATGTGGATTGAAATTGTAGTAGTATTATGCAAGGCTCGATATTATGATGCACGCGTTGTATAAATATGTTTGATTTTATCTGCAGAGCTCTGAAATGGAACTGTGCAGGAATACGAATTATCTCATATATCTAATTATGAATGGTTCACTGTGTAAACGAGTTATAATTCCGACATTATATTACAAAAGATGAGATGAGATTCGCGTACGTGAGTAAACTGTACTTAAACCCGTGTTTATCGTTTTAATTGCTTCCAAATATGTATAATAGCACAATTTCTTAAGTTTCTGCCTTTTTTCGCTCCAGCTCTTGAATCCATTAAAACCAATGTAGTTTGAAAATATTTTTATAAAACTATTTTTATTATGCTATTGCTGTTTCCGTTCACTGCATACATTACAGTAGCTAAAAAATTCAGTCAAAGATTAGATAAGCTCACAGTTGAAGTAATGAGTGAGTTTTTAAAGGACCCAGGTATCCAGCAGGCTCTAAATAAACTAACTAACTGCTTTGGAATTTAGGCTTCAGTCACTACCAACTCAAGTGTAGCGTGAAGAGAACGTGATGAGATTTTTAAAAGGACAGTATACTATTTTCCTTGTGATTCTCCACTAGAATGAACCTGGGGAAAAATATTTTTTTAATTCTACAAACAAAGGATACAAACTAACTAACGAACTAGCCAGCTCAGAAATGATAATATTAGTAACAACAACTATAACTAGTTAACTATGATATGATCAGAAAAAATGTAGAAAAGGCACAACCAAACCTAATGTGTGTTCGCCAATAGTTGAAAGTGACGGACCATGGATTTCTATCTAACTTGGTATACATTCTTCACAACTCTCCCAGTTAGTTAGTTAGTGCTATGCTCATAATAATGTGTAACATGCTCCACACAACACCATCTTTCACCTTGAGATGAATAAAATAGAATGAAATGAGATAGAGAGATGAAAAAAAGTTGTCGGGTCCAAAAAAAATACGGAGCGGATATCTACAGTATATAATATGTACACCAGCTCACGCATCCCCTCTCCTCTACGTAACTTTCAAATAATGTTGAAAAAACAAACGAGGTTAAATACAACAACGCATGGGATTAGACAAAGAGAAGAGTCACTTTTATACAGTGGAAAGGATGTAGTAAAAAGTTCTATCTACAAGTACGCATGCATAGTTAGTAACTCTGTATCTTACAACGAAAAACTTACTTTTATAATAATGACAGCCAGTAAGTACAGTGCGAAGACGAGCAGACAAAAATATATATGTTATGTATACATCTTGCATTATCAAAGATTAAGTACGATTCGTACATAGTTAGTATCTCGTGTGTAAAAACAAATGAGAGCCTGTACCACACTTATTGTGTGTGAACCTTGCATCTTAATACAAGTTTAGTATATGCAGAGACAAATGATTGAAAAAAGTGTGTATGCACTAGTTAGTTAGCTGTACAATCATCCTGTTGGAAATAATGGAACGGCAAATTACGTAGGTTGCGAATCCGTTCAGCTTTATTTGCGCAACCTATAGGTTCCCTTACAACTTAATAACCAACTAACTAACTAACTACACCTATAATGTATTACAGTCTGTTTACAGGATTCAGTACTGGAAATCCACTATTTGTAAACTATTGTTCTATATCCACCCAAAGTGACTAACGAACTAGGTTGCTAACTTATTGTCGTGCACCATATACAATTCCAAATGGATAACCACATTTCAACTACTTGAGATCGTGTCAGTTTTTCGGAGTAAAATTTATCAGAGTAACCGTTCATCGGAGTAACAGTCGTGGTGTAACAGTCATTTGAGTAACATTTAGATATATGAAACTGGTCATTTGAGTAACTTATTTTTACATATTACATTGATGTATTTTTCATTACTTTTTACAAAATTTTTATCATATCATTATTTAATTATTTTTATTCAATATTTAATTTCCGCTTTTTGGGCTGAGGAAATACAATTTCTTCAATTTCAGATTCACCTTCTGCTTGATCCGGGGTTAATTTCCATCGACGAGTATCCAGAGACAGGTTGTGAGCTATTCCATTAATGTAGTCCATCATCTCGTACGAGCCTTTGCTATATTTTAACACAAGACTTAAAAGTCTTTTGTTTAGGCTTATATATCCCTTTCGTCTGGATGATGGTTTCTCACCAGCTAAGATTTGCTGCATCGTTCTCTGTGCCCAATCTTGTTCCTTTTGGATGATGGTGATGAATTTTCAAAAATTGGGATGGCCACAGTGTGCATTTTGTTGTGCCATCCCTCTACGATGTTGGTGGTACGGGGTAATTCGTGTAGATTACGATGGTCATCATCATGAAGCAGAAAAGGGAAACCTTGTAAATCCATAGTATATTTATCAGGAAAAACAATTTCTTCTCGGATTTTTGGAATAATAGTGGGGAAAATTTTTCGTTTCTGCCTTCTTATTCTTTGTTTAATGGCATCATCACTTGGCCCTGCCGGCCTGCTCTCAATACTAATTTTCTCCAGTGGTTTTCTCATAAGCTCAGTAGTGGTGACGGACGTGGTTATTGATAACTGTCTAATTTCATGAGAGCAGTTGATTACTTCATGTCTAAAATGATTAAAACAAATGTACTTCATCTTATATGCACTTTTATGTTTACAAATTTAAAATTTGTGTGCACTTACTCAATCGCCGTGAGTTCATGTTCATCGTGGACTCCAGTTTGTTTAAATACTTCTCCATTTTGGGTTAATCGAGCTTTGCATCCAGAATGAAAAAATTTGCACCTCCAATAATTTTTTTTATGACGCACATAATATTGACCTTCGTATTTTAGAAGGTCCTTATTTCTACTTGTTGTTAAAAAAGTAGCCATCGTTCTTGGGCTCTGTCACTAAACTGAATGATATAGAAAAGCTTAAAATAGTTTCCTGCATAAATGCTCATGTAAATCATGTAAAACATGCAAATCTAATATGTAAAAAATATGTTACTCAAATGACCAGTTTCATATATGTATATGTTACTCAAATGACTGTTACACCATGACTGTTACTCCGATGAACGGTTACTCAGATAAATGTTACTCCGATAATATGTAATCCTTGAGATAGTTAGTCAGTTAGTAAGTAATAGTAGTAATTGCAATCTTATGTTGCCCAAATCAGTTGTACAAAGCTTGCTAACTGATTACAAACTATCAGTTAGTATCAATGCGGAACAAAACTGCTACATAATATAACACTGATTCTCATCATTGAAATAATGAGACGACAAGCTTTTGTTTACTCTCTTTGAATCCATTCTAGCATTTGATGCAGTAATTATTTGAACCCATTTCCTTCACTTTTTTTCCTCTCACTGTAGCTTGTTTAGTCAATGCACACGAAATTAATATCTAGGCTGGTACACACTACTACTTGACGAAGAAAAAAATGAAAATTCATATGGATTTTCATTCAAGTCACTAACCTGCATGCAACATACGGTAGTGTCCGTAGTTAGTTAGTTAGTAGCATCAAGTAGTTGCACTCACTCAGTTAAAGGCTATTACTATGCTCTGAAAGTAGCACCACACTCATATAGCTAAAATTGTGTGCGTGCGTGGCTTGTATTGTATAGGAGAGCAAGGTATACAGAAAATAAATATTTGGCTTGAGAACGTTTTGTGCTCAACTGTATACGAAAGAAGCATAGTGATGGTTTGCTTGTTCGGTGAATTTACGTTTTACCGGCCGGGTATGGGTCGATAAATGTTGTGCGTGCGTACCCGAAGCTACAGAAAACAACTATTGGACTAACTTAGCGCTTTTATGTAATTTTGTTGAAACACTTACTTAAGTGGATAACATGCATGAGCTGCGGGGAATAGTGTGGACACATTATAGTGCAAGCTCATATGACATTAACTGGCAAGGACTGTCGCGCGGCGCGGTAAAGTTGGCGAATCACGTGATACGCGTGGAATTATGCGATTTGCGAAGGCGAACATGATTATCTGCTGCAGAAAATATGTTAACGCGTTGCGGCTTGCAGAAAACATGATTTTTGTGACTGGACGGTGCTAATGTGAGCGTGTTGTGTAAACATAGTAGGGGTACACTGGAAGACCGTAGTAAAGTCTTATTCATGTATTCTAGTATTCGTCCTTTAAAAACCATTTTTGAATGGTTTTATATGATTTATTTTGTCACTTGATTCCTACTTCAGTCATTCGAAATTGTAAATTTTAAATTTCAAATTAAACTTATTTACGAAATTTAAAATGAATAATTATTATGCTCATGAGATGAAACATAGAGTATCACATGAAAATTGTATTTAAAATTTGTCCAAAAACCCGTTGTTTTTTCTGAAAATGGCGGCAAAGTTGACGTTTTTGACATAAAGAAAAATATGACACAAAAAAAAAACTTATTACGAGAGAAAGAACGGAGATAAGTAATAATTAACTCTAACAGTTATTATTCAACGATTTGGTGTGAGTTTTTAATAGTGCAAAACTTTTGAAACTCATTATCGGAAGCACATAAACTGTTGTGCAAGCAGACACTCCCAGACAGTGTTTTTTCCCGATGCTTTCTAATCATATGTTTTGATTAAAAATTAATTATGAATAGATAATAATTTAAAATGCTGCTTTTGTTAGCTCCACGTCTAGTCTATAGTTAGTACCACCAATTTTTCAGAAATTAATTAAACTGGTTTCATAAACTTAAAAATTGGAAGACATATACGTTTCGCACAACTTAAACTCCAATTTGGGTAAAATAATGAGTACCACTTTATTTAGGCAAAGTAAAAAATGGCAAACACTATAACGGCAAACCAAAAAACGGCAAAAATTAAGTCGGCAAAAACAAAAAACGGCAATGTTGAATTGGACAAAACCAAAAACGGCAAAAGGTGTAGATGGGCAAAAGCCGATAGATGGCAAAAAACACTAAATAGTGCAGCACCATTTTTTGGGTTGAAAATTGCAGCATGGGAATAGGAGATGGCTTAGCATGGGAAAGTCATCCTATTTTTGGCTTGTAAAATGACCTGGGAAAAAGATCATCTATCATATCTTTCATATCTTTGAGCGATGAGTCATTTTTTTGGCTATTGAATTGACCACATGAAATTAGGAAAGAACTCGGGGCAAGTGTTTGTCTACAAATGGCATTTCAGTTTTCAGCCAATGCGAGATCAAAATTACATCACTCATTGTTGTTTCCTTTAGAAATAAAGGGTTACAAGATGCGCACAGTAGCCGAGTGTAGTAAAGCATGAACTCGAGTGTAACGCGGACTTTACATCAAATCCCAGTCTCGGAAATTATCACTAGAGGATTTTTTTGCAAAATTTGGGGGCAGGACACTCTTTTATTTTATTTTTTGCATTTTGCCATTATTTGGTTATAGCCCATATTTGCTTTGCAGATTTTCCGTTTGCCATTCTTTGTTTTTGACGTTTTAAGTGTTTGCCGTTTTTTGGCTTTGCCCTTTTTTTCATTTGCCCATATTAATTTTTGCCCTTTTTTGGTTTGCCGTTTAGGGTTTTGCCCTTATTTATTTTGCCCTTTAAATAGGGAATCAAATAATGGATGAACGGATTCTTCTTCATAAAAAAACAATCTATAAAACTTTTAAAAACCTAATATCCTCATTTGCTATATAGAGCAATGAGAATGGCAAAGACACGGAAAAATTATGATATACTCCTTGCCAAAGCTTTGAAATACTCTATCCCACTGTCCAATCCCAGAATCCTGCTGCTTTAGAACTCTCCTTCCATTCTCACACAATTGTGTCTTCATAAACGTCACAGACAAGTTTAATTCCATTGCTGATGATTCCATTTATTTGGTGAGAAGGATGCCATCTGAGAATTCAAAGACATCTTCATCATGCTCATATAGCCACGAACTGCTATAGCTTCCCCTATACTATAGCGCACAATATAAATGATTGGTGTTGACAGCCCAGTCTACTGTCTGTTGTGAGTACTCACTTCTTCTTGTTCGGTGTACTACTGCTATAAAAGTAAGAAATGTGTGACTGCTGTGCTGCTGCGGTTCTCGTCCAAATCTGGCAGGCAATGAAATGAAATCATCATACATAATCTGGCTCCACGCTCCCAGTGTATAAGACACATGATGACAAGGAAACTCCAAATGCTAGTGCGGCAACTAACCAACTCTAGAAATTTATACTATTCGGTTTACTATGGGCAGTAAAGCCAGTGGAATAATAAATGAAACTGGCAGGTGGCCCCAACTTCTTGGTTCAAACTATTAATTGGAACCACCAAGATTTTGTACAAAGATGAGAGGGTATACGTAAACATGAGATTGTGGACCACTTTTGTTGAACAAGATGATGATAATGCGTATCCAATCCGTACAGTGTTTGTTTACCGTTCCGAGCAGATAAGCTGTTATTAATAAAGAGGGAAAAGTTGCACGCAGAGGGCAATGTGGAGGACTGTTGCCGCATAAATCTGTATCCTCTGTGTGCACAGTTAAGGTAGCTAGTTAAGTCAGTCTCTAAGTCTCTATATAGGCAGTGAGTGAGACCCATAGTATATGTACCTAGCATTATGTCAGTTGGTAAGGTAGGTGACTATGAACGTGCAAGATGTGATTTGAATTTTGATTTGATCTGGTGCTCCCTTGACTTCGATTTATGTCGTAATTTGATTCTACAGAGGTATTTTTTCCTCCATGCGTTTTCTTAACTTGCTCTGTGTGTGTCTCTTTACAACCAACGTAATTCAGTGTTCAGTTGAGCACCAGCGCAAGGATATCATTACAGAATGCATGCTACTCACTCACTATTACTATTGGATTTATCCGGAAAATGAAATGTGTGTTTACAACGAGTACAAGTTTTACAGATTTTATATCCCTAACCGTCAAGTATACGTTTCAATGCACGAGAAATATTTATCGCGAGCACCAAACTTTATAGTTGGTACATATTTGTTTTGTCGCTCCCGTTTTTACGACCGCTTTTTACGATCGGTTGTTCCTGATTGGGTAGCTTTACCAAAACCTTGCGATGCATCATAATTTATCGTTTGTCTTGCAAACATGTCGGCACTTGCCTTACAGTCGAGTTAATGAATTCTCTTTTACGATACATTTACACACACACACTGGGAATGGTGGATCATCTTTGGAAATTGATGAACGGGTAATTCTATACAGCGGTCTATCGTTGGGCTAGCTATGCATTTCATTATCAGACACCATTGGTACACCAGTGTTGACTAAATAAGATAAGTGGCTTTTTCTTGTCCTACTCGTCACCGTAGTTCTAAATCACCACATTACCATAATCAAGCATGCATGAAGCAAAAAAACATTTGCTCTCTTTGGATATCCATACAAGCTGTATAGTACGATTCGGTAATATGGACTTTTCTTTGTGTGTACTAACCAACGATCTTGTGACTCTACATGGGCTTCATATACAGACGTAATAGCAAGCGTAGCATGCATATGATCTCCATGAATCCTTTTGATCGCGGCGCGGACTTTGCAATTTGCATTACTTAAGTATGCGAAACGCTTCTGATGGGCCTTCCTTGATTTATCTTAAAGGTGAACACCATTTATCTAAATAATGACTATGTGATGTGCAACTTTACGAGCACAAGAATTCATTTCGTCTAAAGGACAGGACAAAAGTACTTACTGACTCTGACTCATGTGCTAATGAATGAGACAAAAACGTTCGCAACTTTTTTTGCACCTTGAGCTGGATGAAATGTGTTGGAGTTAGCCATATTGTAACTAACTAACCAGCTAGACTTTAGCTAAATACCATGGAACAACGAATCGTAACGTAATAATGATCTTAACTACCTAACCATTAAGTACAATATGAGTTTATTTAGCTACTCGAACACATTACGTTTTTTGGGGGGTGTTGGTGTTAAATAGCTTCTTATTTTTTCATGTGTGACCAAATGGCAATAACCAGTTTAGTTTACTGCATCGGTTTGCATTTGCCTTGTGCACTCATTATGAATATGTTATAGCAATTTGTGAGATTGATATGATTTTATGTGTGCTGGTGAAGAAAAATGAAATATACATTTTTATCCTCAAATGCACACACTTTATAGTGGTTAGTTAAACTATGAACAAGGTAAAGTAGTTTAGCAAGTCGTATACCAAACTAACCAGCACATTCCACATGAAATGGAGCAAAACGGTAAACGTGAAACGACACATTGTGTTGTGTTGGACACATCATTTATTTGAGAACAAGGGACACAGTTTATAAAGCTTGCTTTATTTTCCATAACTGCAGAGTTGCAGTTTGCAAACTAAATACATGAATCATTGTGTGCTTTAAGCTGTGATAGCGTCATTGCGACAGTAGTTCACATTTATTTATTGACTGTGCCACACTAAAATGTTGGCTTATTTGTTCCGTGTGTGCATTGCAATGCAGCCCGTGTAGCCATTTATTCCTAGTTAGTGCCAGTGGTTGGGTTACTGACGTAGTATAATGCAAATTCCAGTGCACGTTCTCTCTCCCATTATTATAGGCTGTCATTTAAAATTAGATATGAACCTATAGATTACATTATTTTAATGACTTCCCTACCTACCGAGACCTACCTAACAATTTTAGTGCACAATAGCACACACATGGTTCTTCTGTAGTAACTAACTGAACTAACTTGCTCTATGTATACGTCCAGGTGAGTTTCCCTAGTTGAAACGACAACGACAAAATTTAATACGAGATAAAGATCAAATTCTAATACGAATATTTTACACGAAGACGGCTGCTTCCGAACCATATATTTCTTCACGTCTGTCTCTACGTGCTGTTCGTGTCGTGTGTAAATGCGGTTCTGTTATTAATTTTTTCCACTACGAGAGTATGCTGGAAATGTTGACGAAGGTGGCTATTGTTCGACAACCACACAAACGGCTTATGCAATCTATTATATATGAGCTATCGATAGCCAAATTATTTTTGTCTTCGTCGCTCGATTCTTTCCCTAGCTATCTTGTTTACTTTCAGCAATGCATTTATAGATCCTTGAGTGAAAAAGCCTTGTGAACTTTACGGGAACTGGAGCTTCAACCGGTAGTTTTGCATTCAATATGCTATTAGACCAAATTCAAGCAGTAAGTAGAGCCAATATCACAATATAACATGACTGGCTGCATGTGTAATCGTGAAAACAGCAATTTTTTATGCTGAGTAAATAGTCATTCGCTAACTAACTTAAAGTTTACGGCAAAATTACCCGTGCATACTAGTCACAGTGTCATGTTTTAAATAAAGAAAAGGAATAATTGAGCAGGGAAGGTCAGGCAAACATATTTTCCATTGCTCACAGAGCACACAATGCGGAAACATAATAATAAAAAATAATATACTCCAGGTGCACACGCAAGTGGTGTCCGCCGGATTTTTTAAATACACGTTGGAACCTTAATGATAAGTTTTTTGTGGCTGCAGCATTATTTACTAACTAACCAACTTGGTTTAAAGCTTAGAGTTAGTTAAAGAGTATGAAAGATAGACATCTTCCGCACTATAATTATCATCTTCGCACGTGTTAATTATTGAAATAAAACTCATTTGACGGTGATGAGCAAGGATTAGGATTGCAAAAAATATGCATTGTATCAACAACCATGGTAGGTTGAAATTTCCCTTTTATGGTGACTCTTGTGCAGTCAAAAACCTCATAGTACAATCATCATCAGAGAAACAATAATGATGAATATTTGTGAGAAAAAACTTGTTGTACATATTTCCAATCAGTTTCATCTTTCTCCATTAGTTACAAACTAACTAACTAACTAGTTAGTATGATCTGCCACTTTGTATCTAAAGGAAGATATTTGACTGGCTGAGTGAGCGTGTACTATTCTATGCCTAATACATGGTTGTTCCCCTGGGTTAAAATTGTACAATTATTTCTGAAATTCGCATACTCAGAGAATGAAGTTAGTTAGTTAGTCTGCTGGTTAGCACTACTAGCTAACTAACTAACTAAGTATCACTTGGATGATTAAAGTGAGCCTGATGGTGCGAAGTTTCCTTGTTTCATAATAATATGAATAATACACAGAACACACCACTTGTAACTAACTCCTCAAGGCATTGTTCAACTCTTGTGGAAAAGTTTAAACTGGTTTTCCACTATACGTCCATTTGGTTTGGTTGTATATTGTACCAACCAAGTCCCTTGTGTTCCGTACATGTGAAAACTGGCTCCATTCTCTGACTGACTGAGTACATTTGTTGGCTTCATTATGATTACGAGCTTTGGAAGTCAGCCATTGCTAGAGCTATGCTATGGGCAGAGGGAAGCAATCAAGTGCGTTGATCCTAAGCATAATAATCCGTAGTAAAAGTAAGGTCGAATAGTAACTAACTATACTATCTGATATCACTATAGCATACGATCGCAGTATGGCTGGGAGCTGTAATTGTTGCTCTACTACAAGTTGTTACCGCTATACCTGTTGGTTAGTAATTTAGCTGGTTGATTACAAAACAACAATCACATTGGAATATATATATACAATATTTTTTTTTGCACGCGCTACTACAACTTTACTACGGGCAAAAGTTTACAAAAAAGTAGCTTTAAGCCTGCTCACTTTAATACTGTGGTTTGGTTACTCACTGAGAAACCTCATTTGGAGGTGTATAGTAAACCGACTGCGACTGAGAATCGAATGCGTACACAATTTTAAGAAAAAAGCATGAAAGACTTGCTACAATAGTTACATTAGTTTGTATGTTATGTTGAATTCATACATTTCCAGTCTTCATTTGTATCAATAACGAACAACTATATTAACTAGAGTTAGGATTATATTGCTGGATTTGAGAAGTTAGATACTGGTTTATAGTATAGTCGTTAATTTACACGTTATTGCGTTCCTTGCTTTGCTTGCACACTTTTTTCTTAAAACCAATAGTTTTTTTCACCTCGGGTAGGTAAACACACCTATCGATGCATTTAGTTTTCTAAAATGTCAGCTCAGAACTTTGGCTACCAAGCACAAGCTCATAGTTAGTTATTTATTCATTTAGTTTACATAGTGAGTCAGTTAGTCTTTGAAATGATGACGAAAAGTCTCTTCATTTTTAAGACACTTTCAATGCATCTTAGGGGCAACTAATTGACTAACTAACTAACTAATGGTGAAAAATTACTCTAGTGTGAACTGGTTGGATACAGTATATTTCCAATGCTCAGCCAGTGTCTCTTGTCTCGCCTTTTTTTGTGTACACAAGAAGCACTAACTAACTAACTAAACTAACTGAGTTTGCCATCCTCGAATCTACAATGGCAGATTAAAATAATGGATGATGAGAGATAAAAGGATTTAAAAGAATTCTCTCAGTGGAGATGGATGCTTACTAGACACTAACAAAGTAACAAGGGAATGACACGTATTATCAAAACAATTAGATAGGTAACATGTAAAGGGAGTTGAGTTGAGTTACAAATAATGCGAATTACAAGAACCTCATGGGTTTCCATTGCATCCACCATGTGGAAGAAAAAAAAAAGTCGAGCCAATGAGAAAATTGTCTGACAGACCGTTCTTCACAATCATTCTTACTACAGATGATATAGTTTACATTTATGTAAGAGTAGTACTGTTCTATTCTTCAAAGTTGAAGAGAAAAAATGGCTTAGCAACTTACTACTATGCTGAGCTCCTTGTTCTTTTCTTGTATAGTTTTTTTTTTGTAGTGTGTGTGTGTGATGACGATTACGTATTGCAAGCATTTCACGTGTACTTAATTATTTTGTCTGTACTACAGCTTTTTTGTCAACTGAGGTTGAACAATAACTATTTATGGGGCTTGACTTGCTAAATAAATTACAAAACTCATGACAATCTTGTTATACGTTCTACCGTGTTTCTACATGGGCTCACAAATGAGCTTAAATTTGCCAAGTCACCAACTCAACCCAATATTGAGCACATCATATGGACTAGTTTGTGTGTACTACTGACTGTGTGATGCAACACATATTGTTTTCATCATGCTCCTCACTTGAATCACTCGTTTTTTTCGTTTTTTAATGTAAAACTAAATTGTCTTTGGCCATCATCAGATGACAATAGACGTGAAATTTTATGACAATATTTATGTGCCGTATTTTCATTATTCAACTTGGCACGACTTGAAATGAATATCTCCTACTGTTTTGAGTCAAGGAGCTGGACAATTTTCAAAGGCTTTAGTCCATGAATTAAGTTCCTTGTGAATGTCATAGTTGAACTCTCTGCCTGTAGCTATGTACACAATCAACTCAAGTAGAGCAAATGAAGACGCGCGTAGCACGAGTATATAGTATAGTAGCTGAACCTATTACAATAATACTTATAGCTGTGCTGCACACTGTGTAGCATAACTTTGTTCAATTCTCTCATGTATTCACACGAGAGTAATTCCAGTAGCTTTCGTATACCTTTTTCCGTGGTGTCAAATACAATCAACTGTTTCGACAGATTGGATTACTTGACTTACTTGGTTGCTCCAAAAAGTTAGTTTACAACTAATACTATTTTCCACCCACTGTTTCATCAGTATAACCATAATGTGTGTGTCTACTAACTTACATCCGCTCGGCTTACACACAATACATGTGTGTATGAGGAAACCAACTTATAGTTAGTACAAACTAACACTGTCCGTCATACTGTAAGGCTGCTTTAATGTTGTTAACACCTTCTTGTGTCAGTTTCACTCTTTTAACCCCTGAAATCTTTCACCAGTGTGAATTATTAGATTTACTTTACAGTCAGTAAGCCTTAAGGAATTCAGTGCGTCGCCTTCACGCTCCCATGAGTTGCTGGCTGCGGGGAAATCTAAGGAAACTCTGCACGAAATGGTTATTAAAAATGTGTATGTAACTTGAGAAGTGCACAACAAAAATGGTATGCAAATGTAAGAAAAATCCTGAAAAAACTCCCATTTCTTGCTCGCCTCGAAATTCCATTGTACTATACTATCTCATATGGTATAAAACTGAAAGTATCTCTTCTTCATTTACGCTGTTCAACAATATAGTTAAAAAGTGGCGAAAATTTTCAAGTTTTATAATCGACTTTGTAAAAATATGTTGTTTTGAGGCTTTAGTTAGCAACGGGCGTGCTTGTATACTTTCAACAAACAAGTCTGCCACATTTTTTGTTTAAATCCTGCCACTACTAAGGCTTATTCCTACTGCCTTGGAATTAGACATGTTCACATTATTATTGGACGCTAAAAAAGGGCAGGCTATAACTTAATTTAAAGACTATATAGAAGTAAACCTCATGTTTCTTCACTTAGTAGTTTGTTTGGCAGACAGAATATTTTACGTGTATACCATTTATTGACAAGCTGACTGGTTGGTTGGTTACAAATGCATGAAACTTGACACTTTTCCTCACATTTTCACACAAATCTTTGCAGGTTTCATCACTCACTTGGATAGTTTTTTCCTCGCCTTTTCTGTGATCGCTCTTCTTGCATTTGTCATGATGAATGTATTATTTGTAACAAGTATGGGAGCTTCGAAAAGGCTTCGCATACCTGCAAAATAAAATGCGATTTTACGTACTTCAGGGTACTGCCACTCCTCTTTGACAAGTCTAAAGCTTCCGCACACCCCTTTTCTTCCTATGACTAACGTTTTCCGTATATTTTTCAAATCGCTCACCTCTGTTTACCGCAAAATTCTCATGCACGTATGCATATACAGAGAGGCATATTGCACTTGTTTCCAATTGTAATCATCATCATAACAATAATGATAGGGACAAACTATGCCATTTACTAGATAAGGAGGACCAAAATGGACACATTTACTGCATTACGTGCCGGCTGCAACAGCTCTTAATGTGTGAGATCGAAGAGCGTTATAAATCGAATGCACAAGGACTGATAAAATACACAGTGAGTATTTTTTAATGGCATCATAAATTGGTAGGGGAGCTATACCATTAATAGAATACGGAAGCGCACATCAGGAACAACGAACAAGGGAAAGTGAGCCATATTGCATTGTCATTGCCGCGTGTAATATCTATCGTCTTTTGTGTTATTAATAGAAATATGCATGCATAGTTCTGAGCGCTTACCTTGGTCTCAACGTTCTGCGTGAATGAGAAAAAAAGTTGAGTATTCAGGGCAACTGTATCATGCATTTTTCATACATGATGGCAACATGTTCAGGCACTCGCAGCAATATAATATTCAGATGTGAATTATTAATTTGGAAAAAGTGGAAATGACATTTCTCTCTACCTGGTTAGCTGAGCAAAGTAAAAAAGTAAGTGGTGGTCTGCGTAAAAGGTGGGAACACTAATTGAAAAAATTCATCTCGCGATTGACACAATAAAAAATTACAATAGTGGTTCCCTATTCTATCTGTACGAGTGAGTGAGTAAATAGTAATTTACTTGATGGGATTGTAAATTAGTTGAATTCATAGTACTTTTAAAGTAGTCAAGTTTTGCGTAGTTTTAACATAATATTCAACTATAAACTAGTTTCTTGCCTTTTTTCTGTAGATGCATAATAATAAGTTAAGGATGAGTGAATTGTGTCTATTAGTACACACTACGGCCTTGGATTTTTTTTGTTGGGGAAATTTCCCAGTCTTCAGCTTGGCAGAATTCTGCAAAATTTGCATCCCGTACAATTCATTATTTGGATCCCATCTTGGTTTTAATGATGCCATCAAATGCAATTATGTATTCATATGGCGTATGCTCCAGTCTTCGTGCTTAAGATTGAGAATTTGATTGGATTTTCCCCTTTATGCTCATTTCCTCTCCAAAATGTATTATCTACTGCACACATGCGAACAATATGTGCAAATAAAATGAATGTAGTCTGCTGCGGAGTTTGGAGCAACTGCTCCCTTTTTGGAAACTTTGTTGTGTACTTTACGCGCACGTTCACAAACTCAATTTCATTTTACAATTGTGTTCTCAAGTTTGTTCTGTCCGTTTCTGATTCCTGTGAATACGACAGCGGAACTTATCTGGAGTGAATCTAGGAACAAAATTCTCGTGCAGAGGATACAGTCTTGGCAGCTTTTGTAGCATAGTGTCTGTAAACAATAACCTGTTTTAACCTCTGGAAAAATTACTCTAAATAGAACATTTAGTTTTAATTTGACTCTTCTCATGCTTACTTAAATACATATTTAACATAACCTAAACATTCAAATTTTAATATGAAAATCTCGGGAAAAGTTACAGCTATAGTAAAGCTACCTACCTATAAGAGTCCTAATTCTAATCAACAAAAATTATTAAATTTGAGTGCACATGTGGCTTGAATAAAATATAATCATTATATTTGTGAGCATCTAGCACCTAGTCAGTGAAACAAATTCTCCATTTGTAGTATACAGAAGCATACAAGTTAAATTATGGAAAAAAAAAAACTCGAGCACAATGTAATGTGAGCATGGGTGAAAAATGTTCTTTATTATTCATCACCATAAAACTCAACTGGTTGTAACACTATACATGAAGAAAATGTAAGCTCCCTTTTAAATTGTCCAGTCAGAGTTTGCAAGTTATTGACAGGTTAGATAATAGGGGAAAGAATATGGTGAACAGGAGACTGCAATTTATTTGCTTATTAAAAATTATAGCTATAGTCACACACACGCACATAAAAGCTGTGTGTTCTAAGGCTATTTTCTTTGCTCGGGTGATAAATAAGTGGTTTCCCTGAATCTTTGAAATACGACTTGACAAGCGGTTCAACCCGGTCTTTCAATCTATAGCGTATTCAAATCACCGGTGCAGTCTCAAAATTTAGTGCATACTTTCCTGTACAGGTAGTGAGTGAGTATATGGCCATATTATTGCGAAACCACTACTCCCAATCTTTGAACTTGTATTGGACATGTCAATCCTTAATTACTTGAACCTATCAAATCAAGAAAAGCAAAAGCCAGTCGGTCAGGTTTTTTTTACAAACTATCTTTTCTTATTCACTACATTGTTTATTGTATGATCCAGGTGTTGAGTTTTTCGATCCCATAAAGTGAGCTTGTTGTAAATTTTTGTGCATGCCAGATAGTCGTCAACAATATATAAGAAATAGTCTTGATAGCTATAGTAACTCGTAGAAAAATGTACTAACTGCACGAGGACTATTTAACTTTGTACCCTACTCAACTAACTAATACCGCAATTGTTGAGATGGAAAAACAAAACGCTAGTTTTGTTAATGAAAACGGATTTTTAATGCCAAAAATATACTAGCTGCCTGGCTAGCACACTTGTCATTAAACACGGTAATGAATCCTTGTACGATTCTCTTACACACACTACTGCTGTAATTTTTATAATGCATTGTGGTGCGCAGTGGCTTTACTATGCTACTTCTACTACGGTTTTAGCACTTTTATTTCGTGGTTACTGGAAACGCAAGTTTCAAGGAAACCAGTTTGATGGTTAGTTACGAACTAAACTGACTAGGCTAGTTCTCTTATAACAGCTACTAGTCAGTTAAATAGTTATAGCTCAAGAGTTTACAAGTTGGTAGGAAATGATGATACTACCAGTCCTGGCGTAATGACTCATTAATCTTACAAATTTGGATACAGCTAAATGGAGCAAGGAAATTAAAGGCTCACTCCTTGCGTCTCATACTATGGTAACTACTACTGTCCGTTTCAATGAAATACGGAGTTCTTAATGTTAAATTGGCTATCTAGGCTTGTAGGATGATCACCGTGAAAAAGGCAAATTTCGTAAAAATTGCCTGGGCAACCAAAATATGTTCTAGATTTTAAGTCCCCATGATGAGATTTAGACGAATTTATTATTATCATAACATAATCGACGCTATTCCGTGTGTCCGTCTGTACGGAATTTCAAAATTTAAATAGAGCAATTTCAGCTCAAAGTTATTTGGCAATGAATGCTTTTTGCCGGTTACTGTGACAACTGTAACAAATTGTATAATAGTGAAAGAAACTGGATACAGAGTCGTTTATCACATTCTAGAAACTTTCCGTTCGTCAGAAATTTTGTGGATGATTGAAAATTCCGAAGGTTTTAAATTTTGCTCGTAAGAGTGACTCTAGCCATAGACCAGTGGGCCCGGCTAGTTATTTATTATTTGTTTTTGCCAGATAACCATTGAAAAAAGTTACTCCGTATTTCATTGAAACGGACAGTAACCACTATTAGTTTAGTGGACAGCAGTAAAGTTTTTAATTTTCTGCTCTTATCGTCTCGTATGTCTATCTATCTGGTCATTTAGATTGACTCACAGGCAAGAGCGATAGACAATTGCGTCTGTCTAAATTGTAAAGCACCATTGGTGAGCTGGTTTCAGCCAATAAAACTTTAAATGGACATAGAAAAGAGGTGTGTGTGTACACTGTGCTTGTTGTGTATCTGTTCATATATTTGTAAATTGCATTCTTTATTGCATCATCTGCTCAAGAGGGAAAAGTTAAGTACCCAAGATATAAATGATGAAGCTATCGTTATTCACTTACTTACTAACTACAGTGAGTCTGTTGGTTTGCTCACTACTGTGAGCCAAAGCTGGCACATTATACAAGACTTTAATGCTCCTAATAAACTAGCTGATGGACAATAAGCTCCTTTTACGTGCAAAATCCATTTCATATATGCATAGGGTGCTACATCAAGATAGAATCCTAACTGTCTGACTCTGCTAAAAACTGGTTGAAAAAACTATGCATAATTATTCACTAGTTTTCGACTAAAAATCTGTTAATGCCTGTCCGGATAATGTCTCATCCTATTTTCACAACGCTCCAAAAGGTAGAATGTTGTACATAATTCTGTAACGTATTGGCACATGTTTATTTGCGTGAAAAATATCATCAGCGAGAGAAAAAAACTTAGATGGATAACATAAACTAGCCGGGCCCACTGGTCTTTGGCCAGACTCACTCTTACGAGTACCATTTCAAATCAAAACCTACCAAATTTTTTCTGATTCACAAATTTTCTGACGTACCGAAACTTTCTAGAATGTGATAAAGCGACTGTTAAGTGAGTTTTTTTTATTATTTTTTGCTTTATCACATTCTAGAAAGTTTTGGTACGTCAGAAAATTTGTGA
>Ga0210040_10002449_pt1 | contig 26166 bp, 10 predicted proteins | sample CryGeyCG12114_NA_FD_185462 | JGI IMG/M metagenome (GOLD analysis project Ga0210040, IMG submission 185462) | Groundwater microbial communities from aquifer - Crystal Geyser CG19_WC_8/21/14_NA (SPAdes) (version 2) | ecosystem: Environmental > Aquatic > Deep subsurface > Groundwater | place: USA... | reverse complement strand
TTACTGGAATAACTTGTAGTAGTATTATTGTTGGCGCGAAAATCAAAATAATGTTGATTGATGATTCCATTTGCGATTGCCAGTTGGTGAACAGAGAAAGACTAGCTGATGAGACTACCGAAAAACAATAAAAACCCCTAATTATTATTACTGGTTTTTTGTAATATTAATATAAATAATTCCTTATCACCCGGCTTCGTCGTAATACCCTCTTGCTGAGGTTTATTTTTGTATGGTATGACACAATGAATATGAAAAACTCATTGACACATGAAGAAAAAAAAATTATTTTCTCCTGTGTTGTACTGCAGGTTAAAGAAATATAACAATAATAAAAGGATCTTAATGAATTGACAGAGTTCTTTGGAGCTCACATTATAGCAATTTATCACTGTAGTTATTAGTTTTCTTATTCTCTTTCAATAGCTGTCCCAGCTTTATAATAAATTTCGATTTCTGAAAGATAAATGGACTCTTATAATGGAAGGTGTAATGATGATTAGGTGGACGAAATGACTTTGCTGCTTTACATTTACAAATGTGCATGAAATTTCTATTCTTTTGTGAATGTTAAACTGTAATTTCATGAATTCTTAGCAATTTATTTACTTTTTCAAATGGAAGACAAAATGCAATTATTTTTAGAATTTTAATTATCGATGTTTGTATTTACTTGTTTGTTATTTAGTCAGTTGTTTCAGTTTTTAGTTGCTAGTTTGTATTATATTACATCTACTTTATATGGTTCTTGCTATATCCACCATCCACTTAATTCCTGTAAAATAACGAAAAATTCCAACTTCTAAATTCAATTAAAGTTAGCTTTACTCAAAAGTGCTGATTCTCAAAACATTTTGAAGCCAATACTCGAAAAAAATTGTATTGTAACCAAAAAAATCTTTTAGTTTGTATATAATTTTGCTCATAGTTAATTGCTAACCAGGAATTTTTGCGAGCATATCCATGATATAAAATTTAGACATGGTAATTTTTTCTACCCCTTTCCTTCCTTGACTAATTACTAGCACATCAAATTTTTCATAACTTATAATCATTTTTTTGTCCTCTTTTTTAGTGAATGCCTAATTTATCATCATTTACTTCACAGACTGCATAGACATTAACAATGTAAATTACGGAACGTGAATTACTTTGTGGAGACCGGTGAGCCAGAAAAACAATTTGATGCATAACCCCCCTCCCCTCCCTTTAAAAAACTCAGCTCAAACTAAAACTTACTAACTAACTAGCTAACTGCAAACTATTGTCTCTATCATGAAAAATCTTAAAATGAAAACCTCTTTAAACCACAAATTGAATCACCCAAGTACTCGTAAATCTATGTAATATTTAAATAAATCCAAATAAGTGATAGTAAGTCACACACACATCATTCTTCACTTATTTCATATTACCAGCAAAATTCAAATCTTATTCAGTTCATCAACCAGCTCTCACAACATTCTTATGTGACATGCATGATTTCAATCAATTTATCCTCAAAGATTGCTAAAAAAAGTCATTTCAAAACCAATTGTTAGTATAAAAAAGCAGAGTTTTTTGCTCTCTTGATTGTCTCGTCTTCTTATACTGTACTGATACAGACAGTGCATCATTATGGGCACAAGTTCATCTTGCTACAGGTACCAAAGCAGAGCCATTACACACTCTTTACTAACTTAGTAACAAAACTGTATAGCTTTTCTTTCCATCAAAACTGATTGGTACACATACAGATATTGATGTATGCATTCTCATCATGGTCAGCAGTAAGTGAGCTGTACTACTATTTAACGTTTAACGTTTACGTCGTAAGCAACTAACTGACTAACTAACTATAACATAGCATGCTAATAGCAAGGCAAAAAGATCCACACAATTATATTTTCCTGGAGGAGACATTGCCATCATCCCATGTTGAATTCAAAGCTAGACACTGCTGTTTGTACGCAACACATAACATGAAAATTGTGTGTAGACTAACCCCAACTTTGGTTAGTAGTAGTAGTATGGAGTCTAGAATCGTATGCTAAAAGCATGGGTAAAGTTTTTCCTCAGCTAACTTTACTTACTTACTTACTTAACATGACTTGAATGCTGCATACACCAGCAGGTTGGTTCTACTTTGAGTTTCAGTCTTCACAAAGACTTGAGCAAGTTCAGTACTCTGTGTTTTTGCTCACAATTTTTTTCTGTAGTCCATGCTAAAGATTGCATTTTAAATTATTAACCAGTAGTCTTGCCATTAAAGTTTTCCTGTGCATACATTAGCAATTTCTATTGTATGCTGCAGCCAGTTAGTTAGTTAGATTGGCAATTGGAGAAGAAATTAAATTGTGATTAAAGAAGTTGATTGATTCTGATTTGGATTGTTTTTTAAGTTACTTAGGAAGTATCGGTCCAGTGTTTTTGGATTCTACTCCGGCTTTTATTAGTTGTTAGGCAGTTTAAACGTAATTGTGATCACTGAATTGTACATGCCTAGTAACTGGCTACATATATATGTGTAGAGTGAATCGTTCCGGTATTTACTGACTTTCGGATTTATTTGTTTGTTAAAACTAACCACATAACTGATTCTGTTGTGATTTCAATTCTGTTGGTTCAACTTTGGTCGTTGTGTACTGACACTAACTTGCTAAAGCCCGGGTTGTGTTGGGTGATGACAAGAGTAGTACAAGTGATGAATTGATTATCGGTCGGTCTGCTCTCCATTTTCACAATCGGTACGGAGTCCCAAGAAGAAACTTTTGAATTGACACGGGCGCTCCAGAATCCAGGCGACTACTACGGACAAGTCATGTTTTATGTATGTGGTCACTAATGTCATATTTCCCCCCTATGATTATTATGATGAGTTGAATATTTGTGTGTGTGTACTGTTTTTTTGAGCAAGATTTGCATGAAGAATTGTCATTGATTTGGTAGGGAAATTAGATATAGTTTGACTTTGGGTTTGAGTTGGAAAAGGGCAAGTTTTGTGTAGCTTGTTTTTTTACATGGGGAGAAAGAATTAGCATTTTTCATTCTTTTTCTCACTTTTGAATGCATGAATTCATTTGAGCATCATCAGAATCATTGGTATTCTGCTTGTGTAGAATAAAGTTGGAAATCCAATGTTGTGTAATCTGCAAATCATAAGGTTTTTGTGGATTTCATTTTTATTTAGATTCTAACTGGGATAAGTTAGTTGTTGATAGAGATGGATGCTTTTTTGTATGTATGTGAGTGAGTGAACTCTTGGTTTTCAGATTTTTTATCAGGGGAGTTTTTTCTTTGGTATAGACAGTTAGTTAGTTAGTTAGTTAGAGGGAAGGTGAAAAAAGATAGATAGATAGATAGTTGGTGAGTGAGTATTATAATCTGCATATTTTTCATATGTGCATATCATGCAGTCAGTATGCTGGCAGTAGAGAAGATATATGGAGGGTACATTATAAAATAATTATATTGTAATCTGGCTGGATGTGAATATTCATGATTCAGTTTCTTATACTTTGGTTGTGACAATGAAATATGTATTTGTTTCTTTGTCTCTTGTGTCAAACCGTTCCATCATAATCATGAAAGAAAATGAGGATGATTGATCATTTTGGTAAATAAGTTTCTTTTGTTTTCATCTCATAGTGAGCACCTGAGATCTGAGGCTTGAAAATCCTTATTAGTTTTCCTCCTTCTTTCATCTTGTACCGCGCGACTGTGGAAACATTCCTTTTACGTGATCTGTGAATAAAATTAATTACAGTTAACGGTTTTTTGTTTCAGTAAGAATGTTGGTACTTTTTTGTGAGCAAAAAATGTCGTGTTGCTAATACACGCGTGCACAATAGTGTTTGTTATTTTATGCAAGTTGATAGTTTATTATGTTCCGACTCAGTCAGTCAGTATAAAACTAAATGGTAGTTGTTAATGGTTGTTTATGTTTGCCTTTGAAACAGATAATTAGCAGTAAATTTGGTTCATTGTATTTGCATGGAGGACAGTATAGGGTTTCATATGTTCAAGTGTAAGAAAGTTATACTTTTTGTGTAACATATCCTACACAAATTATATGGTTGGGCTGAGAGTGAGTTTACACTACAATTTTATGCATAGGATGGAAATTTTTGCATTTGTGTAATGTAATAAGTGGATAGTTTAATATAATTCAAATATTACATATTATTTTCTTCTGTATTATTGTCAGCGTTTGATTTTGGTTGATAGAATGAGTGAGTAGAGTTTAGGCTTTCTGTTGTGTGCACTGTATACGGCACTGCAAGCTATAGCCTGAAGCTACGGAATGAACTATTGTTTCTTATAATTCTGCGTAAAAGATATTATACTACATGATGGATCTCATTCCTGGCTCGCTTTTTTCAAATGTCCGAAAGACGGACTAACCAACAATTACATTGTATTTGGGTCAACTCTTCTAATTTGCAGCTGTTACCCTCATGAAACCCATATTAATTATCATAATCAAATGGAAATGTAACTAACTAACTATAAAAAAACTGTTTGCCAACTTATATTCCAAAAACGGAACGAATTTCGCTCCTTTTCTTTGTATACCAGCAAATATAATACATGCCAGTCGGTTTTATGTGCATGACTACACACTTGTCTTTGTTTTGATGAATATAAACCACCATGTAATCCCCAATTTTTTTGTCAGTAATTTACTAGCTCGTCAGTTCATTTCCTGCTTCAAATTGGCTTATCATATTACATGTAGTCGTGTGTGCAAATTGGCGTTGGCGTATGGATATTTTTTCCTATTGGCAGCACCTGTTTTGTTATCCCATAAAATCTTTATCTGATTGTGATTGGCCGAGTATTGAGCATTATTTTCCTCAGTTAGTTAGCTAGTTAGTTTTAGTTTGTGAATTTGAGAAATAGAATAGACTTGAATCCAATATTAATTTTTTCCAATGACACGACTAGCAATCTGTTTGTGTTACAGTTAAATGCTTGGGCAGGCCGGATCTTTTTTCAATCGCTAAGTAAGCTAATACATATCGCATAAATTTATTTACTTACCGACTGACTATGGGTACTAATTCTATTGGCTCAGGATGAAATATAAAAATGTGGGAATGACACCTGCTATTATGCAAATGAATTTGTTCAGCATCAACTTTGTATAGCACAGGATAATTGGAACGAACCGTGTAAATGTTTACTCTGTTAATATCCAGGTGCAAGAACTTATTGTTGTATTGTCACACACACTGGGTAGTATGTGTAGCAGATTGGTGCAGATTTTAAATGTGAGATGCAAGCTGTGTGTGTTTTTTATGTTGAGCTGAAAAAAATTGAAGTCGTCTTCTGCAATAATAACTAGTTTAAAACATTTGTTGTGAACGAATGCTGATAAATACTTGGATAGTTTACTATCACTATAAAAAAATGTTTGCACGGGTCTACTGTTAGTTTACTTGGTGAAAGGGTGCACAAAAAATAAAGCTAGTAGAGAAAATAGAATAATGATTTTATTACTGAAGTAAGATTAGCATGAGAAAATGATTCCTTTCACGGCAGTTAAAGTTGATTTTTGAAAGAATTCAATTTGATATCTTGTAGAACCTAGTGAGACCATATTATTTACCCTATGGATTGTTGCATCAACGTTTCATATATTCGTTACCCCAAAGAAGGGGCATTTTTATTGCAATTAGAGGCAGAAACCCGAAAAGATACTATATGGGCTTTAGAGTTAGAGTTAGAAGGAAGCGAATTAAGTGGAACGTTATTTATTCGTGAAATGTAATCCTTACATGTGAAATTATAACGGAGAGAGTGGAATATCATTACAATTATGATTTGCCTACTATGTCTGTAGTAGGAAAAAAGGGGTGCATAAATAAACTGTGTGGAGAGTAAAAGTCTTTTTTTCTTGGTGGTTCACAAATTTGAAATCTAAAACTGCTCTTCTTTCAACCCGTGTACGTAGGTATTATGTTTTCTTAGGTGGTATTCTGATGATGTTGAAAAAAGGCAATATTTCCCTTGTCTTTTGCATGTGGTCATAAATTAGTTGTTCCAATTGAGCATTACTCCTTTTCTATAATAATAACAATAATAATAATAGTGGTTATGAAATCGGTATGAGCTCTCTCACAGTCCATGTATTATTTTTCCCTATAATTTTGTCGTCCCAGCAAATGCAAGGGCTATGTAGAATGAACACAGTGGTTGAATCGGATTGAATGGTAGAAAGAGTTAGTAAGTTGGAAATAATCGTTTGTAAGGTATAGAAAGACTATTAGCTATGATCTGTGGTGACGTGATCTTAATATTTTTTACATTTACTATGCAGGAAAATAAAGAGGGAAAGAAAAACTAATAATAATAGTAAAAATAATGGTTTTCCTATCAAAAAGAATATACTTACCACTATGTACAGGGAAATGTAATAACAACATTTTAGTTGTATTATATAATGGTCCGTTTTGTATTACAGCTTGTTTTTGAGTTGCAAGAACATTTACTTGTAGGTTGTGTTTTTTTTTCAAAATGTAAATAAATATTGCTAGTTTTGTGTGTATAAACAAAGCACAAGGCACATTACTGACTGACTACTACGATATACTTTAAGTTTTATTGGAAAAGCAAGAATATATAAGTCAGCCCAGCCAAATGTGTGTGTATCAATATCAATTTATTTTTCCTCTTTCATACGGTTAAACCTGGTAATAATAACATGACTATGTAGTAACTATATGCTATTATATATGAGAAAGAGTGTATGTATAGTTTAGTTAGTGGGAGAGGGAAAAAGAAAATCGATCTGGAATTGAATATGGAAGAGAGAAAAGAAAAGAGATGGGGAAAAAATAAAAACGAAGAAAGCATTTCTTATGTAAATTGTTTCCTTCCGCATCAGAGAGAGAAAGAAAGAATAATCGATCCAGGGGAAAAAAATCTTGTGTTCACTCATGATTTGCCATTATGAGTTTCACAACTTGTATTGTGGATCCAATTTTTTTATTTGCATTAACGGATTGCAAATAAGAGAACGTAATTCTGGGGAGGGATTGGATTACAGTGCAAAGTTTTTGTTGAAGAGTGAGAAAAATATTAATGTAAATAGGATGAGTTGTAAAATGTTGAATGCTAGTTTTTGAATTGATTGAGTTTTGAAGGAATTTTTAAGATCAATGATTCATATGAAACGTCAAAATTTATAACCTAGTATATCTAATACTTAATGGTGAAAATAGAGTTCATGCTTTAGATGTATTGCTGTGCAATTTTTTTTCATAATTTACATTTGCATTTGAAATAATTCCCGTCACTGTGTATTCCCTAGGTTGGTTTGCCTAAATTATGAAAAAAAATTAATTGGATTTTTTTTTACCCCTTGGGGAGACTAGAAACCCTTTTGGAATGAACTATGCTGATGCCATGTAATATTTATAAAAGTTGAAAAAATTCTTGGATTTTCTGCATATTAAAGTTGTAGATTGGATACTAAATAGTCTGAAAGTGTTGCCAATTACGTACCTGATTATGCGTGACTAATGAATTTGTCAAATTGTCTTTTCATATAACGGAGCGGCTTTTCGAAGCAAAATGCGTTGAAAAAACTTATTAACTAATAGTATTAGTTTGTAGCAAAAATGTTAAATTTTTTTGCAGCTTAAGATTAAACTTTAAGTGTCTGACTGCCGGATTAAAAGTTATACATAGTCTATAGTGAAATTGGGACTTGAAAACTACAAAGCATTCCTCCTCTCTTATGTAATCTAAACAGAAACGAAACATCATTGTAACGCTTGATTGATTCTCTTCACTTGAGTAATTGATTTTTTTCTCCTCCTAACTCTAACGGAAGTACAAAAGTTATTTGCATCGATGGTGTAATAAACAAAGTTTGGATACCAATGAATTTTTAGTACACACAGAATAGTCATGTGGAAAACACTTTAAAATTGCTTCTTCACTTCTCATCACATGCTTCATTAAGTCTATTTAGAGGAGTTTATCCGACACAAAGTTTGCATAAAAAGTTGAGCAAGATTAAAAGAGTAGAAAAAAAGCTGAATTCAAACGAAATTAATGCTTGATGATATAGATTGATTGATCCCCATTTTCTGGTGGTTCTTATCTATATGAGTATAAATAGCTTTGTCTCTTTAGTCTGACATTAAGGCATTTAAAGAAAAATTTTCTGCTAATGCCAAATAGTAGTGCTTTGTAATTAGTCAATGTTTTCATGCTAATTGCCGTGGTTATCTAATTTTGTATACCTCTATAGAGAACTTAACTAATGACAGCTCGTGTCTTTACATGATTATTTTACCCTGCAAGCGATCAATTAGTAACCAACTTGAAATATTTTTCAGCAGCCAAGTGTTTTAATTAGTTGCAAGAAACTAATGGGTTTAGATGTACTTTCACGTTAGTTAAACCACATTTTATTTACTGTTGTTCATTATGATGACATTTAAATTGGATTTTCTTTCCAATATGATCAAAAAAGTATGAAACATGTTGAGTATATATACAGTGTGTATATATTGGATATAGTGTGACGCTTGCAAAGTCCCTTTTGAATTTATAGTTAGTTAGTTTAGTTAGTTAGTACGTTGTATCCTTTCATTTGCACACGTCTATGTTGATTAATTTGGAGTCCCCTGAATTCACTTTGACTGTAACTGCGTAGAGAATTCAATATTTCTTTTCCTATTTTTCCATGGTTTGCTCGGCAAGACCAATGTTTAGTTTACAATGCTAACTCAAATGGTGGTTTGCTGCATAATGTATACAATACAAGTTAGTGAGTTGAGTTAGTTAGTTTGCCAACCGTTTTCCTGATTATCCATTGTAGATTTATTATTTCTAAATGTAATTTGCTTATGTACACAAAAGTGTGCTTATACCCCATGGGGGATAAATGGCAGGTTGTAAATATAGTGAAAGTTAGACGCCACTAGCCCCAAAAACTAACTAACTACCTATTTGTGTACAGTGGTTCGATCGAACCTGCTGGAGCTTATTTTGTATGTGTGGATTTAACGACGTTTAATGGAGTCGTAATTGTTATTTGATTTCCTATTTTGGAGATGCAAGTTTATGCAATAATAATAGTAAATTGCCATGAACTATAGGTTTTTATTTCTCGTAAAATTTCGTTTTATGCGCTTAGATAGATGCTTGTGAATTGTGAGATGGAATAATCTATCTGGGAATTTTTATATTAAGGGAATAATGAATTGCATATCGTCTTTGTTAATCTCATCTTTAAACCTCTTATTTCGTAACTAACTAGTATACAATATGCTCCAGTTATTAGGCTTTCAAGGCGCCGGCCTTAATAAACCTGGATAGTCCCGTTCAAATGTGAACTTTTTTCGAGACGTAGAATTGTGGAATGAAATACATTGAAATAGTTTTCGCTTTTGTTTCTTCGATTTTGAAATGCCACCAACGCCGGAATTAGAAATGTCTACGCAGTTTTCAATATCTGAGGTTTTTAAAAAAAGTCTAAAGGCAGTACAAGTACGTTTTTTTTTATTTTTTTTTGTCAATTGTTGTTTTTTGATGAGATACTTTGGCTTTTCTATTGCTCCAAAACGGAATAAACTAATGTTAACTGAAAGAAAAAAGGAATTGCATGTAGTACATAGTACATAAGTTTCATAGAGTTTTCCAACGGTTTGTTAACATGAATTTCTTGCTGGGTTAGTTTGCTTGTACTTTAATGTATGGCTGCCAAAAAACAATATTTAAAATACATTAGAACATGGACGACTCACGAGTAGGCTAATTACACGATATTTGGTGGAATTCCCAAAAACTTAATTAAGAGAGCGATCAAGTCTTTGTGATTTGCATGTGATGGGAGCATCTGTGCCACTTTTCATATTGATTTTTACCCACTAATTACATTGCCTGTGTGATTTATCCTTTTGGAGCTAAAAATGAAATAATGAGGTTTGTAATTTACTACAAAGATGGGATGTGGGACGACGTAAAAAAGGTTTTTACATGGTTCGTTACCGTTATAACTAAAAGTTATTGCATTCTGTACTTTATTACGACTATTATATCTTTTTAGATACGATAATACTAATGGAAATGTGAGAAAAAAGGATATTACAGTCCATTTCAATGGAATAGAGAGTAACTTTTTTCGATGCTACGTAGCAAGATTTCGTTTGGTAACATAGAGTTCCTAAAGTCCAGAAATTTTAAATACTCAGAAAATATCTCTATTGAATCCATGGTCATTTTTTCCAAACGTAGCTAAAACCTAGCTAAAAAATGTATTGATTTTCCTAGCTATTTGAACCTTTCAAGCTCCAAACTTAGCAAACTGTCAAACCAAATTGGTATTGGGAATTGTCTGTTGCAATGAAACGGACAGTAGTCCCTTGTATTAATAGTCCCGATTGTGATGTATCTATAAATTCGTAATGTTGATAATAGTTTCATTTTGTTTACCATTTGCGATCACCGGCTAGTTAGTTAGTTGGCTAGGAACTTTATGATATTCCATTAATATTACACACAGAGAATTTGGCATGCAATAAAGCAATGTCCGTGTAAATGGAACGCAAATAGCATGAATTTGGCTGTATGGAAGAATTTTCCAAAACTGAGATATGGCTGTAATGAGTTTTACTCTCGACGGATTTAATTGTTCAAGTTGTGATTAGCTTCATTGCAAATATGATGAGTGTGCTCTCTGTTATCATAATATGTTTATTCCATGCCGTACAAACGTTTCATTCTATGCTCCTAGCAATGTGTTTGGTTTCCCCTCATCAAGAATTTAGGCTCTAAATGGTACGGCACTGAAATAAACGATTGAGTTTGTTTAGTTTTCTCCAATAATGTTATGATTACCGTTGAAGAGTTAGCCTTTTTTCACCGAACCATGTGCTTTTATAATTTTTGGGCCGTAAATTTTGGTATTGATTGTTAGTCACTTTGGGTTGTGAAAGAATCGCTTTGATAATATGAATCATGCTCACAGTAGATGGAAAATAATTTATTTGTAAGCCATGCATACGGATTTTTTTATTTTACACGAATTGGTCGCGGACTGCTTATGCATCCAGATTTTTTTCTGAGCATAAATTGCATATAGGAGAATATTTTTAACTTTCATTGGTCTCTCGAGTGGTTTGTGAAAGGCTGACAGAGAAGTTTGATTTTGGAAAAGAGGTTCTCGCCATGTAATTGCATATGAACTCGCTCTCGTGTTGTTTAATTTGCACAAGAGTTTGCTTTAGAAATTAAATTGAGAAATTGAATCCAGCCCCAAATCACCTGTGTTTATTGAAGACTTGCAATCTATAGTCGGGTGCCAGTGTTATATAGGACTACTGTGTAGTGTAAGCATTATGAAAAGCTTTTGGGACATGCTGGTGAGTTTTGAGTTTACACAAGACTTAATTAAGTTGACAACCAATGTTTATGGGCATATGGGTCCCTTGTATGTAGATTTTCATAAAATTGTGTTTTCTGGCTTTTGTTATTGCTGAGGGATATTTGTTTACGTTTTAATCCTGATTCATTTGAAAAAGTTATCTAAAAAACATGAATTTAAAAAAGGTACTAGAGTATGTGTAAGCAAACAGTATAAAATTTTTAGAGAGAGTTGAGAGTTTATTTATACGCAGTACTTGGTGGCAGAATTTTCTGTGTGATTTGATGTTGATCAGTGAAACCGAAACCTAACTCACAATAATAGAGTTTTGTGAGTCCAACTTTGATTAGCGCTAAAAGAAAATATATTTTTGGATGAATAGCTTATGCGTTGAATTTGTTCAAGTTTTCCACACTTTTTCATGCTAAATGGAAATTTTCTTAATTGAAAATGACTTTTTAAAAGTTTCCTTTAAAAAAGTTTTCATGAATTCATTTGCGCACTGCTCTTTGAGGTGAAGATTTTTCATCTGCTGTAGTCCAATTTCATTACTAAGTTGTTTACTTTGCACTTTAGTAAAATAATGAATACTGAAGCAGGGAAAAAAGTGAATGCACGCACTCTATTTAGTTTTTCCATTTTTTTTCACTTGGTTTTTGCGTCATTGTCACTCTAGCTCACTCACACAGCTTATCTAATCTGACGTTGTTAGAAAACTTTGTATTTGATTTGGACTTGCCAAGTGCACACAATACAGTTCCACGAATTGCAATTAGTTTATGTTTGATTTGATGACAAGAAAGTTTTATTCCCATTTCCCTATGGATTGTTTGACTCGCTTTTATTTTATCAAATTTTCCAAACTTCTTTGCTTTTTATTATAATTCAAAATTTATATCAGCCAATTTCATTCAATCACTCAAAATATGCATGGCCAATTTATATAACGATTCGCTACATGCTATAAATACAATATGGTCCTCACGTTTAACGTATCACTCTTCTTATCGATTAAATTTTAATCTTCCTAGGCATCCTAGGATAGATATAACTGAATAAAATGGTTTATTCCATATATTCGTGATCTACGGGTTGATGAAACCTCATGGATGATTTTACCTATACAAGTTAGTTAGCTAACAAAGACAGGGAAGTAAGGTGTTTGAAACTACTGCTCACGTTTATGAATAATAGAGTTATGGTTATTACAGTTAGTGCTTGAGATTGGATTGTCCTTGTTATATTGTTGAGAAATTTTCTTTTGTTTACCGTCCATGTATGCATGTAATGTCTCCTCCATCCCAATTTTGTGCTTGTGCACCACAAGGAAAGACAATAGCCCATAGTGTACATAACGTAGTGTATATCACACAGGAGATGGGGGAAGGGAAGATTGTATTTTGGGGAAGATTTATTGAAGATTCGATTAAGTAGTGTATCGGGACATTGTCCTTGTTCAAGAGACTTGTAGTATGGAAATTACTTTAGGTTTTTCCTATATCTTGTCTTTATGAAATAGGAATATCCTATGCATTGCATAGATACAAGCAGAGCCAATACTTTAGTTTATGTAGTATGCTGGTAGGTCTACTTGGTTAGTAAGAAAGACAATGAGCAATAATAATAAGGACGGCACTATTGGGAACACATTTAATGAGCTTTTGTGGTCCTAGTGTGATTACACTGAAATCTTTGACATGGTGTTGTATAGGGTTTAGTTTGTTATGGGAATGCAGGGACAAGATGGATGAGATTTATAAGATGGTCCGTCTTTTTTGGCTTTTCTTATTAGTTTGTGTCTCTCCGTTTTCTGAGAAGACTGAATAGGAATTAGCGTTTTGGAGTAATGAGTGCAATTATAGAGAAATTTTCGAAATTAATGAATGTAAGGTGGGATCAGAGACTTTAGTTATAGTTAGCAGCTTGAGTTAAGGGGACGATGATAAATATTTTCTATTGAGGGGGGGGGGATAAAACGGGGTTGTAGATGTTTGTTCTACTAAATCGAAAAACTTTTTTTTTGGAAAAACGATATTTTGTTCATGATGGGAGTATATAAGGTGTGACTCTCATCGGAAAAAGAGTAACATAAGTAAAAGGGAAATATTTCATCTGAAACGAGAAGAATGACCTAGTACTCTCATTAAGGCTACGTATGCTGTAGCTGTGGTATAGTTTCTTATGAGAAACAAGGATTTTTTTTCGTTTGAACTCATAACTTTTGAATATAAGTATACTATAATAAACATTTTTGGAGTTGGCTTCAGGGAGTCTGGCCAATAACTCTTATCTTGGTCATTATCAAAAACATTTATAGGATCTTATTCAACTTATTCATGTTTATGTTGTCATCCTGTGGATGGTCCGTAATGAAGAAAAAGTTACTTTCTGGCTATTAAAATTTTCTCATTTATTCTAAAAAAAGGTAAAAAAAAGAGTGTCTCTATATCACTGACTTTCTCTTGCCTATGTATATGTTGCTTACAAGAGCTCAGTTTTAAAGTAAAAAAGAAAGTGGAAAAGTGAAATGGAATATGTAATCAGAGACAAGGAAAACTGTATGAAGACTAGTAGTAGTAGTATATGTGAGAAAACTTTTAATTGCCACTTGGTTCTACCTCATTCTTCCTCATATAGTAGTTACTATATAACTTTCCCTCGTATACACACACACAATTTGAGTACGTGAAAAAGGTGCAGTTTTGAAGATTAAATTTTTTGTTACCCTTGTTCCTTTTTTTTTCATTCCCTCTTTCTTCAAACTTTTTCATCTCTTGTGAATGCATAACTACATGCTTAATGCTATTCTAAAAGTACAATTTAGTTATCTCACCATCATATATTTTAACATAGTATGCTACGTACTAGTGCTACCAAAGCAACTTATTTGATCTCATTTTTTCCTTTTGCACAGGGTTCTGACGGCTACAACGTTGGTGGTGCTGGCCTAACAATTGCCGCTCCAAATCCGCATTCGAGATACATGGCTGATCAAGTAAGCTCTACCGTAGTAATACATTAAATTGCATGATAAGTGTTAAAAAAATGTTTGCTCGAAAAAAATTGCTTCAATTAGTTTCATTAGTCTGGAGCTTTTTTCTATTAAGGTGTTTATAAATATCTGGGTTTTTTCATGTTAATTGCAGACTTTTCACACTCCCAATTTTGGGGATGAAGAATTCGACATTCCACCGATTGCTTTACCACAGTCCAGTGATACTCACCCTTCTCAACAGCATCCCCATCCTCATATGCACAACAATATGTCCTACCAGGTGAGTTTGCTTGTGTGTTGAAGACTTTTTTGTGGTTCGTATGTATGAGAATTTTCTTAAGAATTAGAATTAACGGGAAGAATATATGATGCTTATGAAATATGTATGAAATTGGATTTACACATTGAGAATAGTAAACCGTTCAGAATAAATAGAAGAAGAGTTTACTGTTGTTACCTGCTCATGCATACACAAAATTCATATTTGCGTGCATGCATGAACGATTTAGTGTAGTTTCGATTATGTTCACCGTAGTCATTGTACTTGGTGATTTTTACTGTGGTTTGTGGTAATGGGTTCGGGAAAAATGAGTACACCTTATCAGTATGCTAACGAATACAATAAAAGTAACTTTTTCCACGCATTTTAACCACCGGGAGAAAATTATCACGAAGGAAAATATTTCTGGGATACTTTGTATTATGTGTAAGATGACAGTTAGTTACTATTTGCTGGTGACGGTGATCACAGGATAATTTAAAGTTGCTCCCTTTTCTGGCTGGAATCCAATCATTTTAACGAACAGTTTATTGGTGGTAAAAAAACCAATAGACAAGTTTTTCTCATAAGCACGTTGGCATTGTGAAAGTACAAGGTGTGTTTGTGAAAAGTTTATTGGTGTGCTTCATGTGTACCGTAACTGTGGTATGAATATGAATACATTGGACGTGCGAATAGCCGCTATGTTTTTGTGTGCTTTCAAAGCACTCATTTTGTTCTGTTTGGGATAGCAATTGTAGTGAAATCGTTTATAGTGAGATGTGTAGTTAAGTGGAGGAAAAGAAAAATGAATTTTGTTAAAATTGGAACTTTCTCTCTTTTTTCGTCTCAACGTCACCAAGTCTGTATATAAGGGAACATGATGGTATTGTAGGCAGGATAGCAATAGGAGAAAAAATAAAGAGAACAAAGAGGGAAAAAATGTAATTTTTCATTCCATGGAATCACATTCCAAAACACATTTTTGCAAGAAGAGAAGATGAATTTATGAAAATCATGTGAAGCGAATGACAAATTACGAAAGGAAAATGAAAAATTTATGTTCTTGCACATTGGTAGAAAGAAAAGAGAGAGAGAGAAGGAATATGCATACATTTACTTTTTTATTCATTTTGCTATTTTATTATTGGGGATATAGGGAGAAAAGTGACAGGCAAGGTAGACCAACTATATACGAAGTCTGTGTAGAAGTAGTAAAATGGGAGTTTTACGAAAAGAAGGAAAAAAAAGGACTTAAGATGGGGTTGAATGCTTGAGCAAATATTCATTTTACATTCGTCAGTGAGCAAAATTCAAGTTATGAAATGGAGAAAAAAAAGTTGATATTAAGTCTTCTTTTTTTCTCTGTCTCTCCTTATTTCCTCACCTGGTGTGTTCTAACTCCAACTTGTCTTCAAATTCTTTTCAGAGCCTAATATAAATCTAGCTTATTGGCAATTTTTTGTATTATGGTATATTTCAGCATGTATATATATACCTTGTTAGTATTATTATTTCTTTAGTTAGTTAGCTATGTGAGGAGTAAAATATTTGCCTATTGAATTTTTGTTCTCCCCCAGACAATCTGCTTTGTCTCCTCAGCACAAGCATGATTGATTGATTCATTATTATTGGTAAATGCATACATGTCGTTACAATGACGTTTTTGAAATGGTAATTACGATTGTTAGCTTTGTTAATGAGGAACTTGATCATTGTGGCCTGAAGGAAGTACAAAGTAGTGTGAGTATAAGTTGGATAGATGAATGAATGAATGACTTTTTCATTCCATTCAACAACATCATGGACTAATGCATGGAACTTAAAACGCCGTTGCACAGTTTCCTTCGTCCAAGGTTGCAAATCATCGTTGTTACATTTGCTATATAAAGTGCGCCTGTATTGGTTAGTTGTGGAGAGTTTCTAATGTTGACCGTAAATTATGGTATGGACTCTAGAAGTTTATGAAAATATGTACGTGCGTAAGATATAAGCAATGGTCGATTGTATTGGCAATGTTACCAAAATCACGAAATTGAGTTATGTGCGATGTTTACATTGTATTTGAAGAACATGGGTGTTTTGATGTGCTGGGAACCGCATTTAGTTTGGTAAGAAGAGGAAGATAGTTAGTTCCCCGTAGGAAAAAGGTGTAATTTTTGCGGTTCTTAAATTGAGGAATCCCTGCTGTGTAGGAAAGCATTGATGGATGTTCTGATAGATAAGTAGTCAAATAAATGGAAGTCCTGGTTCTGGCAGTTCTTGTCTGCCTTTAGTATCTAATAATAGGAAAGTTATATTGTAGTAAAGGAAAAAGGAACTGACTGGATGGATATATATTACGATTAGCAAAGCATGTGTAAAATTTTAATGAGCTTCATTCGCACCACACAAAGTATGTAATATAAAATGGGAGACATGTACGTGCATAGCATTTACTGTCACTCAGTCAGTCCGTTTTTTTTTGTATTGCAAAAAAAACTTTGTGGTGATGGAGCTGATGATATCATTATTGATATGAGGATCAAAAGATAAAAAATTGAAAGGAATTCAACATGGATATTAATGGTAGAATAATTTTACTGGAATTTTATCACAAACAAATAATAATAATTAATCCTTGTAAAAGCTATCCTATTTCAATGGGTTTCTAAATGTAATGTATTTGGGTTGTGGAGTAGTCTGGCGTGAAGTCATTATTTCTCTCTCTACAGTCCAATTATATGCAAATTTCAAAGAACAACACTGAACCCAAGCGTCATATGTAGATTTTTTAATCTGGAATTTCAATTGGATGAAATGGTTTTAATTAGATTGAGCCGAGCAAAACGTATTTGAATTCAGTGTAGTTTGCATTTTGCATCCAGGACGAACATTTTATGGTTAGTTAGTATAGTAGAGTAAAATATTGAAATAATTAGGTGTGACTACAGTGTTAAAAAAAGTTTGTGCACATTTTTTCAGTGACTAACTAAAAGTAAACGTGAAGTGTGAGTATAATTTGTCCATAGCATAAAGGTTTTGACTACAAACGAACTGAAGGGGAAAAAATGCATGGGGGAACGAAGTAAACCATCATACAAATTTCATGTCTAAAATCAATAAACAATGGGACTGTAGGGAGAAGAGGGGAGTCTTATCACTACTAACTAGATAGTTTTGTATTGTCATATATATCACTTTGTGAGCTTGGGTGAGAGTAACTTTTATGGATAAAAATTCCAGCTCTGTGTTGCCAACAATGAAATTTTCTTTTGCTACGAGTATCTACTAAACTTAACGAAAAAAGCCCATGTAACAACTAACTAAGGCCATTTAGTATGCTTAAATTCAATCTGAATGATGATTTATAATATGATTGACTGATTGAGAACAGAGCTGATTTGAAACTTTCATTGTGGAGCATGCAATATAGGTCTTTTACATTATAAAAATAATTTTTACGAGTACCTCCATGCTTTTCCGTCGCATGTCTCATGAATGAGTTGTTTTTCGTTACTATACTATACCACTATATGCTATATAGCCCTTCCGTTCTACAGGGAAAGACATTCACTACATTTTTCTTACAGAATCCTAAAGGCACTTTGTCAGAAATTTCATGATTTTCACTTCTCTCTGTAAAACTTTTGTCTTGCAATGCATATGTCACATTACCGACTTGAGTGAGGGGAGTTGACTGGATGAGAGAAAGTGTTGTAGTGCTCTAAACAGGAATATTTTTTGTCTGTTCTTTGTCTTTTTTCTCATATGGGAGAAAAGTGACTTGACTGCCTTTGACAGCAAATGTGTGTTTTGTAACTGTAACGGCCAGTTGATGAACTTTTTCTGTTTTACAGCAAATGGGTATGCATGGCGTTCCAGATCAACAGGCTCAGCAGCAGCAGCAGCAACATCATCATCAGTACTCTTCCATGTACATGCCGGAACATATGAGTACCACTCCTATGACCATGCAGTAAGTGATACATTTTGTGTTAAAAATAGGAAAATTTGTGAAACTCAGGTAGATTTTAAGAGTTCTCCTGAAAATTCTAGCATTTTGTGCAGAGAAAGTCTGTAAATCTTTTAGTAAGGTTGTCCATTTATGAAAGCATGTGTTGAAAATGTTTTTTTCAGCTCTCCAGTGACATATGGGGGAAGTCCACCAACATATACCAACTTGTCAAGTCCCCATGCTCCTTCACATTCCCCGATGAGCGGTGGACAGGGGATGATGCATCCTCCACAGAATCCGGGAAGGGGTATTCCCCCCACTGGGGGTCATGGGAGATCTCCAAATACCAATAACAATCGACCCGCAAGTTCACCTTCTAATCCAGAGACAGCTACTGATGATAGTGAAGAAAATGTTCCAGTAAATCAGGTGAGATTTCTACTTGGACAGTTGGTTTGTTAGTTAGAGCTTTGCAAGTGAATTTTAATAAACATTTGGTGTGCGTAATTAAAATATTTATCATGCATTGCTATTCTTAGGGACCCATTAAGAATATACTAAAGGTGCTTTGAAGCCGCTGCAATTTATATTCCCATTGCAAAGGTGTTTCTATACGATAACGAAATGATGAGATGGCTTTTTATTCATATCAAGTTTTGTATTCCATTGACGCCATGATTTGAGCACACGGTTTTTTTTTGTTCTATCTTGTTATGCATAACATGAAGTGAATCTTTTGATCTTTCTAGTACGTAGTACATATGTACATATATGTGGTGTGATAGTTTTAATTAATGCTGTCGTGCCGAAGAGAAAATGTCAGGATTGTTGATAGTTAGGTACACTGTATTATAATTTGTATATTGCATGGAACAAAGCGATCTTGTAGACAAAGTTTAAAGTTGTACAAGATTCTGCACTGGCTTGCTTGGGTGACAACAAATCATCTAGACTAGAATTTGTTAAGTTCACAGGGATAACAAGAGTCAAATAGAATGATCATAATATTAATAATGTATGTCCATGTCGTGTAATAATCATAATAAGGGTGTACGTGCGTTCCTGTATTATGTTTTAGATTGCTTAATTCATTCGGTATATATAGTTGTTGTGTTAGTATGCATTACATGGGATGATGAAGGGAACAAAATGAATTAGAATGGGACGCATACAAAAGATGAAATTAAATCATTGCTTCTGTTCTATAGTCCTAGTCCAGTATGTGATGTACTTGTTTCGGTTTCTCTGTCTTGTTCCAAAGTGAATGGTCCAAATGCCAGGGTTGAAATGTAAAATTGGGTAGGCAGGCAAGCGGCAAGCCATTGGATTGGATTGTAGCTGTGGGTCTGACTGAGTTTTTGGTTAGCTGTACTGGGAATTTTTAGGATATTCAATTATTATGCAATGAAAATAGAAATTTGTTCATTCATAAAGTGGATTTTAGATAGAAAAGCATGACGTATGCAAAATGCATAGAATTTTTTCACTCAGAGAGCTTTTCCCCAGTGAGAATTATGCAGTAAAAACATTCATTATGGCATTCAATGTGTAACAATGCATAGAGCAAATGAATTTTTTAACGAAAAGGTTACTACCATTTTATCTGCATTCCACTTTGTAGAAAAGGGAACACGAAGTGATTGGAAAATTTTCTTGTTCTATAGCACAATGAAATGTAACGGGAAAGTGAATAAATCATACATACATACACGAATATGTATTAGAGTCGGTACAAAGATTTTGAGAACACATTGTGTACTGCTATAGGTATATGAAGATGCTTTGCGTAATGTATGCATAAAGCCATCAAATTAGTAAGATTGAAGATTTATTGGTGTAGTTTATCCTTGTGTTTTTTTTTACTTTGGCATGACTTGGATGAAAAATGTGTGCGACAGCTGAGAAAAGTTTTTTTTGTTGTTTAAAGTGAAAAAAGATCAGGAATAAAGTTGAGCATTCCACAATGTATGTGTCTGCGTATGGTATTTTTGAGTAAAGATAGAATAAGAAGATGGATTTGCTTTCTTCTTTGTAAAAACAACAAATCTTGATTATAACAAGTAAAGTAACTAGTTGTTACTGCAATCCTTTATACAAGGAAGGAAGAAATGAAGGAAGGAAGAAAGAAAAAAGGAAATGAGGGAATTCTTTGAATTTTTTATTCAATTTCATCCTCAAGCAAATAAGTCATTTCTATGCAAGAAATCGCTTTCTATTATAAATTCTCCCCTCTGCCCATGCATACATGTATTTTATATATATTACAATATAATGTGCGTAGTGTGTATTATACTCCTCTGTGTGTTTCTTATGTCCTTCAAAGTCCCCTTTTTGTTTATCCTTATATAGTTTTATCCTTATAATGACTTGACTACACTCTACACAATTTCACTCACTCAACTTTTTTTATATTCGTTTTTTTACTCAAACTTTCTTCTTTCTTTTCCTTATTTGCATCCATTTTGAAGAGAAAATGAGATTTGGAATGAAGGGAAAAAGAGATGAAAATACAAAGAGCAAATGGCTTGTAAAAATAATAACATTGCATGTAAAATACACTACTTAAAGTCCTCAGAATGAAAACACAACATAAACTAACTTTTTCTTCTCCTTTAAAAAAAAATCTTGTGTTCTACACATATGCATGGAGTGTACACGTATGGTAATGATAAATAAAAAAGATTTTTTCTTTTTTGGCTTCATTTTTTTTGCATCTTAATTTTCTTAAGCCAAATACATTTGTTATTGTATTTACTACATACTACTCACAGTTGCAGTGTCAAATTGTGTACCATGCAATGCAATGTATATAAGTGAAAGAAAATTATGACATTGTTTTTACTACAGCTTCTAGATAAGTCAGGGAAATGGGGGAAACGTTTTACTTGTAGTTGGTTTAAGATTGTTGTGATTTTTTAAAAATCCACGGGATTTATTACTTTTTTTCGTTTAAAAGAACTACTCTGTAATTCCAGTTAACGCATTTATTTTTATACAGTCTGCAAGTAGCACAGGCTAACTCAGCTAGGAGTCTATGCAGTCTCATCGGCATTTCAAACAGTTGGAGAATTACTTTTTCTTTTATTTTTGTTTACAAGTTTGGGGACGGGGAAAGTAATAGGGACGTATTCACTCAAACGTGTCAAATAAATGGACAACTTTCTCTCACATTATATACATACATAACAACAGCTTTTGCTCACTAGTTTTGGCTAATATGTTTTCTGCTCGACAAGAAATAAGTGGTCGTAAATTTCCTTTAGTTGTTTTCCCATTTGTTTTTGAGCAACTTCCACGGTGGGTCTACAATTAATGTTAATTAGATTTTAATTAGAAGGCTTGGAGTTTGGGGCTCTATGTGAAGGCTTTCATGAAATGGACTGCTCGACTGTAAAATATCAATGAATGATATTAAATTTGTTGATTGTATAAGTAAGAAGCTTTGCTTAATTCGTAGTAAAATTTCAATGGTATTTTTTTGTGTGTCTTTCAGATGGGAGCAGGTATTAAAAGGCCAAGTCCGGAACCAGTCACAGCACCCGCAGCGCCAAAAAAACCGAAAGCTCAAAAGAAGAAGAAGAAACGGGACCCAAATGAGCCACAAAAGTAAGTTTTGCATTTCTAGCATCTTATTTTGTGCAGGTGCAAAGTGGAATCAATTGAAAACGAGCATTGTCAATGGGTTAGTTCATTTCATGCAGGAGACTATTCAAAGCAGAAATAAAATTGAATGAGTTCCGGTATAAGGCTAATAGTACTTTTACATTGTAGCTTAACTCACTGTCAAGTGAGTTAAATCAAAGGCGATTTATGATTGACTATTTTGTAAAAAAAGAAGAGATTTAGCTTTTCAAGATTTACTGATTGGTTTGTTTGAATTGGATGGACAACATAGTAGATTTTATGTTAGTATGGCTGGTGCACAAGAAAAGATGATTTGATGGCAAACTAATGATGCCAAATGGTAGAAGATTGCATAAGAAGCTTAACTGTACGAAGAAATTGGCTTTATGTAGAAAATTGGCTTCATATTGTTCCTCTTGGTAGGAAACAAAAAAAAAAAGGTTGGGAGCCAATTCATTACTGTATGGTGAATAAACAATTGGTTGTGTGAAATTGGGTTGTAGTTTATTGCCGGTTGTGGGTTGGTACTGTGACAAATTGAGTATTTGGCAGGTTTCGAGTATGTATGAATGATTAGGCTTTTTAGTTGTTATTAGAAAGTTTTTTTCTGGTACATTTGGAAGATTTGAGTGTAGAATTTTCATTGGTTTATCTCATTTTTAGTTTGCAATCATTTGGATGGTTTGTTAGTTGTCAATTTATTTGAACTGTTTAGCCAAATTAAAAGTATGAATTTGTCTCTTATCTAGCTTTTTATCCCTAACATGTTACGTCCCCTGAATTTGTTCGTTAAGATATATTTAGCAATGTTAAAAATTTCGTAGATGCCAGGAATCGAACCCGGGTAGTTTCGCTAATATGGCTGGCTACCATCCTTCCATCATGACTAGATTAATTGTATATTTACGTTTACTTTGTTCATTCATGTTAGGGTGGGAAAACGAATTTGATTTGAGCTTAGTACGCTGGATAGTAAAATGTAGTGCAAGTAAAATGTGACCGAAAATGGGTTCAGATTCATGAAGAAAAAGTAGTATAGGAAGTTAAAGGCAGTAAAAACGTAGGTTTGTACTTTATCGATCGACCATTATAAAAGCTTTATAGAATAAAGGGGAGAGAAAGCCATAAAATTCAGAAGCTGGAAAGTATGCAATAACTTAATAATACGAAGTAACATGTCACTTACTCTGTTCGTGGAACAGTGCAGTGATTTGTATAAGTATATTTTAGGGTAACCGATAAATGAGTAAACTGTGTTGTATCTTTTTTTCTTTTAAAAGCTTTTAAATTATTTTAATTTTAACTGGTCTTGTGTTGATTGAGAAATAAAATTTTTTTGTGTTTTAGAATGTAGTAGATTACGTACCATCTAATTTAGTAGAACTTAGAAGAAAATTGGGTGGAGTTATCAGCTCACTTTAAGGATGATTTTTTGTATCCAGTACAATGTTACTTTTAGTAACTGGAGAAAGCCGGCAAGAATTTTTTTCTGCTATGTGTTACCGAAAATGGCAGTAGAAATCTTTTATTAAGGGTGACCGACATGACTGGTTTTATTTTACAACTGGTTACATTACATTTAGCACCAGCCACTTTGGGTCTCAAATTGCACTGGGTGACAAAAAAGAGACATTTGAGTGTAGTGACAAGCTTTTTTGTAAAGTTTCAGTGCGCTCTCACCGTTTAATTTATATTCTTGAAATGACATGGGACACAAAGAGCTCTAACGTTTTTTTCGCACGTTATTACATTGTAACTAACTGTAACCAAATACCACACTTAAATTCACTCAGCTTTTGTCTCAATTTTTAAATAAATTGTCGTGTGTTAACCAATTATACATTTTAAGGACAAAATTAATGTTTTTGAAGGAAAATTATAGTTATTGTCGCGTCACAATTGTAGAGTAGTAAATAATATTAACTTAGCAACAATTATCTTGTTAGTCAAACAAAATTGTTTATAACCTATGCTCATTTCAAAATTTGTTGATTCATCTTCTGTAACTCGTCATGATCAGACGTACGATTATTTGCTCTGCATAAAACTAATGATAATAGACAACCGGCCTATTTATTTTAACTGCTAACTAATATTTAGTGCGTTCAACTAAATAGAAAGCAAAAACATGGTCCTTCGAAATCCGAATGCTATCAGCCCTAGAGGTGAAGCAGAACAATCAATGATGACACGCAGTGGAAAACTACTAAGGCAACCTGTAAGAAACACTGAAAATCATGATGAAGACCCGATAGAGCGGCCTGCGGGAGCTACTGGGAACAAATCTTCACGTGGATCAAGCCAATATGGTGCTGTTTCGACCCGGAATGAAAAAGAGATGGGTGCAGATTCCTGTTGTAGCAGCCTTTCACAAGCAAAAAGCATCAAAATACGAAAAATAGAAGCCCAGCTTCGAGCAACTGAAGAGTTGGGGCAACTTGAACTACAAAAAATCGAGCAAAAGCAGCAGATCCTTTTGAAAAAATTGGAACTTGAGAATGCATTAATCGAAGAAGATGAACCATCTGAGCTTGAAGATGATGATAAAACTGCTAGTTCCATCACTTCCAAAATTAAAATTCCTAGTCAAATTTCCTGCAATGAAAAAGTTGACAACTGGATGGAACAAACAAACGAACCACAGTCTCATCACCCGAGTAACAATGAGATGTTGAAAATGATAGCTGATGGATTCGCGAGTTTACGTTTTCAAGGAAAAAATTCTGATGTGCAACAATTTATGGCCCGTCAAGCCACTGGTAAACAACTTCCAACTTTCACTGGGATTCCAGAAGAATGGCCAGCGTTCATTGGAAGTTTCCAGTCATCTACCGAAATATGTGGATTCACCCCACAAGAAAACATGTTGAGATTGCAACAGTGTTTAAAAGGACGTGCGAGAGAATCCGTGCAGTCAATGTTGTACCAGTCGAACCGAGTGGAAGATGTGATTGAAACCCTCCAGTTAACATTTGGAAGACCTGACAGCATCGTGAAAGGAATAATCCGCCGTACCAAAGAAATGCCATGTGTATCCGAAGACAAGTTGGAGACTCTTATGGACTATGCTAATGCAGTTAGGAATCTGGTAGCTTCCATGGAAAGTCTTAAAAGGATTGGACATCTGTCAAATCCTCAACTTCTTGAAGAATTGGTGTTCAAACTACCGAACTCACTTCGGATCCAATGGGCCCAAAGTGCTGTAACCTTATCGGACACAGAACCAAGCTTGCTGGATTTCTCCTCCTGGTTGAACAAGACTGCGGTAGCCTTGAGTCGGATCTGCTCAATTGGAAGCCAAAAAAATTTCATTTCTAGACCAGCAAGGCCTCAGACTGATTGGACTTCAAGAAAGCAGCCAAAAGACGTGCTTGCAACTAGTAACAATGGAACGCAGAGGAATAAGAAAACAAGCTGTAGGGTTTGCCGCCAGTCTGGTCATGAAGTGGAGTCGTGTAACACATTTATGAGGATGACTGTCCCTGACAGAGTTAAATGGGTTATTCAGTATAAATCCTGCTTTTCTTGTCTGGGGACGGGCCATTTTGGTAATCAATGCCCTCAACGATCTAAATGTGGTAAGGGCGGGTGTGAGAAATCACATCATCCTCTACTTCACGATAATGAAACTAACATGCCAGCAACGGTAGCTCACTCCTCAACTTTGCCTGATCATGTCCTTCTGCGTGTGATTCCCGTAAAAATAAGTGGACAGAGAGGAACTGTAGAAACCTTTGCACTTTTTGATGAAGCGTCCAGTGTGACACTTGTGGATTCCGTGCTAGCTGACAAAATTGGCCTCTGTGGACCAAAAGATCCCTTGAGCCTCAGGTGGACGGATGCCTCAGTCCAGAATGAAGAGAACTCAAGACGTGTCTCGCTAACAATCTGTGGCGAAAATGGAGAGAAGTTCAAAATTGACAATGCTCGGACTGTTAATAAATTGAATCTTCCTTTACAGTCAGTAAATGTGAAAAAATTACAGAAAA
>Ga0210040_10002448_pt1 | contig 26166 bp, 24 predicted proteins | sample CryGeyCG12114_NA_FD_185462 | JGI IMG/M metagenome (GOLD analysis project Ga0210040, IMG submission 185462) | Groundwater microbial communities from aquifer - Crystal Geyser CG19_WC_8/21/14_NA (SPAdes) (version 2) | ecosystem: Environmental > Aquatic > Deep subsurface > Groundwater | place: USA... | reverse complement strand
GGCTGGAGTGGACTCAGTAAGTGAACGCCGCAGACTCTGGGCGGGCGGTGCAGAATATGTCTGATCTGGGGTGGTCCCCTCGGCGATTCAGCGCAGAAAGCACGTCAATTGGAGCGTCGTCGCGTATCACCTATATGCCGACAGCGGATGCCGAAGGAGAGGAGGAAGCAGTATTGAGTCCCGTGCTCATGGTTTACAGGTACATTGCAAGCCCAAGCAGTACAACAGCTATGCCATATAGGGCTGTTGCCTTCCTATCGAGACGCCGCGCAATGTTTGTGGTCGTCGATGAAGCTGTAGGTAGTGCGTCAGATTCGGTAGGCACTCCGGTCGTTGTGATGGTCGAAATGGACGTTCCTGCTATATCTTGTGAAGCCGCTGGTGAACTCGTGCCTGCGCTGCCCATCGTGCTCGCACTGTTACCTGTGCTTGTGCTGACGACAGGTGGTAGCGACGTTGAAAGTGCCAATGTGCTCAGGATCGGGTCCTGCGCGCTGGTAGATGCCGTAGCATAGGGAGCAATGGTCGCTGTGTCATTGAAGATCCCACATAGTTGTGCGGTTATGGCGATAGTTGCTAGCACTCACGTCAGCGACGTTCGACAATGTGCTAGACCACGCTCACAGTCGTAGTCGGCTTGGTTGCAAGCGTTCTGAGCGCACTCGCTCACACGTTCTAAGTATTGATCGTATCCACACAGACAACTCCACTCGCTTCGGCCGCATGTTGTTCCGCTTACATCTGCGATGCAAGGGAGCTTCCATTGTTAGCGAGGTGTTTCAGAACCTGGCTACAGAACACATACTCCACACTCCGAGTCCTGGGCTCTGACAAGGTTGAAGAAAGCCAGGCAGGCTAGCACTCGGTGCCATATAGGAGTAATCATGTTCTCTTAGGGTGTCAGATGTTGCAATTGGCTAAGTAGGTATAAAGATTACTATTGCTGACTCAAGGCGAAGGAGAAGTGTGAGCTGCCGTTGCCGACAGGCACCACTCTATACTAAGCCTCAACACGTGACGAAAACACGTGGCTGCGGCAGGTACGACACAGCAGGTGACACCATCGAGAAGCAGAAGGCACACGACTATCGCAGACGTAAGAATCGATGTACAACGACTGTGCCGTCAGTTGACACATTGTCACAGGCTCAAGACTGGGAAATGTCCGGCAAGAAGCTGTTTTGGAATGCTCGATTCGAGAGTGTTCCTGTGCATGTGATGAACGAGGAGATAATGCATTCTGCTCCGAAATGAATCATGATTATGGTACATTGAGAGCCCAAGTAGAATGCTAAGTAGACACGAATCCCACACCGCGAGCAACTTCGTAAAACGATCATCCAGGTCGTGAGATACGACACCAATTCAAAAAAGCAAAGCCATATCTAGTCCATCGCTAGTACTGGACGAGGTGGCTTCAAGCAGCCGATTAGCCTACAAAACAACCATCAGAGCAAACATCGACCCAGCAACAAGACCTGAGAAGGTCATGACTTTCGCAGTGTCGATGAGGGAGGCGGTGCTGCCAGCCGCCGCGGAGCCGGAAGCAGACCCAGAAACGGATGAAGTGGCCGCCTGAACAGCTTGGATACCAAAAGTCGTGCCGGTGAGGACACTGCCGCTGATAGTAGTGGTAACGGTTGCTGGCTCAGGTGTAGCAGTTGTGCTTGAGCAGCCAGACCACATGCCTGTCCATGACGAGAAGGGTCCCCATCCAGCAGTCCACGTTGTCCTGTTGATCTCGTTAGCTGATAGCTGGAGTGTTAGCGTGAGGTCTAACTTACCAAGAAGCAGTACCGGAGCAAGCAATGGCGTTGGCCTTGGTGCCCCAAGGACCACCCCAACCACCACCACTTTTCATGCCACCGGGTCCGTGACCATCATGACCACCCCAGTTCTGTCCCCAATTCTGGCCCCAGTTCTGCCCTGGACCCCAACCACTCGGCGCAGATCCAACAGCAGTAGACACTTGACTAGCCCAGCTCGACCACGAGGCACTGTCCCAGTTACCCTGCGGGCCCCAACCACCAGTCGCGCTAGCCATGAGGCTACCACCACTTGTAGCAGAGAAAGTCGCCTGCTGAGAATTCGTCACTGTCTGGCCAGCGTTGGCGCAAAGTTGTGCAATGGCACCGTAGATTGTCTCTTGGTCTGTAGCGTTTGTGCAGGACGTGGCGACACAGGTATTGATCTGGGAGATCGCGGTTGAATTACCGCAAATGCAGTCCCAGCCCGAATTCTGATCGCAAGATGCACCGTCCCAGGAACCCATGCAGTCGTTCCATGAGCAGGATGGCAGCCAGCCTTGAGCGACTGTTACACCAGCGAGGGCGGCGATAGCGAAAGACTTCATCTTGATATCTTGTTGTGTATATGTCCAAGCCGCAGGACAAATTAGTGGCCTAGAACGGTTGTACGGTTGTAAGGCTGAGGAGGTTAAGACTTTTGCGATGTTCCGAGGTGAGACATCCCAGAGAAGCGAGTAGACACAGAGATATATGAGCGATGATCATGCATTGGGTTTGCAACTTGTGGATGCCCTGCATCATGCAGAATACAGCACAGGATTTCTCAGCCCTGAGGCGTAAGCAATCAATTCTCCAAGGATAGAACAAACCGGAAAGGAATGATTGCGTAGCCCTTGGTTGTCATGAAGGCTAGGGTCACCGAAAACACGAGGGGATACCCCAGGATCAGCATGCATCACCACGGAATGGCACACAGCCTCTGTCACACTTTGCGGCAAACCAGAGTTGAGGTCACGTTTGTCCGGTGAGTGGCCTTCATAGCTACACGGTGATTGGCTGTGCTATTTCTGGTGCCGAGTTAGCCTGTTCTGCACTGCCGCTAAGTCGGCTAGCGGTGTTCCTTACATCTTATTACTGTGGCTGGCCTGTTTTATCTGCTTCCTTCTGCTTCAGCCTCATCCTTTCAGGCGCATGATCGCATGTGCAGCTCATTTGTACGCCGAGATACTTCAGTTCTAGAGCTAGATTCGCTTTCAGACGCGAATGTGGGCGCCCGAAGGTGCCAACATGGCTGACGTCGTTGACTGAATGGTGATGTGCAGTCGATGGGGTCGGAGTGCAGTTGCCGGCTGCCGACCACCGACATCTTGGAAGCCGCTTTTCCCCTTTAAAAGATTGAAACCAATCCGCCGGCCAGATCTCTGATGATCATTGGATATTTGAGCAGGCGAGCATTGCTTCCAAGACTTCGTTCTCTGAGCTTGGCGGATCTTGTTTACGCGGCCTCAAATTGTTCAGGCTTCATGTTGATCTTGCACAGCTTGGCAAGGCAGCCGCTTAATTGCAGGAAGGTCTGTAGACCCTCTAATATCCGCATGTGGGTGAAGCCGATCTCCTTGATGAACTCAAGCTTCGCATGCTCAGACAGGGTGGGAATCGTCTTCGTGACTCGGAACATCGTGCTTATGATATCATGTGAGGAATATCCCAGGTCCCTATATGTCAAAGTCAGTTCGTTTCAGACATGTTTCCGGGGCCGGCATACCATAGCTCTTTGAGTGTATCGACTGCGCTGTCGATCTTGCACTCGTAGCATGCTTTGATCATAGCCTGCACCTTGACCGGGTGAGGACTATCAACCACTCGGAAGACGTTGTCGCCACTGACGAAATCGAAGCCCGCCCAGGTACTTTGTAGATTGTTTATTGCTTGCCGCATATCTCCTTCTGCACTGAACACGAGAGCTGCAAGTCCGTCATCAGAGTACTCGACCTTTTCAGCCTCAATGACCTGTAGAAGACGTTGCACGACTTGGGCGTCCGTCAGCCGTGCGTACCGCAGAATTGCACAACGTGACTGTAGGGGCTCGATAATCTTGTTTGACTGGTTGCAGGCGAAAGCGAACCGTGTCGTGCTTGAATAGATCTCCATAGTTCTTCGCAAAGCCTGCTGTGCGCCTGAAGTCATACTGCGTCGTCGTCAGCAAACCCTTACTATACATTCCTACCAGGATCATACCTGTCTGCCTCATCGAGGATAACGAGCTTGTGCCTTCCCGGAGGTAAGGTAACCTTCTTCTGTGCAAAGCCTTTGATTCTGTTCCTCACCACATCGATGCCTCTCTCATCTGAAGCATTGAGCTCGAGGACCGCCTCTTTATATGCATCGCCTAGTAACGTCCTTGCGAGACATAATATCGACGTTGTTTTGCCAATACCTGGCATGCCTGAGATGATAACGTGCGGCATGTTACCATCTTTTGCTATAATTTTGAGTCGTTCGATCGTTTCGGAGTTGCCAACCACATCATCGAGATAGACTGGGCGGTATTTCTCAACCCTGATCTGAAGTCAGTATGGGGCAGACACTGTTTTTGTTTCTGCTCATCGCATACCATGGTAGCTCATAATCTGGTCCTGCGCCGTTTGGAATTGCTTTGGCTTTCCGCGTAGCTGCTGTGGAAGACTCTGCATGCGACATGACTACTGGTGTGCTCGGGTTTTGACCACTCTCGCTCACGATCTTGGTGCTGGCTCAAGTCAAGTGGATGTTGGCAGTGATCTTCGGTCAGGACGCGAAAAGTCGCGTAAGACGCGCCTGTCCTCCCCTCGCGCAGAATTGCATAGTCACATGAGCCAGTATAGCAGCCTGAGGCAGTTCGATGCTGTGCTCGACGAGATGCAACGACATCAAGCACACAGTTACGATCTAGGTTCTGATCGTACCGATCGATTTGTCGAAACTGCTCATGTGCTTGTCGAGCTCGTTGTACTGGTCGGATCAGAACGGCAACGTCGGAAATCGTGACAAGAATTCCGAGATCTCCAACAAACCCCGGACACCCAGTAGCCCAAGACCTTGCAAAAATCCGCATACTCGGAAAATGGCGCCGTGCAATTTGCACCTGGGTCCTCGATTTGGTCCCTGATTGCTGGATTAGGAAGTTCTGGCTTTCCCTTCGGAGGTTTGTTGGCTCCGATTAGAGTACACTTATATGTGCTAAAACACAAATTTGTATCTATCAGCCAATCAAAGACCTGCCTGCATCGGTGGTTCAGTGGTAGAATTGGTCGTTGCCATCGACTAGACCCGGGTTCGATTCCCGGCTGATGCATCTCAGCCGTTGCTCTAAACCAGCAAATATAAAATCTCTTTTTGATGTTCCGGACCGTGTGGAAAGCCATCAGAAGAGGTTTGCACCCTTTCGCGACCCAAGAACGTGGAAAGGGCATGAACCAAAAGCGTCTGAAGCAGCAGCAAATATCTAGTCGGAGGCTATTGTTCTTTTTTGTCAGGGTCAGACACGTCGAATGAGCAAGGCGGATCGAGTGCGTGAAGGGTAAAAAGTATACGCTGCATGTCGAATGTGTCTGCCAAGAAGCGGAAAGAAATTCCTTTGCGGGAAGCTCAACATTTGTGCATCTATGTAACTAGTAGAACCATCACATGTGGTCATAGTATCGTAGACGACTGTATGACAGTAATGGCGGGCCCAAATACCAATGCGTCCGCAGTTGGGACTCAGTAGTACCTCCCGGGGCCCGTACTCACAATGTCCGCCCGCTCTGAAGGCAGGTTCTCAGCCCACTGCACCCACCTGCGAACCACACCATCCACACCTCTTAGGCCATGCCTTGTTCCTGGAACTTGAAACCACTCTCTATGCTCCCTTCCACACTCAGCACATTTCTCGGCGTCCTTACCCATCCCCATGCCTCGCAGCTCGAGATGGATAAGCCGCTCGACTCGGTTGACGTGCGGCACTTTCGCGCCGGAAGGACCTCTCGGATCTGCGGCCGCTGATGCGTAGTGCGGGTAGTACCGAACCAGCGTGATGTTCTGGTTGCATTGCTTCGTCCATTGAGTCATTCGCCTGTGAACGTTCTGTGCCCGCCCAATCTTAAGCAGGATCTTTGGTGGTTCACGTTCGTGCTTCTTGACGCTAGCGTACCGGTCTAATGCTCGCGCTCTGCTCCTAGCAGTACTGTCACGTAGCCGGCTACTGTTGTAAGAGGCCCTGAAGTCGTCTTGATAATCCAAGTCACCATCGAGGATAGTAGAGGCAAGGTCGTCGTCTGGTGTTGAGTCTTCGGAGGTTGGCGTCAACCAAAAGATATAGATAAAGCCTGCTTCATCGTCTTTCGCGAACGGTTTGGAAAGTTCTGACAGTAGCGCCGATGTGGTGTTTGGGTTGAGGTGCGACGGGATCAATGACAGAAAACTTTGAGTCTGAGTATGCGGAGGCGATGAAGCGGGTGCTGTGGGCCGCGATATCGGGCGGGCCGGAGTAAGTGGTTGTGGGTGTCGATGTGTATCTGATATCGGCCGCTTCTGCATCTGTGTTTGTGCGACTCCCGCGGGCCTCGAGCTGTGCGGCGAGATCATGCTAGGTTGTGGTCTTGCCGGGCTTGTTGGGCTTTGTTGCTTGAGTCGTTCTCGTCTTCGGGCGGGCGGCCCGTCGTCATCGTAGCCCTCGTCGGCTCTAATACAACAGCCCCAGGATGCTTTGACGTTGGATCTGCCATAATTTTCCTGCTTCGGGCCTGTCCTTCGGCGTGGTGCCCGGTTTGGAGTCGCTAGGGCTTCCTCGACCACGCCCTCAGGCACGGTCATGAGCGGTCCTTGGACCTTCTGCCATTCTTGCGGTAGTGTATCACGCCTCTTCTTCTTGCGGGAAGCTCCACTAGCAGAGCCATGCTTCCCAGTCTGCTCAGTCCGGTCGATATCCGCATCAAGTTCAAGGACGCCCACTTTCTCGGCGAGTGTATCAATACTGCTCCGCTTCTGCAATGGCACAATCTTCGTTCTCTGGCTTTCTCGTCTTATCTTTGCAACCAAATTTTCGGCTTGATCTTTGTGCTGCCAGCAGAAAAATGCTGCTGCATCTCCCTTATTCAAGATTGCGACGACGCCATTAGTGTCAGTCTGCGTAGATAGAGATTTGAGCGGCGTGTTGTTCGGTGAGCCCTCAGGCGTACTCCCGATACCTCGACGGCATGGCCTACCGGAAGATGTTAGTCCTTTACAAGTGGTTGCTGGGTTCTTGCTATCGGCTCGCTCGACTAGTACCTCTGGGGTAAGCCCTTGGAATGACATTTCGATAGCTGTTGTTTCTTTTCAAAACTACGCTTCAGACACGAACACACTGTTGCAGTAGTACGCAAACCGAAGACAAAGACGGTGACTCGAAAGAATGGCAGGCGAGGCGTTATCCAATCAGCCTTTTAGCGAGTGACAAAGCCGACTTGTCCAAGTCATACAACGCGCATGTTCACAATACTGTGTTTCATGGTTCAGAAAGTGGCATTGCTAGACAGAGAATAATATCACGATGGTTATCGTCAATGAGGTGATATGAGGCAAGGGTCGGGACGGCCAGGTTCGTGGCCTCAAATGACCTCGATGACACACGTTGTCTGTGCCCAAGCCTCGAAATGGCTGGGAGAGAGGCAGGGAATTAGTCGGCAAACCTTCCTGAGATATATAGGCTCGGGGACATCGACGCGGTGGCTGTGCTCCTCTCCTTGGGCATGTTGCGACCCCTCGAGACAGTGTACCCTAAGCAGCCCTTCAATGGCGCATACATACATAGCCCATATTCTTGGTGACTGTAGCAGAACGCGACCAATCGATGAGGTTGAATTTCTAGAAATTCGCTTCCCAGGAAGGAACGAAGCTGTTTGGCCTTTGGAGCTTGGGGATGGCTTCAAGAAAGATAACGTGCATGAGTTGAAACTCGCTGAAGTCCCAGTTTTAGCATCACTGAATGTCAAGTTGCAAAAAGAAACATTTGCGAGACCCTATGTACCCAGAGCTCGTCTTGCTTGAGGGCAGCCTTTGCTCGTTTCCAACTGCGACATTCAACCAGAACAGCTCCCAATGACAAAGTAAGCACTGCAAATAGTCCTGCTGGTAGGCTACGAGCTGAGCTTTTTAGCTTACACCCTGCTGAGGCCCGGGGTAGGACGAGTAGTGGAATCGTGATGTGCCACCAGCTGGAATGCTTGATGTATGCTTGGATGTACCTCAGATATCAGACGGCTCGTTTGTAGAACTGTTCCAACTCTTCCTCAAGTGCTTTGATAACTCTCTTGAGTCCTGCGATCTCCTTGTTCTTGCCTGTGAGCGCCAACACCACGTTGTGAGCTTCAACAAGCTTTCTCAGATCTGCAATCTCTTCGTTCTTGGCTGTGAGTGCCTCATTCAAGCCTCGCTTGAGCTTCGTGGTGGCGACTGTGTTGAGCTGTTCCTTCAAGGTCGTGATCTGTGCGCAAGCGGTCGTGAGGGCTCTCAGACAAGCTTCACCTTGCCTCTCTGCAGCCTCAGCGTCATTCTCAGCAGCCTGCTGCTTCTTTTTGATGCTACTCATTCTGTACTGAGCTGATCTTGCTTGTCTGAAAGCTAGTTTACTGCTTGCTTCTGCAGCCGCCACTCTGATCTCCAAGTTTTCGTTCTCAGTTGTGACTTCGTCTTCGCCTGTCTCAGCATCTTTGCAACGAGTCTCAGCAACACGTAGCCTCTCCTCCCATTCTGCGACTTGTAGGCCTTCTTGCGCAAGTCTGAGTCTCTCCCTCAAATCGGCGTTGATGGTCTCCTCCCTATCTCTCTCCCTCTTCACCCTGGCGAGCTCAGATCTCATTTCGTCTGCCTCTTTCTTTACTGCAGTAACTTCACTTCGTGCTGCGGCACCCTCGCCTACGAGGTCATCGCATTTCCTTCTCAAAACATCTGTTGCAGATTCGCGGGCTTTCTCCTTCTTGATTAAGTGCTGGAAGTGCGATCGCAGTTCTTCGAGTTCCTTTTGGATGTCTCTGTATTGAGTCTTCCAGTATTGCATGGGTTGTGGCTGTGGAGCTGCTGGTGCAACTGCCGGTGCCCCTGCGGAATTGTTCAACCGACGAGCAGGCTGGTCGGCAGCTTCGTTGCGTGATCTAGCGTCGGTGCGGTTGTTCGCCATAGACGTGGGCTTCTTGTGGGCCGGTCCAAAACGAATGTTTACTGGTGGATGTCGCATGAGCGAAGTGATTGAGGCCGGTTGCTCGCGTGTTTCGCCATAAGCAGATCCTACGTGCTCATGACCAACTCCAGGCTTGAACCATTTCGGATGTCTCAACAAAGCAACAATGGTAGATGTTCTAACGAGTCCAACAACAAAGCGAAAATCTCGGCGACTGAGCCAGCATAAAATGTAGACAGCAGAGTTTGCGACCTTGTTTCACAGTGCCACGTGATCACTTTCACTTCGAGGGTGAATACCTCCTCAGACCTCTACCTCACTGCTGTTTCCCCGCCACACGGGGTCGGAGTGTGCCCGTTGCCGCTGCGACGGCCCGAGACCCTGTGCCGAATAGTCCGATCCATATGTGACTCCTAAGCGAAACGTATATATCCAATGCCAATCAACTTTCGTGCACAAACCACCCAACGTCTTCGGGTATCTCAGTGACGTCGATTCAATCGTTACCATTTTCGGGTATCTCAGATGACGTCGATTCAATTGTTACCATTAGATATGAAGATATGGAACGCTCGAGGTCAAAGGGCACTGTTGTGACAGGGCCTGCGATGCACCGTGTTGGAGGGATGGAACGCTCGAGGTCAAAGGGCACTGTTGTGACAGGGCTTGCGATGCATCATCCTCGTTCGAGAGAGCCGCTACAAGGCCACGAACAGTAATGATTTTTTTCTTCTTTCGAACCTGAGTTCGAACCGGTCGATTGGACTCATAACGACTTTTTGCTGTGTGCTTGTTCATGTGTATTCTCGAATTTCTATCCACTCAGTGACGTAGTAACGTTTAAGAACATAGTAGTCGGCGGGACCTAGCTGTCAGTGCATGGCCACTAAATCATGCCGGTAGACATGTTTTCGACTTGCGCTTCAAAGCAACGAATGGCCTTGTCACACCGAAAACCATGGGCTTTGCCAGCCTCGGGGTCTTCTGATGCTTTTAAAGCAATGAGTCTGTGTACGGGACAACCGAGTGAGTTAGTCGTAGCGGCGTCACCCGCAGGCACCATTGCTAAAGCGAGCTGAACAAGTTGCCTGGGAAGACCTTGAGCCTTTTGGATTTCCGCGTACTTGATGAATGTCCATGATGAAAGGACCATCAAGGGCCTATTGCTGCTTCTCAGCTGAGTCATACGAGGCTGTCGTCTTCTGACTCGGCGATTGTAACTTTGTGAGCAACATCGAAGAGACGATAAGAAAGTGAAGTCAAAGAAGATTCCTAGTTGCACATAATGTCGCTTCAGCCTCGTCACGGTTCCCGGCGCCCGCGGCCTGGTGATTGAATCTGTGCCTCAGGCTGTCATTTATGTTCCTGCCTCCTTTTCCTTCCACGAGCGCTCGACCGCTGTGTCTGCTACTTACTTGTTTTCTCATGACTGGTTTATGTTACGCCTCTAAGCTGCTCATCTCATTGCCAGGATATCACTCTGTGTAGACACAGCATGCCGTTAACGTGATATCACTGAGTAGAGCAGGTCTCTGCACACAAAAGGTGTGGTTGGCGGAGGTGATTTTATACGACTTGTTTCCGCATCTAGGGTAACACGAACGAGAGAACTCTTTCGTTCGATGATGTGCGAGTATCAACAACTTGAAGTGGAAAAACAGAGGGTGTCTCAAGGATTCCGAATCGTTTGTGCGTCATTGACCGGTACCGGAAAACGACCGAGCACTTTTCAACTTTGACTGGAAAATCGACTTGTTTCTCAGGTTCAGCTTATATGATCGAGGTAGGAGTAGCAGATCTTCAAAGCGTCCCGGGCGATGCGAAATGTGATCATTCATGTGCCAGAATGGCTCACGAACACCAATAATGACCCTACAGCAGCACAAAGAGCGCCAAGCGAGCTCACGGTAATCTACTTCATCACTGGCAACCCTGGACTAATCGGCTACTACGAATCCTTCCTCAAGCTTCTCACCGAAGGAACCGGAAGGAACAGTGTAGTCGCTGGCGCCAGTCTGGGCGGCTTCGAGATATCACAAACGACGACCGCCGATCACAGCCTCGAAAATGAGCTCCTCTACCCACCCCTCTTTACGCGCAAACCAGTCTACGACCTACAAGACCAGATCGACCTGACGCATGAGCGTCTGAGGTCACTAATTCACAATCTCCACGTTGCCTACCCAAACACCAGAGATTTACCTGTCCAGGTGGCCCTCCTCGGCCACTCCGTAGGCGCTTACATAGCCCTCGAAGTCGTCCGTCTTCAACACTCGGGCCACACATCCCACCACTATGCCTCGCCACCTGATTTCACCATCTCAGCAACGATGCTCCTAACTCCAACAATAATCGACATAGCACAATCGCCATCGGGCAGACTTGCGACCCCCATGCTCAGCAACGTCCCATTCTTCCCGGCCTTAATCCAAGCTGGCGCGGGCGCATTGGCCGGTACAATACCGCTGAGCTGGTTGATGGGGCTGGTGAGTCGAGTTACAGGGATGAAGCAGGGTAGTGGGGGATTAGAAGCGACGGTGCAATTTTTGCGGATGGCTGGGGCGGTGAAGCAGGCGTTGTCTCTGGCGAGGTGCGAGATGGCAGAGATTGGAGGTACGGAATGGAAGGAGGAGGTCTGGGGGGTAAGTAAGGAGAGCTTTGGGAATGAGCTGCAGGGCACACAGCATCTGGACGGGGACGCGGAGGAAGGCGATAATAAGCACATCGATGCCGACGTGACCACGTCATCCGGCGGAATTGAAGAGACACAAGCAAGAAAGGAAGTAGCGTGGAAAGCGCCGAAGCATTACTTCCTGTTCGCAAAGCAAGACCACTGGGTGGCGGATGCGACGAGGGATGCAATCGTTGAGGCTATGGGCAGCAGGGCTACGATCGTGGTTGACGAGCCTGAGCGTGGAGAAAAAGGACTTGTGCATGCTTGGTGCCTGGAGCAGAATGGGATGGTTGCTGAAATCGTCAACGGATGGTTGGAGGAAGTACTTGGTCGACGACCGGGCTAGAAATGGACCCAAGGGGAGCTTCGATGCCACGAATCCTATTTTCTGCTATACAAGTCGAAGTTGCCAGTGTGAACACTTTTGTGTGACAGGGTTGTATTGTGCGCCATCACGTTGCGGAAAGGTCCCAGTCTAGTCCCCCCAATCGATCCGCATTACGCACTGCAACACAAACCCTCGTGCTGTACGTAGGTACGCTTGCTAAGCGAATGGCGGACCCCACTTGTGCATGTTGCCTAAACAGGCAATGAAAGAACAATCTCGTCGGCGTTCGAAGTTGGCTTCGGATTGCCGTATCCGGTAATGCAAGCTCCTCCAAACGGCATTTCGACAATCTTCTCGAGTCAAAAAATGACTACCGTGTCATTGCCTAATCGGGCACTGGCTGCGTTCTTCGTGTAGCTTGCTTCGATGGGCGCACAGGCGTCCAACTCCAGGTAGGCTGCATGTTCCGAGAACTATGCTTGTCCTACTACACTGCCTATCGACCAGCTAGCCAATCCACAACAACTCCATGGATTCAACGCAAGCGGTACACCATGAGTCACTGGAGTGCTATGTGGTACAGTTAAGGAGCAACGCAGTCGTACGACTCGTGGTGCAGAGGACCTTACCACAACTATCTAGAATGAAATGTGGATCATCACTGTCACGGGGTTGGGTCCTCGGATATTGTCATCATTGCTACATCCGGGAGGTGAAGTTGCTCAAAGCGGTATTCAGATTTAGTCACATCGTTAGCCTGATGCTCTGGCGGTACGTGGTCCTCAGTGATCTCTACGTAGGTCGACCTGTTACACAAACACGTGGCACGGCCTTGTGCTGTGTCGTACAGATCGAGTCTCCCGATCCCAAAGTCGCGTGCCACAGGACCTGGTAGACTGCTTGTAACAGTTGCTACTTCGCAAGGCTAGCACTCGATCCGAGGGCATCGTGGACACATGCAGTGAGCCGAGAAGCTTGGTCTGGGGAGAGCTTCGGGTAATAGAACAAATGATTGCTAAGAACAGGGAGGAAGAGCATCGTGTTGCTATGCCTAAACAGCTTCTTTTGAGCATGTAAGGGGTTACCTGAGTGTGCGACTCAAAGAAAGGTAAACTTGCACTTTCTCTATGTGGTCCGATAGCCCGAACAGGTCGCCATCGCACCTCATGCACGATGTTGTTCGTGGGGCTGTGTAATATAAATATGGTTGTCTTGATAATATCAGATACTAGAGCCTTGGGTTCGCTCCTCCACCTTGCAATAGCCGCAGCAATTTGTTAACATCGGCGCCAGCTTGTGGTTGTGAAGGAACATGGCCGGACTCGACCTCCGATTGAGGCTGAGACTGTGACTGAGACTGAGAGCCCCGGAAAAGTGCCAACAGCCCGGCCTCTCTGCTCGGCTGCGGCGCAATCTGGGGAGCGGGACTTGGTTGCGATGACATGTGCTGAGTATGAGCCATTGGTCGCAGCTGATGTTGGTACGAGAGTGCTGCCTGGGGTATAGGATCTTCTTGCAGCGACTGTTCATATACCTGCTGCTGACCACTCCTAGCAGGATCGCTATCTTCCCTCAAGCCATTTTGCTGTATGGCCAAACCCATTGCTGCCTCCCTCGACCTCCTCGCAGCTTTGGAAAGCTCCACCATCAGCTCACCATTCGCTGATCTGGACGTAGCAGTAGAGGTTCCCTCTTCGCTGAAGATATGAATGCCGTTTGTTTTCGGTACTCCTCCTGGTTCTTGTGGCTCTTGGGTGATCATGACGTAGTCGCCCGATACTTCGACATGGCCGTATTCTGACTGCCGTATCTCAGCGTTGAAGTTATCTAGGCCGCTTCTGTTGAGCACGAGAGCGTGATACCTCTCTTCACCGAATTCGCCAGGCGCCAACTGGCATATGAACAGTGTCCCGTTGGGCCCCGTTTTCTGCCATTCACCTGGGGTGTGAGCCCAGTCGTAAATTGTTGAGTAAGGTGCTACTGAAAGAATTCTGACGATTTCTGGATTGTGCTTCTGTGTGACTGAGAGATTCAGCTCTTCCCTCGTTCGGGTCACTGGTTGGTGAACAAGTGGGTAATCAGAGACGTAGCCTGGGTAATCGGATTCGTAGTCGGAGGGTTGGATGGTTTGAAGATTCGTTGCAGAAGGCATCGAGTCGTATTGTGGTGGTTGTTGGGTTGGAGAGTTAAGAGGAGGATAACGGGGATACTCAACAGATGCTTGCCGCGAATGCTGCCTTGGCCTCGATCGTCGCATTGACATTCTGGGTGGGCTGACTCCTGCCAAAGGTGGTTGGAAACGCGCCTGCTCCCGAGTCAGTGGTTCACTGCACCCAATACGCGATTCTAGCCTCCAAACACACGCCTAGATCACGAAGTCCGCAGTCTCTGAGGTACGAGGCATGCACGTCTCTAGCTGTCACAGAAGTGTCGCTACAGTCCTTGTTAGGACACCCAAGGAGTAATGCAGAAGTAGTGCAGCCAAACGATTATCTCATAATGCCCACCGGGAAGGTTTGGAACGGATGCGCAGTGATAGTTGCCAAAGCTAGCTAGCAAGCAAGATACACATATCATCAACAGTAGGTCCTAGTAGATGCACAAAATAATTAGTACGGCTGGGCTCTTGTCGGAGAATTAATAGAGCATAGTTCCTACTCGCTCTTGCTTCAGATTCGGGCAGCTTTCCCTGTCGTTTTCGTGCAATCAGGAGCCGCGGCGGGAGCCAAGAGCACGGGAAAGCGCGACCCCAGACTAACTGCGATTTAGTTTGGCCTGTGGTCGATCTGGCACGGTGAATTAGGGGTTCAGCCATTTTTGACCAGAGTCGTCGACGACTCCCTAACTAGATTACTACTGTCGTCTTCTGTGTAATAACCGACGAAATTGCTTTGGTCTGCTCCTTTCCCGCCAAGGTCACGAAGCTTCGCAAGCCTCCCAACTCCTGAGTCGACAAAGACACAACAGACCACGCCATGTCTTCACCTTTGAATGCGGTATGCGCTCCCTCCAATAACACTTCTATCACAAGTCTACATTGCTGTTGATCAATAAACTAACTCAAGATGTTGATGACAAAGGCCAAGATCAGGAAGAAGAAGAATGTCAAGAAAGGAATCCAGTTCTCCATGATGGTGTGTGGTGCTAGTGGCACAGGAAGGACTACATTCGTGAACACATTATGTGGAAAGAGGGTTCTTGGGCAGAAAGATGCCGACGATGCCGCGAACGCGCACCTCGAAGAGGGCGTCAGAATCAAGCCCGTCACTGTCGGTACGTGTATCAACGAGCAAAGGCTGGGGAGCATATTCTAACATCCTCTAGAGCTTGAGCTTGACGAGGAAGGCACGCGAGTATCACTAACCATAGTTGATACGCCTGGCTTCGGCGATCAGATCGACAATGAGGCATCCTTTGGCGAAATCGTCGGCTACCTCGAGCGACAATACGATGACATCCTGGCGGAAGAATCGAGAATCAAGCGTAATCCGCGTTTCAGAGACAACCGAGTCCACGCGCTGCTCTACTTCATCACACCCACCGGTCACGGCCTGCGCGAGCTGGACATCGAGCTGATGAAGAGATTGTCTCCGCGTGTGAATGTCATCCCTGTAATCGGCAAGGCAGATTCGTTGACCCCCGCCGAGCTGGCTGAATCGAAAAAGCTGGTCATGGAGGATATTGAGCACTACAGAATACCAGTCTATAACTTCCCCTACGACATCGAAGAGGATGACGAGGACACCGTTGAGGAGAATGCTGAGCTGCGAGGGCTCATGCCGTTTGCAATTGTTGGTTCAGAGGATGTGATCGAGATTGCCGGACGACGAGTCAGAGCGAGGCAGTACCCATGGGGTATTGTTGAGGTTGACAACCCAAGACACTCGGATTTCCTGGCGATCAGGAGCGCCCTGCTGCACTCACACCTGGCTGACCTGAAGGAAATCACACATGACTTCTTGTACGAGAATTACAGAACAGAGAAGTTGAGCAAGAGCGTGGACGGGGGTGTTGGAAAGTACGTATTGTCGAATCAGAGTCGGAAGCGCATTCTAACATCTTGTACAGTTCCCAAGACTCATCGGTCGACCCACAAGACCTTGCCAACCAGTCAGTCAGGCTCAAGGAAGAACAGCTTCGACGGGAAGAGGAGAAGCTCCGAGAGATCGAGGTCAAGGTGCAAAGAGAGATCAACGAGAAGAGACAAGAATTGTTGGCACGAGAGAGCCAGTTGCGAGAGATCGAAGCTCGCATGCAGAGAGAGCAATCTCATAATGAGGATCTCAATGGTGATGCCCACTAAACATGTTAGCATGCTATAGCGTTGTGTATATTTGTGCTTCAACAAGCTTTCGACAAAAGCAGGACCTTTTCGGCTTTGCAGTGGCTAGCGAGCAAGCGAGGAGTGGTTGCAGGGTGGATGAGGCGGTAATTGAGCCTTGATGGTGAATCGCTTGCGTAGATGGGACTATATATTTCTAATAATGCTTCCATGGAGGAGAGTTCTTGTCTCAGCAGAATGAATCCTCGCCGCTCTGTCTTCCTGCCTAAGTAAGGCATTAGATACGCAGTGACTTCGTCTTCGATTCGACAGCGATGGCGTCATGAGCACGCAGCCGATTCAGCATAGTAGACTTCTTGCTACGCTAGAATTCATCGTGCGAGCATGTTCGCTGACAACTAGCTGGACAAATAAGGAGTGTGCATCTTCGGCACAGTGTTGGGCAGCTACAATCACAAATGCAATGCCACGAAATTTCTGCTTTTTGTGCAGGCCCGATCGCACAATCCCCTTCCCTTTGTCGTGTTTGCGTGCTGATATTGTCTACGCCTCTACTGACATAGCGAGATGCCTCATACTAGTCGCAGGAAGAAGCATACCCCAGCCAAACGTCTTGAGGTCACAGACGACGATGGCTGGACCAGAGTGACTACAACTGACCGTGAGAGGCGCGGTCCCAGAGCGATTGGGAGCCCAGTGTGTGTGTCCTCAGGCGACGAGAGTTTCTGGCAGACTACACCTGAGAACGGAGCTTCGGCCGAAAAGACCAGACAGGAGTACGAACGGACACAAGAACAGTGGAAAGCATCAGACTCGTGCAGAGCGCTCGTGTCCTTACTGCAAGAGAAGGTTCTTCCAGAAAATGTGGAGATCGATAGATGTTTGATCTTTGGATCTGGCAGCTTTTGTGGGTTGCGGCAGGGATGGATATCGCGGAAGCATTCTGCTCTGTGCCAACTTGCAGTCATGAAGAGCATACATGGCACAATAGGTGAGTCCAGACGGAGGTCAATTGCGGTAACATGAGCTAACATTCTACAGAAGAAACCACAGCCAGAACGCTACCAATATATGCTCAAGATCCCGCGTACAACGATGTTGACGTTAGGTTCTTGCACAACTTCGGTGCGAACGTGGCAGAGACACCAAACGGCTATGATCTGGTCACGGGCAAGAGTCTGGTCTACGCACCGAATGCAGAATATCACGTGGAAATGCAAGTGCTGAAGAGGAATCCGGCAGTACTGCTTACCAGCAGATTAAGTTGGATGTGGAGGAATGAAAAGGGTCAAGCCTGCACAGACCGGACTCCTGTGCAGGTAGAGAGTGCTAGTGAAGACTCACAACAACACGAGGCCTACATGATGCGTGAAGAGTTGGAGCAAGACTGCCGGAGTCTAGAAGACTTCTTACGCGTCAAGCAGGCAGCCCGGATACCATCATTGGATTCCAGGGATAATCCTTTTGATAATCAGCATCTGTATTGGCCGAAGCCTCAAGAAAATGGAGAAAACAGACAGACGCAAGATGCTGCCAAATAACAGCGTTGCGATATCATACGAAGTAGTGCTTACCGCACATGCTTTCGTGTCTGAATGTTCTATCGTGCAGCCTGATATGCACACCGGACCCTTTTCGAGCTGAAACATGCATTTGGCTGCAGCATTGATCATGTGGGAGCGGTCTGATTGGCGGACTTTCTGCACAGTCCATGCACGCCTCAGACGCTCATGGGGGAACTCCAGCTCACGTCCTCCATCATTTACTAGTCGCATGCTCCATCGCGCGCAGCGTATTGCTCTCGGATGGCTAGCTGGATGAATTGGCATATGTCAATCAGGTAGGATGCACTCCGTAAAAGCCAATGACTGACATCCACGAAGGTCGTGGAGGCAGGAAAGTGGCTGGCGGAGCGACATTGAGCCCAAGGATCCACTCAAACAACTACGAAGGAGAGCTGGCCCAAGATAGCATTTCCAAACACACGCAACATATAGCATCGAAAAGAAGGCTAAGGACATTGCAAGTACATCAGTTATGCGTACGTGTTGGATTGCTGTAAGGCTCATTTGCAATGTCGAAGTCTTCTATGCCAGTGTGCCAGAACGCGTAAAAGGTAAGCTATTCTGTATTTGTGCTAGACCTGACATAAATCGCCCTGGCAACAAGAGCGTTAATCTCGCGGCCAATCGGACGGGGCACACCCCTGCCATATGTTTTGGTGTTGTGGGTGGAGTGCATGGGCCAACCTCCCAAGTCCGAGCTGGACTGCAGTTTATTTGGGATTCCCCTGTCCTTTCCAAGTCTGCTGCTTTCTCTCCTTCACACATACCACAAACCATCTCCTACCCCAGCATTCCACGTTAATTCTCTTTTCGAGAACCGTCTTCAAGGATCTGTGCAGAGACCGGAAGCTGATCGTCACGTCAGCCTTTCCTCTCTTCACCCCATCTTTGATCCCTCGTGGAATTTTCAAGACAGTAGTCTTGAGCTCTCCTTTCCATTAGGAGAGTCGAGAGCTTGAGACGATTGCCAAATTGGCAACCTGGATTTCGACGCCCGAGTACCCATTCCAGTCAGTGTCTTCCCGTCAACGTACCGGAGTGACACTACTTCTGTCGAAACTACCACAGAGACAAAGGTAGAGGGAGAAGTCACCCAGGGAGCCACCCAGCGCGTCGGACGGGAAGATACTCGACTCCGCAAAGAGGAAGAGACCGTCGACGTCCGCACCCAAGGCAGATATCGAGAAGAACGCCCAGCACAAGACGACTTCCAGGTCATCGACGAGACCCGCGTGACTGGAAGCAGCTATCCAAGCCAGTTCCAGGAACGACAGTACACTGATCGACAAGTCACTGATCGCCAAGCAAGTAGATTTGCTGAAGTAGATCTTTCTCGAGAAAGGTGAGTCTGTTCGTCGGTCGTCAGCTGAGCACTGCTAACGTGTCCATAGATACCAAGGATCTTCTGAGCACGCACCAGAGAGACAAGTCAACGTCGACGTTACCACAACTCGACAGCAAAGAGGCTACGACTACGATCGCAAATCAAACGCCGTTGTTGATCGTCCGTACGAGACACAGATCGACATCACTGAGCGAGAGTACCGCCGCAAGGTTCAGCCAAACTACGACATCGAATACGAGCGTCGCCGACCAGTTCGAGACGACGTTGTGATTGAGAAAGCTACAGTAAGAGAAGTCAAAGTCGACAGAGAACCAAGAGGCAAGATGGGTTACTACGACGACCACGGTGAATACCACAGCTTCCGACGAGGCGTCGAGCGTGCTGCCGATCGAGTCTTTCACCCCTTGTCTAACCACGACCATGATGAAATTGTCGTCAAGGGAGGTGGACCGTCCCGCGTCAGCAATGGCAGAGTCGAATCAGTGAGATATGTCGAGCCAAGGGGTGGTGTTCCAGGTAACACTGTCACCATTCCATGCCACTTCATCCGAGTCGGTGACCTCGTGATTCTCCAAGGTCGACCTTGCCAAGTCATCCGAATCTCTCAATCTGGTCAGACCGGTCAATACAGATACCTCGGTGTCGATCTCTTTACGCGACAGCTGCACGAGGAGTCGTCTTTTGTCAGCAACCCAGAGCCATCTGTCATCGTTCAGAGCATGCTCGGACCTGTCTTCAAGCAGTACCGAATCCTTGATATGCAAGAGGGTGGTGCTATTGTCTGCATGACTGAGACGGGTGATGTCAAGCAGGGCCTGCCTGTCGTTGACCAGGGTGGTCTCTACGCCAAGATTGCCCGTGCCTTTGACGATGGTCGGGGCAGCGTCCGAGCTCTTGTCATCAATGATGGTGGCCGAGAGCTCATCGTCGACTACAAGGTCATCCACGGTTCTAGACTGTAGATGACAAGTCGAACGAGGGCGGTGTGGTTGCGGGAGACGCAAAAACGTGATGATCGAACCGAAGTACAAAGCAAGAGTTGATGGACCCTTTCTACGCCCTTGATCTTACAGCATTGGCGGTATAGTAGGGTTGGCAAGGTGCATACTAAGTTGAACATACAGTGTTGGGTTGTTTCATGGGAGCGTGGTGGGGGTGTCTTTGTGCATGAAGTACCTTCTTCGCATGGCAAGCAAGTTGTGTGGATGCTCTCGATGCTGAGTCAGATGACAGTCTTTTCCTTTGTTGATCGCAGGTGTGGCAAGTGGTCAGTCGAGCTCGTGCATCTGACAAGATGTTGAACAAGAGCTGTCGCCTTGCTTGCAAGTTCGAGCCTCTTGGACCATGTTGTATAGATGGATGGTGACTCCTGGCTGTTGGGTCGACCAGTGGTCATCTGGGTTGGACAATCCTGACGTGAGGTCACGGCACCATGCATATCGCTATCTTAAGATGTACATTGAACTCACCTGAAAGGCGTATATAGTGCTCCTAATGAATGGTCTTTGAGGCTAATTCTCACTCCAACTGTACGACTTGGAACACGAACAACGTATGGTATGTGTAATATTATCGTTGACTCACGGGTTTTGCTATACGGTGCTGAGCGTAAGGAGTTAGGAATAGAAATACGTTTCTCCCCTCCCAGTCCCCCGTTTTAATGTGGAAAGCACCAGGACTGCACTTCAGAAGTAAATAAGCTCGTCGATACGTGTTCTTGACACTCAGTTTTCTTACACACGAGCTTGATCACAATGTCAACAGCTTCTGTAGAGAAGGAAGAGCTTCGACCTCTTTTACTTGAGTTAAAACATCTGGTTTAGCGTTCGCCCTTGGCATTCAAGATTACAGTAATATTGCCAAGTTTAGAAGATGGTATGAAAGTATTAGGAAGCATTCCTCTCAAATTCAGCCCCATCGCGTTACTTATTTGTCTTACCCTTGTCGCTCTAATCAACCTCAAACGTGTCAGGTCATCCGATGCCCAAGCGAACGCTCCATTCTCAGGCGTCCAACATCATGCGACGCAGCTTATTACTGCTCCGCGAGCATGACTTCCTCGCTCTCTGCATATCATTGAGTGCTGAAGATGCCCCAACTTACGCGTACATGTGTCAACCAACCGAACAGTAGGATACCATGCCTAACGTCGGAGAGGTAGAGGTGCTGTGATCGAACATTCGAATCTATTCGAATCCAACTTATCGAAGGCTGGAGCAGTCGACTACCGAAGCTCTCACTCTGTTATCGTCGCAGTATTCAATTTACAATATGCTGCTGAAAGTGGTGACAGCCGTCGCAGCGGGCATCGTCGCCTGGCTGGTGTACTTTGTCCGCGATCTCATCTCGAAGCGAAGGAAACTGGCTGGGCTGGTAAGTTCTACACACACACAAACCCGCACTTGAGTCGTGAATCCTACATAGGTCGAATACAGAGCCGCGGGCGCCACTCCATGGACTTTGCCCTAACAAGACCTGGATGATGGTAAATTTCGCTCTGTGAGTTGAAAGCTGACAGCTCATTAGCCTCAACCGCCAATGAAAAATCTGTTGCTTGGCCACCTAGAGATAGCGGCTGAGTGTCAAACCGTATTCCCGAGGGGTGTTCACTCTCATGTCTGGGCTGATTACATACGAGAGAAGTGGAAGCTGCCTGAGACATTCTACGTTGATTGGTAGGTCACACTTCCTTTTGAGAAAGCTGGAACGACCCATCAATTGCTGATCATGTATGGCAGGCGCCCAGTCGGACCGCTATGGCTGTTCATCGCAGACCCAGAGCTTTCGGGTGAATTTATCACAACTAAGCAGAGTCTACCGAAGAGCAAACTGGAAACAGATTACCTGGAGCTCTTTCTTGGGAAGAACAACATGGTCTCGGTCGAAGGATCTCACCACAAGTCTTTGAGAACGATGTTCAATCCAGGCTTCTCGGCGAACAATATCATGACATATGCCGATGCTATTGTTGAAGCGAGTCTGAGGTTCTTTGATGTCCTCGAGAAGAAGGCAAAGAGCAACGAGCTCTTCGAGATGGAAGAATACGCCACAAGGTTGACTATTGATGTCATTGGCGTAGCTGTGTTTGATGCAGATCTGCAAGCTCAGAAGGGGCTACACCCAATCGTGCAGCACTTCCGTGAGAGAGTACAGATAATGCCCGCAGCGGATAGACCCTTCTTTTGGCAAGATGTCCAGCCAACTCGACCATTCAGACTTTGGTGGAATAACCGGAAGCTGAATGCTGCAGTGGACGCTGAACTGAATAAGAAGATTCAGCGTCGAGCGAAAGACCTCGAGGACGAAGCCGGAGGCATCGTCAAGCGGAAGAAGAAGTCGATCATCGACCTTGCTCTCAACACATACGAGAAAGAAATAGCTATGGGGCAAAACATCCAAAGCGGTGACTCCATCAAACGCATCACGGACTCCAGCGCTGTGCCAGCTGCATTGAGACAAGATCTCATTGATAGTATCAAGACATTCTTCTTTGCTGGACACGACACGACAAGCTCGGCTCTCTCATGGTGCTACTATCTCTTGCACCGGTACCCAGAAACACAGCGGAGGCTCACTGCTGAATTGGACAGGTACTTCCCCCCGGGCACTTCCACCGCCCAAAAGATCAGGCAAGACCCCTACATCATCAACAAACTGGAGTACACCACAGCTGTTTTGAAAGAAACAATGCGCATCTTCCCATCAGCTAGTACCCTGAGGCAAACTAAGTCGAAATACCCAGCAACGCACACCAATTTCACAGACCCACGAACAGGAACCCAAATAACCCTGGAGGACACCCACATCTGGCCAGCCGTATATTTGATCAACAGAAACAAACGTATCTTTCCCAGGCCCATGGAATTTATACCCGAGCGCTTTCTACCAGATCGCACACCATTCCCGGATGCAGACCTCTTCAAGCCGGCGGGCAAGAACGCATTTCAACCATTCAGCGTCGGTCCTCGAAATTGCATTGGCCAAGAGCTTGCTATGATTGAGGCGAAGATCGTTCTAGCGTTGACGGCGCGTGAGCTCGATTTCGTGCTGGAGTTTCCTGGGGAGGAGGCTGATCCGCAGCCGCCGATACCAGAGAGTAGCGCGGCAGAAGTCAGTGAAGAGACGGAGTATGGGCGCGGGGTCAGGGAGGGAAGAATTACACCGAAGGTGATTGAGGGGCATAGGGTTTGGCAGACGTTGAAAGGGAGTGCGAAGCCTGCGGGTGGATGTCCGGGGAGGGTGTATCTTAGGAGGAGGGGTTAGAGCCAGGGGTTGCAAGGATTGAACAATAACGAATTTGTGCGCAAGATGCTTCAACAGGATGGGGGCTGACTAGGGAACTACAGGTAAATCAACAGCAATTCGAGCTGGTATGCGTGCAACTCGAGAGGCATCCCTGACATCGTGGGCGTCACCTCCATGAACGTCTGCGTCACATTGTTGTTGCCCCACCACACCGTTTAGAGCGTATAAGTAAAGCGCGTCCCTTCAAGCTCTGCACGCTCGCTTCTTCTCCAATTGCATGCTCTAGTACTAGTGCACTCTGCGCGTCTCGTCTGGTCACAAGTTGTTACTCTCGAGTCCTGCAGTCGTTAGCCTATAACCACGTCGTATTACTGTCAGCAACAATGTTCTCTTATCGATGCTGGTCTCTACATTCTCAGGCATGCTAGATGGGGTTTCATGGGTTGAGCATACGGTGAAGACCATTTCTCCTCTACGTCACTAGTCAACACCCATTTCTCCCCTGCGATGTCCTGCGATGGTCCTGCGATGGTCCTGCGATGGTCCTGCGAAAGCTACTTGGACTCGAGCCAACGGCTCAGGACATTGTCCGCCATGGTGAGATCAAGGTCAATATTCAACTTGTGCTGCGTGCCTATTCGCATTTCACCAACAGTGAATTATTTATGTTGACCCAAGAGTCGGAAGCAAACAAGCAGAACCATTCACAGGCAAGGCAAAAGGTGCACAATGGATGGTGGGCCACACGCCTGGCCACTTCCCCATAGCGACCCTGATGGCACTTTCTACATTCCCATCAATGCTAACAACATTGAGACTGCCTTCTACCATGCCTCTACCCCACGCGACAGACTGTTACATAAGAGATTCTTCTCACTGGCCATACATCACCTCCGAGACCACCACCCGCCGACCGACGACAACGAAAAGCGACTGTACAATCTCTCATCAGTGCTCGAAAGAGCTTCCGCGATTCCACACTGTCCACCCATACCGATAGACCGTGGCCGCAGCTTGCCCGAAATCGTGGATGAAGTCGTCGCAGATCCCTCGTTTTTCTTCGGACCTGCATCCCAGAAGCCTGGAGAAGCAGAAGACGACTGTCGCTTCATCTGCATTTTCTGTCACAAAGTAAGAACTAGGACAGGAGACCTAAAGTTCCACTTGCGTAGGAATCACAGTTTCGAAAACTGGGAAATCGATCAAACAATCAGCAAGGACGCCGTCTACAGACTTCGAGTTTTCGGGCCATATTCCTACGAGGACGTAATCCTGAACAACTGGGACATCCCGGAGTGGAAGCCGCGCGGTTTCAGGGGCTCGCAAGCAACTGCAGAAGAAGAACACCCAACTTCTTCACAGAAAAGGAAAACCAGACATCGGATTCCTGGGAGTAGCCCACAGCCGTACGCAGATCTCCCACAGGAAGGGTCTCCTAGCATGAAGCGCCGTCAGAGCCCAGCAGCTGACAACCACGCGACTAATGCCTCGCAGGCGATGCTTTATGACGAGTCTTCAACCGTATCGATGTCGTGGTGCATTGATGCCGTCCAATTGGATCTCCCTAAGTCATCCTTCGATGACCTTTCGCTGGCTAGCTATGTCACATCCGACGAGGCGCTACTAGCTCAAGTCGGAAGTTCTTCTGAACAGCAGGACGTGGACGCACCTCCGCCGAGAGACAATACGCATACCATATATCTGTCCTCGGATGCACCTCTAATTCACAGACTCGCAAGACCCCATGCCACCGGATCTACCGAGCATCCGCGACGTCCGCCTAGATATATGCAGCGAGGAGGACAACGTCGCCACTGAGGATGGTATGGTATCCGGTAGACCCTATGCTTTCATTGTTGTGTTAGGTACGTCTGTCCGGTATAGCTCCTCTCAGCTTTCTCATCGTAATTCTTGGGACACATGCTGATGCTTCTCAATCTAGTCAGCTAGCTTGTCACCCTTTGTATTTTGTGACGGTCAATTTGATATATTAGCGAACTCGGGAGGAAGGCGTTGGAGAAAGATCGCTATGACGTTGGTTGGCGGTAGATATGTACGACCCTCTAAACTTCGAATTTGATGCCTTGAAAGACAATCCATGTTCGAGTGCGCCTTTAAGATCTTGCTCTCGATCTCGCTCAATCATCCTTCAGCACTAGATCATGGACCACGTCTTGCCCTCACAGGACCCATGTCACGGTCATTTCCCACACAGGGAGGCTTGCATGCGCGTTGCCTACAGTAACTCGACAGGTCCTCGCAAAGGCAAAGCTATCTAGGTATTGCAGCCTCGAGCAACACAACAAATTCATGCCAGGGGCCAACCCCGACACGTGTTACCGCGTCAACCCTAGCAACTAGTGTCCGAACGTCTCCAACTTTCTAACTTCGTGCCTCAAAAATAGCTCCAACCAAGCCATACTATGCCCAAACAATGTCTGAAACAGCTCAATCCGGCAAGGTGTTTCGCGTGTTGCTGACGCCACGTCGGCGAGATCACCTCGAGTCTCAGCCTCGTTTGCGACTAACATAGGTAATTTGCAAGGGTGCGGTAAAGCAGGACAGGGCAGGGCAGGGCATGTGCAGCTCCGAGTCTGGGGGCTTGAAATCATGCTCTGCTTGCAACAACCACCAACACAAGAGCTCACGCGCACCAAGCACCACGGAGTCAGAACATACGCGACGACGCTCCAATTGACGTGCTTTCTGCGCTGAATCGCCGAGGGGACCACCCCAGATCAGACATATTCTGCACCGCCCGCCCAGAGTCTGCGGCGTTCACTTACTGAGTCCACTCCAGCC
>Ga0210040_10002447_pt1 | contig 26183 bp, 18 predicted proteins | sample CryGeyCG12114_NA_FD_185462 | JGI IMG/M metagenome (GOLD analysis project Ga0210040, IMG submission 185462) | Groundwater microbial communities from aquifer - Crystal Geyser CG19_WC_8/21/14_NA (SPAdes) (version 2) | ecosystem: Environmental > Aquatic > Deep subsurface > Groundwater | place: USA... | reverse complement strand
TGTTGTGCGGCCGCGGCGCTACTTCGTTTACCAGTAATTCTCCGTTGCGGGTCAGGAACATTTCTACGGCCAGCAAACCTACTAAATTAAAAGATGAAATTACTTTGTGCGCCAGTTCCCGGGCAGCTTGCTCGGTTTCGGGCGAAATAGCCGCCGGCGAAAAAAGATAATCGACCAGATTATGCTCCGGGTGAAAAGACAACTCCACCACCGGAAAACAAGTTACCTCGCCGCTAACATTACGGGCACAAATTACCGCCAGTTCTTTTTCAAAGTCTACGTATTTTTCCAGCACCGAAGGCGCATCAAAACCTTTCTCAATAGCTTCGGCATTGGCCAGCCGGGCCACGCCGCGCCCGTCGTAACCCGATTTGCGCAGTTTCTGAAAAGCCGGCAAAAAAGCCGTTTTTTCTTTTACTTCGGCTTGGTTCTGCACCAATAAGAAATCGGCAGAAGAGATAGCTTTTTCCTGGTAAAATTGTTTTTGCAGGCCTTTGTCCTGAATAATTTGAATGGCTTCGGGCTGCGGATATACTTGTACGCCTTCGGCCTGGAGTTGAAACAAGGCCTCGGTATTTACGTGTTCAATTTCAATAGTAAGCACATCGCATTTCTTCCCGAACTGGTACACGGTGTCGTAATCGGCAAAACTGCCCTGGTAAAATTCCTGGCACAGGTGTTTACAAGGGGCATCCGGATCCGGGTCCAGGATCAAAGTATATAAATTTAAATCGATGCCGGCCTGTAACAGCATACGGCCCAACTGGCCACCGCCCAAGATACCCAGCCTGGTTTCTCCTTTCATGTATTTGCTTTGCGTTTAAGAAATCCAAAAATAAGCATTTATTCGGAATGCATCTGGCACTTTTGTAAAACAGGAAAACCAGGTATAAAAGATTAATCTTAAATTTAACCCGCACGTAATGCGAAAGTCTGCGGCAATTACTACTTTTACCCGATTCATATATTAAAGAATGGAAATTTTACTGGCTACTTTTTCGGCCTTGTTTTCGGTAGTAAACCCTTTTGGGGCGATGCCGGTTTTTTTAACCCTTACCCAAGACGATACCCCGCAGCACCGCAACCTAATGGCGAAGCGGGCCAGTATGTACATGGTACTTATATTGGCAATTTTCTTTTTTGCCGGACAATACGTGCTTAACTTTTTTGGTTTGCGCATCCATGATTTGCGAATTGCGGGCGGTATTATGATTTTAAAAGCCGGCTTCGACCTTTTAACTACCAAATCGGAACCCGGCAAAAAAGTATCAAAAGAAGTGGTGGAAGAGGGAATTCAGAAAGAAGATATTTCTTTTACGCCTTTGGCCATGCCCATGCTGTCGGGCCCCGGCGCTATTGCCGTTAGTATCGGTATGTTCACCAAATCTTTATCGTACCTGAATATGGCGCTTACCATTGTGGCGATTATAATGGTGGCTATCGCCAGTTATTTTATTCTGGTTTTTTCGCACCGGCTTACGGCGGTGATGGGCAAAGCCGGTCTGGCCGCCCTTTCCAAAATTATGGGCTTTATTACGCTGGCTATTGGCGCTAACTTTATTACTTCGGCGTTAATTGCTTTATTTAAATAAGAGCCGATAACCGAAAATTAACTTCATTGCTATCCGGCAAAGAAAGGTATTATTTAACTTAGGTTTCGTAACAAGAAATCATTTATCAGATGCGTGCAGCAGTTATTAGCGTTTACTTTTGAAAGATTGCATCTATCAATTTATTGGTGCTAAAGAACTTTACCAGCCTAAGTTGCCTTAAGCCCGGCGGGCCCGGGATCTAACCAATAGGTAGCTAATCAGATTCCTGCACGATGTCGGGTTTGGGTGCTAAAAGCCTTTATGCTTCTTTTTTGGTGGTTTGCGTGACATCAGCGTAATACCTGTAATTTTTACCGAACTGCCGGATTTTTAACTGCGGGACCAGTTTCTTGCAGAAGCAGACTTAGACCCATTGCTGCTACAATAATAAACATCCAGAATATACCGGAAGCCTGAAAATGTGCTTCGTGATTGGTGATAGTTGCCAGGCTTTGGCCGTAGTAACGCGTAAAAACCGGCCCTAATAAAGCGGTTACGCCAAATGTAAGAAAGTTGATGGCCCCCGTGGCACTGCCTTTTACCTGGTCGGGGTTCGCTTCTTTTATAACGGAATACGGAATCATGGCGGCACCCGAGCCAATGCCAAATAACAAACGGCTTGCCGCCGCCGGCAGCAAACCAGGCAGAAATATAAGCTGGGCTAAACTAAGCAGCATCAGCAGCGCCCCCGCCAGCAAAGCGGGTTTGCGCCGGCCTATTTTATCAGCAAACCAACCCAATAGAGGACAACCAATTACCCAACCCAGCGGCACCATAGAACTAACCAAAGTAGCTTGCTGGTAAGAAAAACCTAAATCCTGCTCAAAAAATGCCACGCCCCAGGTCATGATAAAAATGGTAGTGGGCGCAAACAATAAGCCCGAAACGATGCCGCACAAATAAGATTGCGGATTGGTAAACACAATTTTGTAAGGCTGCAGTAAAGGTGTTTTGGGTTCCTGGTTATTGCCGGGAGATTTTGGTTCGGATGGCGTTACCAGAAAAAGCGCCACGCCCACCACCAAACTGGCTATAGCTGCGTAAATCCAAAAACCATATACCGATAGCACCGAATGCACCAAGGGCCCTACCGCAAATTGCCCCGCCGAACCGCCCAGCATACCCAGACATTGTGTAAAGCCAATAGCCGTAGCGAGAGAACGCGATGAGAAACCGTGGGTGGCCAGGTAAACACAACCCGTAAAAGCAAAAGCCGAACCGGCTCCCTGCAACAAGCGTCCGGCGTTGCCGGCAAAAGTATTGGGTATGGAAAACAGGAAACAACCTAGCCCCAAAATAAACAAACCCGCTGGAATGGTATATTTGGCCCCAATTTTATCGAGGGTGATACCGGATACCAGACTGGTAACCGAATACGTATAATAATACGTCCCCAATATAGCGCTTACGCCAATCGTACTCACCCCGAATATATCGGACAATTCCGGAATCATTACCGCCGGGGCCGACCGGACGGCATATTCCAGGAAATAAAAGACCAACCCGAATATCCAGGCGATTACATAAATCTTCCTGAGCTTTTGGGAAGTGGTTTTCTCAACGGTAATTTCCATGCGGTGCTTATTTTTTCCCGGCTACCTGTTATGCAGAGCTTACACAAGTAGCCGGAAATTAAAACCAATTAAGTTGGGCTAGAAGACTTATAATACTTCGGCAATATGCTTATAATTCGATTTAATAATGGAGATAACTTCATCTACATTGCCGTTAAACATCATTTTGGTCATGGCAGTCGCAAAGCCTTTCATCTGTTTAAAATCTGCCTGCGGCGGCATGGCCAGAGCATTCGGGTCGGTAAGAATATTCACCAGGGCCGGGCCGTCGGTAGCGAAAGCGGTACTAATAGCGTTGCGCACTTCACCGGGTGTATGGGCCGAAAAACCTTTAATGCCCATGGACTCGGCTACGGCCGCAAAATTGGTATTCGACATGTCGGTTTGCCAGTCGGGCAAGCCGGCTACTTCCATCTCCAGTTTTACCATGCCCAACGAACGGTTATTAAACACAATCAGCTTAATCGGGAGCTTGTACTGCACAATAGTAGCCAAATCGCCCAGCAACATCGATAAACCACCGTCGCCGCAAAGCGCAATAACCTGGCGCCCGGGCCGGGCTAGTGCCGCCCCGATGGCCTGCGGCATGGCGTTGGCCATGGTGCCGTGGTTCCAGGAACCCAGCATTTCGCGCTGACCGGTAGCATCTAAGTAGCGGGCACCCCACACGCACGACATACCGGTATCTACGGTAAAAATGGCATCTTCCGTGGCCAGTTCATTTACAACCGCCGACACAAATTCCGGGTGAATCAGGTCTTTTTCGCCGGGACTATCGACATAAGCCCGGATGGTTTTCTTTACATGTTCGTAAAATTCCAGTTGGTCGCGGAGGAAATCATCGTCTTGTTTTTCGCGCACCAAAGGCAGCAGAGCCTGGATGGTATCTTTAATGGTGCCGCCCAAACCTAGTGTTATTTTGGCCCGCCGGCCAATTACTTCGGGCTTGGTATCTACCTGCACAATTTTACAGTGCTTGGGCAGGAAATTGGCGTAAGGAAAATCGGTGCCCAGCAAAATAAGCAAATCGCACTCCTGCATGGCGTGGTACGCCGAAGGCAAACCCAGCAAACCGGTCATACCTACTTCGTAAGGGTTGTGGTGCTGAACGTACATTTTTCCCCGGAACGAATAACCAACCGGCGCTTTTACTTTTTCGGCCAGAGCCACTACTTCAATGTGCGCGTGGCGGCAGCCAATCCCGCAGAAAATAGTTACTTTTTTATGATTGTTCACCAGGTCGGCAAATTGCTGCAGGTCAGCTTCTGATGGTTTCATGACCATTTCGGACCGGAACATTTGCATGGCAGCCACGCTTTCTACAGCTTCCATAGCGGCCAGGTCGCCGGGTAAACCTAGTACGGCTACTCCTTTGTGATGCTGTGCGTGTTGGAGCGCCTGTTGTAACATCCGGGGCATTTGCACCGGCGTATTGGCCAGTACATTGTAGCAACTGCAATCATCAAAAAGCTTAATGGTGTTGGTTTCCTGGAAAAAGTTAGTACCAAACTCACCCGAAGGGCACGTAGAAGCAATAGCCAGCACCGGCGCGCCAGAGCGGTGCGCATCGTATAAACCGTTAATCAGGTGCACGTGGCCGGGTCCCGAACTGCCGGCACAGCAAGCCAGGCCTTCCAGTTGGGCTTCGGCGCCGGCCGCAAAGGCGCCTACTTCTTCGTGCCGCACGTGTATCCACTGAATCTGGCCATTGCTGCGCCGCACAGCATCATTCACTTCGTTCAGACTATCGCCGGTTACGGCATAAATTCTTTTAATGCCTGCCTCTATGAGCATGCGCACTAATTGCTCTGCTACTTTAATTGCCATGAAATACCTTTAAAACTGTTATACAGATGGAAATGTAAACTTCTTTTACTGCCGGAGCTTAGGCTTAAATACCCATTTTACCTATATTATTTTGCATTTAACGCGTTGCAAAAGGAAGTGATTAGTAATTTAAAAGATTAAGTATTTAATTCGGCGTTGTTCCGTATTTATAGCGCAGCCCGTAAAAAAAGAGTATTCCGGCAAAGTATCACGCCAGGTTACTTTACAATTTGAGCCGACACATCCTTACGGCCTAAGAGGCAAATCCAAAGTAGTGATATACAAATAAAGCTGACTGAAATAGCCTGGAAAGCCATAAGCAACAGGTTGGAATGTATATACTGGCAATTTGCAGGCTTTTTAAACGCAAACAAGCCGCTGAAAACTCTCTCCAGGCGAATCTTTTTATACCAAACTATTTACAAATGAAGGCTCATTCAATAAAAAAACACCTTTGTTCGATTTTATGAAGGCAGAGTAGCGAATATTTACAAAATTTGCATTTCGGTTTTATCTTATTAGCAGCCCTAGGGTTTATAATGCCGGGTAGATTTTGAGGAAGGGAAGAAAATCAAATTATATGCAGAGATATTATTATAAAGTAAGTATTCTGTTTTTTCTGATTATTTTTTTAGCAGTTGCTGTTCAGGCGCAGATTGTGAATATTGAAGAAGGCCGGATGGGCCGCGATTCCAGTAATCACGTAGCGGGGCAAATTGGCCTGGACTTTTCTTTGTATAACCAGAATGCAGGCCGCAACCAGCCTAACAATTACCTGCAGCTTACCTTCAAGGGCGATCTGGCTTATAATACTCCGAAGCATACTTATTTATTTTTAAATTACTTTAATTACCTGCTGGTGAATTTTAATGTAGAGGCTCAACGCAATACGGTAGCGCAGCAAGGATATTCTCATTTACGCGCCAATCTGTACCAGGCCCGCCGGCTTTCGTATGAACTCTTTGCCCAGGCCCAAGCCGATAAAGCCCGCGGCCTGGAATGGCGTACGCTGGAAGGCGGCTATTTACGTTTCCGGTTGATGCGCCAGGAAAATAAAAATATCAATGTTTTCTTAGGAGCCGGGGCCATGCACGAACACGAAGAATGGGAAAACCCCGAATTAGCCCAGCAACTCCAAATATCAAACCTGGTAAAATGGACCAGTTACATAAGCGCTAAATATAATATCGACAAAAATATACAGGCTAACGCCATTATGTACTACCAGGTTGGTTACAGCAAAATAATAACGGCTTTTCGGAACCGGGTAAGTGGTGATATTAGCCTGGCCGTTAAACTAAACAAAACTTTATCTTTTAAAACCAGTTTCAACTGCACGTACGAAGACCGGCCTATTGTGCCGGTTACTAAGTTTGTATATACCTTAACCAACGGCATAGCGGTTAATTTTTAAGGATAAATAGTGATTGCTTCGCTCCTATTTAGGAAAAAAATGCTTTTATCTATTATAAATACGCCAGCCCTGATGCGGAGAGGAGCTTTTGATAACTATCGCAAAATTGATAATTATTTTAGCTGCGGCACTTAATATCCAACAGGCATACATTTTATCTTAACCGTTATCGTTTTTTCAATCATAAGGCGATGGGCTGATCGACGTCCAACCACCATCAATTATCAGGCACTGCCCGGTAATGTGCCGGGCATTTTCCGACACCAGAAACAATGCAGCCTGGGCAATATCGGAGGGGTAAGCCGGCCGGCCCATGGGCGTAATTGCCGACCAGGTTTTCTCATAATCTTTATCTTCGCCTGTTCTTTCGGTAAGGGTAGCTCCGGGGGCAAGCGCATTTACACTAATCCGGTAAGGTGATAATTCTATTACCAGGTTCTTGGCGAGCATCTCCAACGCAGCTTTGGTCATGCCATAAGCGGCTAAATTTTTATGGGCCTGATGCCCGGTAACCGAAGACATAAAAAGTATGCTTCCGCCCGATTGTTGCTTTATTATTTGTTTAGCCGCGGCCTGGGCCAAAAAGAAACTCCCGCCCAGGTTGGTTTGGGTTACTTTTTGCAGGCTTTCGGGCGTATAAGATAGGAAATCACCAAATACAGTTATACCGGCATTCGCAATAGCAATGGTTAATTTCCCGAATCTTGCCACGGCAGTATCTACCATCTGCCGGATAAAATGCGGGTCCGCAGCGTCTCCGGCTAAACCAATACATCTTCCATATTGCGCATTAATATCTGAAGCGGCTTTGGCGGCTAAAGCGGCATCAATGTCATTGAGCAACACGGCCGCCCCCTGCTGGGCCAGTTCCTGGCATATTTTAAAGCCAATACCCTGACCTGCTCCGGTTACAATGGCCACTTGTTCTTTAAAAACTGCTACCGACATTTTAAAACTTTAAAGATGAATTGATGAATAAGCTCCCTCCCTATATATAGGCAGAAAGAATGAATTAAATCTTTTGCTTTATTTAAGGAACATTACAGCGCCTTAATGCGAATCTTTTGTTACCTCGCTGCCTGACATACCTTTTAAAAAATCGAAATCTGCGCCGAAGCAGGCCTGCTCTACATGCTGCGTAAACAAACTTACGTAGCCCCTGGCGGTATGATTAGGTTGTGGCTTCCACTCCTGTTTCCTCTGCTCCAGTTCTGCCTCCGATACCTCAATAGTAAGCAAGCGTTCCGGTACATTCAAGGTTATCATATCACCGGTACGCACTACTGCGAAGTTTCCGCCGGCAGCTGCCTCCGGAGAAGCGTGTAATACCACCGTGCCAAAGCCGGTCCCACTCATCCGGCCATCAGAAATACGAATCATATCGGTAATGCCTTTATCAAGCAGTTTGGGAGGAAGCCCCATATTGCCTACTTCCGGCATACCCGGATACCCTTTGGGCCCCACATTTTTCAGGATCAGGATGCTGTTCTCATCAACTTCCAAATCAGGATCATCAATCTTATTCTTATAATCGTCGATATCTTCAAATACTACGGCTCTGCCTCTATGCTGCATCAGGTGCGGACTTGCGGCCGAGGGTTTTATAATGGCCCCCTGTTCGCAAAGATTTCCTTTTAGCACCACAATACCGGAAATATTATTGAATGGGGCCCCTACGGTTGCAATAACCCCTGCATTATAGCAAAGCGCACCTTTGCAGTTATCCTCAATGGTTTTTCCGTTTGCTGTAACACAACTTTTATGCAGATACCCTTGCAACTCTCGCAGCACTACCGGCAAGCCTCCGGCATAGTAAATATCCTCCATAAAAAATTCACCGGATGGCTGCAGATTAGCAATAAGCGGGATACCGGCCGAAAACTTATCAAAATCTTCCAGTGTTAATGGCACTCCTACTCTGCCGGCAATAGCCAGTAAATGAATGACAAAATTCGTGGAGCCGCCTATGGCGGCGTTTACCATTATGGCATTTTCGAAAGCCTCTCGGGTCAGGATATCTGAAGGTTTGCGGTTTTGCCTCACCATATTCACAATCTCCACTCCGGACTGGTGAGACAATACCTTGCGGGCACTATCGGGAGCAGGAATGGCAGCATTATCAGGCAAAGAAAGACCCAAAGCTTCTACCATGCAAGCCATAGTAGAGGCGGTACCCATAACCGCACAATGCCCGTCGCTGCGGCACATGCCGGCTTCGGCCAAGGTCAGTTCCTGATCGGTCATTCTGCCGGAGCGGAATTCTTCGCTAAAGCGCCAGATATCGCTGGTACCAATGCTGCGCCCTTTGTGCCGGCCCGTGAGCATAGGCCCACCAGAAACCACAATGGCAGGAATATCTACACTGCAAGCCCCCATTACCAAAGCCGGAGTTGTTTTATCGCATCCGCACAATAATACCACGCCATCTAAGGGGTTGGCCCTGATAGACTCTTCCACATCCATACTTACCAGGTTGCGGTAAAGCATAGCGGTTGGTTTCATCAGCGTTTCTCCCAACGACATCACCGGGAATTCAACCGGATAGCCGCCCGCCTCCAGCACGCCGCGCTTTACCGCCTCGGCCAGTTCGCGGAAATGAGAATTACAAGGTGTTAGCTCAGACCAGGTATTACAGATTCCGATAATGGGCTTACCCGCCAACTCATAGGCCGGTATGCCCTGCTTTTTCATCCAGGCCCGGTAAATAAATCCGTCCTTACCCGCCCGCCCGAACCATCCCCGGCTACGCAGCGCTGATTCTTTTTCTATATTCATGCTTTCCATGTTCCAGGGATATTTTCGACTATTTTTTAGTGCTTATTTATCACAACTGCAGTTAACATCAGTAACAAGACAAATTGAACAAACAAGTAGAAAGCTCCCCTCCTATTTTTAGGAGGGGCAGGGGTGGTAATCTTTTATATAGTTTCGGTTGATTTTCTATAAAATACTGCTAGACAAGAGCAATAGGCGCGGCAAACATTATTTCTGCACCGAGAACTTATAGCTGCTGCTGGTTTTATAAGTATCGCCCGGCTCCAATATAGTTGATGGAAAACCTGGCTGATTGGGAGCATCGGGGAAGTGCTGGGTTTCCAGGCAAAAGGCCGTTCGGAAATCATCTTTGCTGCCGCCTTTAAAGGTGTTTTTGCTTTGCATAAAATTGCCGCTATAAAATTGCAGCCCCGGCTCCTGCGTATCTACTTCCATTACAATACCGCTCTTATCGCCGGTTATAGTAGCCGCTTTGTGCATGCCGCCCCCGTTACCAGTAATTAATACATAGTTATGATCATAGCCACCGCCATTTTTTAGCTGTTCATTTTTTTCATTGATGTGGGCTCCAATGGTCGTAGGCTGGCGGAAGTCGAAAGGTGTATTAGCCACCGGTACAATTTTACCGGTCGGAATCAAGGTTGCATCCACCGGCGTATACTGATCGGCGTTTATTTGTAAAGTATGGTTCAGAATAGTGCCGCTGCCTTCTCCGTTCAGGTTAAAGAAAGCGTGATTGGTCAGGTTTACAATTGTTTTTTTATCGGTAGTTGCCTCATAATCCATCCGTAATTCATTTTCATCGGTTAAGGCATACGTTACCTTTACCTGCAGATTACCCGGAAAATTTTCTTCCATATCTTTCGAAACATAAGTCAGCTCCAGGGTTTGGGGATTTACCTGGCGGGCTTGCCAGACTACATCCTGAAAGCCTTTTTTACCCCCGTGCAGGGTATTGGGGCCATTATTAGTAAACAAGGTGTATTCTTTCCCATCTAAAGTAAACTTACCTTTCGCAATGCGGTTGCCAAAACGCCCAATGGTAGCCCCAAAATAAGGTTCGGTAGCAGCCTCATATTCGGCGGCGTTTTTAAAACCTACTACTACATCGGTGGGTTTTCCGGTTTTATCCGGCACTAACAAACTTACAATCCGGCCGCCATAATTAGTTAAGGCCGCTTTTGCGCCCTGGCTGTTGGTTAGCGTGTACAGGTATACTTCGGTGCCATTTTTCAGTTTACCAAACGAAACCGCCTGGGCGCTGGTATCAGGGGCGGTAGCGGTAGTTTGGGCGGCAGTTGTTTCCTCCTGCGTTTCTGCTTTCCTCGTATTACATCCGGGTAAAACGGCCGTTACACCGGCTCCTAAAAAAGTAACTAAAAAAAAGGCCTGTTTAAATTTCCTGTTTTTCATAATGGTTGTGTAGCAATTTTTATCTTTATTATTTACTGATTAAAGCTTTTAGCTTAACCCACCAATTTACGCAAATTGCCGGAATAACAATCCGGGTAATTTCCTGTAGATTATATTCCTTTGCCCAAGAGCTTACGGTATCTTGGCCGATAATATTTCTGCCCCGGTAATTACAAGCTCTTTTGCTTTTGTTAGGGCTAACGCGCTTGTTTTACAAAGAAAGACCAGTTGGTACCGGCTTGCCAAAATCGGGAGTACCGTCTTTCTTCCAGGTAAATTTTTGCGCTCGCGGCGACCGCTTGCTGCCGCACCCTTGTTCGGGTTTGCTATTGGCATGATACAATATCCAATCTTCTTTTCCATCGGCGGATTTAAAGAAGGAATTGTGGCCGGGTGCGTACACGTTATTTTCCGGCGATTGCTTAAATACCGGTTCCGGCGATTTCTGCCACGAAGCCGGATTTAACAGATTACTTTTGGCCGAAGCTGTTAGCATGCCCAAGGCATAGTTATCGCTCCAGCAGGCACCCGCCGAATAAACGATGAATATTTTTTTCTTTTTTCCTCTTAAAAATTGCGGTCCCTCTAATATTTGCCGGCCTCCCTGGTCTTCCCAACTATAAGTAGGCGCTGCTATTTGTACCTGATCCTCCTGTAAAGTCCAGGGGTTAAGCATCCCGGCGATAAACAATCTGCTCTGGGAGCCTACATAAGCCGAGTAAAGAAAGTAGCGCTTCCCTTTATGTTCAAAAACAGAACCATCCAAACCGCTGTAATTGGTATTAAGTTTTCCTTTATCGGTCCAGGTACCTGAGAGCGGATCGGCGGCGGTATTTTCGAGCACAAAAATGTAACGGGTATCGTCTCCAGGCTTTTGTTTATCGGTAGCAGTATAGTATAAATACCATTTATTATCCAGGAAGTGGAGCTCCGGCGCCCAAATATCCCGGGAGTTAGGGCCAGCCGGCGGCGGCGTCCAAACTGTTTTTACCTCAGCGCTTTTTAGCTTTTGCAATTCTTTTGTTTTCCAAAGAACTAATTTATTGCCAACGGTATGGGTATAGTAATAAAAGCCATTTTGGTAAATTGCCCACGGATCGGCACCCGACGGCAACAGCGGGTTGATGGTATTAGCTTGCTTTTCGTTGCCCTGAGCAATGCTCAATTGCATTACTAAAGTCAGTAAGCCAATCAGGGAAAGTAAAACCTTACGCATTTTTTCTAATCTTATTTACCAAAAGCTTACAAACCTGTACTTAAGGTATTCCTGTTGCTGTTGCCAATAGAGACCGATCACCTAATGTTTAAAGGCGAAGTATTAAATTGTCGGTTTCTATTTCCTTGTTTTTCCTAGTTTGTAAACCAGGAAAAACAAGAAAATAAAAGCCTCAAAGGATATTTTACCCGATCAATAGAAGTTGGTAAGCACCGTTAATTACGCTGAGTTAAGCTTTTTATGAGCAGCACTTCTTCTGGTTTATAAGGTGTGCCGTCCGTTTTAAATATATCGTGAAACCAGAGTTCCGGCTCTTTGGTATACTTTTTCTCCCAGGTGTCCCAGGCATATTTGGTTTGGGTCTTACCATCAACCAAGCCCCAGTTAAACATACCTACATTATATTTCTTGGCAACAGGCAGAAAACCAGCAAAAGTACTGCCATTCGGGCGGGCCATGTATTCCGTACAAATTATCGGGCGATTATAGCGTTGCAACCAGCCGATTCGTTGTTCCAGGTCCTGGGGCTTATCGTAGTTATGAAACGAAATAATGTCGGATTGCTCTAACTGCACTTTTTCTATCTCCTTTAATCCGGCGTGCGACGACCAATTACCCAACCAAATACCGGAAGTTAGCGGCTGCGAGGGGTTTACGGACCGGGCCCAGCTAAAAGTTTTTTTCAGCAGCGGAATTACGTACGATACTTTGTTAGGTAAATCTACGGCCCGGTAAGACGGTCCGGTATCATTGTCCGGCTCATTCCAGACGTCCCACCCCAGCACGCGTTCGTCCTGGGCAAACCGGCGCACTAAACCTTTCACGTACCGTTCTAAACGCGGGTATTGGGTAGAGTCTTTAAGAGCATTTGCTCCCGGGCTCTGCACCCAGCCCGAATTGTGCACGTGGGGCTTGGGCGCCCGTTGTACGCCAAGTTTCGGGAAAGGATCCCAGCAGGAATCAAAAATAACGAATAAAGGCTTAATGCCGTGGCGCTGCGCGATATTCAGGAAAATATCTACGCGGTTCAGGAAGCCCGCTGAATCCTGGTCAAAAACCAGGTCGTGGAGGTACACCCGGGCCGTATTCATTCCAATCGACTCTGCCAAACCTAATTCTCGGTTAATGGTGGTGGTATCAAAAGTTTCGGCCTGCCACATCTCCAACTGATTAATGGCGCTGCTGGGAATAAAGTTACTGCCCACGAGCCAGCCTTGTTGGGCATACCACGTATTCGCTTGCTCTTTCGTCCAAATCTCACGGCCAGCCTGCGCCTCGGTTAAGGATGTTTTCTCTCTTTCCGGTTGGGTAGAAGTGCAGTTTTGTAAAAATAAAACGGAACAAATCAGGCCTAAATAAACCCTAAGCATTTTCATAGTTGGTGGTCTTTAATTATTAAAATAATTCAAGCAAAATCTTCGGCTTCTTTTGAAAAAGTACTGTTTTGAGCATACCGCTGCGCAACAAATTTCCAAAGTAGCTATTAAGCTAATTATTACAAAGTAAATCTATTATTTTTAATTATTACTACTGGCTAAAGAAAGCGTTCAAGTGAAGAGATTCCGGCCGGAGGATTTGTTGGGTAATTTCTGCTTTATTATAAATATCCTACCTTGTTAAATAAAATCAAATTCGATAAAGTACCTGTATTTTGATAGTAAACAAACGAAGAGGCGCAGACTATGGCATATGTTTAGGATTGGCCGGCTTATCCGAATAAACCAGGTATTCCCAAGTTCTTAATTCATAGTTTTCGTCCGGATTTTTAATTACAATTTTTACAGAATGCCTGGTGTTGCGCAACTGGTACTTCCAAAAAATATCCAGCTTGCGGGTCCGGAAACTGGTCGGGAGTTTAGATGCTGTTTCCAATTTTTCACCATCCAGGTATACATCTGCTTCAAAAACATACTCCGGCAAATCTTGTCTTTTTTTAGCGGCAGCCCCTTTCAGGGCAAAACCCGTTCCTTCAAAGTCAAATGTTATTTCTTTCTGATTATTGCGGATAGTAGTAACTTTGGCAATAGGATACAAATTCTCAAAGCTTTGTTCCAGCTTTACCGGCTGCGGTTTTTGTACTTTAATAGCAACCGTGTTTTCGTTTACTTCACCGCCGTTTTTTTTTATCATTTCCAGGGCGTGCTTATAACTAATATCATACACCTTGTTTAAAGACATATCAGTATGCTGAAAATTCAGGTCTTCAATTTCTGGCAGGCCCATTTTCCAGTAAGCCGGAATCTGGTTATACCCCATCATCACCCCTAATATTCCGCCGGCCGAAGAAGGGTTGCAATCCGAATCCTGACCTGCCCGGGTAGCAATATCAAGCGTTTGGGTATAGTTTCCATTGCCATAAAGCAAACCCAAAACAATATAAGCCGCATTAACTTTGGCGTCGATGTTAAAAGGATGAAAAACACCGTCCGGGCAACCTACATCTGCGGCCCACTTCTTTTCTATTTCCAGCCACGCCTGCTTCCAGTCTGTAGGATATTGCTTGTGCCATTTAATTACATCAGCAATACATTGGTAAAACTGGCTTTGTTGCGGAATGGTTTTGAGCGCTTCTTTCACCACGTAATTTACATCTTTAGAGGTAAATGCCAGCGTATACATGGCTCCCACATACACACCTCCGTACCAGCCATCACCATAATTCATAATATGGCCTATTTTATCGTTTATAGCCGAAGCAGAATTAGGCATACCCGGATGCATTAACCCGGAATAGTCCGCCTCAATCTGGTAATCTATATCATCGGCATGCGGATTATTTAGCCAATGCCCCGAAGCTGGGGCTTTTAATCCTTTTAATATATTGTAACGTGCGGCCTGGTTGGCATGCCAAAGATTATAACCAGCGCTGGCAAAAGCATTTGCAAAAGAATCAACGGGGGCATCATATCCGGCGCGCTCTATTATATCTACAAAAGTCATATCCATGTAAATATCATCGTAAAGGTCGCGCCAGCCCATCATGGTCTTTTTCAGATAACCATTGTACCACTCAATGGGTTGGTAATCCTGAATAAATGTGCCCTGAAAACGAAACTCCGTTGGCCCGCCAAAAGTAACGCCGATGGTCTGACCCGCCCAGCCGCCTTTTATCTTATCTTGTAACTCTTCTTTGGTAAGCGTAATGATTTTAGCAGATTTCGAACTGTTGGCAGCTGTTTTTTTCACCTGGGCATAACTTGGTGCGCACAATAAAATTAATATAACAAAAGGTAGAGCTTTGACACTTATCATGGCACATTTAATATTATATAGTTTGTTGAATTTTGCTATAAAACCGGCAATTTTAAACTACTTATAACATTTAAAGCAGATATGAAACACGATGCAATGTTATAGTTAATTATTATAAAATTACTACTTCTCCTGGGTTAATTAATAGAACAACTTTGCTTTTGTAAGGTGCTGAAGCTACAGCTATATTGGCCGCTTTATTAGCATATTTCACGGTATCTGATATAAAAGTAATTACAAATTTGCTCCGCATTTTGGTGAAAGATTTTAAAAATCAAAGCCTTTAAGCTATAGCCAATGCTTGAATGCCGGGTATTTATCGGCTAAACTTTTCAAGGCACTTTCCTAAGTTGGTTTATCTTTTATTTATTTTGAAATAAACCTTAAAGGTAGATCCTTCCCCAACTTTGCTTTCCACTTCAATTTTGCCTTTCGCATTTTCAACTATTTTTTTTACCATATACAAACCAATGCCCGTTCCTTCTACATGCGAGTGCAACCGCGAAAACATGGTAAAAAGTTTATTGCCGGGCGATAAATCCATTCCTAAACCATTGTCCTGTACCAATAGTACATAATACGCGCCTGCTTCCTGGTAACTTACCTGCACCAAAGGTAGCCGGTCGGGAGCATGATATTTAATGGCATTAGAAAGCAAATTATAAATAATGCTGCGCAAATTTTTAACGGAATATTGAAAACTTGGGCACGCACTTACATTCACTTCTATTTGCGCTTTTGTGGCCGTAATATGCGGAGCTAAATCTAGTTGAACATCTTCAATAACAGCGGCTAAGTTTACGTAAGTCTGCGTATCGGAATGGTCTTTTTGTAACTTGGTGATATCGGCTAAATGGGTAATGGTAATTTTAAACCGTTTAACTGCCTCCAAAATCAATTTAAAGATATGGCTAGTACCGGGGTCTTCCAGAATAACTGGCGGTAAATCTTCTAACAAAATGGCAATAAGTCCTTCAATATTAAGGATTGGTGCTTTTAAGTCGTGAGAAGCCGTATAAATAAAATTATCTAAATCAATATTGGTGCGGATTAATTGTTGATTAGCCAGGCCCAATTCCTCGTTAATTGATTTTATATCCTGATTGGCTACCCAAAGTTCTTCATTTGCCCGGGCCAGCTCCGCCGCCAAAGACAAGGCTTTTCTTTCACTTTCTTCTATGGCCTGCCGGGCTTCTACCTGCTCGGTAATATCCGAAACAAGGGTGTAAAATCCGACCAATTCTCCTTCTTGTAAATCGGGAATATAGCTGGTGCGGATATGCTTGATGAAATTTTCCCGGTAAAGCATTTGGGCCTCAAAGTCGATCCGTTCGCCCGCTAAAGCCCGGTCTATGTAACCTTTTATACCTTGGTAAGCCTTTTCACCTACTACTTCCCGCACTTTACGACCTAATAAGTGACTTGGATTCTGATTAAACCAGGGTTCATAGGCTTTGTTCGCAAATTGGTACCGCTCTTGCTTATCCAGGTACCCAATAAGCACCGGCAGCGCGTCTGTAATAAGTTGGAGTTGCCGGGCATTGGCCTCCACTACTTTGCGTGCCCTTACCTGCTCCGTTAAGTCGTGCGCATAAACTAACACGCCATCAATTTCTCCTTTGGTATTGCTACGGGCCTGGTAGGTAAAATTAAAGTATATTTCTTCTAAGGCTGCACCATCATAACGGGCCAGCATCAAAGATAATTCTTCTGCTACAAAGGTTTCGCCCGATTCGTAAACTTCCTGCAAGATATTGGGAATGGGCGTACCTTTTAATTCCGGCAGAGCTTCTATTAAAGTTTTACCTAAAAGCATCCTGCCCGGAAAAATTTGCTGGTAGGCTGGGTTTACAAGCCGGTAAATAAAACTGGACCCTTCTAAAATTGCAATGGGGGCCGGAGCTTCCATAAATAACTGATAGAGCAATTCCCGTTGTTGATCGGCTTCCACCCGGGCTTTTTGCAACGATAAAGTTCGCGTTAATACCCGGGCCTCCAGTTCCTGGTTTAGCTTCTCTACCTGGTGGCGGGTTCTAACCTGCTCGGTTACTTCATAGGCAAACACCAGGATACCATTAATTTCGCCGGCTACATTATGCGTAGCCTGATAAATAAAATTATAATAGTTCTGGCCTAACTCCCCGCCCCTGTTTTCATGGTCTAACTGCACCATCATTTCGTGCGCATAAAAACTTTTACCGGTGCGGTACACATCATCAAGAAGGGGAAAAATAGGCTGGCCTGTTAATTCCGGCATGGCTTCCGCAATGGGCTTGCCCAAAATAGGCCGGTTCCCTACCAATTGCTGGTAAGGCGGATTAACCAATTTAAAAATATGTTGCGGGCCTTCAAAAATGCAAATTAAAGCCGGCGCATCCCGGAAAATGTTTTCCAACTGCTGGTGTTGCAAATCGGCTTCGGCGCGGGCTTCTTTTTCCCGGATCCGGCTTTCCCGGAGCGCTATTTCTACTTCACCACGATCCTGATTGGAAGTATCGGTAAAACTGACTACTAAAAGTGAGCCTTGTGGCTTAGCTACCAAATAAAAATAATTGTCCAGTCCATCTGCCTGGTAATTTAACTTAAACTGATCTGCTTGCCCGGAGCTATAAACTTTTTTATAAAAGTCCAACACCCCGTTAGTTTGAATACTCGGAAAAGCTACTGTTACTAAACCTTTGGGTTGTTCCTTAAAACCTAACAGGTGCAAACCGGTTTGGTTTACATATTCAATTTCGAAATCTATTAATTGATGTGGGTCAGTATCATAAATGGGGCGCAACAGATTGATACCCGATAGAGACACCTCCATAATAGTTTCGAGGAGTTCTTGGGGGCTGGAGGAAACGGTAGCAAGGGAGGGCATAACTTTTAATACCTTGAATTTTAATTGTAAAAATACTTAAAATCAAGAATAATATTATTTTTATTTAAAATAGGAGCTTTCTTTCACAGCAATAAGTTTCAGAATTTCAAAGCAATTGCCGGTAAAATGTACGTAAATAAAAAAGCCACTTACAAGGCGAAACTTGTAAGTGGCTGGTTTTCAGGTGGGCCCACTTGGAATCGAACCAAGCACCTACTGATTATGAGTCAGTTGCTCTAACCGAATGAGCTATAGGCCCGTCAAAAAGAAGTTTGTTCTTTTTGATTTTGGAGGTGCAATGTTACAAATTTGCTCCGCGTTTTCCAAATAAATTTAAAATGTTTTTCTTGTAGATTCTTTTACTGGATAATTCCAAACAAGTGAATAAGCTGTTTATTTTTTAAATAAATCTTTTATTCTGAGCAGGCTCTTGTCAATTTCCGGGAACTTTCTTCTGATTGGTTTAATCTGGGATTTCGCCATCCGCAACATAAAAAGAGGAGTCATTTCAACATCGGTATACATTTTTTCGTTGGCTTGCGGCGACTGCTTAAAGTAGATTTTGTATAAATAACTGAAATGATGGGTACTAAGTATACTCCAGGGTTTAAACTCTTTTAAAGTGTAATGCATAATTACCTTATCTTTTAAAAAAGTATCGTATTTACTTCTGGGCAGGTACTCCGGTATATCAAAAGGCAATACATTATACTTACCATCCAGTTTGTAATAATGGTTCTCGGCTACTACGTTCAACGCATCCTGATCGGGATAAACCAATTTTTCCGGATAATCATGAATGTACTGAATAGCTTTTTCGGTAATCTTTTGTTTTTTCCATTCCGGAATATTCATCAGTATCACCCCCGAGTTAAAATACACGCCTTCTTCGTAAATGCCCAGATCCGGACGGTTCTTCGTAGCACTTATTTCGGGTATGGCGCCAAAGGGCAAATTATCCAGGTTAGTGTTATATAAGTCCGATAAATTGCCTATTACCACAATATCTGTATCAAGATACAAGAGTTTTCCTATTTGCTCCGGTAACAAAAAAGGCAAAAACAAACGATAATACATGGCAACCGACAAGTGAGAGTTTTCCGGTACCAGCAGCCCTTGTAACTGATCAGCGGTGATTTCATAAAAAGATATTTTGCTCTGGTGTTGTTGCACAAACGCGCTTATTCTATCTTTTTCTGCAGTACTTACGCCGGTGGCAATCGCATGAACATGAAACCGGCTTTCCTGATTATTAGAAAAAACAGAAGTTAATACTACAAAAAAAGGGGTTATATAATTTTTATCGAAGGTTAAAGCGATATGGATAATATTTTTATTCATAAAAATTATTTAATAATGCAGGATATGCGCAATCAGGAAATTACCCTCAATAGCAATTTATCAAGATGTTAAATATATACCAGCCATTATACATGTAATGCTTAAAACTAAAAGTCCTTTTTCGGAAAATTTATTTACCTGAAGATTGGGCAAGACAGGTAGTAAATTAAAAATCAATACATTATGTTTTAGCAATTCATATATAAGCTCTGGCTTTAAATAAAGATAGTTTCTTAAATATACCTAATTTTATATATTATTCCAGCGATTTACGTTATAACACATGTTTATGTTTTAGAATAAATACTTAAACAAATAGGTATTTATTCTGAACCAGGAAAAATTAAAAAAATTTAATTTTAATCTTATTTTAATCTCTGCAATATACAGCTATTAATACTATTATTTCTGTTTTAATAAAAATTTTGCCAAAGATTTAAAGCTACTAAACAGAAGTATTGCGGGTAGAAACAATTTCCTATATTGCCCTATGTTTGCTTAAGGGAATTAGTGAATTGTGCCGGGCAGGAGCTTATTTGTTTGGCTTGCTGGTAGGTTTGCTCTTAAAATATATCTTTTCGCCACGTTTTGCCCGTGCCTCTAAAAAGCACACTAAGTTTTAAACTAAATACCTAGTGCTTGATAAACTATCGATTGTGGGGTAGTGGAATAACTGATAATTTGTTTCCGGTGAAAACACCCTGAAACGGCGGCCAGGATTCCCGACAAACAAATCTTTATGGAGCACTAGAGCACGGCCAAAATAATTTTTGGAATAAAAATGAGTCACAAGATGAAATGTGAAGTTACAGGAGCAAAATTTCTAATTCATAATTCATAATTTTTAATTTGGAGGATTCCTAACTTAGCCGGCGTATTTGATTTTACCCTTAGAAATAACCGCTAAAGTGGGTACCTTAGTCCGAATAAAACATAACAACGATGGAGTTAACCGGCATTAAAAATATCATCTTCGATTTAGGTGGCGTTATTATTAACTTAAGTATTCAGAGTTCGCTGGATGCTTTTCAGAAACTGAGCCGCAGCGGACAGGTAATTGCTTTTAGCCAAAAAGAGCAATCGAAATTGTTTGATGATTACGAAACCGGCCGGATAAGCAATGTTGCTTTCCGGCAAGGCTTGCGCGAACAGTACGATATAAACGCCAGTGATGCCGAAATTGATGAAGCCTGGAATGCTATGCTGCTGGATATTCCGCAGGAGCGGATTGATTTATTGTTGGCTTTAGGCGCGCAATACCGCTTGTTTTTAATGAGCAATACCAACGCCATTCACCTGACACGGTTTACCCAGATTGTAGCCGACAGCTTTACCATTCCCAGCCTGGATGCGCTGTTCGAAAAAGCTTATTATTCGCACCTGATCGGGCAACGTAAGCCCGACGCGATCGTATTTGAGCAGATACTGGCCCAGAATAATTTAATCCCGGCAGAAACGTTGTTTATAGACGACAGTAGCCAACATATTGCCGGGGCCCAAACAGTTGGCATTAAAACTTTACACCTGGCGCCGCCTCTTACCATCAACGAAGTATTTAAAGATGCGCTATAAAAAAGCGAAAAGTTACGCCTTACATATTTTTCTGTTCTTACTTACGCTTATTACCACTACTATCGCCGGTACCGAATGGATTTACGGCCGTCCGCTTTTGCTTTCCTTTCTGATTGATGAAAACATTCCTTTTTTCACGTCGGCGCAGTTTCGGGAAGGCTTGCTGTTTTCCGTTCCTTTCTTAACGGTGCTTACCTGCCACGAATTCGGGCATTATTTTACGGCCCGTTACAACCGCATCCGGGTTACGCTGCCGTATTATATTCCTATCTGGCTGGGCCCGGTTTCTACCATTGGTACTATGGGCGCTTTCATCAGAATAAAGGAAAGAATTTTTTCGAAAAAAGAGTTTTTTGATGTGGGCATTGCCGGTCCGCTGGCCGGTTTTGTAATTGCTTTACCTTTATTATGCTATGGTTTTACGCACTTACCCGAGCCCGAATATATTTTTAAAATACACCCGGAGTATAAACAATACGGCCTCAACTACGCCCAACATGTATACCAGGCCGGTCCGGCGCCCAGTGTGGCTTTAGGTAAAAACTTGCTGTTTTTGTTTTTTGAGAACTACGTAGCTGACCCGGCCCGTTTACCCAATGCTTACGAGATATTTCATTACCCGCTTCTTTTGGCTGGTTATTTATCTTTGTTTTTTACGGCGCTTAATTTATTGCCTATCGGGCAGTTAGATGGCGGACATATTTTATACGGCTTAATTGGCTACCGTCATTTCAACCAGATTTCGCCGGTGCTGTTTTTCCTGTTTATCGGGTATGCCGGTTTAGGTATTTTTGCGCCCGATACCCCAGCCGATGTAGCGCAATGGCTTTACCCGCTTTATGCCGTTTACTTGTACGTAGTATTCCGGAAAACCGTACCAAGCGCCCATTATGCGGTGCTTCTGGCCCTAGGATTATTGGTGGTGCAATACGCGGGCACCCAAGGGTATATTGGCTGGTTGGTTTTTGGCTTATTACTGGGCCGGGTTTTAGGCGTTTTTCATCCGCCGGCCGTTGACGAACGCCCTTTGTCCTGGGGCCGGAAAGCCCTAGGTTGCCTGGCTTTACTCATCTTTATCCTGAGCTTTTCCCCTACTCCTTTTGTAATAGAATAAATCTGATTGAGTTGTAGCTATTTTCGGGCAAACCTCATCTATTTATTTGTACCAACCGGCGCTATAAAATTATATTAATACCAATAAAACGTAATAGGGCAGAAGCTTATAAAGGGTTAACTTATAAACTTCTGCCCTATGACATCTGGTTTTCACTATTCTTTAAGTCTTATCTGCTTTACAAATTTATTTTGCCTAAAGCAGAAAGACTTTTATTATTACAACTAAGCCTGGTAAGCCAATATGCCACCCACCAGGTTGCGAACGTTAGAAAAACCTTGCTGCTCCAGGAAAACCTTAGCCGAAGCTGAACGAGCCCCGGAACGGCAATGCACAATAACTTCTTCGTGTTTCAGGTTTTCCAGTTCGGCTAGCTTTTGCGGTAAGGTATTCAGGGGAATATTCAGGGCACCTATATTTTGTTCGGCGTATTCGTACGGTTCGCGCACATCTATTATATTTAATTCTTCGCCTTCGGCTAAGCGTTCTTTTAATTCATTGGTGGTAATATCAGCTGCCATATGTGTTTAATCAGTTAAAACAATCTTTTTCGTTATAATTATATCTTTTTGCTTGATGCGCAATACATAAATACCTTTAGCCAGACTACTCAGGTTTAGCTGAGCACCAACTTCGGCTTTTGTTTTGGTCAGGATAAGTTTACCCGTAATATCGCATAAGTTGAGTTCCTGGTACGAACCGGAAATTTTTACTATTCCGGTGCTCGGGTTAGGATAAACGTTTATATTGGCAAGCGGTTCATTTATTACTACCGGTTCTGCTTCTTCTTCATCTTCCAGGCCGGTAATAAGTCCCATTAGAGGCCGGATTAGCAAAGCGCCCGGCTCATCGCTAAAAGTAAGCCAACCAGTTGCATTATTGTTGTATTTTATCCGGTTTTTGGCGTTTTCATTTAAGTCGTACCCAATATTTACGAAATCACTAACCGAAGAAGAAATGCTAAAACCCACGTAAAAGGTATCGGTTACGGCTACCGAAGTAGTGAATTTTATATCGTAAAAACGGTTTAATTCTTCTACCGCCGGAATAGTAAAAGATTGGGTAGCTAGCGGAGTACCGGCAGGATTACCGTTTTCCTGCTTCCAGATCCGGAAAGACATGACATTACCCGCGCTATTGGTTTTGGTAATATAAACCCGGATGCCATTTACATAATCGGGCGTGTTCAGATCGAACTGGTAAGCCAGTTGGCGGTTGCCGGAATTGTTTAAAGAAAAATTTGTTTCGGCGGTTCCGTCGTCGTAAGCAAAATAATCAGCCAGCTCGGTTATCCGGCTTACCGTATCATTCTGCCGCAGTTGCTCGTCTCTTTCCAGCGTACTCAGAAAAATACTTTGTTTAATCCGGATCGGGTTACCATTGTTGGGCACGGCCGCGGCATTGGTTTTACCTATTAATAAATAATTATTCGTTGAGGGAGGCAAAGCCACATTGCCGCGCAAAAAAGTATCGGCTGGTGCAGCCGGGTTTAATACCTGGGTATATCCCCGCCAGGTAATAGGCGCAAATTCGGTATTCAGGTTATTTAACCGGGTCATTACCGAATCGTTTACTTCCTTATCCGGATCTAAAAAAAACTGATTAACCGGCATAGCTGTGTAGGATTTCAGGAAAGAATTAAGCCGCTGGCTCAAGGCTACCTCCGGCCGGTTGGGCTGGTTTAGGTTTCGGTTGGCATCCAGGTACACGTAATCTATATTCCAGGTATCATCGGTGCCGCGCTGCACGCCGGCACTCCGGAAACGGAATTGAAAACCGCCGTGGAAATAGCCGGGATCGGTTACCGGAACAATGACCGGGATAAAATCGGTTTTCATGCTCTCACCGGTTTTTTGCCAAACCACTTGCCAGTTATTGTTTCGGTCTTTAAACTCTAACTGCAAAAAACTAGGATTACTTTCGGAATGCATATTGGGGCTGCCGCCCAGGCCTCCGGCCTGCACGTAAAAGCTTAAATGCAGCCCGGCTGTAGCAGGGTTTAAAGTTGCTAAATTAAGCGGTTTGGAAGTTAAAGTATCGGTAAAACCATTGGTATTAAGGGTGCTGTAAGCATCTCCGGCAGCATTTACGCCTTCAAAAGTGGCAACGTTTAAAGAAGGTGGGGCTACGCCAAACTGATCATTAATATATACCCCACCGCTTGCTACCCAAAACTGCGGACTGGGTTGCCCGGTGTAAGCGGCAAAATCATCAAAGAAAGGTAAGGTAAGCGTATCTCCGGCGGCAGCCACACGGGCATAACGGAGGGAATTGTTATTGGCAGGCAGAACCGGATAAGACTCTAAAGGCGTAAGCACCTGCCCCCAGGCATTAACATAAAAAACCAGTAAACAAATACAACCCGTAAAAAATTTATACATGCGTTTACTTGAAATTATACCCCGTAACAGCGGAGGGCGCTCTTTTTATCTGTACGACGAAAAGAGAAAAAATATTGCCGGCGTCGCCCTTTTTAATCAGAGACTTTATTCAATGGCTTCCGTAGCTCCCGGGTCGGTACCGGCTACCCAAATATCTACCAACTCGCCCACCCGAATCATAGACCCCGGATTAGCGGCCGGGCGTTGCCGAATAACGGTACCATCCGGTTCGCCGTTAGGAGCCGCCATATATTGCACCGTACCTATCTGCAGATTCGTACCAATCAGGTAAGTAACGGCTTCATCGCGGGGCATACCCACTACGTTCGGAATCTGAAATTCTGAATTACCCAACCCATTGCTTACTACCAGGTCTACCACCGAACCTTTAGCCACTGCTTCGCCGGGCGCTATAGATCGACCGTTTACGCGTTGATCCAGTACCGAATTCTTGGTAATATCCGCTTTGTATTCGGTTTTACCCAACTGCAGATCATAACTTTTCAGAATCGATTGGGCAGTTTTGGGAGAAAGCTCAATCAACTTGGGCATTTTTATCATAGGCGCTGTTTTCATGTTGTAGGTAACATAAATTTTGCGGCCTTCTTTTACTTTGGCTCCCGGCGCCGGGTCCTGGATCATAACGGTAAATGGCGCCACATCGGAGCGGTAACTCGAATCGCTCACGTAGTAGTTCAAGGAACGATCTTCCAGGAAATCCTTAATTTCGTTCAGTTTCATGCCTTCTATTTTGGGCACGGTATAAGTTTGTCCGTGATTAGTAGAGGAAGGCAAGTAAACAAAAAAGAAGAAAAATAATATCAACGCCGTAATAATTATAATTACTACAATGTGTTTGAAAACATCAGCGAGGGAATTTGCTTTTAAAAACACGCTTTTAAATATTAGTTATTAAGATTTTTAAACTTTAATATAAGTTAGCTTCTCTCCCATTCCTGAGGTGAAATACCGGAAGCATCCGCAACGGATATTAACCTTTGGTATAGAAAGAACTTCCACCATTTTTAAACAATTTCAACCACCAAAGCTCATCCTATTTTAGCTTTGTTTATCCGGCAATGCCGCTTTCTTTCGCAAAGATATTCTAAAATTTAAGCATTTCGGAATTTGATCCTTTGAAAACTGCTTTTACTCTGAAACTATAAAAGTTTAAGCTTGATTAATTAACTGATATTACGCTAAACAAGGTAGCCGTAAGTTATATGAACTCATTTCTATCATCCCAAAGAGATTTAGTTGGTTTACTGCCAAATAGATCCCTTTGGAATTCTTCGAATTCTGCTGGAATGAAAGGGTTTGATAAGTTTTAACTTTAATAACAGCTGTTTGGCCCAAACCTCACCCTAAATCCCTCTCCGGAAAAAGGAGAGGGACTTTGATTACCCTTCTGATAAATAACCTGACCATCAGGTTTTTTTTATCAAATTAGAAAGAAGCATTACCGGAGCTCCCCTTCTCCTAAAGGAGAAGGGGGTTGGGGGATGAGGTGCTTCCATGCTCTATTGTTTTGCGTAATATAATTAGTCAATTATAAACGCATCTGAAAAGTTGAAATTAAAAGTTCCTATAGGATTTAAAGTTTTGCTACTTGAATATATCAGCCCGGATCGGCTTAGTTATTTTCAGAATTATATGGTTAAAAACTTCTTTTCCTAAAAAAAATATACATTTGTCGTGCTTTTCGTAAAGTAAATTTTGCTAATCTGATAAAGAATAAAGAAAATAACTATGAAAACTGTTGATCAGTATGATTTTAAAGGCAAAAAAGCCTTAATACGGGTTGATTTCAACGTCCCTTTAAACGAACAGTTCGAAATTACCGATG
>Ga0210040_10002446_pt1 | contig 26184 bp, 22 predicted proteins | sample CryGeyCG12114_NA_FD_185462 | JGI IMG/M metagenome (GOLD analysis project Ga0210040, IMG submission 185462) | Groundwater microbial communities from aquifer - Crystal Geyser CG19_WC_8/21/14_NA (SPAdes) (version 2) | ecosystem: Environmental > Aquatic > Deep subsurface > Groundwater | place: USA... | reverse complement strand
GGACCGGCTCACCGAGCTGGTCTTCGAGCTGCCGCTGGCGGGTGGGGACACCCCGGTCGCGACGCAGGTGACGCTCGGCGACGTGGCGCCGCTGCTGCGTCACCACCTCCCCGTCCGCGACCCGCTGGCCCCGTACGCGGACCGGCTGGACGCCCCGGTGCTGGCCGAGCAGCCGCTGCGGGGTTACCTCACCGGCAGCATCGACGCCGTGCTGCGGGTGCGCGACTCCGCGGCGGGGCCTGCCCGGCACCTCGTCGTCGACTACAAGACGAACTGGCTCGGCGGCTTCGACGGCCGGCCGCTGACGCTGCGCCCGTACGCTCCGCCCGCCCTGCCCGAGGCGATGATGGCGGCGCACTACCCGCTGCAGGCCCTGCTCTACGCCGTCGCCCTGCACCGGATGCTCCGGTGGCGCCAGCCCGGCTACGACCCCGACGTGCACCTGGGCGGGGTGCTCTACCTGTTCGTCCGGGGTATGGCCGGGCCGGGCACGCCCGAGGTGGACGGCGTGCCGGCCGGGGTGTTCAGCTGGCGGCCGCCGTCGGCGCTGGTCGTCGGGCTGTCGGAGCTGCTGGCCGGCCGGACGGAGGCCCGCCGATGAGCGTCACGGGCGCGGGCGAGCGGAGCGTCCTCACCGCGGTACGGGTGCGCTCCGCGCTGCTGGAGCAGTTCCACCACGCGGGCGTGCTCGGCCTGGCCGACGTCCACGCCGCCGAGGCGCTGGGCAGGATCGGCGGCGAGCGGGACGAGCGCGTGCTGCTCGCGGTGGCCCTGACGGTCCGGGCGCTGCAGAGCGGGTCGGTCTGCCTCGACCTCACCACGGCCACCGCCGTCGACCTCCCCGACGACGACCTCCTCGTGCCCGGCGTCGGCGGCGGCGAGACAGCGGCGGAGCTGCCCTGGCCGGAGCCGGAGACGTGGCTGGCCGCCGTCCGGGGCAGCGTCCTGGTGTCGGCGCCCGAGGACACGGGTGCCGCCCGACCCCTGCGGCTGTCGGGCACGCTGCTCTACCTCGAGCGCTACTGGCAGCAGGAGGAGCTGGTCCGCTCCGAGCTCGAGCGTCGCGACGCGGCGGCCGTGCCGGTGGTCGACCGGGCGGCGCTGGACCGTGACCTCGACCGGCTGTTCCCGCCCGACGCCGCGCCGGAGGGCGCGACCGACCACCAGCGCGAGGCGGCCGAGGCCAGCGCCCGGCGCTGGGTGACCGTGCTCGCCGGCGGACCGGGGACCGGCAAGACGACGACGGTCGCACGGCTGCTCGCGCTGCTGCGCGGTCAGCCCGGGCCCGCGCTGCGGGTCGCGCTCGCCGCGCCGACCGGCAAGGCCGCCGCCCGGCTGCAGGAGGCGGTGACGACGGCGGCCGAGGGGCTGCCCGAGGAGGACCGCGCCCGCGTCGGCACGCTCGAGGCGTCCACGCTGCACCGTCTGCTCGGGTGGCGGCCCGACTCCAAGAGCCGCTTCCGCCACGACGCGAGCAACCCGCTCCCCCACGACGTCGTCGTCGTCGACGAGATGTCGATGGTGTCGCTGACGCTGATGGCCCGGCTGCTCGAGGCGGTCCGTCCCGACGCCCGCCTGGTCCTGGTCGGTGACCCCGACCAGCTGTCGTCGGTCGAGGCGGGCGCGGTGCTGGCCGACATCACCGGTCCGGCGCAACGTTCCGTGGTGCGGCTCACCCACAACTGGCGCTTCAAGGGCGGCATCGCCGAGCTCGCCGACGCCATCCGCACCGGGGACGCCGACCGGGCCGTCGACCTGCTGAGGGCGGGCCGCGCCGACGTGACGCTGGCCGACCTCGACGTGACCGCCGGGCTGGCGGCGACCGGCGGCGGACTCGGTGAGCTCGCCCGCACCCTGCGCTCCAGCGCCGCGGGCGCCCTCGCGGCTGCCACCGGCGGGGAGATCACCGCCGCACTGACCGCGGTGGAGGAGCACCGACTGCTCTGCGCGCACCGGCGCGGGCCGTACGGGGTGACGCGGTGGAACCTGGAGGCCGAGCGTTGGCTCGCCGCGAGCGTGCCGGGCTACGGCGTCGACGGCGACCTCTCGCTCGGTCGGCCGCTGCTGGTCACCGCGAACGACCGCGACCTCGACCTGTGGAACGGCGACACCGGCGTCGTGGTCCGCACCCCGGCCGGGGTCCGGGCCGCGTTCTCCCGGGCGAGCGGGCCGGCGCTCTTCCCGCCCGTCCGCCTCGACGCCGTCCAGACCGTGCACGCGATGACCGTGCACAAGGCGCAGGGCAGCCAGTTCGCCGCCGTGACCCTCGTGCTGCCGCCGCCCGAGTCGCCGCTGCTGACCCGCGAGCTCCTCTACACCGCCGTCACCCGGGCGACGACCCGCGTCCTCCTGCTCGGCGACGAAGCAGCCGTCCGGGCCGCGGTGGCCCGCTCGGCCAACCGCGCCAGCGGGCTGCGGCAGCGGATGGCCTAGGCGGACCAGACCGTCGGCTCCGAGCGCCACGTCTCGATCAGCCGGTGCGCGATGGAGCTCGGTCCCGGCAGCCCGATGGTGCCCGCCTCGAGCTGGGCAGTGAGCTCCTCGCGGGTGAACCACCCGGCCCAGGCGATCTCGTCCGCGTCCACGCTGATGGCGGTGGTCTTGGCGCGAGCGAAGAACCCGGTCATGAGCGACCGCGGGAACGACCACGGCTGGCTGCCGAAGTAGCGGATCCGGTCGAGGGTGACGTCGACCTCCTCGGAGATCTCGCGGTGGATCGTCTGCTCCAGCGACTCCCCGGCCTCGACGAAGCCGGCGAGCACCGACACGCGGTGACCCCAGGACGCCTGGCGTCCGAGCAGGATCCGGTCCTCGGTGTCGACCACGGCCACGATCACTGCCGGGTCCGTACGCGGGAAGTGCTGCTCGTCGCAGCGCTCGCAGTGCCGGGCGAACCCGCCGTCGACGACCAGGGTCTCGCCGCCGCAGCGAGGGCAGAACGGCTCGAGCAGGTGCCAGCGGACCAGCGCCGTCGCGGCGGCCGCGATGTCCCGCTCGACCTCGGCGAGGTCGCCGCCGACCTCGCGCAGGTTGCGCACCTCGCCGTCGACCACGGCCTGCACCGCGAAGACCGGCGCCCCGTCGACCAGCCCGAGCAGCCGGTGCCGCTGGGGGTCGTGGTCGACGAACGGCTTGACGAAGCGGAGCGAGCCGTCCACCTGGGTCGTGAAGCTGACGTCGGCGTCGAGCTTGAGCAGCCGGGCGTCCGGCGAGCGCCAGAGCTGCGCGACCCACTCGGGAGAGCGTCGGTGGTGCCCCACCCGGTCGAGCGAGCTGGCGACGGACCACGCCACCCCGCTGAGCTCGTCGGACCAAGCGGGTGGGGCCTCAGGGATCACTGGTCCGACTCTAGTCGCGTCACGACCTCGGTCCGGTCGGGCTGGAGCAGCTGCTCCAGCTCTGCGCGGCCGGCCAGCTGCCGCGGGACCACCACGCGGTCGTCGCGGACGTGGACGAACACGGCCGCGACCTCGTCCAGGGCGACCCCGGTCGCTTCGGCCCAGGCGAGGCGATAGATCGCGAGCTGCAGCGGGTCGCCGCTGTCGGCCCGGCCGGTCTTCCAGTCCACCACCAGGAACCGGGTGCCGGGCGGGACGTCGACCGGAAGGCTGTTGCTGCCGTCCGCACCCTCGCCGGCTGCGTAGACCGCGTCGATCCGCCCCCGCACCAGCCGCCCGGCCAGCGCGAGCGAGACGGGCGCCTCGACCGCGTACGGGACCCGCGAGGCGAAGCGCCCCCGGGTGAACGCGTCGCACACCGCGCGGAGGTCGGCCTCGTCGGGACCGTCCGCGTCGGCTCGGTCAGCGAGGTCGTCCGGGTCGAGAAGGGCCTGCTGGCCCAGCCCGCCGTGGGTCAGCCGCTCGCCGAACCACTGCTCGACGAACGCGTGGAACCGCGTGCCGGACCGGGCCGCGCGGTTGGGTGCGCTCGGCATCGGGCGGGCGAGGGACGCGGCGAACGCGTCCGGGTCGGCCCGCAGCCGGAGCAGCGCGGTCGCGGCCAGGCTGATCGGCAGGTCGACCACGCGGTCACCGGAACGTGACTCCCGGGCCTCGCGCAGCAGCCGGTCCAGGTCGGCGTCCCAGGCGGCGACCTCGCCCTCCAGGTCGAGCATCAGGGGGGCGCTGCCCTCGACGGCGTACGCACCGGTCGCGGCGAACCGGGCGCGGGCCGCCTCGACGGACGCGGCCGCCTCCTCGCGCCGGGCCAGGGCGTCGGGGTCGAGCGGCTGGGGCCACGGGGTCGGCAGGGCGTCGGTGACCAGCGGGTTGTCCCGCCCGGGCGCCTCCGCGGTGGCCAGCACGCGGCCCTGACGCTCGGCCTCCGCCGCGATCGCGCGCAGGTAGGTCGAGGCCACCCGCGGCCGGACGAGGTCGGGCCGCCACCAGTGCCCGCTGCCGACGAGGACCGAGCGCGCCCGGGTGACGGCGACGTACGCGAGGCGGTCCTCCGAGAGCAGCTGCTGCGCCTTGAGAGCCGCCTTGTACTCGGCGATCGCGGCGTTGCTCGTGTCCTTGAGCTGGGGGATCGAGCCGGCGTCGCCCCGCAGGTCCGCGGGGAGCGCGGCGGCGGCGCTGACCCAGTTGTCGCTGACCCGCTCGCTCGGGAACACGCCCTCGACGAGCCCCGGCAGGAACACCAGCTCCCACTCCAGGCCCTTCGCCTTGTGCACCGTCAACAGCTTGACCGCCTCGCGGTCGGACGGCACGGCCTGCTCCAGCCCGGTGCCGGACTCGAGCTCGGCCGCCAGCCAGGCCAGCAGCCCGGACAGCGAGGCGTCCCCGTCGACGTCGACGTAGTCGGCCACCGCGTCGAGGAACGCGCCCAGCTGGTCACGCCGGTTGGTGCGCTCCAGCTCGGGCGTGGCCACGAGCTCGACGTCGAGCCCGAGGCTCGTCACCACCCGGCGGGTCAGGTCCAGCACGGGCTCGTCGGCGTGCCGGCGCAGGCCGGCCAGCTCGCTGGCCACCCGGGTGAACCGGCGGCGTGCGGCCGGGGAGTACGGCGCGTCGCCCGGGTCCTCGAGGGCGTCGAGCAGGCTGACCACCTCGGTGGGGTCGAGGTCGGCGACCGCGTCGACGAGGGCGGAGCGGACCTGCGCGGGGTCGGGCACCTGGCCGCCGACGCCGCGTTCCGAGGTCGCCCCGGGGTGGTCGTCGCGACCGAGCGCGGCCCGGGCCAGCTCACGGGCGCGCCGACCCAGCAGGGCGAGGTCGCGGGGACCGAGGCGCCAGCGGGGTCCGGTGAGCAGCCGGACGAGGTCGGGGTTGGCCGTCACGTCGTCGACGAGGCGCAGGGTCGCGGTGACGTCCATGACCTCGGGCAGCCCGAGCAGCCCGCCGAGCCCGACGATCTCGACGGGCACCTCGCGGGCGGTCAGCTCGGCGTAGAGCGGCCCGATGTCGGCGTTGCGGCGGGTGAGCACGGCGATGTCGGCCCAGTGGTCGACCGTCCCCTGCCGCCGGGACTCCACGATCCGGTCGGCCACCCAGGTGACCTCCTCGGGCCACGACGTGAACGTCGCCGACGCGACCTCGGCCGGAGCCGTCCCCGGCGGGGCCTGCAGCAGCCCGAGGCCGCTGTCGACGTCCGCCGCGCTCTGCGTCGTCACCCCCGCCGTCGCCTGACCGGCGCGCAGCGGGCGGCTCAGCACGTTGGCGACGTCGAGGATCGTCGGACCGCTGCGGCGGTTGACCGTCAGCGCGTAGCGCGCCGCGGGGTGCCCGTCCGTCTTGCGGAACGTGTCGGCGAACGTCGTGATGTTGCTGGCCGCCGCACCCCGCCAGCCGTAGATCGCCTGGAACGGGTCGCCGACCGCGGTCACCGCGTGCCCCAGCCCGTCCTCGGGCTGGAAGCCCGAGAACAGCCCGCGCAGCATCCCCGCCTGGGCCGCGGAGGTGTCCTGGTACTCGTCGAGGAGCACGACCCGGAACGCGGAGCGCAGGTCGGAGCCGACCTGCGGCACCTCGGTGGCCAGGCGCGCCGCGATCGCCATCTGGTCGGCGAACTCGACCACGCCGAGGCGGGTCTTGAGCGCCTGGTAGTCGCGGACGAGGCTGGCCAGCTCCAGCCGCTCCTGCACGGCGATCCGCGCCTTCTTGACGTCGACGTAGACAAGGCCCCGGTTGTTCAGCGGCGCCGAGTCCCAGCCGATCAGCAGGTCACGGGCGTGCGCGTCCAGGTCGTCGATGTCGACCAGGTGGGAGGTGAGGTCCGCGTCGAGCTTGAGGACCCGCTCCGTCACGCTCGCAGGCCGCAGCCGGGACAGGAACTCGAACGGTCCGGCGGCCGCCGCGACCACCCGGGCCGCGAGGCGGTAGCGGGTCGCGCCACTGACCATCGTCGGGTCGGCCTCGTAGCCCAGGCGCAGCCCGTGCTCCGACACCAGCCGCGCGGCGAACGCGTCGTAGGTCATCACGAGCTGCTCGCCCGACTCGTCGACGGCCCGGTCGTCCACCACGCCCGCGTCCACCAGCGCCTTGCGGACGCGCGTCGACAGCTCGGCCGCGGCCTTGCGGGTGAAGGTCAGGCCGAGCACCTCCTCCGGACGGACCCGGCCGGTGCCCACGAGCCAGACCACCCGGGCCGCCATCACCGTCGTCTTGCCCGACCCAGCGCCCGCGATGATGACGCCGGGCTCGAGCGGTGCGGTGATCGCCGCGAGCTGCTGGTCGGAGAACGGCAGCCCGAGCGCGTCGACCAGGTCGGACGGCGTCCGCAGCCGCGGGGTGCCCGGCACGGGGGCGAGCGCCCGGACGCTCATGCGACCACCTGCCGGCCGACGGCCTGCGTCGGGCAGCTCGCCCGGAACGCGCACCACCGGCACGCCGGTCCGACCCGGGCGTCGAAGCGCTCGGCGGTGATCAGCTCGGCGGCGTCGCGCAGCCGCTGGTGCACCCACGTCGCGCAGCCCTCGGCCTCCGGGTCGGCGGCCGGGTCGGTCCCGGGGTCGGCCCGCATCGGGAACGGCACGTCGTCGAGCGACGCCTGGGTGAAGACCTGCGGGAAGCCGGTCTGCTTGTCGGGGAGCCGCAGGTAGACCAGCTCCGCCCCCGACGGGCGGGCGCCCGGTCCGGCGACGTCGGCGAACGCGCCCTGCGCGACCGCGAGCTGGTAGACGCCGAGCTGGTCCTGCACAGCCACGTCGGCGGCGGCGGGAGCCGTACGCCCGGTCTTGAAGTCGACGATGCGGACGCGGCCGTCGCGCTCGCGCTCCACCCGGTCGGCCGTGCCGGTGAGCAGCACCCGCCGACCGCCCGCGTCGACCTCGCAGCGGAACGGCACCTCCGTGCCGAGCAGCTCCAGGTGGCCGCGCGCCTCCTGCCAGACCACGAAGCGGTCCAGGGCGTCCTCGGCCTCGGCCCGCTCGACGGCGGAGAGCCAGTTGGCGTCGAAGGAGATCTGGTCCCAGACCCCCTCGAGGTAGGCGGAACGCTGCTCGGGCTCCAGCGGCACGCCGGCGCTGTGCTGGGCCAGCACGTGCACGACCGAGCCGAAGCTGGCCGCGCTGTTGCGGGTCGTCCCGGCGCTGGCCTGCCGGTCGAGGAACCACTGCCGCGGGCAGGCGAGGACGGACCCGAGCTGGCTGCCCGACATCGCCACCGGCTTGCGCGGGTCGACCACCGGCACCGTCGCCTCGCTGAGCGGGCGCATCCCCCACCAGGTCGCCGGCGACGCCGCCGAGACGAGCGGGCGGCCCTCGGCGTCGGTCGCGTCGGCGAGCCGGGCCAGCCGCAGCGCCGCCTGGTCGCGCAGGTCGGGGCTGGCGTCGGGGTCGACGCTGGTCCGGCGCAGCTCACCGACGAGCGCGGCCAGCGTCAGCGGACGGCGGGGGCGGCCCGGACGGGCGGTCGCCGGCACGCCGAGCTCGTCGAGGAAGCGCGACGGCTGGTCGCCCTCCCCCTCGGTCCCGGCGACGGCGGTGACCACCAGCCGCGACCGCGCCCGGGTGCAGGCCACGTAGAACAGGCGGCGTTCCTCCGCGACCCGTACGGCGGTCGGGACGGGGTCGACCAGGCCGTGCCGCCCGAGCCGGTCGGCGTCGAGCAGCGAGCCCCGGCGCCGGACGTCGGGCCAGCGGCCCTCCTGCACGCTGGCGACGACGACCAGGTCCCACTCCAGGCCCTTGGACCGGTGGGCCGTGAGGACCCGTACGCCGGTCCCGCGCAGGTCGGCCTCGCGCCAGGTGTCAGCCGGGATCTGCTGGCCCTCGACCTCGGCGAGGAAACCCGTCACGCCCCGCAACCCCGCGACCTCCTCCGACCGGGCGGCCACGTCGAACAGGGCGCAGACGGCGTCGAGGTCGCGGTCCGCCCGCCGCGACGACTCACCGCCCCCCGCGGCGACGCGCTGCAAGGTCTCCGGCCAGGTGGTGCCCGACCACAGGCTCCACAACGCCTCCTCGGCCGTCCCGCCGGACCGCACGACCCGCTCGCAGGAGCGCAGCAGGCCGGCCAGCCGCTCGGCCGCCGCCACCGCAGGTCCGGGCGGGCACACCTCCAGCAGCTCGGGGTCGTGCAGCACCGCGGCCAGCAGCTCGGGTGAGGGCCGCGGCATCTCGACGCCACCGAGCTCGGCGCGCTCGGCCGCCCGCAGGGCGCGGCCCAGGGACCGCGTCGCCATGGCGTCCAGGCCACCCAGCGGCGAGGTCAGCAGCAGCTGCGCCTCCTCCGGCCCGGCTCGCCGACCGCCGGTGGCCACCCGCAGGGCGAGGAGCAGGGGGCGTACGGCGGGATCGGCCGCCAGCGGGATCTCGTCGCCGGCCACCTCGACCGGGACCCCGGCCCCGACCAGGGCGCGGGTCAGTGCGGGGATGCTCTGCCGCCCGGACCGGACGAGCACGGCCATCTGGGTCCAGGGCAGCCCGTCGCGCAGGTGGGCGGTGCGGAGCAGGTCGGCGACGTGCTCGGCCTCGGCCCCGGGGCTGCTGCAGGTGATGACCTCCACCCGGCCCCGCGGTGCGCGGCCGTCCGGCTTGGGGTCGCGGAACGCCTCGAAGACGTCGCGCGGCAGCGCCGGCGGCACGGGGAGCCGACGGGCGACGTTCCGGGAGACCGCCAGCAGGGCCGGGCCGAAGCGCCGGGCCGTGCCGAGGGCCATGACCGGGGCCGGCTCGCCCGCGGCGGTGCGGAAGCGGCGCGGGAAGTCGAGGATGCCGCGGGCCTCGGCACCCCGGAACGCGTAGATCGACTGGTCCGGGTCACCGACCGCGACGACGTCGCGGCCGTCGCCCGCCAGGGCCTGCAGCAGGCTGACCTGGGCCGGGTCGGTGTCCTGGTACTCGTCGACGAAGACCGCGCCGATCTCGCTGCGCAGGGTCGCGACGACCTCGGGGTCGGCGAGCAGGATGCGGCTGCGGTGCACGAGCTCGCCGTAGTCGAGCACGCCCTCCGCGTCGAGGACGTCGAGGTACTCCTCGAAGAACTCCCCCACCCGCACCCAGTCCTCGCGCCCGGCCGCCTCGCCGGCCTCGACCACGTCGACGGGGTCCATGCCGAGCTGGCGGGCCTTGGCGAGGACCGCGCGGACCTGGCCGGCGAACGCGCGGGTGCCGAAGGCGTTGGCCAGCGACTCCGGCCAGGCGTCGTGGCCGACCTCCTCGCTGCCCTCGAGCACCTCGCGCACCCGAAAGTCCTGCTCCGGCCCGGTCAGCAGCCGGACGCCGGCGCCGTACGTCGCACCCGGGCCGACCCCGGCCTCCGGCACCGGCCCGGCGAGACCCAGCCGGTCGGCGAAGCGGCGCACGAGCGCGAAGCAGAACGCATGGAACGTCATCGCGGCCGGCGTGACCACCGTCCGCCCGAGGCGGCCGGCGATCCGGGTGCGCAGGTCGGCGGCCGCACGTCGGGAGAAGGTGAGGACGAGCACCGAGCCGGGCTCGGCGCCGCGGCGCGCGATCCGGTCGACGACCGACTCCACCAGCGTCGTCGTCTTGCCCGTGCCCGGGCCGGCGAGCACCAGCAGCGGGCCGCCCGGGTGCGCGACGACCGCGGCCTGGGCGTCGTCGAGGACGGGCGGGTCGTTGAGGGCTTCGGGGGTCAGCGCGAGTCGGTACATCTAGTGCTCCCGCCCGGTAGTGCTCCGACCGTCTGCCCCGCCCAGGCGGCGCCTCGCGGCGTTCTCCTCGGTCGCGGTACGCCCGGTAGCCCTTCCTCGTCGGCCTTGCGATGCATCCACCTGGACGACGCAGACCATCAGATCACTACCGGGCGCGAGCACTGACCTATTCGAGCACGCGCCGCCGACACTTCCGTGCCGGCGGCGTGCCCGGGCTCCTCAGGCGAACATCGCGGCCACCTGCGCGTAGAAGGCCGCGGGCTCCGCGGCCACGCCCGCCTTGGCCGTCCGGCTCCAGTCGTCGACCAGGACCTCGACCTGACCGGCCTCGAGCCCGTCGAGCGCTGCGCGGACGACGTCGGCCGGGTCGAGCAGGGGGCCGTCGTAGCCCGCCATCATGTCGGTGTCGGCGCCGCCGAGGTGCAGGCCGAGGACCTGCGTGCCCTGCGCCGCGAGCTCGACCCGGGTGCCGGCGGTCAGGCTCCACTCGGCCGCCTTGCTCGCGGAGTAGGACGTGGCGCCGTCGAAGGAGAAGAAGGACAGCGCCGACAAGACGTTGACGATCGCGCCGCCGCCGTTCGCGGCCAGGACGTCGGCGAACGCGCGCGTCACCGCCAGGGTGCCGAAGAAGTTGGTGTCCATCTCCCGGCGGACCTCGGCCAGGTCGGCGCGCACGAGGTTCTGGTGGGTCGAGACGCCGGCGTTGTTGACCAGCAGCGTGACGTCCTGCGCGACCCGCGCGGCGGCGTCGATGCTGGCCTGGTCGAGCAGGTCGAGGGCGAGGACCTCGACCCCGGGGACCGTGATCGCGGCGGGGTTGCGGGCGGCCGCGTACACCTTGGCGGCGCCGCGCTCGAGCATCTCGGCGGCGAACCGGGCTCCGAGCCCACGGTTGGCTCCGGTGACGAGGGCGACGGATCCTGCAATGTCCATGAGCGATGTTCCTTGCGTCGTGTGGTGCGCCGCGTACCGGCGCTACGCTCGACCGTAGGACCTGACACTGACGTCAGGGGCAACTCTTGAGAGCGGAGTCACACGTGCGGATCGGCGACCTCGCGGAGCAGACCGAGGTCAGCGTGCGGTCGCTGCGCTACTACGAGGAGCAGGGCCTCCTCGTCGCGCAGCGCACCGGCCGCGGTCAGCGCACCTACACCGACGACGCGGTGGCCCGGGTGCGGCTGCTGCGCCAGCTCTACAACGCCGGGCTGACCAGCACCACGATCGCGACCCTGCTGCCCTGCGTGGACCACCCGTCGAAGGCCACCACGCGCGAGACGATCGCGGTGATGGAGAGGGAGCACGCGCGGCTCGGGCGCCAGGTCGCCGACCTGGTCAGCACCCAGGAGCAGCTCGCGTACCTGATCGCGGCCGCGACGAGCTGCGGCCAGGACCAGCCGGAGGACCTCGACCTGGTGGGCCTCGCCGCCTCCTGACCCCCGGGCCGACCTGCGTACGACCGTGGTCCTCGACGCGGCCCCGGGTCGCGGCCCCTGGGCCGATGTCCGGGCGGCGCTCGCCGGGGAGGCTCGAGGCAGTCGAGAAAGTCACCCTCAGGAGGTCGCCCCGTGCCCGGAACGTTCGTCGCCGAGATCCACGCCGTACCGGTGCTGGCGCCGCTGCTGGTCGGGGTGGTCGTCGTCTGGCTGCTGGCCCTCGGCCACCGCCGCGCTCTGACCTGGGGCCGGGCCACGACCGTGCTGGTGGCGACCGCGTACGCGCTGGGCGTGGTGGCCGTGACGTTCTTCCCCTGGCAGGTCCCCTTCGGCGCCGCGGACGTGCGGGTCGGGGGGTCGCCCGGGCACGTGGCCCTGCGGACCCTGCTGAACGTGGTCCCGCTGATCACGCTCGACGCGCCGACGTTCGTCCTGAACATCGTCATGACGCTGCCGCTCGGGGCGCTGCTGCCCCTCGTGGTCCGCGTGCGCTCGACCGCCGGGGTGGCGCTGGTGGGCCTCCTCGTCAGCGGGAGCATCGAGCTCGGGCAGGGCGTCGGCGACGTCCTGCTCGGCATGACCCGGACCGTCGACGTCAACGACCTGATCGCGAACGTCACCGGGACCGTGCTGGGGCTGCTCGTCTTCCGGACGGTCACCGCCGCCACGGGGTCGGCGCTGGACCGGTTCGCCCTGCCGGGCAGCGCGGTCGCCGCCGCGTCCGGCCGCTCGTCCGCTCAGACGGGCTCGGGCTGGCTGCTCGACGACCTCGACGAGGCCGCGACGGCCGGGTCCCCCGCCACCGGTGCCACGTCCCCGGGAGCGAGCACGGCGATCACGCCGGCCGCGAGCAGGGCCGTGCCGAAGACGAGGTCGCCTAGCTCGGCGTACGGGTCCAGGTAGATCGTGGTGCTGCCGTCGCGGACCAGGGCCGCGAAGGCGAGCACGCTCATGGTCGTCACCGAGCTCGCGAGCACCAGCAGGACCCGCGTGGGTCGCCGGAAGCGGGGGCTGTCTCCGTTCGCCCACCCGGACCCGGTCAGCAGGTCCCAGACCAGGCCGAAGAGCACGAGCGCCGCGCCGGAGAAGCCGAGCAGGGCCCCGAGCGGGTCGGAGACGAAGTCCCGGCCCGAGAAGAGCGCGCAGATCGTCAGCGCCCCGGCGAGCGCGAGCGCCCGCCCGTGGGTCAGCCGACGTCGCACCAGGGCCACGACCCCGCCCACGACCACGACCGCCGTGGCGACGAGGTCGAGCACGTCGGGGTCGATCCCGCCGCGCGCCTGAGGTCCCTGCACGAGCGTCCGGGCCAGGGTCAGGAGCACGACGCCCACCATCCCCAGGACCAGGGCACGCGTGGCCCGACCGCGGCGGGCGGCCCGGAAGGCCAGCAGCAGCACCGCCAGACCGACGACCGCACGGACGGGGTCGACCAGCCGGGAGACGACCGCGCTGACGTCGACGTCGGAGCCGATGACCGTGCCGTGCGTGTCGAGGACCGCGAGCAGGGAGACGACGCCGACGGCCAGCTGCAGCGGCAGGGTCACGAGGATCAGCGCGGCCCCGACCGGGAGGCCGACCGCCGTCAGCTCGTCGCCCAGCGCGTCGACGCCGACGCGTCCGGCGCGACGACCCGACACCGCCAGCAGCGCGAGGCCGACCGCGGCCAGCAGCCCGACCAGGAGCAGCGACGGGACCACGACGTCCCAGCCCTGGGTGACGGGGTCCAGCGTCACCAGCTGGCGACCGACCTGGATCCCGCGGACCAGCACGACGACGCCGAGGACCGCGTACGGGACCCAGTGGCGCGCCAGCCGCTGGGCCTGCCCGGTGGCGGCGACCGTCAGCCGCAGGCAGACCTCGGCCACGGAGGCGCCGGCGACCATCGCGGTGGGCAGCACGAGGTAGCCGAGGACCGAGGCGAGGTGCTGCAGGAGCAGCGGCACCTGGTCGGTGCCGAAGTCGACCGAGTAGCGGTTCTCGACGAGCCCGACGACCAGGCAGGCGGCGCAGATCGCCCAGACCGCCGCAAGCTCCCACCAGGCGAACGGTCGGCGGGAGCGGACGACGACGAGCACGACCAGGGTGACGAGCAGGGCGAGCACCAGCACGGGCCACCAGGCGGAGCCGCTCGTGCCCGGCGTCCGCAGGCTCCAGGCGCCCAGGGCCGCCAGGACGACCAGGAGCGCGAGCACCCGGAGCCACCACGGCGCGCGCAGGCCGGCGGCGAGCAGCAGGCTGAGACCGAAGGAGAAGAGCGTCGCCAGCATCCAGACCGCCGGCTCGGGCAGCCCCACGCCGGCGGTGCCCCCCGGATCGAGGACGGACGCACGCCGGACCGGTCCGGACCCGACGACCAGCACCCCGGCGAGCGCGAAGGCCAGGTAGGCCACGAGCACCACCGCGCGCAGCCCGTAGGGCCAGCCGACCTCGCGGATGCGCCCCTCGCGGACCGGGCCGACCACGGTCTGGGCCACCACCCCCCGCAGGAACCTGACCAGCCGGGCCGCCTCCGGCTCAACCACCCGCGGTCCAGGAGTCGAACGCCCAGCCCTTGGCGTAGCCGAAGAGGTAGACCCCCTGCGGCGTGGCCAGCCCGGGGCGCTCGTTCGACACCAGCGAGGTCGACCGGGTCGGCCAGGTCGCGACGACCCGACCGTCGGTCGCGAGGACGTCGAGCCGGTTCGAGGTCCAGCCGACGAGGTGGGTCAGCGTCGGATCGACGCCGAGGTAGCCCGGGAGCCGTGCCGCCACCCGCCCGCTGCCCGCGTCGAGCAGCAGCGTGGCCGTCTTCGAGACGACCAGAGGCTGCCCGGCGAAGCCGGTGAGTGCGGTCAGCTGACCGTCGACGTGGGTCAGGAACCGGGTGGTGCCGGCGACCGGTTCGAGGCCGGCGACGTGCTGGTCCTCGGCCACCAGCACCCGGTCGCCCACCACCGCGACGGCCGTGGCCTTGAAGGAGCGGTCCCAGCGCACGGCCCCGCTGGCGGCGTCGAGCGCGCTGACGGTGCCACCGCGGTCGGCGACGACGACGAGGCCCGCCCCGGTCGCGGGAGCACGGTCGACGTCGGACGCGACGGTCTGCTGCCAGCGCACCGCGCCGTCGGCGATGCCGAAGCGCAGCACCCCGCCCGACAGGTCCACCAGCACCGCGTCGTCGTCGGAGACCTGCACCGGCGCGATCGGCCCGATCTCGGGCAGCGTCGTCTGCCAGAGCCGCATCCCGGCGTCGGAGTAGGCGACCAGCCGCCGCTCGCTGGTCGTGACCAGCACCACGGACCCGTACGCCGCCAGGCTCAGCACCGTGCCGCCCGGGTGGGCCGACCACGCGGCGGTCCAGGCGTCGGTCGTCTTGGGCGTGGTGGCGGCCAGGTCGTCCGGCGGGTGCAGGGCCCGCACGACCAGCCCGGAGGAGGTGAGCACCGGGTGCACGCCGGTCGCGGCCGAGCCGTACATCTCCCGGGTCTCGTTCGCCTCGTCCACGGTCACGGTGCCCCAGGTCCTCGGCGTCCACCCCCGCGGGTCGGTCCAGCTCACCGGTGCGGACGTCGTCGTCCGGGCTCCCGGGGGCGGCGCGAGCACCGCGGTCTCGAGGGTGCGGACGGCACCCGCGCTCGCGCTCGCCACCACCAGACCGCGCCCCGGGCACCACGTCCGGGTCAGCGAGGTCTGCTGCCGCGCCTGCCGCGTGCCCTTGGCCAGCACGACGAGCTGGCCGCTCACCTCGAGGCAGCCCGCCTCGCCCGCGGCCGCCCGGAAGACGCTGGTGTAGTCCTCGGTGTCGCTGACCGACCCGGAGCTCTCCCACGTCGAGCCCGCTCCGACGTCGGCGGGCAGCTCGACGAGCGCGGGCTCGTACGCGGTGGTCGTGCCGTCCGCGTGCCGCTCGCCGGCGAGCTCGACGCTGCCCCGGACCCGGTAGTAGCGGGTGGTCTGGCTCGGGACGCCGACGTCGTCGACGGAGGTGGTGGAGGTGCGCCAGAGCCGGGCGGCGGACGGGTCCTCGTAGTCCTGGTGCAGCACCCGGGTCACGAGGAACGAGTCGCCGCTCAGCAGCCCGTCGATCCCGGCGAACCTCGCCGACTCGGTGACCTGGGTGGACGTCTGGGTGACGGCCTCCCGGGTCAGGTCCACGCGCTGCCAGAGGGCGTCGCCGTCGGCGGGCACGTACGCGAGCGCGGCCGTCCGGACCTCCGGTGCCCGGCGGGCGAGCCAGGTGCCGGTGCCGACGACCAGCCCGAGGCAGAGCAGCGCGACCAGCGGCAACCACCAGGGGCGTTGGGTGCCGAGGCGAGCCAGGACGGCAGCGTTCGTCGCCGGGTCCGGCGGCCCCCACGTCGGGTCGACCGGCGCCGGGTCGGGCATGGTGGACCAGTCCTGCACCGGGAACGGGGCCCAGCGCTGGTCCCCCGCCTCGCTCACGGCCGACATCCTGCCAGCCGGCAGCGTCAGAACCCGCTGATCGGGGCCGGGTTCAGGGGGTGATCAACACCTTCCCGACAGCGCCCTGCTCCACCGCGGCGTGCGCCTGCGCGGCCTGGTCGAGACCGAAGTGGTGCAGCGGCAGACCGTGCCGCTCGCCGACCCCGAGAGCCCCGTCGAGCAGCGCCGCGCCGATGTCGTCGACGGCCCGCGCCTTCGCCGCGGCCGGCTCGGTGTAGACGAGCACGAACTGCCAGCGCACGTTCGGCACCATCGACGCCCGCACGGGGATCGCCACGTCGCCACCCCCGCCGTCGTCCGCGTACGTCGCCACGGTGCCGTGCGGGGCCAGCAGCTTCGCGACGGCGGCCGCGTTCGCCTGCGGGTTGACCTCGACGACCACGTCGACGCCGCCCGGGGCGATCTTGCGGACCTCGGTCAGCACGTCGGTCTGGCGGTAGTCGATGACGTGGTCCGCGCCCGCGGCGGCCGCGAGCTGCCCCTTGGCCGGGCTGCTGACCGTGGTGATGATCGTGGCGTCGGACCAGCGGGCCAGCTGGATGGCGGCGTTGCCCACCGCACCCGCACCCCCCGTGACCAGGACCGTCCGGCCCTGCAGCGCACCCGGTCCGAGCCGCAGCGGCCCCTCCTCGCTGACCGTGAGGCAGCGGTGCGCGGTGATGAAGGGGATGCCGAGCGCGGCGCCGAGGTCGTGGCCGGCGCTCCCTGCACCAGGATTCAGGGCCGGCAGCGTCGCCAGGTGCGACTGCCGGACGAGGGTCTGCTCGCTGGTGGTGCCCCAGCGGCGCTTCCACGCGGCCTCGAACAGCCAGACGTCCAGCCCGACCCACGCCGCCGGCACGCCGGGGCCCACGGCCTCGACGACGCCCGAGCCGTCCTGGCCCGGGATCTGCGGCGGGTCCACGGGCTTCCCCGCCCCCCGACCGGCCCGCGACTTCCAGTCGGTCGGGTTGACGCCGGACCGGACGACCCGGACACGGACCTCGCCGGGGCCGGGCTCGGGGACCTCCTCGTCGACTCGCTGCAGGACGTCCGGGCCACCGGTCTCGCGGTAGACGACAGTGCGCATGCCGAGATTCTTGCGCAGGGTCGTCTTCTTGAGCAGGGCCGTCAGCGGAGGTCGCGACGCCGGTTGAGCAGGACGGGCAGCGCGGCCCGTACGCGGGCCACCTCGTCGAGGTCGAGCTCGGTGACCGCCAGGTCGGGGTCGGCACCGAGCTCGGCGAGCACGGTCCCGTCGGGGCCGACCACGCAGCTGTGCCCGATCCCGGTCGGAGCGTCCCCACGCCCGGGCAGCAGGACCCCGGCCGCCAGCGGGTCCGCCTGGCCGGTGGCCACCACGAAGCAGGTGCTGTCCAGCGCCCGGGCCCGGGTGAGGAGCTGCCACTGCTCGACCTTGCCGGGACCGGCACCCCACGAGGCCGGCAGGCAGACGACCTCGGCGCCACGGTCGGCGAGCGCGGTGAACAGGTCCGGGAAGCGGACGTCGTAGCAGGTGGCCAGGCCCACGCCGACCCCGTCGACCTGGACGACGACGAGCTCGTCGCCCGGCGCCACCGTCCTCGACTCCGCGAAGCCGAAGGCGTCGTAGAGGTGGATCTTGTCGTACGCGGCCTCGACGCCGGGCCCGGTGGCGAGCAGCGTGTTGGTCACCCGGCCGTCCGGGGTCGGGGTGAACATGCCGACGACCACGACGACCTGGTGCCGGGCGGCGATCGCGCGGACCCCGTCGGCCCACGGACCGTCGAGCGGCTGCGCGACCGACGCGAGAGGCAGGCCGAACGCCCGCATCGTCGCCTCCGGGAACGTCACCAGCCGGGCGCCCGTGGCCGCGGCCCACGCCGTCTGCTCGGCCACCTGGGCCAGGTTGTCGTCCAGGTCGGCCCCGGTCGTGATCTGGGCCTGGGCCACACGGAGGACCGTCATCCACCCACCTCGTCCTTCGGGCTCGTCGCGGCGGTCTCCGCCGCTCCGTTCTCTGCTGCGCTGACGCGCTCGACGTCCGCGCCGCGGATGCCGAGCATGAACAGGATCGCGTCGAGGTAGGGCACGGACACCGTGGTGTCGGCCTGGGCGCGGACCACGGGCTTGGCGTTGAAGGCGATGCCCAGCCCGGCGGCGGCGAGCATGTCGAGGTCGTTCGCCCCGTCCCCGACGGCCACCGTCTGGGACAGCGGTACGCCCTCCTCCGCGGCGATCTGGGCCAGCAGCTCGGCCTTGCGCGCCCGGTCGACCACCGTGCCCAGCACCTCGCCCGTCAGCCGCCCGTCGCGGACCTCGAGGGTGTTCGCGTACGCGTGGTCGAGCCCGAGGTCGACGCGCAGGAAGTCGGTGAACGGGGTGAACCCGCCGCTCACGATCCCCACCACGAAGCCGAGCCGCTTGAGCGTCCGCACGAAGGTCCTGGCTCCGGGCGTCAGGCGGATCCGGGCACGGACCCGGTCGACCGCGGCCTCGTCCAGCCCGGCCAGCAGCCGGACGCGCGCACGCAGCGAACCCTCGAAGTCGAGCTCCCCGGCCATCGCCCGGGCAGTCGTCGCGGCCACCTCGGCACCGCAGCCCGCCTCGTCGGCGAGCAGCTCGATGACCTCGTCGACGATGAGCGTCGAGTCGACGTCCATGACGACGAGCCGCTTGGCGCGCCGCTCGAGGCCGTTGACCTGCACGGCCACGTCGATGTGCTCGGCCTGGGCTACTGCGCCGAGCTCGCGGCGCATGGCCTCGACGTCGCCGGCGATGACCACGAGGTCGTACGCGGTGACCGGGTCGGTGGCGAGGCGCACGATCCGATCGATGTTCCCGCCGGTGGCGGCGATCGCCTCGGCCACCGCCGCGAGCGACGACGGGGTGAGCGGGCGGCCGAGCACCGTCACGGCGTGCCGCATCAGCCCGGCCCGGCTCGACGTGCTGGCGACGTGCTCGAAGTCGACCTTCAGCTCGTGGGTGAAGCCCCAGAACAGGACGTCGCGCACCACGCGGTCGTCGGCCCCGTCGAGCCGGACCAGGACGTCCAGGGTCAGCCGCTCGCGCACGACCAGCTGCTCCATGTCCTCCAGCACCGCGCCGGCCCGGCCGAGGAGCTGCAGCAGCTCACGCGTGACGCGAGGGCGGTCGCGGCCGGAGACGCGGATGAGCAGCGGGTGACCGGCCTCGATCCCCGGGACGACGCTGCTCACGCGAACGTCCAGACGAGCAGCTCGGCCGGCTCGAGCGCGGTCAAGGCGAGCGACGCCGGGCTGGTGATGGCAAGCGCGTCGCCATCGTCGAGCACGCCGAGAGGCTCGACGTAGACCTGACCTCGGGCCAGGAACGCGTAGGCCGACGCAGCCTCGGGCAGCTCGCGCGTCTCACCCGGCGGAAGACGCGTCACCCAGAGCGTGGCGCCGCGGACGCCGAGAGCGACCGCCGCCGCAGGGTCCGTCCCCGAGGCCGCGAGGACCCAACCTCGAGCGAGGTCGGCTCGGTCGACGGTCAGGGCGTCGTACGCCGGGGCAGATCCAAGGCGGTCGGGCTGCACCCAGGTCTGGACGAAGCGCACCTGCTCGTCCGGTCCCGCGCCCTCGGTGTGGCGCACCCCCGAACCCGCGTTGAGCCGCTGCACGGTTCCGGGACCAGCAACGTTCTCGGCACCCGTCGTGTCCACGTGCACGAGCGCCCCGGAGAGCACCCAGGTCACGATCTCGACGTCGCGGTGGGTGTGCTCGGCGTAGCCCTCGCCCGCCCGGACGGTCTCGTCGTTGAGCGCGACCAGCGCGCCGAAGCCGATGTTCTCCGGGTCGTAGTGCTCGCCGAACGAGAAGCTGTGCCGGGTGTGCGCCCAGCCCTCGGCGGCGTCGGGCCGCGCCGGCGCCACGGTCAGGAAGCGGTCACCGGAACGACGCACCTCGACCCCCTGCACGGGCGCCAGTATCCCCTGCCGGCTCGCTCCTGACGCCTACGCTTCGCCCATGGTCAGTCGTCCGGTCCCCGAACCCGTCGCACCCGGCCAGGAGTCGGTCTGGGATTACCCGCGCCCGCCGGCGCTGCGCTCCGTCGACGACCTCGTCACAGTCGTCCTCGGCGGGGTCGAGATCTGCGAGACCACCACCGGCCTGCAGATCCTCGAGACCTCGCACCCGCCGACCTGGTACCTGCCCCGCGACGCCTTCGTCGCCGGGTCCCTGCGCGAGGCGGGTGGGTCGTCCTTCTGCGAGTGGAAGGGTGAGGCGTCCTACCTCGACGTCGTCGGCGGCGACCAGGTCGCCAAGCGGGCCGCCTGGTACTACCCCAGCCCGAACGGGCGCTACGCCGCCCTGCGCGGGCACGTCGCCCTCTACCCGGGGGCGATGGACTACTGCACCGTCGACGGGGAGCGGGTCGAGCCCCAGCCGGGCGGCTTCTACGGCGGCTGGATCACGAGCGCGGTGAGCGGGCCGTTCAAGGGCGGGCCGGGCTCCCAGGGCTGGTGAGGCCGGGATGGACGTTGCGTACGTGGAGTCCGTCCTGCGCCTGGTCGAGGCCGTGCCGCCCGGGTGCGTGACGACGTACGGCGACCTGGCCGAGATGGTGGGTCGGGGCGGTCCGCGCCAGGTCGGGTCGGTGCTGGCACGCCACGGGAGCGGCGTGCCGTGGTGGCGTGTGATCCGTGCCGACGGACGACCGACGGACGCCCTGGCCGAACGTGCCCTGCGTCGGCTGGCCGACGAAGGCGTACCGGTGCGGGCCGGCCGCGTACCGCTGGCCTCGGCGCGCTGGCGACCCGGGCCGGAGAGCCTGCCCGACCGGCTGCTCTGAGCCGGCCCGCCTCCTCCGCGCGGCTCCGGGTGGTCGCCGCGTCGACGACGGCGGGGAGCCGAGGTTCCCACCACGGTGGGGGCTGTGCCAGGCTGAGCGTTAGCAGGATTCGAGCGCCGTGAGGTGCGGCCTCGAACGTCACACCGCGAGGAGATGTGCATGGCGCAAGGCACCGTCAAGTGGTTCAACGCCGAGAAGGGTTTCGGCTTCATCGCCGTGGACGGCGGGGGCCCCGACGTCTTCGTCCACTACAGCGCGATCCAGACGAACGGGTTCCGCTCGCTCGACGAGGGGCAGCGCGTCGAGTTCGAGACCACGCAGGGTCCGAAGGGCCCGCAGGCCGACGCGGTCGTCGCGATCTGATCGCGACCCGCACCAGCTGACGAGCTGACGCAGCCCCCGGCACCTCGGTGCCGGGGGCTGCTGCCGTTCTCGGGCTTCACGTCCCACGTCAGTCAGCCGCTCCTCGGGACTCCTCGAGCTCGGGGGACGACCCGGCCGCCGCCAGCAGCCGTCGCGCCGCCGTGCCGACGAGCTCGCGGAGCTCGTCCGGGCCCTCGACGACCAGGTCGGCGTCGAGCGCGACGAGCACGCCGGGCACCCAGTCCAGCCGTTCTGCCCGGATCTCGACCCGCACCCAGCCGTCCTCGTCGGCGACGGGAGCGACGGTGGCGAGGCCGAGCGGCAGCCGCGACCGGACCGCCTCCGCGCTGGCGTGGACGCGGACGGACACCGCGTGGCGCCACGGCGTCCGGGCGAGGGCGTCGAGGACCTCCGCCCGAGGGTCGAATGCCGCCGGGACCTCGAAGGTCTCGGCGCCGAGCCGCGCGGTCGTGACGCGGTCGAGGCGGAACGTCCGCATCTCGCCGCTCGCCACGTCGACGCCGGTGAGGTACCACCGGCCCGCGTGGGCGACCACGCCGTAGGGCTGGACGGTGGGTTCGGTGGTGCGTCCCTGCCCATCCGTGTGGACGAGGCCGACCGTGCGCCGGTCACGAGCGGCTTCGGCGACGAGGAGGAGCACCTCGGCCTCGGGCGTCGGACCCGAGCGGGCCTGCGCCGTGGGGGTCGCGACGTCGAGCAACGCGTCCAGCCGCGCGACCAGCGACGTCGGCAGCACCCGACGCACCTTCGCCGCCGCGCTCCCGGCAGCCAGCCCCGTCCCCGCCGGCCCGTTCCTGGCCGCCGAGGTCAGTCCGACCAGGGCGGCCAGCGCCTCGCCGTCGCTGAGCATCAGCGGCGGCAACCGGTGCCCCGGGCCCAGCCGGTAGCCGCCGTACCGGCCGCGGACCGACTCGACGGGGATGTCGAGGTCGAGCAGGTGCACGACATAGCGGCGCACCGTCCGCTCGTCGACGCCGAGCCGTCCCGCGAGGTCGGCCACCGTACGGGTGCCGCCGTTCTGCAGGATCTCCAGGAGCGCGAGGACGCGAGCCGTCGGACGAGGCACCGACGAAGACTACCGATATACCGGACTGGTTGTGTCCGGTATTCGTCTTAACGTTCTCGCATGAACCTCGTCTCCGTCCGCATCATCACTGCCGACGTCGACCGCACGGTCGACTTCTACGCCCGGCTCACCGGCGCACCGGTCGACCGACCGGTCCCCGACTTCGCCGAGGTCAGAACACCCAACGGCACCCTGGCGCTGGGCAGCACCCGGACCGTCGCCCTCTTCGGCGCCGGCTCCGCCGAGCCGTCAGCCAACCGCTCGGTCATCGTCGAGCTCCTGGTCGACGACGTCGACGCCGCGTACGCCGAGCTGCAGCCCTGGGTGACCACGTTCGTCAACGCTCCGACGACGATGCCGTGGGGAAACCGGTCGCTGCTGCTCCGCGACCCGGACGGCAACCTCGTCAACCTGTTCAGCCCGGTGACGGCGGACGCCGTGGAGAAGTTCAGCGGCTACGAGCGCTGAGCGGGACTCGGTAGCGTGTACAGGCAGACCGTCACGAGGGGGAGTCTTGGCCACGCACGAACCGAAGTGGGACAGCGAGATCGACACGGACGTGCCGCCGAGCGGTGACGGCTGCGTGGAGTGCGAGGCCAGCGGCGCGTGGTGGTTCCACCTGCGTCGCTGTGCGACGTGTGGGCACGTCGGCTGCTGCGACGACTCGCTCAGCAAGCACGCGACGGCTCACGCGATGTCGAGCCACCACCGCTACATCCAGTCCTTCGAGCCGGGCGAGGACTGGTTCTGGGACTACCGGGACGACGCGGTCGGCGAGGGTCCCAGCCTCGCCCCGCCCCACTCGCACCCGACCTCGCAGACCACCCCGGGTCCCGCCGAGCGGGTGCCGTCGGACTGGCCGCAGGTGCTGCAGGACGCCGACCGCTGACGGTCGGCGCCCTGCGTACGCCGATCAGTAGGCGGGCTGGCTCGGGTCGATCTCGTTGACCCAGGCGCTCACGCCGCCACCGACGTGCACGGCGTCGGCGAGCCCGGCGCCCTGGACGATGGCCAGGACCTCGGACGAGCGCACGCCCGTCTTGCAGTAGAGGACGACCTGCTTGTCCTGCGGCATCCGCCCGAGGGCCTCGCCGGTCTGGAAGTCGCCCTTGGGGATGAGGATCGAGCCGGGGATCGCGTTGATGTCGCGCTCGACCGACTCGCGGACGTCGACGAGGAGGAAGTCCTTCTCGCCGCGCTCGCGCTCGTTGAGCCACTCCTCCAGCTGGCGCACACCGATGGTGTGCCCGGCGACCGCGTCGGCGGCCTCGTCGGTGATCGCACCGCAGAAGGCCTCGTAGTCGATCAGCTCGGTGATCGGCGCGGCCTCGGGGTCCTTGCGCAGCTTGAGCGTCGTGTACTTCATCTCGAGCGCGTCGTAGACCATCAGGCGGCCGATGAGCGGGTCGCCGATGCCGGTGATCAGCTTGATCGCCTCGGTGACCATGATCGAGCCGATCGAGGCGCAGAGCACGCCGAGCACGCCGCCCTCGGCGCACGACGGCACCATTCCGGGCGGCGGGGCCTCGGGGTAGAGGTCGCGGTAGTTGGGCCCGTAGTCGTCCCAGAAGACGCTGGCCTGGCCCTCGAAGCGGAAGATCGAGCCCCAGACGTACGGCTTGTGCGACAGCACCGCCGCGTCGTTCACCAGGTAGCGCGTGGCGAAGTTGTCCGTGCCGTCGAGGATCAGGTCGTACTGGGCGAAGATCTCCATGACGTTGTCGTTGTCCAGCCGGACGTCGTGGACCTCGACGTTCACCAACGGGTTGACCTCGGCGATGGACTCCTTGGCCGACAGCGCCTTGGACTTCCCGATGTCGGACTGGCCGTGGATGATCTGGCGCTGCAGGTTGGACTCGTCGACGGTGTCGAACTCGACGATGCCCAGCGTGCCCACCCCGGCCGCGGCCAGGTAGAGCAGGGCTGGGCTGCCGAGGCCGCCGGCCCCGATGACGAGGACGCGGGCGTTCTTCAGCCGCTTCTGCCCGATCATGCCCACGTCCGGGATGATCAGGTGCCGGCTGTAGCGACGGACCTCTTCGGTCGTCAGCTCGGCTGCGGGTTCGACCAGCGGTGGCAGAGCCACGGTTCCTCCTGCTGTTGTGCGAGAACCCGTCGGACGGGTCCCTCGATCGTCTGGGGGAACGTGACCCCGGGTCGACCTATTCCGACGGCCGGACTCCCGAGCCGTCGACGACGACGTTCCAGAGCCGGATGGTCCAGGTGGTGACCAGATCCTGGCGAACGTAGGGGTCGTCCTCGACGAAACGTTCGACGACAGTGCGATCCTCCGTCCGCCAGACGAGAGCCGCTCGGTCCGGCGGGTCGGCCAGAGCACCGGCGAGCACCAGGTCACCGCGTCGAGCCGCCTCCTGAGCAAGCGCCAGGTGCTCCTCCCGCAGGGACCCCCGACGAGCCAGGTAGTCGCCGGCCAGCACGTACTCGAGCAGGTAGTAGTTCACCGGGAGAGCCTGGTGCATGGCGGGTACGCCCGGAGCGCCGGGCCGCTGTCCAGAGACTGCCGAAGCAGATTGCTGCGGCCGAGCAGCGCATCCATGGCTGTTCGAGGCTCAGGGCGGGTCGGGCGCCCGGCCTGCGTAGACGTGGCCGGTCGGGGTGGTGGTCCGGACGGTGTGCGGTCGCTCGCCCAGCCCGTCGTGGACCACGACGGCGGTCCAGCCGGGCTGTTCCTGGACGAGGTTGTGGCGGGCGCAGGTGCCGCGGCCGTTGCCGAGCGTGGTCCGACCACCGTCGGCGTGGCGCTCGACGTGGTCGAGGTGGCGGACCGGCGCGCCGCAGAAGGGCACGCGGCACGTCTGGTCGCGGGCCACGACCAGGTCGGCGAGAGGCCCGGTGAACCGTCGTCTCGGGTCGATCCCGGACAGCCGCCCGTCGAGCGTGGTGTGCAGGCGACGGACACGCTTCACGCCGCGGCTCTGATCGATCAGGTCGCGAGCCAGGGGCCCAGGTAGAGGACCGACGCCGGTGACCGTGGCCGTGCGCGTCGACCCGGGGTCGGTCACGAGGTCGGCGGGCAGGATGATCTGGACCTCGACGGCCACGTCCTCCGCCCGACCCTGGCCGGTGAGGCGCTCGACCAAGGTGTCGGCCATGATCTGGTCGCGACTCCGTCCGTCGCCGTCGGCGACGACCGCGTCGGTGTGGCGGCGCAGCGCGGCCAGGCAGGCCACGCCCCGCTCGACGGGCAGGTAGCCCGACAGCACGCTCATCGTGTCCGGCGCCGGCCGCAGCCCGACCCGGCGGTGCCGTCGTTCGTGCCGACCGCGGGTCACGTACGCCTCCCGGTCCGCCTCGTACGCGTACCGACGCGCCAGCGCCTTCGCCTCCCGGACCCCGAGCGACCCGAGGTCCGCCGCGGGCAGCCGGGCGTCGACCTCACGTCGGGACCCCGCGTCGAGGTGCCGGGTCTCGGCCACCACGGCGTCGGCGGTCTCCTCGCCCAACCGCCCGAGCGCGAGCGCGGCGTAGGTGTGGGGCAGGTCGAACCACCACGCGCGCGCGGACCCGAGGCGGCGCGCCCCGACGCTCGGCGACGCGTGGCACGCCAGCGCGATCTCCTCGGCCAGCCACGGCCGACGTCGCGCGGATGGACGTCCTCGGCCAGCTGGCGCTCGACCCGTGCCCGGGCGAACCGCACCGTCGTCGCGGCCTGCACCGCGGCGACCGCACCACGCAGCGGCTCGAGCAGGCCGATCTGGTCGACCAGGTCAACCTCGGACGAGTCGTCGTCCACCCCGGCCAGCGCGTCCGACGTCAGCCCGGCCAGCTCGGTCAGCACCGCGTGCAGGCGCGCGGACGCCGGGTGCGGAAGCTCCTCGGCCGTCTCGACCACCCGCAACGCCATGACCTGAACCTAGGCCGGCGCACCGACAGAATCGAACGCGCGATCGACGAGACAACACCACTCACGCGACGGACAACACCAGACGAGTCAGCGCTGCACAGCCTTGACCACCGTCATCGCCCAGGTCACCTCGTCGGCGAGCGCGTTTCCCGCAGCGAAGGCGGCTG